>Ga0074044_10000747_pt1 | contig 30393 bp, 31 predicted proteins | sample BogForMeECP23OM1_FD_94443 | JGI IMG/M metagenome (GOLD analysis project Ga0074044, IMG submission 94443) | Bog forest soil microbial communities from Calvert Island, British Columbia, Canada - Bog Forest MetaG ECP23OM1 | ecosystem: Environmental > Terrestrial > Soil > Wetlands ...
AGGTGGTCTTGCCCAGATCGATGCCGATCGATGCGATGTTCATGGATGATCCTCCTGATGTAAACTGCCGAGCCGTTTATGCTACCCGGCGGCGGACCATCTCATTAATCCCGATTACACTCAGTGACCGGGTTTTTCAGTGAATGAGCTAAGCGGGGACGCAACGATGCCTAAGACCAGTCCGGCCAGCCAACCAATTGCGATACAAAGGCTACTGATCATGACCGCGCATACAATTACAACGACAACGGACTCCATCGCGTCCAGTACATCTGTCCAGCTGAGAGCGGCGCTGGTCGCCATGATGTAGACCCCATAGAAAAACCCGGCAGCACCACCGATTGATGCGCCGATGAGCTCAGACTTCTTCATCCACTCACCGTATGTGGCCATAGTCGCCACCCCCTTTGTTTGCCCTTCCAGTTACCCTAATCGCAAGGCGGACACGACCAGGAGAGTCAGAATTGCCAGAACTGCGACAGAAGCCGCAACAACACTGAGAAAATAGTTACGAGCGGGATTGCGCGTCATGCGGACCTCCTTCACGGACGGAAGCAAGGGGCCATGGTCGAGGTCGATCATTCAGCTACGATCGTTCCGGCCTCGATCTGCCAGGCCCAAAATACGAATCGTCACCGACAACACAATTACTAGAGGGCCGACGTTCAAAGCTCTCGCCTCAGGGGGTGTGCACACCGTGGTGGGACCTGCTCTTCGGTGAGGCGCGACGTTCTAATACCTCACACGAATGCGCGCGTTCTGTCAGTGACAGGAGTCACATCTTGATGTGAGGCGATCGCCAGGAACCACAGAGCAAGGCAATGCGTTCTGGCCGAATCTCGGGGACGGAGAGATGCAGGCGGCCTCAGGACGACCAGTTGGATTTGGGTGCCTGAAAGCTGATAGCTGAAGATTTGACGGTACAGCTTTTGCAGTAGGCAGCAACCTCTCTTGAGTCTCCTCCCAACCTGTGTTCTCATTAGGGAATGACCGGGCCCGTGGGGGTCCGTCTGCGTCGCTTGAACCTCAACCCTCAACCTCATCTTTGGGCGGAATACGCGGAATACAATGAGCGGAACACCAGAGGAGAAGAATCATGAAAAAAGTAAGCTACATTCCCAAGGGATACAATTCGGTGACGCCGTACCTCGTCATCAAGGGCGCCGCGAAAGCGATCGAGTACTATAAGGAAGTTTTCGGGGCAACCGAACTCGTGCGCATGGCCGATCCCAGCGGACGCGTCGGGCACGCCGAACTGCAGATCGGCAACTCGCGCATCATGCTGGCGGACGAAAACCCCGCCATGGGCAACCGCAGCGCCGAGAGCATCGGAGCGTCTCCGGTGAGCCTGTATGTGTATCTTCCGGATTGCGACAAAGTCGTCGCCAAAGCGGCCGAGCAGGGAGCGAAAATCCTGAAGCCGGTTGCGGACCAGTTCTATGGGGATCGCTCCGGATTCATCCAGGACCCGTTCGGACACCTTTGGGGCATAGCGACTCACAAGGAAGACTTGTCCCCGAAGGAGATGGACGAACGCGCCCGGAAAGCGATGCAGGCCGCGTAGCAACCGACAGCTCTGGCCGTTAGCACGAAGTCGGATTTGGCTAACGGCTCAAGCTAACGGCTAGAGAGGCTCGGTGATTGCATCCTCCGTCGCCGCGTGCTCGTATACTGTAGTCACAACCTTAGAAAGGAAATCTCCCCATGCTTTCTGCTGGCAATCCTTTTCCGAATTTCTCTCTCCCTAACCAGGATGGCAAGACCACGAAGCTCTCCGATTTCGCCGGACATTGGCTCGTCGTTTACTTCTATCCGAAAGACGACACGCCGGGGTGCACCACCCAGGGCAAGTCGTTTACGGCGGCCAAGGCTGATTTCGATGCTGCCGGGATCAAGGTCATTGGCATCAGCGCCGACGACGTCACATCGCACAAGAACTTCTCCCACAAGTTCGCCTTTACCATCGATTTGGTCTCCGACACCGACTCCAGCCTGATGAAGACGCTCGGCATCGGCCAAGCGGAATGGAAAGGGATGAAGTTCTGGGAGCGCACCAGTTTCGTGGTCGATCCTAAGGGCGTGATCCGCAAGGTGTACGAAAAGGTGAACCCGGAAGGCCACGAGAAAGTGCTGCTCGCCGACATCGAGGGGATGAAGGCGAAGGCCGCCTGATAGTTACTGTAGAGCCGCGGCAAGCGGCTCTCTACGATTAGGATGTCAGCTATTCCGCTAGCGGGTCGGTGGCGAACTCCGATCCGCTACTGCTGCGGCCGTTCCACGGCCGGCGCAAGGTTCCGGCAAGCAGCCCTTCCGCCATCACCGAGGGCAGGATCCTGCACAGCCGCGCTCGCAAATCGCGGTAGCCCTGAATGCCGGCAAAAAGGTCGCTCATCAGATCGCGCAAACTTGCACTTTGCGCGGTTAGAGACACCATCCGCTCCAGCACGCTCTCCCCGAAAATCTGCCCGTGGTAGAAACGCTGCGAAACGCGCGCCGCCAGCTTCAACTCCGGGAGCACCTCTTCTGCCAGGATCGCGCGGTACTCCTGTGGTCGTCCGGCCAACAACGCGCTGGCACACAACTCCGCGGATCTTAGTGCGTAGTAGAGACCTTCTCCGGTAATTGGATCCACCAGTCCCGCACTGTCGCCGATCATGGCCCAACCATCGCCGCAGACTTCGAGCGTTTCGAAGGTCTGCGCACGAAAGGATGGAAGGGTGTGAGAGTAGAAGCGGGCACCGTCCAATTGGAAACCGTTCTCTTCGAGCCAATGTTCTTTGAGCCAACGTTCCAGTATGCGGCGCAACTCGACGGTAGGGACTTCGCCCATTTTGCCCGCGATTCCGGCGGAAACATGATCCGCCCGCGGGAACACCCAGATGTAACCGGAGATTCCCTTTAGAAACTGAATTTGCATCAGAGAACTGCGGCCGGGGATGAAGTAGCCCGCGGTGACCATCAGATCGCCCGGGGCAATCGGTGAGAGAAACTGCGAGCGGAACGGATTGCGCGCGCCCGCTGCCAGCATCAGGTAGGACGCCCGGTATTCACGCTGGGGCGTGAGCAACTGCCAGTCTCTTTGCCCGTCTTCTTGCTCGTCTCGGCCGGTTCGCGAAATCCGCGTGACGCGCTCGTGATGCACAGCAACGCCGGCGCACCGGGCTCGCTCCAGCAACAATCCATTCAGCGCCAAGCGCGAGAAGATCGCGACCGGGTACTGCATGTGAAAACGTACCCGCTGGCCGGACGGACTGATCAGCTCGCATCGGTCAATGAGATTGAGATTGAGATTGCCGAGATTGCTCTCGCTCCCGGCATCCGCCAGAAACGGATATTGCTGCAAAGCTTTGTGCGTGAGTCCGCCGCCGCAAGGCTTTTCCCAGGCAAGCTTTTCGTCAAAGAGAACGACGTCCCTGCCTCCCGCCGCCAGCAGCGCACCTGCCAGAGCGCCCGCAGGACCGCCTCCGACGATGGCAATGGGTTCACGCGTTCGCATGTTCTAGCCGCGGATTTTGCCGCCAGGATTTTGCCTCAAAAAGAGAAGAACTCGCCGACGGGCAGCAAACGCCGCACCGCTGCTCTCGCGAGTTCTCCCCGAGGTGGGGTTGGCAAGGATGCCCGCGGAATCCGTGAGCTCCCGTTACTGCAGCGTGGTGGCGCTGGTCAGCCCCTGGTAGATGAACAATCCCGCAATGACCAGGATCATGGCCCCTGATATGGCGCCGAGCACCTTGACGATCGGTGTGATCTTTCTCATCTTGGCCAGAACTTCCGTTTGATCCTTATGCATCTGGGATTCGGTGTCATGGAGGAAGATGGAATCGTCCTCGTGCATGCTGAGGGTGCTTTTATAGATCAGGAGGATAATGAGGATGCCCGTCAGAACACCCCACGCGACAAGCAGCATGAACATAGGAGTCATACGTCACCTCGGAGCTGAGATCGAGCCAATTCCCGAAATTGCCTCCCCAGCGAAACTCTCTGGTATCGCCGGTGTTCGGGTACGGCCCCCTACTGTGCACGATTATAGACCCCTTGGCAAGAGGGGATGCGACTTCTTGCTTACCTGGAGCATCCAAAGGCTGAGTTCGGGGACTCTTACGGGCTTCCGAAAAGGCTTGCCTAGCCGGTTGCAACCTTTGTTATACTAGGCCTTACAAGGAGATAAACAGATGGCAACTACCACCGCACCCGGAGTTCAACCCAAAACCGCAGCGCCAGTTTTGACCCCCGCTGCGATCGCCAAAGTTAAAGAGATCATGGCGTCGCAGTCGCCAGTTCCGTCGGGATTGCGGTTGTCCGTAGTTGGCGGCGGTTGCTCCGGCTTTCAGTACTCCATGGCCTTCGAGAACGGCGCGGGCATGATGGACAAGGTGTTTGACTTCGACGGTTTGAAGGTATACGTGGACGCTACTTCGCTGATGTATCTTGGCGGAGCGCATGTCGATTACGTCGAGACCCTGGAAGGCGCCGGGTTCAAGTTTGACAACCCGAACGTGAAGAGCACCTGCGGCTGCGGTTCCTCGTTCAACGTCTGAGTTGCATTTCCGGTTTTACCCGAAGCCCCGCGCAGGACGCGGGGCTTTTCAGTTTGCGGGGATATTGCGGGGAAGATGAGCTCTACTGTTGGGGCGGCGTCGGGCCCGAATTTTGCTGAGGTTGCGTCGGAGCGACCGGGGTTTGCCCGGCGTTCGGCATTAGCCCTTGACCTTGCCCGAGTCCTTGTCCTCCGAATCCTTGCCCCGGCATACCGGCCGCCGGCTGTCCAGGGGTTAGGCCGTTCAGGTTCCCCGCCGGGGGGAGATTAGGATTCACCGGCCCCACCAGCAAGCCTCCGCGATCGAGCTGCTGTACATAGATGAAGAACCAGTCGTTGTAATGGCTTTTGTCGAAGAACACGCGAATGGTCTTCGCCTTGCTCGTGCTGGCGACCCCCAGAATCGGCCCTCCGCCGAACGTCGGCCCGTTGAAGCCCGATCCGGAATTGGAGCTTGTATTGGAATTCGAAGACGACGATCCGGACGAATTCGAATTTCCCGACACATCCGAGTTACCGGAAGATGAGTTGCCCGAATCGCCAGTCCCAGAAGTCTGACCGCCCGCGCCACCGGTTTGCTGAAGCCCACCGGTTTGCGCTCCCAAACCGCCAAGGCCGCCTTGCGTACTGCCAAACCCTCCCGGAGCGGCTCCGCCGAATCCGCCCTGCCCGGGGAGTCCACCTGGTCCGCCGACTCCACCTGGCCCATTCTGCCCGGGCAATACCGGCCCATTGTTCAAGGCGATGTCCTGCTGGTGCAGGAATTTGAAGTCCTTCTCCTTGCCCGTTTTCGGATCCCGACTCATCGGATCCGTATAGCGCTTGCGGAGAAAACGGATATTGTTGGTATTCTCCAGTTCTTCGACGCGCGAGGGATACCGTCCAAATTTTTTGAAAAAGTGTTGAATCGCGCGCATGTACGAGTTGCCCCGGTGTCTTAACTCCTCTTCGCGATCGCGCTGGACCTGCTGTTTAATGTCGGGGAGGACGGCGAGCAGCCCAATCGTGATCAGCGCCACGGCCAGCATCAGCGTGATCATCATGTATCCGCGCTGACGAATTTGTGATTTGTAATTTGTAGTTTGGTAACTTGGTGATCTCAAGCCACGACGTCGCATAACCGCTCACTCGCCTTTAAAATTACAAATTACCAATTACGAATTACCAATCAGCTATGGCCTTCATCCCGGAGCTTGAGTTAACGGCAGGCTCTGCCGGTTGTTGTTGAGCACATCTTCCACGTCCACTGCGGTGGGCGAGATGTGCAGGACGCGATAGCGCCGGTCGACGATGTCGCCCTCACCGGCGATAAAAATGTCTTCACCCTGAACCAGAAATACCTTTTTCGTCTCCCCAGGCCGGTTGGCAAAACCGAAAAACTTGAGCGTGATAGGCGGCGGCCCTGGAACGGGCGGCGGCACGAAAGCGACAGGCCGATCCGTGACGCCAGGTCGCTTGGGCTTTTCGATGACTGCCACCGACCCCGCGACGAAAATGTTTCTTCCATTGCCAGCGTACTTAATTTCCTCGCTTTGGCTGAGTAATTTCAAGTCGAGCGTGGGATCCAGCCGCGGCTCCGCCACCACCACCATTTTTCCGTTCGCCGAGCGCCTCATGACAGGCTTCGCCGCCGCCGAAGTCGTCTGCGACGCTGCCGGCGAGGTGGCGGTCGACGAGGGCCAAAACTCATAACCAAACGCCAGGATCAAAATCCCGCCCAACACCGCCAGCGCGATGACTTGCATCCGGTTTTCGATTCCCAGTTTCACTCAGGTACCCGACCGCAGATAACTATGCATGGTGATTTGCAAGCGGACCGACCCCGGACTTTCGCCGGCGAGGTCCACGCTCTCCACTTCGAAAAAAAGCTTCGACCGTTCCAGCGTGTTGATGAACCGCACCAGTTGCAGGTAGTCGCCGGAAAAAGTTCCCCCGATTTCGAGCGGAATTACGCCCGAGCTTTCCGCGGCTTCTTCCTTGTAGCTCATGTGCTGCATGGGGATCTTATTCTCCGACGCCAGCTTCCCGAGCTCGTTCAGCAGTTCGGAATCGCTGGCGGCAAAGCGGTCCTTGTAAAACGCACCGATTTGATCCTTGGCCAGGTTGATTTTATCGGGCATGCCGCGCAGCGGCGCCACCTCGCGGTTCTTCTTCAGCAGTTCGACTTTCAGCTGGTTCAATTGCTGGTTCCGCGACTCTGCCGAACCGACCAGCGGCGAGAACAGAACCCCTACCGCGATCACATCGGCGGCCAGCATCGCCCCAATCGCGATCTTCAACTTGCGCCGTGAATTCTGCAGATCCGGCATTACTTTTCGCTCCGGTTGGACGCTTCAGAAACCAGGTCGGGAACATAGATCGTGACCACTGAAGCGACGACGATGTTCGCTCCGTTCTCCCCAGCCTGCGCTTCCGACACCAGTTGCGTTCCCTGAAAATGCTTCGAGCCTTCCATGCGATGGACCAGTTCGATGGCGGCGGAGCGCGTGTTGCCGGCCACCTTCATGTCCAGTTCCATTTGACTCTGGTCATTCAATTCCGGGCGCAGCGAGACCACATGCAGGTTCGGCGGCATCACCTGTTCCAGATCTTCGAACACCCTCGTCCACGAAAATGACTTGCGTTGAATCAGTCCATTCAAGAACTGCGACTGGTCCCGCGTGCTGCGGTTGGCGGCCATGTCGAGGTAAGCCTGCGCCTTAGCCCGTTCGTTGTCGCGTTCCGCGATCCCGGCCTGCAGGTACGCGATGTCCTGGCGATCTTTGCCGGCTTTGCGCCAGTCGCTCACCGTCAAGCCCAGCAGAAACAACGTCAAAAGGCCGAGCAGCCCCACTCCCAATCCCCAGCGCGTCCAGAATTCACGGGCATCCTCATAAGGCCGGGTCGCAAGATTGATATCGAGACGCATATTTATGAACTCTGAATCCGGCGCCTAAAGGCGCGTCGATGTTAACCGAACCTGGTTAACGAACCTGGTTAACGACTTGGTTAATGAGCTTGCGGCATGCCTGAAGGCATGCCCTGATACGAATCTCACTTACACCACGAACAGCTATGAAATCAGAGCTCCCACCACTCCCGCCATGCGCCAGCGTGGAACCGTCCCGGTTGTGGACCCGATCTGCGACGCCGCCACCAGTTCCTCAACCACCGCGCCGGACTGGTTCTTCAGCGCGGATGCGGCCCCGCCCGATTCCGGCAGGCCCGCCACATACACGCGCTCAATGTTCAGGTTGTAAGTGTCCTGGAAAAACACCACCGAGGGATAGACTTCCTCCGCCAGTTGATCGCCGGTGATGGTCACGCCCCGCACATTTTCGAGCGTGCGGAACAGCAGAAGTTGCTCCTGATCGAGAATCGCGATACTGATCGTGCGCGCGTCCACTTTGACCACCAGCGTGGGCCGTTCCGCGTCCGCGGCTCCGAGCGCCGCCAGCATCGACGGCATAACTACTCCCGCGCTGTAGCCCACATCGCGAAACACCGACTCATATTCCTCAAGAACCTTGTTCAGAACGACCGCCGCCACCACCCGCATCCCCTTACCCGACGACTGCGCGTGGTAGGAAATGCGGGCCTCGGCAGGATCAAAAGGCAAAGATTTCTTGAGCCGGAAGCGGACCACCGCTTCGGCCTCGTCCCGCTTGGCGGGGAGCGTTTCGAAATCAAGCAGGACAACGCGCACCGAGGTATCGGGCAGAATCGCAATCACGTCGCGCGACCGCCCGCCGACGCTGCCGAGCGCGCTTGCGATCGCCTGCCGGATGGCCGCGCCGTCCCGCAGATTCGCTTCCATCAAATCGGGCACCACCGTGCCCGGCGCCAGTTCCCGTGCCGACGACATCTCCACCAGTCGCCCGGTATCAGCGGCGCGGCCGGCGAGCACGCGATCCGCCGCGATTTCGCAGGCCAGCGTCGGACGGCGAACGTGTTTGGAAGAGTTGGTCATTGGCTGATTATCGGCTGATCGAAATTACCTCTGCTTCGGCGCTCGGCTCAGGAATGGGCAACCGGTCTTCTTTCAGCCCATCCAGGTGAAACTCAATCGCTTCTTCGATCAAAGAGCGGACCTCGGCTTTCGCTCCGCCTGTGGTCACCACTCCCGGCAGGTCGGGAACGTAAGCCGCCCAACCGGTACCAGATTTTTCGTAAACAACAACGTAGTTCAAGGCTTCAATCCTGCCTGCTTGAGGACACTGTTCAGAGTGCCTGGAGGAAGATCGTCATTCGGATGCCCCGGCAGCATCTCCGACAATGCCACGCGTCCCCCCGCTTTGTCGGGTGTTTGTATTACCGATGACTTCCACGTGTTTGCTTCAAAAACCAGCCATCCCGCTCCAGCAACTTGATAATATCTCGTACCTTCATGGCGAGAACAGTTACTTCGGCGGGTGCTCTTACTTCACTGCCGGCCATGCCTCCTGTAACCACCCTCAGCGCATGGTCTCGATAAAGGTGACCTTGTTGATTTCCTTCAAGGTGGTGAATCCGCCGCGCACCTTATCCAGCGCCGATTCGCGCAGGAAACGCATGCCCTCTTCGCGGGCAGCTTTCCGGATCTCCGATGTCGGCTTCCGTTCCAGAATCATCTCGCGGATGCGGTCGGTCAAGTCCAGAAGTTCATGAATCGCCGTTCGGCCCCGGAATCCCGTTCCCGCGCACTCGATGCAGCCCTGCCCTTCGTACAAAGGAACCTGCGACCACACTTTCGGGTCCAGACCGCTGGCCTCGAGCACGTCGATTGGATAATGCACAGCCGTGCGACAGGAATCGCAGATCACCCTGACCAGCCGCTGGGCCAGAATACAGTTCAGTGCGGAGACAAAGTTGTAAGGCTCGACGCCCATGTTGAGGAAGCGCCCCAGCACGTCGACCACGTTATTGGCGTGGACGGTGGTGAACACGAGGTGGCCGGTCAGCGCCGATTGGATGGCGATCTGGGCGGTTTCGTTGTCGCGAATTTCGCCCACCATGATCTTGTCCGGGTCGTGACGCAGAATGGAGCGCAGCCCACGGGCGAACGTCAAACCCTTTTTTTCGTTAACCGGAATCTGGGTGATGCCGCGGATTTGATACTCGACCGGGTCTTCAATGGTGATGATCTTGTCCTCGTCGGTCTTGATCTCGTTGACGGCGGCGTAGAGCGTCGTGGTTTTGCCGCTGCCCGTCGGCCCGGTGACCAGTACCATGCCGTACGGCTCCTTGATGTACCGGCGGAAACGGCGCAGGTCGTCCTCGTCGAACCCGACCACGTCGAGCGTGAGCTTCTTAAACTTCTCGCTCATCGACTCTTTGTCGAGCACGCGGAGCACGGCGTCTTCGCCGTGGATCGAGGGCATGATCGAAACTCGGAAGTCGATGGCGCGCCCGCTGTATTTCACTCGAAAGCGGCCGTCCTGGGGCACGCGGCGCTCGGAAATATCGAGCTCGCTCATGACCTTGATGCGCGAAATGATGGTGGAGTGGTGCTCTTTGCCGATCGGCGGCATGGCGTTCGTGAGCACACCGTCAATCCGAAACTTGATGACCACCGAGTCGTCCCGCGTCTCGATGTGAATGTCGCTCGCCCGCCGCTGCAGCGCCGTGAAAATCGTGGTGTCGACTAAGCGGATGATCGGGCTCATGTCGCTTCCCGCCGTCGCCGTCAACTTGTCGATGGAGATGGTCTCGTCGTTCCCGGCTTCGTCCTCGCGGATCACGTCGAGCGTGAATCCTTCGCTCGCGTCTTCCAGCACGCGCTTGGACTGCTCCGTCTTTTGCAGAATGTCGGAGATCTGCTTGAGCGTCGAAACTTTGGTGACGATCCGCTTGCCGAGCAGCAGGCTGATCTCGTCGATCATCATCAACTGGCTGGGATCGGCAATCGCAATCGCCAACCGCCCGTCCGCCGTCTCTTCCAGGGGCACGAACTTATAGCGGAACATCAGGTGCACCGGGATCTTCTCGAACAGATCGTGGTGCAACTGGAAATCGCTCAGGTCGATGAATTCGCAACGGTAGCGCCGCGCGATATCCCGCGCGTGTACCAGTTCGTCGGAAACCGACGCAGGTTCCGGTCCCAGCTTCCCGCCATTCGTGCCGCCTACCACTACGGTTGTTTTCTTGTCCGCCATGCCCATTCCAGTCTACAGCCCTTCAAAGCCCTTCCTTGCCCGACAACCCTTGCGAGTGGTATCTCGCGTTTTGTATCAGGGCATCGCTTTAGCGATGCCACACTCTTTGGCCTTGAACCGTCCCTTTAGGGGCTGCCGTCGCCACTCGGTTAGTGCACGTTCGCTCCCAAGGTGAAGATCGGCATATACAACGAAATCAATATTCCGCCGACAAACACCGCCATGATGATCAGGATCATGGGCTCGATCAGCGCCATGGCTGCGCTCAGAGCCGTCTGCACGTCCTCTTCGTAAAACTCCGCCACCGAATTCAACATCGCGGGCAGCGCGCCCGTCGATTCGCCGACCTCCAGCATTTCCACCGCGAGATCGGGAAACAACTTTTGAGCCTCCAGGCTGTGCGCCAGGCTTTGTCCTTCTTTCACCCGCTCCGCTGCGGCGACGACCCCGTTCACCATCTGCCGGCTGCTCATCGATTCGCCGGCCGTCTCCATCGCCGGCACCAAAGGCAGCCCGCCCTGCAGCAGCGTCCCCAGAATGCGCGAGAAATTCGCCACCTGGTACTTCAGCCGGATTTCCCCGAGCAGCGGCAGCGACAGCAGAAAGCGGTCGATGCGTTCGGCTCCCTTGTCGCTCCGCTTCCACCGCAACAGCAGCACCACCGCCACCGCCCCCACCAGCAGCACGATCCACCCATACTTCTGCGCGTTCACCCCGAGCGTCAACATGAACACCGTGATCGCTGGCAGATCCGCTCCCAGGTTGTTGAACAGGTCGGCAAACTTTGGCACCACGTAGGTGATCAAAAAAATCAGCATTACTGTCACCACCGATACCAGCAGCGCCGGATACACCAGTGACACGAAAAGCTTCTTGCGAAAAGTCTGCACCATCCGCTGATAGGCGATGTAGCGGCCCAGAACCTCTTCCATGCTGCCGCTCTTCTCCCCCGCCATCAGCGTGGTCGTGTACATTTTCGGGAAGACCTGCTGGGCGGCGAAGGCATCCGACAGCAACTCGCCGCCTTTTACGCGCTCGCGTACGTTTTCGAGCAGTTGCAGCAAAAATTTGTCCCGCTGCCGCTTGATCAAAAGATCCAGCGCCGTCAGGATCGGCAGTCCCGCCTTGATCAGCGTCAAAAACTGCTGGTTGAAAATCAGAAACGTCGACTGTCGCAGCTTCCCGGCGCGCTGCCCGAACTGGCCTCCGCCCGTGCTGAGTATGGTCTTGGGCTTGACCCAGTACACCAGGTAGCCCTGCTGCGTGAAGCGGTCGTGCACTTCGGCTTCAGAATAGCCGTGCTCCACCTGCTGCCGCAGATGCCCCTGTTCGTCGGCGACTTTGACCAGGAATTGTGCCATTCGCTATAGTTTGCGTCCGCGATTCCGACTTAGTCTCTAAGCGTCGTATACCAAGTGTAACATTCTGTTCCCAAAGCGCTTACGCGCCCTGTCCAGCGGTGTGGTACGCAAGTAACCCGCTTTCTAGTGGACCGCCGGGCGGGGACGCCCGGCTCTCCACCAGGAAACTCGACCAGCCTTCCAACTACGGTCCAATTTCCCCTTCCACCGTTTCCACTCCCGGAGGAGGCGTGAACTGAAACCGGCCGTCGCTTACCTCCACATTCTCTTTCCAGCCCGCAAAGCGGAACTCCGTCGCCGCCCCGTCCGGTTCCACCAATACGATGCGGACAATTTGGTCGGACGGTGTAATCTCCAGTTGCACCTCGCTCACCTGGCCCGCCACGCTCTGCTGAAACTCGGCCCTCGGAACCCCCCGCAACACCGTGTTGCCTGCGCCCAACGGCGATTGATCCACAGCTTTGGAAAGTCCCTGTAATTCATTCTCCAGCTTGGTCTTGCCCAGCAGAAACGCCAGTGGCGACCGCCAGTCATCCAGCTTCCGCAGGGTCGTCTTCCGGAGTTGCCGTTCCGCCGGCAGGTAAAACCACACAACCTCGCCATTGCTGACAAACAGCTTCTCATTCGGGGAACGATATTCCCACCGCATCTTGCGTGGCTTTTTCAACCACAACGTGCCCGATTCCACGCGCTCCGGCCCATCGCCCCGATAGATCTCAGTGAAGTCCGACTGCAGACTGCGCAGGTGGTTGTAGTGGTCATCCACCGCCCGGGCGAGCGGACGGATGTCCTCGCCTTGCGCGGGGACAGTGATCGCCACCAACAGTAGCCAACAAAAAAAGTAGCGGCAGTGCAACGGTGCTTCTCCCCTTTTCTCAATTCTACTGCGGCGGCCTCCTGCCTGCTGTTAATCACACATGAATGTTGGGCAGCTTCTTAGCGCTTGAGTAGGACTCACGGGCATGGCAGACTTTCAGTTTCTATGATGCACCTGGCTTCAATTCGCTGGCTGCTCTTGTCGGTCGCTCTTTTCCCGGTCGTCGCACTTTTCGGCTCTGCCTTGCCCATCGCTCAGCAGGAGGCGAAGCCCACCCCAACCGCACAAAACCAGGCAGCGGCGCCTTTGCCATCGGCACCAGCAACTTCGCCGTCCGTCCCAACCTCAGATGTGCCTCACACTCCTCTCGGCGAGGCCATGGTTCTTGCCAGCAAAGGGGATTGCGACGCTGCCATCAAGAAATATCAGGAAGTTCTTCAGGAGAAACCAAAGTCCCCCGACGCCTATGCTGGTCTGACGCGCTGCTACCTGAAAAAGAAAGATGTGACGCAAGCCTACGAGACGATAACCAAGGGATTGCAGGCGGCGGATGGTTGGCCAGTCCGAGTGGCTCTTGGGGAAGTGTACTTTCGTCAGGGAAAGATTCCGGAAGCGGAAAAGGAATGGGTTGATGTGATCAATTCGCAGCATCCGGCAGCGCGGGCCTACCTTGGTTTGGCCCGGGTGCGATGGGCCATCGAAATGAACAAGTCGGCGAAGGCCATGATTGAAAAAGCGCGCGAACTGGACCCCGCCGACCCCGAAATCGAGAGTTCTTGGGTGGGGACATTGCCGCGTTCGGAGCGGATCAAGTATTACGAGAAGTATATTGCCGACCGAAACAACTCCGACGCTGAAAAACGGGAGAACCTGGAAAGTTATTTGACGTACTTGAAAGAACGAGCGAAGCGACACGACCGCCCCTGCCGCCTGGTGAGCAAGGTTACGCATACGGAGACGCCTCTGGTCCGCCTGCTGACCGATCCGAAACACCTGCGCGGCTACGGCTTGTCGGTGAGTTTGAATGGAACACACACCAACCTCATGCTCGACACCGGAGCGAATGGAATTGTGGTGAAGCGCCGTACTGCGGAAAAAGCGGGGGTTGCCAAGCTGACCGAAACCAAGATCGGAGGGGTTGGAGACAAAGGCCCCAGGAACGCCTACGTCGGCACGGCCAACTCGATTCGGATCGGCGAGTTGGAATTCCAAGATTGTCCGGTGGAGGTCATCGAAAGCCGGTCGGTGGCGGATGAAGACGGGCTGATTGGCGCTGACGTTTTTGAGGACTTTCTGGTGGACATCGACTTCCCAGACGAGAAACTGAAACTTAGCGAGTTGCCGAAGCGGCCCGGCCAAGGCGATCAGCAACTGGCCTTGAAGAATGACGAGGACTATTCCGACGAGCCGGAGCAATCTGACAAATCGGATGGATCGGAAGCGACCTCGGAAGCGGGTGCAAAGGAAACCGCATCCACGGTAAAGTCGTCGGGGCCCCAGGATCGGTACATTGCGCCAGAAATGCAATCATTCACGCGCGTCTTCCGGTTCGGGCATTATTTGCTCATCCCGACCAAGATCGGCAGCGCGCCGAACAAGTTGTTTCTGCTGGATACTGGGGCGCTGACCAATGCGATTTCGCCCGAGGCGGCGCGTGAAGTCACGAAAGTGCACGGCGATTCCGATACGACCGTGAAAGGCATCAGTGGATCGGTCAAGAACGTTTACAGTGCCAACAAAGCCGTTCTTCAATTCGGCCACTTGCGTCAGGAAAATCAGGACATGCTGTCTTTCGATACCACTTCGATCAGCGAGAGCGATGGCACCGAGGTTTCCGGCTTTCTCGGCTTCGTCTTGCTCCGTTTCCTCGACATCAAGATCGATTACCGCGATGCGCTCGTCGACTTCAGCTATGACGCCAAGCGCTACGGCCGCGACTAGCCGTTTCCCCGAAAAGTGTAGATCGCGTACTTTTGCGTCCCGCCCAGCTTCGTCAAAACCACGCTCCCGGCCAGCACCCGCTCCAACAACGGATTGTGATACAGCACATACACCGCCCGCGGATGGGCTCTCAGGCTGCTGTCAAGGTTGGCAATCACTCGCCTCAAGCCTGACTCGGGTAGTGGGTTAAAGAGATAGAGCACCAGGGGTTCGGCGGGAAGGGAAAAGTTGGCGGCGTCGCCGCAGACCGCTTCCAGCGCAAAGCACTTTTGCGATTCGCTTTTGTACCGGGCCAGATTCTCCCGTGCGATCTGGTGTAGTGCCGGCAGAAGCTCTACTCCCACAATCCTCCGAAACGGATATTCCGAAGCCATCAGCAGCGTCCGTCCCTTGCCGGAACCAAGATCGACGAAGGTGAATGGTTCGAACTCGATGGGCAGGCTGGCCATCATCTCCCGGAACAGAGCCGGGTCGGTTGGTTGATAAGCAGAATGAAATAATCCCAGCAGCCGCGCCCGCCACCCCACCGTGCCGCTGGTCGTGTTGACACGATGCTCCCAGTCGTACTCCATGTCGCCATAGCGCTGCCGCCGGTGCTCGGGCGTCGACTCGCGCACAAACGTCCAAAGATTGCCGATCAGCAGGGAAGTCGCAGCGGCAGCCCCTTTTTCTCCAGCCTGTTCGCGCCACCAACTGCGTAACGCGCGCCAGAATTGTTGAGGGAAACTTGAGGACACGCCTGGATGCTAACAAATAGCTGCTCGAATCGGGCCCCGTAGCGGATGGTTGTCTAATCGCGAATCGAGAGGTGCTATAAGCACCGGCAGTTGCCGAGCTGCGCTCGCCTTGGACGGGCGAGGGCGCCCGTCCCCACACAAACCTAAGGCTTTGAATTTGGTTCGGTCTCACGCGGCGGTTCTGGCGACTCTGCTCCCGGCGGAAGTCCCTTGGTAATGAAGTAGAGACTCTTCGGATCCTGCACTTCGATCCGCCCCTCGGGCATCAGCTTGTAGGGGCGTCCATTCGGATCGGCAGGCGTTCCATGGATAAACCCTTCGCGCTCCAGATCGCCTATGCTGAGCGGCCATCGTCCCGTCTTTTCGCGGTACTTTTCGACCACCTGCTCCAACCGCGTTACGTCCTCATCCACTTGCAGAGCGCGCAGATGTTGGACCGCGTTTTCCTGGACCAGCGCATCCTTGGTGCTCTGGTAGGTGGTGAACCATAACATACGCGCCGTGTCGAACTCGCCCGCATGCTGCGCCATTCGGGCCGCCAGGATAGGCATGAATTCGTTGGTCACAGGAAGCTCCGCTCCCTGGGCGAACGCATCCGCCGCCTTGGCGTAGTCTTTCAACTCGGTGTAGTACAGAAATCCCAGGTTGTAGTAGAGCCGCCACTGGCCGGGATTGTGCTCGATTCCGTACTTCATCAGCGCGAGCGCCGATCCGGGTAATCCTGCCCCGTTCGGCGGTTTCGGAGCCAGAAAGTTCGCCCCAAACTGGTACGCTGGAAGAAGCCTGGGATCCAGTTCCGTCGTGACTTCGAGCAGCGGCGCCAGCAGGCGGAAATCGCCGGAACCTTTGTGATGTTGTTCCCCGAAGTACTGCACCGCACGCGTCCAATAAATGTCAGCCAGCAGGCCGGTGTAGCCGAGGCTCAACCGCCGCAGCACCTTGGAAGAGCGCAGATAAAGCGCTTCCTGCGCTACCGATCCCCGCCGCAACTGGTCGATGGCATGGAGGGTGGCCATTCCGCCGGCCATCGAAAAAAGCAACACCGCCATCGCCACCAGATTCACGCGTCCGGTCGCAGTCATATTCATTTCAGGTTCCGGCGCTGGAAGATCAGCACCGCTCCCGAAATCGCCATCGCCGAATACAGCAGTGCGTAAATGCTGTTGTACAGAATCAGGCGGCCGGGTATAGCGTCCCCGTGCGCCACCTGGCTGATCACGTTCAAAGCGGAAAAGTTCGGCACCAGATAGGCGATGGCCGTCGCTAGGCCACCCGCCACCCCTTGCGTGATTTTGGCGAAGCCTCGCAAATCCTCTGCCAGACTTCCGATTACGAACAGTGCGAAGGTGAAGACCGCCGACATCAGCGGCGTGGAAAAGGACGAGAAGAACAGGGCCAGCGCACACACAATCAGAAACTGCAGCACGATGAAGTACAGCGCGACCAATACCCACCCGTCCATTTTCTCGAATTTGTGCGCGACGTAGAGCAGCGCCAGAAACACGCCGACCGCCATGAAGAACGTGTTCACCACCAGCGTTCCCGTGAGCCCGAAAAACTTGCCCACGACGAACTCCCAGCGGCGCACCGGCCGCGACAGCACTGTGTACAACGTGCGCTTGTCGATCTCTTTCGAAACCAGGCCAATCCCGATGAAGATGGCGATTACCACTCCGAACAGCGACACCGCCGTCAGTCCCAGGTTCACCACCACCAGGCGCTCGACATCGATCGAAATTTCTCCCACCAGAATCGCCGCCCCGGAAAGCAGCAGCGCAAAGGCGACCAGGTTGTAGAGCACACGATCGCGGACCGCCTCGCGAAAAGTGTTGAAGGCGATATATCCGATGCGCGAATTCATACGCCCACTCCTTTCCGGCTTTCCTGTTTCCGGCCGTCCTCTTTTCGGTCCTCCGTGGGCCGCAGCTTCTGGATGTAATACTCTTCCAGCGACCGGCGCACCGGCGTCAGCGAAATCAGTTTGATGTGCTCGCGCCGCAGGACATCTAATGCCGCCTCCTGCTGCGCTTCCGGCAAGACCGCGTTTACCATGTCGCCGCTGACCCGCGCCTCGGCCCCCAGGCTCGCCAGGCCCGCCGGTACTTTTTGCGCGAAAAAAACAATCTCGACTTTGCCTTGCATCTTGGAAGTTAATTCCGCGACCGCCCCCACCCCGCGCAACTCGCCCTGATGGATGACCCCTACCCGGTCGCAAAGCGCTTCCGCGTCGGACAGAATGTGGGTCGAAAAGAAAACCGTTTTGCCTTCGTGCCGTAACTGCTGGATCAAGTCCCGAACTTCGCGCCGCCCCATCGGGTCCAGTCCCGACATTGGCTCATCCAGAAACACCAGTTTCGGATCGTGCAGGATCGCCTGTGCCAGCCCCACCCGCTGCAACATGCCTTTCGAAAACTTCCGCAACTGCACTCCTGCCGAATCGCTCAATCCCACTCGCGCCAGCATCTGCTCGACCCGCGCCGAGCGCCCTTTCGCCGGAACTCCCGAAAGCTGCCCGTAATAGTTGAGCAGTTCTCTGGCAGTCAGATGGTCGTAGAAATAGGGCTGCTCGGGCAGGAATCCAATCTGCGATTTCACCCGCGGATCGTCCATGTCCAGCCCCAGAATCCGCGCCGTTCCCGCGGTCGGGAACACCAACCCCATCAGGAGTTTCAGGGTGGTGGTCTTGCCCGCGCCGTTCGGACCGAGGAAGCCGAACACCTCTCCCTCTTCGATGGTCAGGCGAAGCCGGCGCAACGCCACTTTCGGACGTTTGCGCCAGAATCCCACTAAATAGCTTTTTTCCAGGTCGAGAATTTCAATTGCCGCCATGGCTATGCGTTCAATCCGAGGCGTGGATTTTGATGCGGAATTTTATTCCAATTCCAATGAAGAGAATTATAAGCAATGCACGGTGCGCCATGCGCGTGTCTGGCTTACCCGGCGGTTACGAAGGTAAAACCGCCGGCTGGGACCAAGGCTGGTCCGGGAATTTTCCGCCGCCGGCAGCCCTACTCCTACTGTTGCGGACTGATGGTGTTATCGCAGGTCGCGATTGTGGATCCACTGGAGCGCACGACTGCATCCGCAAACGAGCAGAAATAGTTCACGCCCGTCTGGTTCACGCCTACCGGGGTTGCGATGAATTGATAGGTGCCGGCCGGAGTGCCGCTTACCCCCGACAGAGCGAACACATAGCCGCTTTTGGTGCCGCTTCCCAAAGCCGAATCGATCAAACAAGCGCTGGTCGAGGTGGGTACAGTGCTGGCGCAGGTCGTGCCCGCCAGGTAAGACAGAGTGCCGGCAAAGCCCACCGTCGGGTAGGTGGAGTTATAGGAAACCTGTGCCGTGTTCAGGGTGCGAAGTTGTCCCACCGCGGCTGACTCGTTGGCCGCCATGCGCGCATGAAGAAAACTGGGCGCCGCGATCGCTGCAATGATCAGAATGATAGCCACAACAATAAGCAATTCAATGAGAGAAAATCCTTTGGTGTTTCGCATCATATCTCCCTGATTCCGGACAAGCATATCCGGGTTTCATAACTACCTATGCACGTTGAATGCCGGGCTTCGCCGATCCCCCAAACTTCTAAGCCATTGCAAATGCAATGCAATCTGCAGCACTGCGGTTTCTTTTTTCGCCACTTTCGTCATTCTTGCGCTGCGGGAGTGACATTTTGTGTCAGTGAAGTTTAGGGACCGGGAACGAGCCAGCATTAAGACCTTCCTACAATAAAAAAAGCAGAGGATTTCTCCTCTGCTTCTTTCCGGCTTGGTACCCTCCCCCAGGTACTTTGCCAACTTTAAGGTTAAGCTATTGAAGCGGGTTTACCGTTCCGTCGCAGCTTGAAAGCGAGGCTGAACTGGAGCGAATGACCGCATCCGCAAACGAGCAGAAGTAGCGCACACCCGTCTGGTTCACACCAATCGGCGTCGCCACGAAGTTATAGCTGGAGGCTGGCGTGCCGCTTACACCCGACAGAGTAAAGACATAGCCACTCTTGGTGCCGCTTCCCAAGGCCGAATCGATCAAGCAACCAGTGGTCGACGTGGGTGCGGTGCTGGCGCAGTTCGTGCCCGCCAGATAAGACAGCGTGCCGGCGAAGCCCACCGTCGGATAGGTAGAGTTGTAGGAAATCTGGGCTGTGTTCAGGGTGCGAAGCGCTCCCACCGCAGCCGACTCGTTCGCTGAAATGCGTGCGCGTAGCAGGTTCGGGATAGCAATCGCGGCGATGATCAGAATGATCGCCACCACAATCAGCAATTCGATCAGTGAGAAGCCTTTTTGTTTCCGCATTTAAATTGTCCTCGTCTCCGTTTACTGTTTTTGGTTGGATGACCAACTCGCTTGTACTATCGCACTCCTAGGGCCAGAGTCCCAAGTGACGGAGGTAAGATGCCCTTCGGGAACAAAACTTAGCGTTTTCAGCGGTATCCGCTGGATCGCTCCCTCCTCACTCGCCCTCGACTCTCCCAGTATGACACTTTTGGCGACCGCGATTGACATATTTTGCCAGTTGCCCTTCATCCCCGTCCACCCTTCAAACCGCCCGTCAGATGCCGCGACCCCCATTCTGGGAACGCTCACCGCTGCTCTTCTTGCGTCCGCTTCGCTTGCAGTTTTCCCGTCGGGCCAAGGAAATCAAAGGCGGCATGGGTGGGGCGGAGTAGCCCGGCTTTTCTGTCCTGGAGACGGCCCTTTCCGGTCCGCCTGAGCCTGTGCGATGGAAACGGATGCAGGAAACGAACCCGAGGCGAAGGCAACTGGAGGTATATTGGCTCGTAGCCCGGAAGCAAAATGGAAATTCCGGTCCCCATGGTCCCCACTTTTAAAGCGCCCACTCTCAAAGCGGATGCCGATCCGCAGAGTGCGGCTTCGTCTCGGCAACCCTTTCGCTTACCGGTCATCGTTGTATCGACGGTTCTCCTGGCCACCGCCTGCAAGCTGGTGCTGGCGGTTTGGCGTTATTCCGTGAACCTCATCTTCTGGGACCAATGGGACTTTTACACGCCTCTGTTCAACCACGCTTCCCTCTGGCGAATTTTCACCTGGCAGCATGGGCCGCACCGCGAAGGCATCGGGCTGGTGCTCGACAAATTTGTGCTGGAGTCGACCGCTTGGAATTCCCGGGCCGAAGCTCTGTTCATGGTCGGGGCATTGTTCGCGGCCGCGGTAGTCGCTTTGCGTTTGAAGCAAAAGCTGTTTGGCAGCCTGGGACCCAGAGATCTCGACTACAGCGATATTGCGATCCCTTGCCTGTTCCTGACCTTCGCGCAGATGGAAGCTCTGGTGGGTGAGCCGAATCCTTCTTATTCCGCGATTCCAGAGCTGCTCATTGGATTTTACTGCCTGGCGTGGATGCTTCCCAAACCGATCGCGCGCTACGCAGCTGTCCTCGTACTCAACTTCCTGCTGATCTACACCGGGTTTGGTTTTTTCATGGGAGTCGTAACCATCGGTGTTCTTCTATTCGACCTGCGACGCGCGTTGCGAACAGAATCCGGATCACCCCGCTTTCCGGCAGTGGCCCTCTTGCTCGCGGCAGCGTCCCTGGCTGGCTTCTTTTATCGCTATCGTTGGAACCCGGCTGTCCCGTGCTTTCACTTTCCCGATCCCCATCCGCTGAACTACCCGTGGTTCATCGGCCTCATGATGTCCTACTTTCTCGGCCTGCGGACGGTAGTGCTGGCCTCGATGGCCGGGAGTTTTCTCGCGCTGACGGCATTCGCGATCCTTATCTGGCATGGTGTTCGTCTGTGGCGCCACCGGGAATGGTCCGCCACCGATCTGACGGTCGTCATTCTTCTCAGCTTCTCGCTGCTCTTTGAAGCCAACGCGGCGGTCGGAAGGGTATGCCTCGGCATGCCCGGGGCAGCGCAATATTCGCGCTACATGGGATTGCTGGTGCCAGCATTTTTGGCAATTTATTTCCATCTCCTCACCTGGCGGAAAAGCACGTTCCGCACGGCCCTGCTGGCGCTATTTGTGATCGCACTGATCCCTGGCACCGTGCGCATGCCCAGCGGATATTCCCCTCAAGTTGCGAGCGATGGAAAGCAAGCGTGGAAGACGTGCATTCTGCAAACCGGAAACATCAACTACTGCGATCAGGCTACCGGATTCCCGCTGCATCCCGATCCAAGAAAGACCCAACTCCTCGAGAAACTGCAATTTCTGCAGAAGAACCGGTTAAACCTGTATTCGGGGGATCGCTAGAACAGGATAAAGTCCGGGGCAATAAAAAAGCAGAGGATTTCTCCTCTGCTTTTCCCGGCCGGTACCTTCCCTCAGGTACTTTGCCCATCCAAACTTATTGCATCGGTTGCACGGTGCCGTCGCAGGTGGAGATCAGATTGGCGGGGTCGAAGCGTATCACGCCATCCGCGAACGAGCAGAAATAGCGCACGCCCGTCTGGTTCGGACCTACCGGCGATGCGACGAATTGATAGCTGGAGGCCGGTGTGCCGCTCACGCCCGACAGAGCAAACACATAACCACTCTTGGTGCCGCCTCCCAAAGCCGAATCGATCAAGCAAGCCGTGGTCGAGGTGGGCGCAGTGGTGGCGCAGGTCGTGCCCGCCAGATAAGACAGCGTGCCCGCATAGCCCACCGTCGGATAGGTGGAATTATAGGAAACCTGTGCCGTGTTCAGGGTGCGAAGCGCCCCCACCGCAGCCGATTCGTTCGCTGAAATGCGCGCGCGCAGCAGGTTCGGGATAGCAATCGCGGCGATGATCAGAATGATCGCGACCACGATCAGCAGTTCGATTAGCGAGAAGCCCTTTTGTTTCCGCATCTAAAATCTCTCCATTTGTCCGCGTCCGTTTGACTTTCGGTTGGATATCCTACCAACTCGAATCTAATATGGCATCAGTATGACTCCGGCTCAAATTACGGAGGTTAGATGTCCTTCGGCGCGGCAAATTGACAAATGTTTACAATCGCTTGGGATTAGATTGGCCTTCAACCCACTGGTGTCGTGACCGCATAACTAGCCATGCTCCTGTGCGCTAGAATGAGCCTCGCTGGAGCGTCCAATGCCGAACCTGCGATTAAACTCGGAGCGCGACATCGCCCGCGCTTCCACTCTGGACGCACCCGTCTATTTCAGCGCGGAGACCTTTGAGGCCGAAAAGGCCAGGCTCTTCGCTTCCACCTGGCAGGTCGTCGGTCATGTTCGCCAGGCCGCAAGCGCCGGCGACTACTTTACCTTTGACCTCATCGGAGAACCGCTCCTTATCGCTCGCGGCGAGGACGGCATCCTGCGCGGGTTTTACAACGTCTGCCGCCATCGCGCCGGCAACCCCGCCTCCGGCTGCGGCAACCGCAAACTCTTCCGCTGCGGCTATCACGGCTGGACCTACCGGCTCGACGGCGCTCTGCTGGTTACACCCGAATTTGAGGGTGTCGAAGATTTCGATCCCAAGGACTTCGGCTTGGCCCCGGTTCGCCTCGAGGAATGGTTCAACCTCATCTTCGTCAACCTCGATCCCGAGGCTCGCCCGCTGCACGAAAGTCTGGGCGAATTGCCCGCCCAGGCCGGGAAGTTCGATTTCAGCAGCATGAAGTTTTCCGAGCGCCGCACCTACGAAATGAAATGCAACTGGAAGACTTACATCGATAACTATCTCGAGGGTTACCACGTGCCGAGCCTCCACCCGGCGCTCAATCGCGAAATCAACTACAACGCCTACAGAGTCGAGCCTCATCCTCAGTACGTCCGGCAGTGGACCCCGATCCGCGGCGCCCAGCCCGGAGACGCCACCCCGCGTCGCTACCAGGAATCCGGCAAAGACCTGACAGCCGATTATTTCTGGGTCTTTCCCAACTGGATGCTCAATTGCTATCCCGACAACGTCTCGCTCAACATCATCCTGCCGCTCGATCCCGAGCGCACGCTGGCAATCTTCGAGTGGTATTTACCCGAGAAAGATCTGGAGAGTGAAGCTGCCCGCAAAGCCTTGGAATTCAGCGACGAGATTCAGGTCGAGGACGCCGGCATCTGCGAGATCGTACAGAAGAATCTTCACTCCCGCAGCTACCACAGCGGCCGCTACAGCGTGAAGCAAGAAAAAGGCGTCCACGCGTTCCACCAGATGTATCGCGAGCTCATGCTGACCTAGGTAGCGACGGGAGAGCCAGTGGAGAGCTAGTTACCGTCGATTTCGTCGAGCCGCACCGGCTTGTCTGAGTCAATATGGATCGCGCTAGAATCTTCTTGGGCAGTGAAGGGTGGATATTGTGTGAAAGGCCAGCCTTCAGCCCACGGAGTCGCCTCTACCCATGGACATGTCACCGTCCCGCGAGAAGCACGTCGTCATCTACTGTCTTGTGTTGGTCGCTGCCACACTGGCTTTCTACAATCCTGTCGTCCGTAACCAGTTCGTCGATTTCGATGACTTGTCCTATATCTTGAAGAATTCCCATGTTCTTGGTGGTTTGACGTGGGCCACTGTGAAATGGGCGTTCACTACCTTTCGCGATGGAAACTGGCACCCGTTGACCTGGCTATCGCATGCCTTGGACTGCCAGATCTTTCACCTGAATCCGATTGGCCACCACTACACAAGTCTCTTGCTGCACACGGCCAATGCAATCCTTCTCTTCCTGCTGTTGCGGCGGGCGACCGGATTTACCTGGCCCAGTCTGATGGTGGCCGCTCTATTTGCGCTGCATCCGGTCAATGTTGAGTCCGTTGCCTGGGCCGCTGAGCGCAAGAATGTACTCAGCATGTTGTTCTTCCTGCTCGCTCTCCATGCCTATGACCGGTACGGACGCACGGGCAGACGTTATCTCTATTTATTGGTCGCCATCTTTTTTGCGCTTGGCCTAATGGCAAAACCGCAGGTGGTCACGCTACCTTTTGTGCTGCTGCTTTGGGACTACTGGCCGCTGCAGCGAATGAGCATGGGAATGAGCATCGGAATGCCCGCGGGATCCGCGGCCGCAGGTTCGCCTTCTGTCTCCACTCAACGCTCGTTCCGTTCGCTGGTATGGGAAAAGTGGCCGCTTTTCGTTCTTGCCGCGGCCGATTCGGTGGTCACCGTTATAGCGCAGCGCGCGGGAGCCTCGGTACGGACGCTTTCGGAAGTTTCGATCTTCTTGCGGTTCCAAAACGTCTTCGTCTCCTACGTGAGATATATCGGAAAAGCGTTCTGGCCATCCCCGCTCGTTCCCCTGTATCCGCGTCCGGTGGGTTTGCTGCCCGCCTGGCAGGTGTTGGGAGCGGGGGCCTTGCTGCTTCTGCTGAGCGCGCTCGTATGGCGCTGGCGCGACCGCCGCTATTTGCTCGTAGGCTGGTGCTGGTTCCTGGGAACCTTAGTCCCGATGATCGGAATCATCACCGTCGGTGAGCAAGCCATGGCCGACCGTTACGGGTATCTTCCCTTCATAGGTTTGTTTATCGCAGTCGTGTGGGCTCTTGGTGAGGCGGCCTCCAGTCGCCGGATCAGCAGGGTTTGGCTCGCTGGTTCCGCCGTTGCCGCGCTCTTCCTTCTGGGGAGTCTCACTTATCGCCAGCTCGGCTACTGGCACGACAGTGAAACTTTGTGGCGCTATACGTTGAGCGTCACGGAAGGGAACTACACGGCGCACAGCAATCTCGCGCTCGCGCTTGCTAAGGAGGGCCGACCCGAGGAGGCGATCGAGCATTTCCGGGCGGGCAAGGCACTGCACAAATACCCTCCCGTCCAGGTCCTCGGTCTCTGCAGGTACGAGTTGCACGTTGGATATTCCTTGTACGCGATTGAGGATTGCAAGGCGGTGCTGCACGATACCGACGATCCGAAGCTGCAAGCCGCCGCATGGAGCGGGCTTGGTGAAGCTTACTTGCAGTTGCACCGATACGATCAGGCCGCCGAGAGCAACCAGAATTCTCTACGCTTGAATCCGGACGACGACTTGGCGCTGGTGGGTATGGCCGTCCTGGCGATGCGGCAGGGGCAGGATGACGTAGCGGTCGCTCAGTTGGAGCACGCGGTGAAGGCCGATCCCAACGATGTGAATGTCCTTCTTTTCGCGCAAGCTCTACGTCGGGCCGGTCGTGCTGCGGAGGCCGATTCCGCTGCCGCGCAGGTACAGAAGATTTCTACAGACTTGGGCCAGGCGCAGTTCGACGCGGGACAATTCCTCGCGTTTGTCGGCCTGAAGCCGCTGTAGAGGAGCGACCGACATTTCGCTTTGCTGTGCGCCCCTGTGTCCCCTGTGGTAAAGGTTTTGACTTTCCTCGCCTCATCTCGGTGCCCTTGGCGTCTCGGCGGTGAAATCGAGCTCTAGCTGCGCTTCAGCAACAGACAAGTAATATCGTCGTGCTGCGGAGTGTTGCCAACGTACAGATCCAATTCCGTCCACAACCGGCGCAGAAGTTCAGCCGGAGCCGATGCCGACTCGCGATCCACCAGTCTGATCAATGTCGGCTCGCCGTATTCTTCATCTTTTGAGTTGACCGCCTCCACGACCCCGTCCGTAAAAATCACCAGCCAGTCGCCGCCCTCCAGCCGAGTCGTTCCCACCTCGTAGCGCGATTCGGCGAAAATCCCTATCGGGATGCCTCCCACTTCCAAGCGCTCCAGCGCGCCCGATTTCTTCCGCAGAATCGGGACGTTATGTCCGGCGTTGATGTAAACCACGTCTCCGGTCGCGGGGTCGAGCTCGGCAAAGAAGGCGGTAGTGAAACGAGCTCCGCCCTGGCTGTTGGAACAGGTATAGCGATTCACGCCGGCTACCAGTTCCGCCAGCGCGCCGCCGCTCGTCGACAACGTCCGCAAACTAGCCTGGAAGGTTGCCATCACCATCGCCGCCGGAATGCTCTTTCCCGCCACATCGGCCACCACAAACAGAATGCGGTCGGCGCTGGGCTCCCGGCCCGGCCGCAAGATGACATCGTAGTAATCGCCCGCCACCGTGTTTGCCGGCTGCGTCGCATATGCAATCTGGTATCCCGGAATCTGCAACGGCGCGCCCGGCAACATCCAGGCCTGAATATCTTTGGCGATCTCCAGGTCGCGCTTCATCACCACGCGATCCGCGAGCTCCAGCAGCAGCACCAGCAACAACAGCAATCCACCCCAGACGTGCAAATCTAGTTCATGGATCTCGACACGATTCTCGCCGTTGGTGTAAGTAAACGCGACGGAAGGCCAGAACAGCAGAATTAGCCCCAGCAGCACCAGCACGCGCCGCGCCGGTGTCAGCTTTTCCAGGATCGCCCAGAATAGTGCCTTCGCGGTTCGCCAGCCCCGCCTTAATCTGGAGGGCTCCGCCTGCAGGTCGATCCCCGCTGAATAGAGCCGGTAGCTAGAACGCGCGTCTTTTTCAAACTGCGACCAGAGTTGGTTGAGAGCCAGCCCCTCGCTCACGCGATACCAGAAGCGCCGGGCCTTGCCCTTCAGTCGAGGTCGCGGCGGGGCAGTCTGCGGAGGAGAGGCCATGACGGAGTCAACATTATAGGCTGGCTCCTTTGCTTGTGGAGGGACGGGCGTCTCGCGAGCCTGCCCTGAGCGAAGCCGAAGGGTCCAGCCGGGCGGGGACGCCCGGCTCTCCACCAACAACGAAAAGACTCAGCCGCCTCAAAATAACTCCATCTGCCCGATCTCCACATGCGTTCCGCGACTGCTGCGCGCGTGCTGGTCTCCAATCCCGTACTTCCGCCGCAAGGCCGCCATCAACTGTGACAACCGCTGCCCGTACCCTTTTGGCAGAAATGCCCGTTCGGCATAACGCGTCCGGTAATGTTCCACCAGGGCAGGGAAGTGTTCTTCCAGAAACGGCATGAAGATCGCCGCCGAACAGGGTTTCAGGAAAAGCGGATTAGCAAAGATATACTTCGCGCCCGCTTCACTGGCGGCTTCCACCAGGGCCTCGAGGTCGCGCGGCCGGTCCGTAATCTCGGGCAGCACGGGAGCGCAGATCACGCCCGCGTCCACGCCCGCAAGATTCAACTGACGAACCGCCTCCAGCCGCAGATCGGGACGCGGTGCCCGCGGCTCGAGCTTCCGCGCCAGTTCTGTATCCACCGTGGTCACGGTAACATTCACAAAGATCCGGTTGTGCTCGCCCACCCGCCGCAGGATCTCGGCATCGCGCGTCACCAGGTTCGATTTGGTCACAATTCCAATCTCCAGTCCGGAGTGCCGCGCCAGTTCTTCGAGGATGACCCGCGTAATCTCAAAACGGCGCTCCGCCGGCTGATACGGATCTGTAGCCGTGCCAATCGCAATCTCTTCCCCACGCTTCACCTTTTTCAACTCCGATTGCAGGAGCGCCGCCGCTTGCTGCTTGACGAAAATCTTTCGTTCGAAGTCCACGCCGTCCCGCAGTTCCATGAACTCGTGGGTGTAGCGCGCGTAGCAGTACTTGCAGGCAAATTCGCAACCACGGTAAGGGTTGATCGCCCACGTAAACGGAAGATTGCGTCCGCTTACCACCCGGCTAAGCAGCGAACGCGTCCCGAGGGTAAAGTATTCGACATTGTGTCCCTCGCGCAAAGACTCGCCATCGGCGGCGATCCGCGCAATGCCCACCAGTTTCTGGCGGGAGTCGGTTTCACGGAATAGCGGAAGGGAAGCCACCGTAGATATTCGCTATTTGTTCGCCCACAACGATAGCTCCCAAACGCAACCCTGTCAAATTAGAATTTCCGCTTCTCCACTTTGGTTCCACGATGAGGGCTATGCGGCAGACGTTTTCCCGAATCGGTATCTGAACGGTAACCCGAGACCACCCGAGACCACGCGCCGCGAGCGAACGCGGTGTACACTGTACCCTAGGGTACATTCAAACGAACGCTTCCAAACTTATAGGCGCCAGGGGACCCTGCCGCTCTGGCGTTGTGGATTTCCTTCTTCACTCAAACACCCAGCAAAGCAGCCCTTTGCGGAATCGCTAAGCTCCTATGAAAATCCTGCTCTACAACCCCGACAACGGCGTAACACGTAACTTCATGCCGCATCTATGGATGTTCCTGCTGCAGGCGCTTACTCCACCGGGCCACGAAGTGCTGCTGGTGGATGGCAACGCAAATCCGATGGATGAAGCGGGGATCGCGCAGTTTGTGCGCGATAACAATATTGGATTGGTCGGCATCGGCGCCATGACCAGAATGATTGCCAAGGCGTATCGCATGGCCGATGCAGTGCGCGCCACCGGAGTTCCAGTCGTGATGGGCGGACCGCACGTGACCGAGATGGCCGACGAGGCCCTCGGCCGAGATGGCGGCCCGCGCCACGCCGACGCGGTTGCTCTGGGCGAGGCCGATGCCACTTGGCCGCGGATTGTTGAAGACGCCGCCCGTGGAGAACTCCAAGACATTTATGCGCCCGTGGATGCCTTCGGCCAGGAGAGCAAGCCGTCGCTGAAGGAATATCCGGTGATTCCGTGGGAGTCGATTGATCTCAAGCAATTCAATCTGGTGCCGAAGGCGGCGACCGCCTTGCTGCAGAAGATCGGAGAAGGCTGGGGATCATTTCGCATTATTCCCGTGGAATCCGGACGGGGTTGCCCTTACGGCTGTGAGTTCTGCACCGTCACCGGATTCTTCGGCGACGCGATTCGCTTCCGCACCAATGAGAGCGTGGTGAATGAATTGCTGTTGTTGAAGTCCCGCGCCCGCAGTGAAAAAGGCCAGATGGCGGTTTTCTTCATCGACGATAATTTCGCCATCAACATCAAGCGCACCAAGTCGCTGCTGCGCGCCATCATCGCCGCCAAAGCGCAGGTGCATTGGGTGGCGCAGATCAGCGCCAATTTATTGCGCGACGAGGAACTTGTCGACCTAATAGCGGCCTCCGGAGGCAAGTGGATTTTTATCGGCATGGAGTCCATCGATCCCGCCAATTTGAAAGACGTGAACAAGGGATTCAACAAGCCGGGCGAATATGCGGCCGTGCTCGAGCGGCTGGCGCAACGCAATGTGTACGCGATTACGTCGTTTATTTTTGGCATGGACAATGACACCGTCGGAGTCGCCGAAAGAACTCTTGGGCAAGTGCGTACCTGGCCTCCGGGTCTGCCGATCTTTGGTCTGCTCACTCCCTTGCCCGCAACGCCGCTCTACAACCGCCTGGAGACTGCCGGGCGGCTGACGCGGCCCAAGCACTGGCAGGAATTCATCCCGTTTGCGATGGCCCACACGCCGCTGAGGATGACCATCGAAGAAGCTCATGCCGAAGTGAATCACGGATGGGCCGAGGCCTATAGTCCGGAGGCGCTGGCGGCCGCGGTCGAGTCGCTGAACGATCAGCCGCTGGGTTATCGCATCAACATCTTTCTTGCGCGGCTCTGTTTCCGCGGCATCTATTTCCCCATGCTGGGAAAAATGGCGTGGGTGAAGGTGATTGCGCAAAATCGGCGAACCATCTTCAAACTTATTAGGGAAGGGTTCAAAGCAGGCGCCTGGCGCGGCGCTCCGGCAAGGATTCCCGCCAGCCCAGTGCCGCCGGTAGAGGGGGTCGAAGCCAACGTACAAGTTGTGGGAGGCTGACCGGAACGGGCGAGACAATGGATTTCCAGCCTGGCTTTGAGCGTTCCGCCTGTGGCATGATGGCATAGTCAGGCGAGGTGTCCTAATGCATATGCACGAAAAACTTCAAAACGGAAGAATGATCGGCTATGTCCTCGGCATAGCCGTTTTTGTCGCGGTTGTAGCATGGAAGTTTCTGGTCCGCTAAAGCCGGAAAGGTCTCAGGTCGTAGGTGTCAGGAAAATCTCGACACGATCGGCCTTCTAGGTTCTTGCTGAGACCTGACGCCTGAGACCTGACTCCTAGCTGCCTTTAGCTTATCCGGTTGTTTCAGCAGGCCGCAAGCGATAGTGTAAGGGGGTGCCGCGGCCTCCGTTTCCGAAGACTCTGCGCGAGTTTCAGTCAAAGTTCGCCGGCGAGGAGGCTTGCCAA
>Ga0074044_10000749_pt1 | contig 30383 bp, 24 predicted proteins | sample BogForMeECP23OM1_FD_94443 | JGI IMG/M metagenome (GOLD analysis project Ga0074044, IMG submission 94443) | Bog forest soil microbial communities from Calvert Island, British Columbia, Canada - Bog Forest MetaG ECP23OM1 | ecosystem: Environmental > Terrestrial > Soil > Wetlands ...
AGTCGATCAGCAGCAGCACGAACGGGAGGGTGATGACCATGGGCTTGGCGGCGAGTCCCAAGGCGAACAGCGCGAACACAGCGAGGTAGCGCTTCACGTCCGGCTTGAGCGCGTACCAGCCATAGGCTGCGAGCGTGAGCAGGAAAAACAGGGTGCTCAGAACGTTCTTACGCTCGGCGATCCAGGCGACGGATTCCACGTTGAGCGGATGGAGGGCGAATAGTGCGGCGACCAGCAGGCTTCGTCCTTTCGCCCCGGTGGCGCGCAGCAGCAACAGAAAGAGCAGCACCACGTTGAGGGCGTGCAGCAGGATGTTCGTGGAATGATGGCCCACCGGATTCAAACCGTAAAGCTGACAATCCAGCGCGTGGGAGAGCCAGGTGAGCGGATGCCAGTTCTGGGCTGCCGTGGCGGTCATGGCCCAGGTTAAGGTTTGCCAGGTCAGTCCGGCTTGCACGTGAGGGTTTTCGGTGACGTAGTTTTGATCGTCTACGTGCATGAAAGGGTTTCGCGTGGCGCGGCTATAAACGGCCGAGGTCACGAGAGCGAGAGCGACGCAGGCTATAAGGACAAAATAGGAAGGTTTTCGATCCATTGGACGGCGTGATTGTAGCATCGGGCGTAACGATGCGGACTGCGTGGCCGAGGGCAGGATGCCCTGGGGGCACCCGGCAGGATGCCGGCGCCAACAAAGAGAAAAATTATTTGCCGGCCGGGGGGAGTGCGTGGAGGTATTCGGTGGCTTCGGTTAAGTTTGGGTCCAGCTTGAGGGCTTGCTCGTAGGCGGCGCGGGCTTCGGGGAGCTTGCCGGTTTCCTGCAGCAATATTCCGAGCTCCACGTAGCGGGGAGCTGAGGGTTGGGCGGCAACGCTCTGGGTCAGCCACTTGACCATGTCGGCGCTGCGCTGAGGATTAACCTTCAGCGCCTGCTGATAACTTTCGCGCACCTTGGCGTAGTCGCCGAACGCGTCGTACACGGCGGCCAGGCTTTCGTAGTAGTGGGACTGCTCTACGGGTTCTTTGCTTAGCGAAATCGCGGTCTCGTACTCTGGGATAGCATCCTGCGAGCGGTCGCATTGCACCAGATCGACGGCCAGGTTCCCATGCCTGACCGAATCCGCTGGAAGGAGTTGGACGGATTTCTCAAGAAACGGCAAGGCCTCCTGAGCGCGGCCCATTTTGTTGAGCGCGTCGCCAAAGTTGCTGACACCCAATGCATTGTCGGGCGCGACCTCCAAGTCATGTCCCCAGAGGTCGTACTCACTTCGCCAATAGCGGATCTGGCGAACAGTAATGAGTGACAACGCGGCCAGAATGATGGTGGCAGTTGCCACGCGCCATGGGAAGCCGATTTGCTTGTTGTCCGCCCAGTCTGCAGCGCTCCAGACTACCATCACGAAGATTCCAATCAGCGGGATATAGGCATAACGGTCCGCCCTCCCTTGATCGCCCACCTGCACCAGGCCGATGACGGGCACCATGATACCCAGATACCAAAGCCAGCCGGTCAGGAGATATCGGCGAGCCAGGCGTTGGCTCCACACCAGAGCACTCACGGCCACGAGAAACAGCGCGGCAACTGCAATTTGCCAGGCGGCGAGCGTGTTGCCGGGGTGGGGATAATATACGGCGAGCCGCGTGGGCCAGAATGCTTTCCACAGGTACATTGCGTAGGAATAAATGGCGTTTTCCAAGCGGGTATCGAGGGGGAATCCCTCTAGCGAGCGGATGGCAACGGCGCGCTGGGCCACAATCGTGAGAACGGCGCTTCCGGCACAGAGAGCCAAAAGCGGCAACTTTTCCTGCACGAGCCGGGTGAGGGATGCCTGAGCGAATGAGGATTCCGGTTGCGAGGGCAGACTATCGGGCCGCAGCTGCGTGTTCTTGCGCCCCTTGGGATTCGATTCGGCAAGGGGGGGCCATCCTTTGATCCTATATAGAGGCCAGAAGTCCAGCAGCAGAAGCACGAAAGGGAGAGTGATCACCATGGGTTTCGAAGCCAGTCCCAAGGCGAACAGGAGGGTGAGGGCAAGGTACCGTTTGAGATCAGGCTTGCGGGCATACCAGCCGTAGGCGCCAAGCGCGAGCAGGAAAAAGAGGGTGCTGAGAACACTCTTTCGTTCCGCAACCCAAGCCACGGATTCCACATTGAGCGGATGGAGCGCAAATAATGCGGCGACCAGTAAACTGCGGCCCATGGCGCGGGTGGACCACAGCAGCAATAGAAACAGAATGACGACGTTCAGCGAATGAAACAGAACGCTGGTGAGGTGATGGCCGGCCGGATTCAATCCGTAGAGTTGACAATCCAAGGCGTGGGAAAGCCAGGTGAGGGGGTGCCAATTCTGGGCGTAGCCGGCGTTGAAGGACCAGATAAAAGTCTGCCAGGTCAGGCCTGCCTGAACGGGACCATTGTTGGTAATGTAGTATTGATCGTCGAAATCGATAAAAGGATGGCGTACGACGGAGCTGTAAATGGCCGAGGTCCCGAGGGCCAAAAGCAGGCAAGAGAAAACGATGAGATGCTTGCGTTTTCGATCCATGGGATGGTTGACTCTACCATCGGGCAACAAATACCGCCGGGGCCGAGATTCTCTAGAGATACTACGATTTACGAATTGAGAACAACCGGTTAAAGAGCGGGCAAATCCCAGCCGGTCCTCCTTTTCCCTCCCCGGTGCTCTCCAGCGTCTTGCAGGGCTAACTCAGTTGGTGTCGCCTCCGCTGGGCTTAGCTGGTTCGGCCCCGGTCCCGAAGTAGGTCTCGTTAAACTGCGGCTTAACGGAGTTGTTCAGCGAGTCCATCGCCTCTTTCATTCGCTTTCCCGAGATGCTTTTCTTGGCTTCGTCCGGGGGCATCATGTGCTTGGAAACCAGCTTGAAGATATGCCATGCATCATTACCGGAGATGAGTTCGGAAACCTGTCCGGGCTGCATGGCGAAGATTAGCTTGTCCCACTGGGCGAGGTCGGCGTGGGTATTGTCGCCCATGTCGGTATCGGGAGCGTCATCGGGATCACCCGCAAAGGTGTAAGCTTCGTCTTCCAACTTTTCAAAGTCTTCGCCAGCGACGGCCCGGGTGCGAATCTTCTCAGCCTCCGCTTTCAGTGCGGCTTCATCGGCTGCGGTATCCACCTTCGGGGTGTCTGCCGCTCCCGATTGGTCCGAATGTTGCATCTTTCTCGGGACAGAAATTTGCAACACCTGCGCCTGCTCGAATTCCTCGGGATGCTGCTTGTAATATTGGTCAAATTCTGCGTCCGCTTTGGCGTTCGCCTGTTGCTGCATGTGATTGGTAAAGGAGCGGGCCAGAACCTGCAAGTAGGTGAACTTCAGGATTTCGTCAAACTGGGGATCTTTATCAAGGCCGAGTTCTCGAGCTTTTTGAGCGTAGACGAGCTGTGTCGAGTAAAAGCGGGCAAGCTGGATGGCATCTGTAGGCTGCTGTTTTGGAGCCACCACGCCAGCAAGCTTTTCGAACTGGGCGCGAGTGACGATGGCTTGGCAGCCGGCGTGGAGCGCGGCAGCAGGTTTTTTCGCGTCTGGCGGAATGGCCGCTTTCGAATTTGACGAGCCTGCCGTCTGGGATGGCCCGCCTGGTTTCGCCGAGGAAAGATGGCTACTGCAAAGACCCTCAATCCTGATTACTGGAGCGTCGGGCGCGACCTTAGAGCCGGGAGTCGATGGTGCGGTTTTATCGCTTGCTTGGGGATTCGTTATTGGCCCGGTCTGCGCAGGGGCAGATGGGCGCACCAGAACCAGCGATGTGAACAGTATGAAAATCAGCCACCGGTAGCGCATAGGAAGTCTCTCCGCGGAAAAATTGAAATGCTAACACAACGATAGCAGCGGGTTCGACCTGCCGATGACAGAAAAGGCATTTTCGAGCCGAAAAAAGCGGGGAGGATGGTTCTTGACTCGAATGTGGATTTGGAGAAAAAACAGGCCGCCTGTTGCAGCGGCCCGTCCGGGAGTTCCCGACAAAACTTCACTAACTAGTTAATCTCAAATGCCGAACCGTCGACGGCACCCGTTGCATTGTTCCAAACGAGGCCCTTGGCAGTGCAGGAGCCACTATCTTGGAACCAGAAAGGACTCGTTACATCGCTGTTGGAAAGCATCCAAAGCATTACGGCGGCGGCATTCGCTTCCGTCTCACACAAGTAGTAGGTTTTGCCAGCCGCGAATGAGGCCGTTCCCGAGGGGAGTGTGTACTTGATTGTTTTAATCGTCGGGTAATCCGGGATGGTGCCGTTCTGCTTTAGCTTTTTAAACAGGGTGGTCGGACCGCCAGTCGCGGTGCCTTTCAACAGGTACGCAGATATTTTGGCACCTTTTGTGCTGCTGTAATTGGTATTGGGTGTTAGCGCCTTTTTAAACGCAGTTTTCTTCTTGGCGCTGAAACCCATCGCCAAAGTCTGACCTGCGCCGGCCGAGCCAGCTGTGCCGGAGACGTAGTATCCGGAGCCAGTGTTGTAGCTGGTGCAACCCGTGCCGCAGTTGGTGAAAATCGCTGGGGGCAGCACTGGTTGGCCGTGCAAACCGCTCACGCCGGCCACTCCGCCTTTTACAAAGTTGTCTTGCGCGGCTGCTACCGAAACTACCAGCAGGGCCAGCATCAAGCCGAAAAGACAATTACGAAGCATCTTGTTCACTATAGTTCCTCCTGAGTTTTTTACTTCCAAGGGTGTCGGGTCTAAACAGCCATCCAAAAGCGATATAGCCCGCGGACATGCATCCTATCTTGACTGCGATCAAAGTCAAGTGAAATCCGGCTGTGGAAGCCGGGTCCACCCGGTTTCTTGCAATAGTCGCACTTTCTTGCGTTTATTATGCAAACCAATGCCCCAACCTTGAACTAGAGGAGACAAAAAGGCTACAGCGATCACCTGAGGCCGTAGAAGTATTGTTGTCACGAACCATGCCAAGATCGGGAGTTCGAGGTTCCCACCGCTTCAGAGCCTGCGCAAGGTTTAGAATCGGGCGCATGCGTCCGGTGTTCGAATGGAATCTCGGTTCGCGCTCACTGCAATTAGGGAAACGCACGCTGGTGATGGCTGTGGTTAACGTGACTCCGGATTCGTTTTCTGATGGAGGAGTGCATTTGGACCACGAGGCTGCGGTGGAGTACGGGCTGCAATCGTTGCGGGACGGTGCTGACATCGTAGACGTGGGCGGAGAATCGACACGTCCGGGCGCCAGAGTTCTTGCGTCCGCGGAAGCCGCGGATAAAAATACTGCGCCCGTCGGGCAACAACAGGCGGAGAAACAGCCGGTCGGCGAGAAGGAAGAACTGGAGCGGGTGATTCCGGTCATCGCGGCTCTGAAGCAAAAATGTCCGGAGGCGCTAATCTCGGTAGACACGTACAAAGCGAACGTGGCGAGCGCGGCGGTTGCGGCCGGGGCCGAGATTGTGAATGACGTGAGCGGATTTCGCTGGGATCCGCGGATGGTGAAGACGCTGGCCGGGTTGAAATGCGGCGCCGTGCTGATGCACATGCGCGGACGTCCGGAGGAGTGGCGCACTTTGCCGCCGGTATCCGATATGGTGATGCTGGTGAAACGCGAACTGCGGGCGTGGGCCGATGTCGCGCAGATAGGGGGAGTGAAGCGGGAGCGGATCGTGCTCGACCCAGGGTTTGGATTCGGGAAGAGCTTTGAGGAAAATTATCCGCTGCTCAAGCGCTTCGACGAGTTGCATGAACTGCGCTACCCGTTGCTGGCAGGGGTGTCACGCAAATCGTTTATCGGACGAGCCCTGGCGCGGAACGGGAAGGATGCGCCGGTGGACGAGCGGCGCGACGGGACCGTCGCGGCGGAGACGGCGGTAATCTTGAAAGGGGCGCACATTATTCGCACTCACGATGTGCGAGCTTGCGCTGACGCGGTGCGGATGGCGGATATCGTGGTGAGCTGAGGAACTGGCTAGGGATTCAGCGCTACTTTGCTACCTTTCGGGCTTCTCCGCGGACTCTGCGATCGTTCACCGCGGCCTTCGTTATCTAAAGATTTTATGTTTCCCCAGAGTCTCATTCAAACCTTAAAACGCGGAGACGCCAAGAACAGCCCCAGAGTACGCGGAGATGGTAAATCGGTGCCGAGGCTTCGGTTTTGCTGAAACTGAGACGCTGCCGACTAGCTACGTCTCAGAAGATGTGCGCTCTGGCTGCTATAATGAAAAATTGCGCTCATGAGCAAGAAGCGATTAGTACGTTCGACGACTGTGCTTTGCATCCGACGTGACGGCCATGTGGTGATGGCCGGTGACGGACAAGTAACACTCGGCGAAGGCGTGATCAAACACACCGCCAAGAAGATCCGCCGTTTATACCAGGACAAGATTCTCGCGGGATTCGCGGGTTCGACTGCGGATGCTTTTTCGCTTTTTAGCCGTTTCGAGGCGAAACTGGAGCAGTATCATGGCAATATCGGGCGCGCGGCCGTGGAACTGGCGAAGGATTGGCGGACGGACAAATTCTTGCGGCATCTGGAAGCGCTGCTGCTGGTCTCGGACAAGGAACAGACTTTTCTGCTCAGCGGCCAGGGGGATGTGATCGAGCCGGATGGCGGGATTGCCGCCATTGGCAGCGGTGGGCCATATGCGCAAGCGGCGGCGCAGGCGCTGGCGGCGCACACGCAACTTTCGGCCCACCAGATTGCGGAAGAGGCGATGAAAATCGCCGGCAACATGTGTATTTATACGAATGACAAAGTGACGATTGAAGAACTGTAGGAGTTGAAAGCTGCGGCCTTACGGCCGCTGGACGGGCGAGGCGCCCGTCCCACACGAGCTCTATGGCTATTTATCTACCCGGAACCGTGGACGAAGAACAGATTGCTCTCGACGAGCTTACGCCACGCGAGATCGTTGCCGAATTGGACAAGCACGTCATCGGACAGAAAGACGCCAAGCGGGCGGTGGCGATTGCGCTACGCAATCGCATGCGGCGGCAGAAGCTGGATCCGGATCTCGCCGAAGAAGTTATTCCCAAGAACATCATCATGATTGGGCCCACGGGCGTGGGCAAGACTGAGATTGCCCGCCGGCTGGCCAAGCTGGCCAACTCGCCATTCTTGAAAGTGGAAGCTTCGAAGTTCACGGAAGTGGGATATGTTGGGCGAGATGTGGAGTCCATGATTCGCGACCTGGTTGAGATCGCGATTGAAATGGTGCGCGAAGAAAAGCTGGAAGACGTGGCGGACAAAGCCGAGCTCAACGCGGAGGAACGGCTGCTGGATATTCTTTTGCCTCCATCCACTCCGCCGTCCCGCCCGCCTGAGTCGGCGCAGGCTGGCTTCGTGCTCGAAGGAACTACATCGTCTTCATCCGGCGAATCGCAAAGCCGCACCCGCGAAAAGCTGCGCCAACAGTTGCGCGAAGGCAAGCTGGATGAACGCATGGTGGAAATCGAAGTGCGCGAGCGCGCGTTTCCATCGTTTGAAATTATTTCCAATCAGGGCGTCGAGGAGATGGACGTCAACATCAAGGACATGTTGCCCAACATCTTCGGCCAGCGCACGAAGAAGCGGAAGATGAAGGTCAACGAGGCGTTTGAGTACTTGATCCAGGAAGAAGAGCAGCGGCTGATTGATATGGATCAGGTGACGCGTACGGCTATTGATCGGGTGGAAGATTCAGGCATCATCTTCCTCGACGAAATCGACAAGATTGCGGGCCGGGAGAGCGGCCATGGGCCGGACGTTTCGCGCGAAGGTGTGCAGCGCGACATTCTGCCCATCGTGGAAGGAACCACAGTCAACACTCGCTATGGCATGGTTCGCACCGACCACATTTTATTTGTGGCGGCGGGAGCGTTTCACGTTTCCAAGCCCAGTGACCTGATCCCGGAGTTGCAGGGCCGGTTCCCCATTCGTGTCGAATTGCAGTCGCTGACTATGGAAGACTTCATCCGAATATTGACTGAACCCAAGTCTTCGCTGGTGAGGCAATACACCGCGCTACTCGAAACCGAAAGCGTGAAACTGGAATTCACTAAGGACGCGCTGGAAGAGATCGCCCGTTTTGCCTTTCGCGTCAACGAAGGCACGGAAAACATTGGGGCGCGGCGTCTGCACACCATCATGGAACGCGTGCTGGATGAGATCAGCTTCGACGCGCCGGACAAAAAAGGCGAGCACTTCAAAGTGGATGCGGACTATGTGCGTCACATGCTGGCGGACATTGTGAAAGACCAGGATCTGTCAAGGTACATTCTGTGAGGTCTCTCACCGCGTGGAGGACGGGCGTCTCGCCCGTCTAGTCCTGTATTGAGTCAAAACCAGGACGGGCGAGACGCCCGTCCTCCGTGACCTGCTCTCTCTGGTAACCTTAGTTCTTCCGCCGATGAGGCTATTGATCTCGAAACTTCTCCTATTGCTGTCTGCCGCGGCTGCCCTGGTGGGGTGCGGCGTTCCTGGTGTTCCTAAGCCTCCTTCGTTAAATCTTCCTGAGCCGGTTGCGGATCTCCGAGCGGTGCGTAAAGGCGACAGCGTTTACCTTAACTGGACGGTACCCACAGAAACTACGGATCGCCTCGCTGCCCGTCACTTGGGTCCCACCCGCATTTGCAGAAGTCTGGATGCCACAATGATTGCATGCGTGAATCCGGTGGGCGAAGTGCCTGCGCCGCCGCTTGCCGGAACAAGTCCTCATAAAAACAAATCTGCGCCGGCCGCGAAGATGCAAGCGCATTACACAGATAATTTTCCGCGAGCAGTTGTGGAGGGGAATCCCGCTTCGAAGATTTTCTACGCCGTTTCAGCGCTGAATGGAAATGGCCGGAGCGCTGGACTCTCGAACGTTGTCCAGGTGCCGGCGGTGGCTGCGCCGCCGCCACCCTCCGATTTTCGAGCTGAAGTCACGGCAGCAGGAGTCGTCATGAGTTGGGCGGCGGTTCCGCGGACCCCCGAAGCGCCGGGGTTGCACCACACTTATCGTGTGTATCGCCGGCTGGAAGGTGGAAATAGTGACACGGCGGTAGGAGAAGTCCCGATGGAGGCATCGTCCGTGACACAGATCGTGGACCACAGCTTCGAGTGGGAGGAAACATATTCGTATCGGGCGACTGTGGTCACAGTGATCCATGAAGAAGGAAAACCTGAGATCCAGTTCGAAGGCGATGATACCCCGCCTGTAAAAGTTTTCGCGCATGATGTGTTTCCACCGGCTGTGCCCTCCGGCCTGCAGGCGGTGTTTTCGGGCGTTGGCCAGCAAACGTTCATTGATTTGATCTGGGCTCCTGACACGGACGCTGACTTGGCCGGTTACAATGTGTTCCGCCATGAGCCAGGCGCTCAACCGGTAAAGATTAATTCCGAACTGGTGAGGACGCCCGCGTTTCGTGACCGGGATGTGGCGCCGGGAAGGACATACGTCTATTCTGTTTCGGCGGTCGATGTGCGCGGAAACGAGAGCGCGCGGTCGCAGGAGGCCAGCGAAGCGGTGCCATAAAACAGCACTCAGCAGTCAGCACTTAGCACTCAGCATTTAGTACTCGGGGCCGCCCAATGGCCACCAACAGCGGGAGCCAGGTGCTAAATACCAGGTACCGAGTGCTAAATGCCGAATGCTGACTGCTGAGGTTCTCTATGAAATATTGCGGGTTCGAACTTAACGGGCAATCACATTACGGTTTGGTGGAAACGGTCACGGGCGCGGAGCAGATCACCAGGCTGCTGCTCAAACCACCTGAGCAGGATGGCGGTGATATCGAAGACCTGCCCTCGAAGCGAATGGACCATCTTGCGTTGGCCGAGGCGAAGCTGCTCGTCCCGGTGCGTCCATCGAAGATTGTTTGTGTCGGGCGCAACTATCGCGAGCACGCTGCCGAATTGCAGCATGAAGTGCCGAGCGAACCGTTGCTGTTCTTCAAACCTCCATCTTCGCTGCTGGCGCCCGGAGGCGAAATTCGCCGGCCCAAGCTTTCGCACCGCGTGGACTATGAAGGCGAGCTTGGCGTCGTAATTGGCAAGAAATGCTACAAGCTGGGCGCGGATGAGGATGTGCGTCCGTACATTCTTGGCTACACCTGCGTCAATGATGTCACCGCCCGTGACTTGCAGAACCAGGACGACCAGTGGGCTCGCGCCAAGGGCTTCGACACTTTTTGTCCTGTGGGCCCGGTGGTGACGGATGGGCTTGATCCCTGGGCTGGAGTCGGGGTTGAAACTCGCGTAAACGGAGAGTTGCGCCAGCGCGGCAATACTCGCGATTTCATTTTTTCGCTGGATGTAATTATTCGCTATATCGCGCAGGTGATGACGCTGGTTCCGGGCGACTTGATTGCAACCGGCACTCCGAAAGGCGTGGGCCCAGTGGCTGGAGGAGATGTGATCGAGGTCAGCGTCGAGGGGGCGGGAACGCTGAGGAATCCGGTGGTTGACGAATAGGACGCTGTTCCTTGACGTCGAGCTTCGCTCGACCGGACAGCCGTGGGCGGCTGTCCCCACATAACTCTGGCGGAGCCATCAATTCTTCACCCGCACTTGTACCTTAGTTCCCTCTAGGAGTTTGCCGTCTAGTAGCTCGATTTTGCCTTCGCGAACGATTCCGTTGAACTCTTGCCGCGCTTCCGGAGTGCTCCCTGCCGAAGCCGCGGGCGAGGGCGCCCGTGCCACACGGCCCGTGCCCTTGTCCATGGCGGCGTTGGCCAGGCGGTCGGCTTCTTCGTTGTGGCCGCGGAGAACGTGGCCGATGGAAAACCAGTCCAGTTGTGCGATCAATTCTTTGGCGCGTCCGTGAAGATCCTGCAGAGCGGCGTTCTTCACTTTGTAGATGCCCTTGATTTGCCGCACCAGGAGCTCGGAGTCGCTGATCACCTTGAGCGCTTTGTGGCCGTTGCTGACGGCATACTCGAGTGCGGCGATCAGGCCCTGGTACTCGGCAAAATTGTTGGTCTGATGGCCCAGGTACTGGCTGAGCGCGGCAACTTTTCTTCCGGCTTCGTCTTGAATGACCACTCCGTAACCGGACGGCCCGGGGTTTCCGCGTGCACCGCCGTCGCTGAAAGCAACGAGGTGATGCTCGGGAGGATTTTCGCGCGGGCTGAAAAGTTCCTTGGTGCGCGATGAGGAATGTGAGGGCATGGGGGAAAGTTTACACTGCGCTGCGCTCGGCTGGACGGGCGAGACGCCCGTCCTCCATTATTTCAAATAGTGGTCGAACCATGCGGTCAGGCGATCGATTACGTCGCGCCGGTGGTCGGGTTGGAGGAACTCGTGTCCTTCACCGGGATAGATCACGAGTTGCGTTGGCACGCCTAGCGTCTTTAGTGCCCACCAGAATTCGCGGGATTGGGGCATCGGGCATTCGCCATCGTACTGGCCGACCAGAACCAGAGTGGGCGTTTTTACGTTCTTGATGAAGGTGATCGGTGAACTCCTGGCGTACACCGCGGGGTCGTCGTACACAGTGGCGCCGAAATAGGGAGGCATCCACTCATCAATATCGTTTTGTCCGTAGTAGCTCTGGTAGTTCGCGAGTCCGGCGCCGGCGACAGCGGCACGGAAACGGTTGGTTTGGGTCACCGCCCACATGGTGATGTAGCCGCCATAGCTCCAGCCGGTAATGCCGATGCGATTGTTATCCACCGGCAGAGTTTTCACGACTTCGTCGACGCCCTTCAAAATGTCCTGAAAATCTCCGTACCCGAAATCTTTGACGTTGGCCGCTGTGAACTTTTCCCCTTGCCCGAAGCTGCCGCGAGGGTTGGGATAGAGCACGAAATATCCGTGCGCGGAAAGATCATAGGTATTGAAGAAAGCCTCAGGCCATCCGATATGCGCCTCGCCGGCAGGGCCGCCGTGCACCACCACGACCATGGGGTACCGTCTGGCTGGATCGTAATTAATCGGGTACATGAGCCACCCTTGAATCCTCATGTCACCGTTCGACCAATGGAGACTTTTCAGGTCGCCCCAACTGGGACGAATGCCGTCATCAATCCGAGTAACTTGTTTCCACTCCCCGACCGCGCCAGCCCATATTTCCGGCGGGTGCGTGGCTGAGTCCTGAATCACTGCAGACATCTGGCGATCCGCCGCCAGCGAAACCTCGGGTCCGCCCCAGGCTTCCGTGGAGATGACACTCGGGCTCGTCCACAGCGAAGAAATTTTTCCACTCGAAAGATCGATCCTGGAAACGCCGGCCTGACCGTCAACGTTTTCGGTAAAAAGAATCCGGCTCGGGGATTCCCAGTACAGCCACGACGGGGAAGCGGCAATTCCGGGCGTGACATTGCGAGCGTTCTCTCCCGCAGCGGACACGGTAAAAATGTCGCCGCCGATTGACCCCTCATCACTCATCAGGCCGCCGATGAATGCGATGCTCTTGCCGTCCGGAGACCAGCGTGGCACCGCCATCTGCAAAGACGGTTTGTACACCGGCTTGAGTTCACCTTTTTCCGCACCCAGCGTATAAAGTTCGGCGATGTACCAATTAGAATCTCCGGCGCCGTGCGCGGCAATTGCGGCGAAAGTTTTGCCATCCGGCGACCAATCGTACTGGTACACGTACATGTCCGGCGGTGAAAGCTGGCGAACTTTGCCCGCCGCGAGATCCACCAGAGTCAGCCGCTGTTCATAAACTTTCTGATCGATGACTCCGGTCTCGGGCACCATGGGCATCAAGGGACCAGCAGCCCGAGCAGCGTTCTCGGTGAACAGAAACGCCAGCGTCTTTTCATCAGGAGACCACGCCGGATCGGCCAGGAAGCCTTTGAGGCTGGTCAGCTTGCGCGCGCTTCCGCCATCCACGTTAACCACGTAGAAGTTTGCTTGCCCGTCGCCTTCAACGTCAGAAAGAAAAGCCAAGTGTTTGCTGTCTGGCGACCATGCGATGGTGTCCTCGCTTGCCAGTTGCGTATCAGCGCCTGCGGATATACGTTTCGGTTTGGAGTTGGGAAATTTTAAGTCTTGAACGTAAATCGCTGAGCCGCCTGTTAAATCCCCGGAGGCATTGGCTGATGATTGCACCCACGCAACGCGGTTTCCATCCGGCGAAATCGCCACCTGATCGAAGGTTCGTGCGGCAGGGGTCGCGTTTTGTGCTTGCGCGGCTGCGCAGCAAGTGGTCAGTAAAGTAGCCAGGAACAGAAGTCTTGCCCAATTCCGAAAGTTCATTTTCATTTCAGCTTTTCCCTCAACACAGTAAAAGAGCGCAAGGCGATTGATGATCACACTACTCTTATCCGCAGGGTGTCAAATAATTAAGTCATGTGGAGGACAGGCGTCCCCGCCCGGCCGGACGGGCGAGACGTCCGCCCTCCATGCTTCGGACTTACCTGCCCGCTGCCAGGCGGGTGGCCAAACGCGGGGGCAGGTCGGCGGCGAGGATGCGATCCTGGGCGATTCTTAGATTGTAGGGGATGCGGTAGAAGCCGACGACGCGGGCTTCAGAATCGAAGACAGCGAATCCCGCGCGCCAATCGCCATCCCGAGGCTGTCCCACGGAACCGGGATTGATCAGATAGCGCAAGTTTTGCTTGAGAGGGAACTCTGAGCTTTCGATTTGCCCCACCGTTCTGTAGGTGGGATGAATGCCTTCGACATGATCGCCATTCAAGGTGAAGCTGCCTTGTAGATGAGTGTGCCCGAAAAATGTGAGCGTGATTGGAGAGACCATCAGCGGCGCCACCGCATCGCCGACGTTCACCACGTATTCATCTTCATTAATCGGCGATCCGTGCACAAATTGCGTATTTGGGAGCTCCTCGATTTGAACCGGACCCTGCGGCAAGGAACGGAGCCAGTCCAGATTTTCCCTGGTCAGCTGATTGCGCGTCCATGACGAAGCCAGCGCGGCCACGGGATTGAAATCCTTGATGTCGATGAGGCCGCACACGGCCTTGTCGTGATTGCCCCGGACGAAGAATTTTCCCAGTCCGCGCGAGCGTTCGATGACTTCATTGGGACTGGCGCCGTAACCGACGATGTCGCCTAGATTGACGGCTAGATCGTAAGCTGGGGCGGCCGCGAGGCAGGCCTCAAGAGCTTCGAGATTGCTGTGAATGTCGCTTAACAGGAGTACGCGCACTGATCACCGGGCATGGCGATTATAGACTACATGTGGGGCGGACACTCTTGTCCGCCGCCTTTGACTTGAATTTAAGAAATCTCAATCCAAGAAATTAAGAACCAACACCAAAATCAACGGCGACGGACAAGAGTGTCCGCCCCACACGTACGATTATGTATTTATCACCGGGCATCGCGCCCAGTGACCAGGCGCTATCTCGACCAGCGGCGGCAGACTTCGGGCGCATTCCGCGACGCGTAAGTCGCAACGAGGTTCGAAAGGACATCCGGGAGGAACCGCATTCATGGGCGGGACCGTCCCTTCGATAGTTTGGAGGGGGCGCGTACGATCCGTCTTCAGCGTAGGCACCGCGTTCAGAAGTCCACGGGTATATGGATGCGCTGGAGCATGAAAAATGTCCCGCTTTGATCCCAGCTCCACGAGGTTGCCGGCGTACATCACCGCAATGCGGTCGGCGACATGGGAAACCACCGCCAGATCGTGCGAGATGAACAGCATGGCCAAGCCAAACTTGGCTCGCAGTTCAGCCAGGAGTTCGAGTATCTGCGCCTGCACGGTGACATCGAGAGCGGTCGTGGGTTCATCGGCAATCAGCAGCGCAGGACGATTCACCACGGCCATGGCAATCATGACCCGCTGGCGCATGCCCCCGGAGAGTTGGTACGGGTAGTCGCGGGCACGCAGGGCCGGGTTCGGAATCGCCACATCTTCCATCACCGCTACGGCCCGTTCCCAGGCTGCCTTTCTTGTAAGCTTGGCGTGTACCGCGACAGCTTCGGCGATCTGCTCGCCAACCCGCATTACCGGATTCAACGCGGTCATCGGCTCCTGAAAAATCATGGCCAGCTGCGATCCGCGCAGATCCCTCATCTCTTCGTCCGGAAGGCGCAAAAGATCACGCCCTGAGCCGTTTCGGCTGGCGAACAGTAATTCCCCGGCAACCCGCGCCTGCGGCGCAAGCAGACGCATCAAGGCAAGCGAGGTGACGGATTTCCCCGAACCAGATTCACCGACCAGGCCGAGAACCTCGCGGGGAGCGATGGTCAAACTGAGGTCACGAACCGCGGTCACGGGCTGTGCGGCCGGGCCCAGGGTTGGGAATTCGACAGTAAGATGCCGCACATCAAGCAGCGGAGGCACAAGGCATATCCTAGCAGGGCGGATATGCCTTCGTGCGCATGACGGGGCAGAGCGGCGATGGGTTGATCCTTATCGGTTGCCGTTAGTCATCGTCTGGGTCTGTGGGCGGCGTCTTGTCATTCACGAAGTATTTGGCGTCGTGCGGCGCCGCAATCTTTCGAAAAACATTGTGCCGGTGAAAGTCGAAACAATCGGAGAGGTCGTCGGCTAAAGCATCGGCATACCCGAGCGAGGGCAAATAGTAAACCTCTTCGATGAACTTCAGAATGCTGCCGAAATCATGCGTAACGTGGGAGACATAAGCCTGCTTCGCGAAGGGTGAAACGACGATCAGCGGCACGCGAAAACCGTATTCATAAGAGTTGATGACGTTCGGGGCAACGTGGTCATACCATCCTCCCCAATCGTCCCACGTGATCAGGATGACGGTGTTGTCCCAATACTGGCTCTGGCCGATGGCGTTCACAACCGACGCGACCCAGGACGGGCCCAAATGATTGCCCCCTGGATGATCCGATTCCTGGCCGGTCGGAATGATCCAGCTAACATTGGCGAGTTGGCCGCCGGCGATGTCGGACAAAACCTGCGCGGGGTTCAGGACGACGTTGTTCCAATCCGAGCCGAAACGCAAATGCTGAATCGCATTCGGTCCGGTCCAGATGGAACCTGCCGATGGCGCATAATATCGCCAGCTAACTCTTGCCTCGTCGAGCAAGTCCACCAGGGTTTGATGGTCAAAACAGGGATACATGGTCTGCGACTCGCTGCCGCTGGGATCAATCAACTTAACGAATTCGGCTGCGGGAGCAGTGCAGCCAGTGTTGTTCCCAGCATTCGTAACGCCTACTGGATTTTCCGCGGCGAATAGATCGCTGAATTCGCTGGGCGCGGACGTTCCCGAAATAATGAATTGATGCGCCGGAAAACTGGGTCCTTGATTGGTCTGGAACATGCGATCGCCGAAGGTGTACTGTTCAGCCAGTTGGAAGTAAGGATCCAGGAGCCCAGTCGAATTGTCGACATATTTGAACTGGGGATTGGCGGGCGGACAATCAGTTGCGTTCTTGTTGCAGGTTATCTGGATCTTGTCCGCTCCGGTCATGTTTCCATTGGCGTACATCGCCACGAACGCTGAATGGGCGTGACTCAGATCATAGTTGTTCGCCAGTGGTATGGGCGTCAGCGGAATTGTCTGACCTAGCGAATTCACTCCGCTAGTGGCAATGTCCACTCCCGGCAGAAAGTTAGGGTTGCTCCCAAACAGATTATCGGGCGTGCGATTTTCCTGAAAGATTACAACCACGTTCTGAATGAAGCCGTGGTGATGCCTATCTGGAGCCTGCGCAAACGCAACCGTTGCGCCAAGTGAAACTAGCAGTATGAGGACCGCAGCGACGAGTTTCATGTTACCCCCCTGGGAAGTTGGCTCCGTATACAGGATGCCGCGCTCGAAGCGCCAAGTTACGGGTAACTGTGCCCCAAGCGATGCCGTCTAGTCAACAATAAAACGTCCTGGCTGGCCCGTGTGGCGGGGCTTTCCACCATGGCGGGAGATGAAAAATCATGCACATTGACAGCACCCGAATGCTCGATGTATCTTCACCCGACACTTGAACTACTACTGCGGCTCGTTGCTGCTAGAAATGTCTCCCCATTTTGCCCGCAGCCAAGTCGCAATATTACACTCCCAGCCCCTTAAGGACAATCCGATGAATCGAACTTCCGTTGAGTCTCAAGCTCGTAGAAACCGGTTTGCTTTTTTCATATTGGTATTGGCTTTTGCGATTTGTTTCGCCATGGCCGCGCCGCTTGAGGCGCAATTTACTCTCGTCAAGATCAGCACTGACAGCTTCCACAATTCCTACAGCCAGCACAAAACCGAGGTGGAGCCGGACACGTACTCGTGGGGCTCAACCATGGTTGCCGCTTTTCAGGTGGCTCGCGTTGCCGATGGCGGCGGTGCTGATCTGGGATTTAGCACTTCCACCGATGGCGGCAAGACTTGGACCTACGGTTATCTTCCGGGGCTCACGGTCAACTACAAGGGTGGAAGTAATTCAGCGGCCAGTGACGCGTCCGTGGTTTATAACGCGAAGTACGGAGTGTGGCTGATTTCCAGTCTCCCCATCAGCAACTCGGGAGTGGACGTCGCCGTCAGCCGCTCCAAAGACGGACTGCACTGGGACAACCCAATCATGGTGGACAGCAGCGGCGGCGATGACAAGAACTGGATTACTTGCGACAACAATGCCAAGAGCAAGTTCTATGGCAATTGTTACCAGGAGTGGGACACTCCCGAAATCATGATAAGCACCTCGACAGACGGCGGTCTTACCTGGGGAGCAGCCAAGACGTCCGGCGACGGGGCCTTTGGCTCCGGCGCTGAACCGCTGGTTCAGCCCAATGGGCAGGTGGTAGTGACGTTCCTCGGAAACAACATGCAGGCATTCACGTCGACTAACGGTGGCGCAAGTTGGAAGTCGAGCTTCACCATCGCCAACGTCAACACGTTTCAGGGGAACAGCAGTCTACGCAGCGTCGGCTTGCCCTTTCCTTCAACCGGCATTGACAAGTCGGGAAAGCTTTACGTGGTGTGGTCGGATTGCAGCTTCCGTAAGAACTGCGCCACCAATGATCTGGTGATCAGCACTTCGACCAACGGCACCAAGTGGACCGCCCCGGCTCGTATTCCGATCGATGCGCTGAACAGTACGGTGGACCACTTTATTCCCGGGCTGGGTGTGGACCGCACCACTTCCGGCGCGACCGCGCATCTGACCGCAACTTACTATTTCTATCCGCAAGCCAACTGCGACGATTCGACCTGCCGGGTACATGTGGGCTTTACCACCTCCACAAATGGAGGCAAGACCTGGACCGCCGGAAAGGATGTGGGCGCGGGCGAGATGCAGATAAGTTGGTTACCCGCCTCGCAGAACGGTCCAATGCTTGCCGACTACCTGTCGTCCTCGTACGTGAGCGGGAAAGCATTTGGAGTCTTCATGGTGGCCAAGGCGCCTTCGGGCGGCCTGTTCAATGAAGCCGCTTACACCACCAAGCAACCGCTCGAGGCTTCGGCCGATGAGCCTCGCTTCAGTTCGAGAGGCGAGAAACGCATACCTGGCGTCCATGCGGACCGGCCATTCCCCAATACCCAGGGTGAGGAGAGGGAATCTCCCAATGCTCCTCCAGCTAAGCAGTTGCAGAAGTGATGGAAATTGCAAAACACCGCTGGCACGAACATGCTGGCGGTGTTTTGTTCCTGAGCTTACCGGAGAAGCGTAAGTTCGCCAGCTGTGAAGGCAATTAACCTTCACATTGACAGGGCGAGACTGGCGGTGTATGTTCGCCAAGCGCTACTACTACCGCGCCTCGTTGCGTTCTGGAATGTCTCCCATTCAAACGGCAGCGGCTTTGCAACATTAAACTCCAGCGTAGAAGGATAATCCGCATGAATCGAACTTCCCTCAGCTCTCGAAGTGGCAGGAACGTGTCTGCCTTGTTCACATTGCTGTTCGCATTTGCGATGGCGCTCGCCATGTCCGTCCCTGCCAACGCGCAATTCACCCTGGTGAAAATCAGCACCGATAAATTCACCAACTCCGACAGTGTGCACAGAACCGAAGTCGAGCCCGACTTCTTCTCCTGGGGAAATACCATCGTCGGCACCTTCCACGTCGCCCGCGTGCCCGGATCCATCGGGTGGGGCAGCGCGGACGTGGGGTGGTCCACCTCTACCGACGCTGGAAAGACATGGACGTACGGCATTCTTCCGGGCCTGACAGACAAATATAAGAACGGACCCTATGGGTGGGCTGCAGATCCCTCCGTTGCTTATGACGCCAAACACGGAGAATGGCTGATTTCGACGCTTCCACTATTGCACCAGGAAAACTCAGACACGATAGGAGACGTCGCTGTGAGCCGGTCCACAGACGGCATCCATTGGGGAAAGCCGGTCATCGTTGATAAAACCCTGGAGGACGATAAGAACTGGACCACCTGCGACAACACGCCCACCAGTCCGTACTATGGCAACTGCTACACGGAATGGGATCAGGCCTACGGTACCGGCGAAGTCCTGATGAGCACATCCCACGACGGTGGACTGACTTGGAGCGCAGGCATACCGTCGGCCGACCATGCCACCGGGCTCGGCGCTGAACCCGTGGTTCAGCCGAATGGAACGGTTATCGTGCCGTTTAACGGCGGGGGCGTCGACGTCTTCCGCTCGACTGACGGCGGCAAAAGCTGGAGCACGACCGTAACCGCTGCAAGTTTCATAACCCATCAGGACGAAGGTGACATCCGCACCGGTTTTGATCTGCCTGGAGCGACTATTGACGGCGCTGGAAGAGTCTATGTGGTGTGGTCGGATTGCCGTTTTCGTAGCGGCTGCAGCTCGAATGATGTCGTGATGAGCAGCTCTGCCGACGGCAAGACTTGGAGCGCCGTCACCCGTATTCCCATTGATCCCACCAAAAGCACGGTGGATCACTTCCTTCCTGGAATCGGCGCCGACCCTGCAACTTCCGGCAGCAAGGCTCACCTCACCATCGTTTATTACTACTACCCAGTCTCGGCCTGCAATAATTCCTGCAAGCTGGAAGTCGGCTTTACCACTTCCACGAATGGCGGCAAGACCTGGACCGCGGGGAAACAACTTGCCGGCCCGATGGAGTTAACCTGGCTGCCGCTCTCCGATGCGGGATATATGGTCGCGGACTACATCGGGGTTACTTATACCAATGGGAGCCCACGCGGCATATTTGCGGTGGCCACGAAGCCTACGGGAGCGCTCCTGAACGAAGCCATGTATACGACAAAAGATCCGCTGCTGGCCGCAGCCGACGAACCTCGGTTCAGCTCGAAAGGCGAGAAGCCAGTGCGCGGAGCCAAGTCGGACCACGAGATGAAGTTCTATCTCGATGACGAAGGCCGTGTTCCCATTCCTCCGTCGCGGCTGATTCCGGCTCAAAAGCAGAAGTAATCCGGAGATCACGGGGAAGCCGGCAACGGCTGAAGTTGACGGCTTTCCCTTCTTACTTTGAGTCAGGCATAAACTTCCCCGCGGGCCAATGTGATGTTTCTCACAGACAGCTCTCGACCACCCGCATATATTGCCCCAGACGAATAATCACGTCCGCGCCGTGCTGATGGCCGAATTCGCTCCCTTTCAGGTCGCAGTGGCTCGCGCGTCCAAATCTGAATTAAAGGACATTCTGATGAACGGAAAAATTCTTCGTTTCTCCTCAGGTTCTGTCTGTACCATCTTAACTTTTGTGTTAGCGCTCGCGGTTTTGGTCACGCTGAACAGCCCTGCGCAAGCGCAAGTCAAGCTTGAGAAGCTCAGCACTGATACTTTCACCAACTCCGCCATGCAACACGCTACAGAAGTCGAGCCGGACACTTATTCGTTCGGTTCCATGCTGGTCTCCACATTCCAGGTTGGGAGGCGTTATGCCAACGGAGGCTCCTCCGATATTGGCTTCGCCACTTCGACCGACGGTGGTTCATCCTGGAAGAACGGCTTTCTGCCGGGCCTGACGACTTTTTACAAAGGCGGAAAGTTCAACGCGGTGAGCGATCCGTCCGTCGTGTACGATTCGCATCACGGAGTCTGGCTCATTAGTTCGCTCGGTATTTCCGATACCAACGGCAATACCATTCTTCTTGTGAGCAGTTCCGCTGACGGTATCCATTGGAATAAGCCCGTGACCGCAAACGGCAAGAGTGCGTATGCCGATAAGGATTGGATCACCTGCGACAACACTTCTACCAGCAAGTTTTATGGTCATTGCTATATCGAATGGGAAGATGCCGGCATTGGGGATCAAGTCATGATGACCACTTCCACCGATGGCGGCCACACCTGGAGCTCGGCGTTTAGTGTGGCCAATGCTATCGGACTGGGCGGCCAGCCGGTGGTTCAAACCAATGGCACCGTGGTTGTACCCTTTCTGGGGAACGGAATTCAGTTCTACACATCCAAAGACGGCGGCAAGACCTGGGGCAACGTAGGCACCATCGCCAACGTGAACGACCACGCCGTAGCTGGCAATCTGCGGGCGGTCTACGACTTGCCCTCGGCGGAGGTGGGCAGCGACGGGACCGTCTACGTGGTTTGGTGGGACTGCAGCTACCGCAAGAATTGTTCCTCCAACGATATCGTGATCAGCAACTCAAAGGACGGGAAGACCTGGTCGCCGATGAGCCGAATTCCGATCGATCCTACTTCGAGCTCAGTGGACCACTTTCTCCCCGGCATTGCGGTGGATCAGGCCACTTCTGGCAGCAGCACTCACCTGGGACTGACTTACTACTTCTATCCGGTTGCCAATTGCAGTACCTCAACCTGCAAGTTGGGCGTTGGATTTGTTTCTTCTACCGATGCTGGCGAGACTTGGACTCCCGCCAAGAAGCTCGCCGGTGGAATGAATGTGCTGTGGCTGCCGAATACTACTCTGGGCTACATGGTGGGAGATTACATTTCTACGTCCTACCTCAACGGCAAAGCATTTGGCGTTTTCGCGAAAGCGGTTAAGCCCGTTAACTCAAAGTTCAACGAAGCGATGTTCACGCCCGCGATGGGGTTGGCGGAGATTGAGGAGGGAAACGGCCCGTACTTCACTTCGGCTGGCGAACAACCCCTGCCCAATGCCAAGTCGGATCATGGACCCAGACAGTTCTACGATACCGAAGGGAGAATCCCGATTCCGCCGGAGAAGCAGAACCCGCCTTCGCAGAGGTGAGGTTTGTGACTCCAAGCCGCCAGCGTCTCCGCGCTGGCGGTTTTCTTTTTTCGCGCTTCGGAGAATCTCTGGATTCCGCTCCCAGCAAGGATTGCGCTGGATTTTGCACATTCGGGAATTCGAGTCCGGTTGCAGCTTTGCGATGAACTTACAACGTCACACAGGCAGAACAACGACTCCGGCGAACCACGCCAAGCTTGGCTTCGGGCCACTTGCACCAAATCCGGTCAGTGCCATGTGCAGGGGCTGCACTCGACTGCATGCAAAGCAGATACACTTTCATGTTTTTCGTTGACTCCCACAATAGGAAGAGTAAAAACATAATCGTTCTTTGACACGTTCTAAGTTTACCCGGTTGGTGCGGCGTCCGGGACTCAAGCAAAGTCACTCTGCGGCATCGCAAGATGAAAAGTGGAGAGGGTGAGCAAGGGTCTATAGCAAAGCGCTGGTCGAGGCGAACCGGAACATCATGTCAAAGGCAGGATAGAGTCCCGAGGCGTTGAGCAGGTTTATCCGGTTGGCGGTAAGCCCGGAGCCCAAGCAAAGATCGCTCGTCGCACCCGCAAGGGAAGCAGCGAGGTCAGGTCAGCAAGGGTCTAACGCGAGCTACTGGCCGAGACGAATGAGCTCAACACCACCTCGGGACTCTTAGTGTTTGCGCGTGGTTTGCCAATGAAGTCAGCCCCCACGACGACCACGTGGGGACGGGCGCCTCGTCCGTCCCGCCCATTGCCACCGAAAAAGCGGCCGACTGCTTGAACGGTTCCTATATTTCCAAGGCTTTGCGCAGGTCTTTCATCAGCAGCATCAGTTGCAGTTCGTGGATTGGCGAAGGTTCAAAACCAAAATGCAGATAGAACTTCTTGGCTGGTTCGTCGATGGCGTGAACGAGGACGGCGCGCGCCCCCAGGATGTCCGCGGCTTGAGCGATTCGCAGCAGCGCGTCTTTGAGCAGCGCGTTTCCCAGTCCTGTCCCTTTTTCGTCCTTGTCAACCGCAAGCCTGGCCAGCAGGATGACTGGAATAGGATGCCGGGCCAGACCCTTGGAAATTCGAGCCGGCGCTTCCTCGACCCGGACGCTGCCTGCCGAAATTGAATAGTATCCAACCACCAACCGGTTGCGGTGGACCACGTAGGTGCGGGCTGATTCGCTCTTCTGGTTGCTGAGGGCAAAACGTCGCAGCCAGTCGTTGAGGGATTCATGCCCCCCGCAATCGAACCGGCTCACGTCGTGAAGTTCGGAGATCGCTTCGACGTTCGATAGCTGGGGTTTTGGGTGAAACATCAGCTCGTTTCGAGCACCGTGGATTCGGAAAAGAGCTTCTTGAGCCTGGGCTTCGCCCGCACCGGGCGGTCGAGTGCCTGGCTGAATTTCTGCCAGTCCCGGGAACTTACCTCAAAATGGCGTGCGTCGGTGATCTCCTGTTCGGCGCGGACGCATGCACTTTCCAGAATGAAGTTGGTAATGTTCACGCCCCGATGTTCGGCGCCCAGGCGAATGAGCCGGGCTTCTCGATCGCTGAGGCGAACGTTCAACCTCTCCGTGCGTTTCTTGCGGGATGCGGTCGTGGGCATGGTAGATTTCGTGTACATACATCAGGCTCTTTCTGTACGTACAGTGTACGCTTATATTCAGAGTGCGTCAAGCGCCAAAATGGAAGATGGCTGGGCTGCCCGGGGAATCCCCGGCCTCGAAAAAACGCAGGACTTGGGCACCCGGCAGTTCGAAGCGCTACGCGCGAGATCCCTCTGCCCGCTGGTGAAAGCGCGGTCCTTCGGGATGACGCCCTGGACGGCGGCCTATAATTTGTCCCTCAGAAGAAGAAAACGGGATTCAATTCTGGGGTTGAGAGTCGCGCCACCCACCCTTCCGCAAAGGACGCGGAAAGGGTGGGGCACCCGGCCAGCCCCCCGTGATCTCGTAGACGACGCCGGCGCCGAACGCGCCACCTGCGCTTGTCGTCCCGTAGATATTGCCCTTACTGTCCAGAGTCGGACCAGCGACGGGTAGGGCACCGTCGGTGCCGACGAAGCGATGCAGCACGGTGTAGGTCCATTTGCCATTTGAGTTTGGTGTCATCTTGAACACTACCCCACAGCCGCCTCCCCCGCACGGGCCAGTGCCACCGCCTGCCGTCCCATATAGATTCCCCGCCTGATCGATGGCTAGACCGCCCTCGGGGCCAGCTCCATCCTTCAGCGTGGGAAAGTGATACAGAATATTCTCTTTCCAGCTCCCATCCTGCTGGCGGGTAAGCTCGAACACCGTGCCGCAGCCGGTGCCCTGGCAGCCGTTACTGCCTCCCCTCACCGTGGTCCCATAAAGATTAAGGTGGCTGTCCACGGCCAGGCCGGACGACGGAGGGTAACCGTCCCCCTGGTACGCCGGGAAGCTGTGCAGCACGTGCTCCTTCCAGCCGCTGGCCGTGCGCTCAACCTTAAAGGCGACGCCAAGATGGTACTGCCCGGTTCCACCATCTGTGGTGGTACCGTACAGGCTCCCTCCCAGGTCCCAGCTCAGGTACTGCGTTGGCGCGTCCCCATCCGGGCACTTATTAACGGGACAGAAACTGTAAAGATACTTCGCCTTCCAGCCATGGGGACCGGGGAAGACCTCTGTGACCGCCCCGTAGCCGTACTTGCCCGCTCCTATGGTTCCGTACAGATAGTTCGCCCGATCTAATATCAGATCCGCATTCTCACCAGCGTTGTAGATAACGCGGAAGCTCCAGCCCGCGCCCTGGTCCGCAGGCGGCGACATCTCGAATGTCACTGTCGGTGTGGTTCCATACAAATTGCCCAAAGAATCGAAGGCGGGTGTGCTCATCGGAAGCGCCCCGTCGGTGCAATGGGGTAATTTACAGAAGCTGTGTAGGATACTCTCCAGCCACTGGCCTTTCGGATTGGGGCTGAGCTCAAACACTGTGCCGGATCTGTATCGCCCACCGCCAGAGGTTGTTCCGTACAAGTTGCCCTCCTGATCGAAAGCTACGCTTGCAAACAACCCGCCTCCGTCTTTCGATCCTCCCGCGAACGCGTGCAGTATCTTGTATTTCGATCCCGCCCATAAATGCGGGGCTAACGCCAGGCTTATTACTAGGAACAGGAGGGTCCTGCCGCCCACACGGGCGCAACCGCGAGTTTGGACTTTTCCCGTCAATCGTCGGGCCCCTCCGGATCGCGCTGGAAGGTCATGAAATAGCTCGTACCCATCGCGATACCCGGCTGGATGTACGTAAACGTGCGGTAGTTCGCGGTGTCAAAGAAATCGGAGAGCGGAATATTGCCTTGGATGCCGTCTGGCGCGAAAGCGTCGGCAAACGGGTATTGCGGGTTAATCTTGCCGATTTCTCCGGAGCCAAGGAAGTTGTTCTCAACGAAGGCCAGAATGCTGCCGAAGTCGTGAACGTACTTTTGGGTTTCGCCAACCGTATTCGTGTTCCCGGATACATATCCCGCCTTGGTGTATGCGGAAACGACCATCAATGGCACACGAAATCCGTAGGTATAGCCGCAGCCCCAGTCCTGACAGTTCACTTTTACGCCTAGCCCAGGTGCATGGTTGGGGTTGACGTGATCGTACCAGCCGCCCCAATCGTCCCAGGTGATGAAAATCGCGGTGTTGTCCCAATAGGGGTGGCCGTTCGGATCCTTGCAGTTGCTGATGCCGATGAGATCCACCAGGTCGGAGACGTAACTGGGTCCGCCTTTCGTCGTAAGCCCAGGATGATCCGACCATCGCCCATCTGGAATAACCCAACTGACCTGCGCCAGGTTGCAGTTGACGATGTCGGTAAATATTGGGGTCAGGTTGTTCTCGCTCTCAAGAATCACGTTGTTCACATACTTTCCCGTTCCGTGAAAATTGGGGCAGGGATGTACGTCGATGCCGCCGCAGACATTCGAGAAGGCGGTCGGGGCTGTCCAGATCGAGTTCTCGTCGGGCGCATAGTACTTCCACGAGATCTTCGGCGGCGTCAGCAGGTCAATCAGCGTGTTGTGGGTATAGCAGGGATAACTGAAGTTGAGGCCCGGAGGGATATACCAGGGATGGTGGGTCTTTCCATTGGGATCGATCCCCCCGACGGAGTCATTGCTGCTGTCGGACCCTGAGCAGCCCGTGTTACTGTCAAATGCACTGGGCGGATTGTCCACCCCAAAGTAGTTGTAGTACATGGTCGGCGGTGTGCCGATAGGCCCCGAAGTGCTTGAAAAGATGAACTGATGAGCTTGGAAACTGGGGCCTTCGTTGGTCTGAAACATGTAATTGGCGAAGCCGTAATTCGTGGCGATATCGAAGTAGGGCTGCACGTCCGACTGCGGCACATCGGAGTAGCAACCGTTGCTTGGGCAGGTAGACTGCGCGCCACACCCGTCCAGGTGGTCATTGTCCCACATGTTCTCAAAGTCGCCGTGAAAGTGGCCCGGGTCGCAGGAATCGTCTATGGCCCGCGCGGTGAAGCAGATGGCTCCGATGCCTTTGGCCTGACCTCCGTTTTGGATGTCGACACCCGGCTCGAAAGGGTCCTCGACTCCGCATGCGGAAGTTGCGCCTTTGCCTCCCGAGCCGAACAAATTGCCGGGCGTGCGATTTTCCTGAAACACTATTACGATGTGCTGAAAAGTAGGTAGGGTTTGACCGCGGACGTAGCCGGTCGTACTCGACAACAGTAGCAGCAGGGAACACACGGTGAGCGGAATTCTCTTCGCAGCACTCCTCATGGGGGAGCCTCCTGAAACATTCCTTGGGATCGGAACCGGATATACTTCCCTGGGGTCGGCAGGCAGCGGGAGCAACCTCGCACTACCGGCGCTTTACTGTCAAGTTAAATTCTCGCATTGGTGAGACCACGTTAGACCTTTGACAAAGGTTTACGACACAGGCGCTATTGTGCAAGTGCGCCATGGAACAAAGGGTACAGGTGGTCTCCGATTACGCGGTAGACCACGAACGCGCTGCCAGTGTCCGAGACCTGGCGGAAAAGAAGTTCGGCGCGGCCGTCTCCATCGACATCGACGGCATCGATCAGTTCGAGTTGCGGGATCACATCGAGGTGCTGGGTGTCGGTGATGTTGGCCAGCGACTTGTGTAAGTCGCCATTCACATCTTCGCGAACCACTAATGTGACCATGTATTCGAGATCTGAATTGTCGCGCGGGCGCTGCGGCATGCGGGCTTTTGCCATCAGTACAAGTTCGGGCTCGTTGATATCCGCGAGATCAAAAATTCGCAGCTGCACGTCTTCAAAAGTGGGCTGCGGTGGCTTTACGGCGGTGGTTTTGCCGTGCGGCGAAGGAGCATGGGCGGGTTGCGCCACGCCTGACCCCAGTTCAGCGGCGCGGGCTCGGACTTCGTCTGCCGCCAGTGCCAGCATTTTCTTGCGGAACTGTTGCTCCTCCTCGGGCTTGAGGTTGTAGGTGTAGGGAAGCGGGTCGGGCCCGTTCGAGTCTGAGATTGCGGGGATGAGCTGGATCTGGTTTGCGGCCTGGGCTGCAGGCGGGGTAGCCGATGACGCGCCGGACGCAGCGCTTGTTGGAGGAAGTGCTGAAGCTGTCCCAACTGTCTTCGCTGAAGCCGTAGCAGTAATTTTCTTCTGAGCTTCTTCCGCCGACTCGGCACCCGCCTTGCCCCGTTTCAACGCCGGCCGGTCTTTGTCCTCGGGAGCCTTGTCTTCTTGCGCCGGTTGTTGCGGTGTTGGAGTTGCCGGAGAAGCAGGTGTCGAAGCAGTCGTTACTGGCGGCGGCTGCGTAGTCGCCGCAGGAGCGGTAGCTGGTGACCCAACTGGCGCGGGCGGCGGTTGAGCAGGCGTAGCGGGCGCGGCTGGTGTCTCAGGTGGCGCGGGCTTTTGGCTGCCTGCTCGTCGCAATACCGGCGGACCCTCGTCCTCATTCATCCCGCGAGGTACGGACGCCACCGGCTTCCTCGCTGCCTTGGCCTTGATCGAACTTGCCGTCTGCCATGTGCCTTCGGCCATCCACTCGGTTGCATTTCCCTCTTTTCTTTGCAGAGCGCCGGTCACGGTAAACAGTCCCTGGGAAACTCCGGTGCGCACCGCTTCATAAACCGTATCGCTCCACAGGGCCATGGGCACCGGCGCAGCCTTGTAGGCGCTGGCATCGTAGTACTTGCCGTCGATCATGATGGTGATCGGAATCAGGTGCGCTTTGCCATTCGGGGCCAGTTCGAGCAGTCCCAGGGCTCGCGGCCCTTTACTCGTCTTTGGCGCACGAGTGATTTGCGCCGGTACAGTTGGCGGAACGATTTGCAGAAAAACGGCCAGCACGATCGCCGCGTAGATGACGCGCCGCCGGGCGGTGCGGTATAACGTTGGTCGAGAGGTTGAGCGAAAAGGAGAAACGGTCATGGATATCAATATCAATGATAAAGCCCCGGAGTTCACTTTGCCTGATCAGAATGGCGAGCCGGTCTCGCTGAAGGATTTTCGCGGGAAGTGGGTTGTGCTGTATTTCTATCCCCGGGCCGACACTCCCGGGTGCACCATCGAGGCCTGCGAGTTTCGCGATTCCCACAAAAAGACGGAGAAGACCGGCGCGGTGGTTCTGGGCGTATCACCCGATGAGCCGAAGGCGCTCAAGAAGTTTGAAGATAAGTTCGATCTCCCATTTACGCTTTTGGGCGACGCCGACAAGAACGTTGGCAATGCTTACGGTGTGATCCAGGAAAAAAATATGTATGGCAAGAAAGTCATGGGCGTGGTGCGGACTACGTTTATCATTGGCCCGGACGGCAAGATCAAACACATTTTTGACAAAGTGAAGCCCGAAGGCCACGCCGAGGAGGTGCTGGCATTTTTGAAGAGCGCGGCAAAAGGGGCAGCGTAGGAATCGGTTTCGCGCCCGGCCAACTGGGGCTGTGCCGCTTCGTGACCTCAGCAACGAATGGGCCTTGGCAGTGCGAGACCCTCGAAGTTCTACTTCACCGTTGCTGCCGCTGTAGTCGTGAAGCTCAGAGCCGTTTCGGCCGGGACAGAGGCTTCTTCCTTGCCAGTGGCGGCTGCGACTCCGGTTCCCGCGCCTGCGCCTGCGGCGGTGCCGATCAGAGCGCCTTTTCCGCCTCCGGCGAGTCCACCGATAAGCGCTCCCGCCGCTGCCCCACCGCCGATCTTCTCAACGTTGCCCTTGGTGTGGCTCTTGCCCTTGGCGCGGTAGGCCGTGGTTGAGATCGCGACCGCTTTACCATGAATCTCCACCGAAGTGAGCCGCAGGGTGAGTTCGCCGGGATCGTGCAGGCGTCCGCTGGATTTCGCGTGGGTTACTTTGCCTTTGACCGGCGCGCCCGCATCGGCAATGCTCTTGCCGTTGACGACTAGGCTGCGGGCTAACGTCCCATGAAAGGTTTGACCCGTCTTCGCGGTTCGTGAGTTGATTGCGGAATCAAGGCGCACGGTCAACTTGGCGCCTGAAGGAATAGGGTCCGCCACGGCGGCGGTTACCAGCAGCAACAGCACTGAAGCGATCTTTTTGCCAAGCATAGCCTCTCCTAGTGATATGAGCAGTCGATTGAAAGGGTCAGTGACTTTCCATCACAATAGGCAAAATCAGCTGCAGCGTCTTGTGCCGAAAGTTCCATAATCGGGTTGGCCGTTTGGACATCAGAAGTGGAAACGCGGCGAGATCGCAAATCGGGGATGCTTGCATTTTGACCACTGCCGTCACTCAGCTTCGAAAGCCGTTGTCGCGTGAGTTCTACGATCGCGATCCTCGCCGGGTGAGCCGCGAATTGCTGGGCAAGGTGCTGGTGCGGCGAGAAGCAGACCAACTTCTGGCGGCGCGCATCGTGGAAGTCGAAGCTTACCTCGGAGAAGACGATCCCGCGGCGCATTCGTTTGCCGGCCGCACGGCGCGCAATGCCGTGCTGTTCGGGCCTCCCGGCTATGCTTACGTTTATTTTATTTATGGCAATCACTACTGCCTGAATGTGTCCTGCTTGCCTGACGGGGTAGCTGGGGGGATTCTGTTTCGCGCGGTCGAGCCCTTGCTGGGGATGGGGCAGATGGCTCGGTCACGAAACGTGTCTATCATTTCAACTCGCAACTCAACTCGCGACTTGCGAAAGTTGACGAGTGGGCCCGGACGGTTGGCGGAAGCCTTTGGCATCACGCGCGAACGGGACAACGGGAAAGACTTGACCAGCGTGGGGTCGGATCTCTTCATCGCAGATGACGGATACCGGGTTCGCCGGGTTTTGACGACGCCGCGGATAGGCATTACCAAGGCGGCTGGGCTGCCTCTGCGTTACTTAATCGCGGGGAATGAGTTCGTCTCCGGACCTAGAAACTGGGCACTCCGTCACCAGTCGTAAATACGATCTCGAGAGCCGAGGGCAGCTGTCTCCACGCGATCGAGTTTCGGAATCTGATTGAAGTGCTTGGTTGAGGATCCGCCGGTGAAAGAACGGGCGGAGACGCCTGCGCCTACATTGGTTTGAGCAGGACG
>Ga0074044_10000750_pt1 | contig 30312 bp, 24 predicted proteins | sample BogForMeECP23OM1_FD_94443 | JGI IMG/M metagenome (GOLD analysis project Ga0074044, IMG submission 94443) | Bog forest soil microbial communities from Calvert Island, British Columbia, Canada - Bog Forest MetaG ECP23OM1 | ecosystem: Environmental > Terrestrial > Soil > Wetlands ...
AGCGTCCTTCTCTCTGGCCTGCACCTGAATCAGCCGTTCGACGGTCCCGTCGAAGATGCGCTTTACGACCGCGAGCATCAGATCGTCCTTGTCCTTGAAGTAGTAGTGCAGGATCGAAAGCGGGACCTTTGCTTCCTTTGCCACTATCCGCAGCGAACTGTTCGGAAAGCCGTGCTTGAGCACGCTTTGCAGAGCGGCCTTCTCGATTTGCTCGCGGCGCACCCGGCGCGTCTCGGCTTTGAATCTGGCGGTCGCGTATCGCGGCATCGAAGGCTTCGTCCCGATCGGTTTGGACATCTGTCCTATAGTTCGGACGATCGCTCAATATCGCCGCTCCATGGCAATGTCAAGCTCGTCCGCAGGAGCGGGCCTGCGACGCTGGAAGCGACACGTCGGGACAGGGATCTCAGGCGGCGACTCGCCGATGCTATAGTCGCGCCGTGAGGTTGCACCTTGTCGACGGGACTTACGAGCTTTTTCGGGCTCACTACTCGCCGCGCCCCAGCCACCGCGCGCCCTCGGGACGCGACGCCAAGGCGACGGTTGGCGTGGTGCAGTCGCTGTTGGCGTTACTGCACGATACGGGGGAAGCGGTCACTCACATCGCGGTGGCGTTCGATAATCCGATTCGATCGTTTCGCAACGACCTGTTCAAGCAATACAAAAATGAGGAGGGTGTGCCACCCGAACTGCTCGCGCAGTTCGATGCGGTGGAAGAAGCCGTCCGCTCTATTGGGATAGTGGTTTGGTCGATGCGCGAGTACGAGGCGGACGACGGCCTTGCCAGCGGGGCGCGCCGGTTTCGCGACGAGGCCGATCAGGTGCGGATTCTCACGCCGGACAAGGACCTTGGCCAGTGTCTGCAAGGCGATCGTGTGGTCCAGGTCGACCGACGCCAGAAGAAAGTCACCGACGAGGCCGCATTTCGCGCCGAGCGCGGCTTTGGGCCGCAAAGCGTACCGGATTTCCTCGCGCTCACGGGCGATACCGCCGACGGCATTCCGGGGCTGCCGGGCTTCGGCAAGAGGAGCGCGTCGCTGCTGATAGGCGCCTACGAGCGGCTTGAGCGGATCCCCGCCGACTCGTCGCAGTGGAAGGTCACGCCGCGCGGAGCGCTCCAGCTCGCGGCCACGTTGGTCGAGCGGCGCGCCGACGCTTTCCTCTACCGCAAGCTGGCAACGCTGGTCGACACGGTTCCGCTCGAGCATTCGCTCGAGGACTTGAGGTATCGCGGCGCGCCCCGCGCTCGTTTCGAGAACTGGTGCGACGAACTCGGCGTCCCGAGACTCAAGACGGTGTCCAGACAATGGCAATAGTGCTCGGACGCGACGATTGCGGCCTAGTCGGCGCCTTGCGCTTCGAGCCATCGCTCGGCGTCGATCGCCGCCATGCATCCGGTCCCTGCCGCTGTCACTGCCTGGCGATAGATACGGTCGGCCACGTCGCCCGCGGCAAATACCCCCTCGATATTGGTGTAGGTCGACCCGGCGCGGACGTTCAGATAGCCGAGGTCGTCCATCTCGAGCTGCCCCTTGAAGATGTCGGTGTTGGGCTTGTGCCCGATCGCCATGAAGACGCCATCGGTTTTGAAGTCGCTGTTTTTGCCGCTCTTCAGGTTCTTGAGCCGCACGCCGCTAACACCGTTTTTCGGATCGCCGTAGATCTCGTCGATGACCGAATCCCAGGTGAATCCGATTTTCGCGTTCTTCTGGGCGCGATCCTGCATGATCTTGGATGCGCGCAGCGCATCGCGGCGATGCACGATCGTGACCTTGGTGCAGAAGCGGGTAAGGAAAGTCGCCTCTTCCATCGCGGTGTCTCCGCCGCCCACGACAACCACTTCCTTGTTTTTGAAGAATGCGCCGTCGCAAGTCGCGCAGGCGCTGACGCCGTAACCCATCAAGCGTTTTTCTGATTCGATGTTAAGCAGCTTGGCCGTGGCGCCGGTCGAAATGATGATCGCCTGCGACTTGACGACTTTTCCGTCGACCACGACCTCGAAGGGCCGCTTGCCGAAGCGCGCTTCGCTCACCTCTCCGGTGAGGAATCGCGTACCGAAGCGTTCGACCTGATGGCGGAACACTTCCATCATCTCGGGTCCCTGGATGCCTTTTTCAAAGCCGGGATAGTTCTCGACCTCGGTGGTGATGGTGAGTTGTCCGCCGGGCGACGTTCCCTCAACGACCAGCGGAGCGAGATTGGCGCGTGCCGTGTAGAGAGCGGCGGTGAGGCCGGCGGGTCCTGAACCAAGAATCACGATCTTGTTTACTTCGTCTGCCATGCCAATTTCCCGGGAGATGCCGAGTGTGTGCGGTGCAGTTTATTGTATATGCGGAGGCGGTCAACATAAGCTCCTATCCATCGAAATCAATGCCGGTCAGGAAAACAAATCCCAAAAAGGTGCCGCGGCTCACTCATCTGGATTCGCGCGGGCGAATCAGGATGGTCGATGTGGGTGAGAAGCCGGTTACGCGGCGTGAGGCGGTCGCGCGCGGCAGGATCGCGATGGCGCGGGCGACGCTCGCCGCCATAATCGGCGGCAAAATGAAAAAGGGCGAGGCGCTTTCCGCTGCGCGTTTGGCCGGCATAATGGCCGCCAAGCGCACGCACGAACTCATTCCGCTGTGTCATCAGCTTCCGCTCGAGGTCGTTGAGATAGATTTCCGGCCCGACCGCACCAGGGGGGCGCTCGAAATCGAAGCGCGCACGGTGACACAGGCGCGCACCGGCGTGGAGATGGAAGCACTGGTGGCGGTGAGCATCGCGGCATTGACCATCTACGATATGGCCAAGGCGATCGACCGCGCGATGGAGATCGGCGCCATTCGGCTGGTCGCGAAGCGCGGCGGACGCAGCGGCGAATTCATCCGACCCGGCGAAGCGGCCTGGCCGTCGCGATGAACAAAGCTGGAGAAGGCGTCGCGACGGCGGGCCGTATCTACCTGCGTGCGGGGCGCGATGGTCCCGTGCGCGGCGGAAATCCGTGGATCTTTTCCCAGGCGATAGGACGCATCGAGCCGGCGACTCTGGAAGCCGGTGCGCTCGCCGAGGTCTATGACGCCGGCGGTGATCTCATCGGCGCCGGCTACTACAATCCGCGCACGACCATCGCCATCCGCATCATCGCATGGGGCGAGACGAGGCCGCTTCCGGAGATAGTAGCAGGCCGGATCGACGGCGCTATCCGGCTGCGCCGCCAATTCGTCCGCGACGACACCGATTCATATCGATTGATTAATGGCGACGGCGACGGGCTTTCCGGGGTGGTCGTTGATCGCTATGGCGACGTTCTCATGGTTCAGCTTCTGACCGCGGGCGCCGACCGGATGCGTGAGTTACTGGCACCCGCGCTTGCCGCCCGGCTTGCGCCGCGCGCGATCATCGAGCGCAGCCAGGGTGCGGTGAGAAAGCAGGAGGACTTGCCGGATTCCGCGGGCGTGCTGATAGGCGAGGCTGTCGCGGAAACCGTGGGGCGCGAGAACGGAATCAAGTTCGTCGCCGATCTCGCGCGCGGGCAGAAAACGGGTGCATTTCTCGATCAGCGGGAAAATCACGCGCTGGCCGGGGCTTTGGCCTCCGGCGCGCGGGTGCTCGATGCGTGTTGCTACGGGGGAGGGTTCGCGCTCGCGGCTCTCAAGGGCGGTGCGAAACGGGTCGTGGCAATTGACACCTCGGCCCGGGCGCTGGCGCTGCTCAGCAGAAATCTCGAACTGAACGGATACGATGCCGCGGCGGTCTCGCCTTTTCATGGCGAAGCTTCCGAGTTCATGGCGAAGACGGAGGAGCGCTTCGATTTGGTCGTGCTCGATCCTCCTCCGCTGGCGCGCAGCCGCGCGGATGCGGAGCGCGCGGGCCGCCTGTACGCCGATCTGAACGCGTTTGCGATGAAAGTGCTTGCGCCCGGCGGCCGGATCCTGACGTTTTCTTGTTCCGCCCACTTTCGGGGTGACGACTTTGTCCATGCGGTCCGGATTGCGCAGTCAAAAGCGCGGCGCAACCTCCGGATACTGGCACACCTGGGTCCCGGCCCCGACCATCCCTGCTTGCTCGGCCATATCGAGGGCGAGTACCTTACCGGCCTGCTGCTGGCCGATCTCTAACAGTCGTCAGGCTTGCAGATTTGTGCTTGCGAATCGGGGGGCTTTCCTTGAGTATAGAGCAAATTTTCCGCTTGAATATTCCAATGATGCCAAAGATTCGCCTGCGTCAGACGGTGACGCTGCTGCTCGCCCTCACCGCCCTGACGACCGCCGCGTGCCATCGCGAGGTCGCGGTGCCTCCATTGCCATACCGCCCGGTCACCTCCCACGACATATTTTTCGATGTGTGGCCGACCGGCCCGGAGAGCGCGTTCATCGTCGGGACGCGCGGCAAGGTGCTGTATACCGAGGACGGCGGGCTTCATTTAAAGCCGATCGATATTGGGACCGATCTCGCAGTGTATGGAATCCAGATGGTCGATGACCAGAACGGCTATCTGTGCGGGCAGGATAGCCTGCTGATGCGCACCCGCGACGGCGGCAAGACGTGGGAGCGTCTCAACCCGCGCACGCACCTGTCTATTTTCGCGTTGTCATTTCCCGACCGCCTGCACGGCTTTATGGTCGGCGATCATGCGTTGGTGTTGAGCACGACCGACGGCGGGGAGAGCTTCTTCAAGCGCCAGTTGGAGCACATATTTCCGCCCGAGCTCCGGGACTATGCACTCCCCTACCAGGAGCCGACGTACTATAGCGCCTCGTTCGTGGACAACAGTCACGGATGGGTGGTGGGCGAGATGGGGCGAATATGGGGCACGGACGACGGCGGCAAGACTTGGCAAGAGCAGCAGAACTCGTTGATGCCGCAATGGAAGCATACTCCGGATGCCGGCGACGATCCCCGCTTTGCGGACTTTACGCTTCCGACGATGTTCGGCGTGTCTTTCCGCGATCAGCTGCACGGTGCGGCGTGCGGAGTCGAGGGATGGGTTGTTCAGACCGACGATGGTGGCAAGACCTGGCGCTTCGCGCATCAATCGGACAAGCCCGACGGACCGCCCGATACACGGGTTCCAGGAGAGCTGCGGCTCGACCTTCCGGCGCGCGATCCGCTCTATTCCATCGACCTGTATGGCAAGGACCAGGGAATTACCACGGGGTTAACCGGCACCGTGCTGCGCTTGCAAAACAACGGCACCTGGGGGCCTGTCCCCGGGTTTCCATCCATCACGACTCCGGTGCCGCTCACCCAGGTTCGTTTTTCTGACGACCTGCATGGCTGGATCGTCGGCTATGGCGTGATTTTTCGCACTGAAGACGGCGGCAAGAGCTGGCGCTTCTGCACGGGGCAAGGCTAGCGCGGGCGGGAACGGGGAGCGGAGATCGCGATGACCTGGTATCGATTCGGAGAATGGATAATCAAGCGCCGCTTCAGGGTGCTCCTCATAATTGGCGCACTCACGGCGTTTTTCGGCTACTTCGCGGCGCAGACCCAACTGGTGACGAGCTTCAGCGACCTGATGCCGCAAAACCACCCGTTCATACAGATCGCGCACAAGTACGAGTCCTATTTTGGCAACGTCAACACGATCACGATCATGGTCGAAGCTCGGGAAGGGACCATCTACAAGCCAGAGATCATCGGCAAGATCGCCAAGATGACCCGCGACCTGGATCTTGTCTATGGAATCCAGCACGGCACTGCGCGCTCGCTGAGCAACGCCAGTTTCTTCCGTCCGCTTACCGCCGGCGTCATCTTGAACACGCCGATTCTGCCCGGTGGCGTGGTGCCCACCACGCAGAAAGATCTCGATGATCTTCGCCGCAATGTTCACAACAACCCGGTCGTTGTCTACGGAACGTACGTCTCGCTCGATGACAAAGCGGCGAAAATCGAGGGCAGCTTTCTGGAGTCGCGGCTGGACTACCGGCGCATCTTCAACGAGGTCTACCGGATCGTCGTCGATCCGGAAAAAGACTCCAGCGTGCACATCTATGTAAGCGGGCAACCGATTCTCTACGGTTGGGTCTATTACTACACGCCGCAGATTTTCAAGATTTTCCTGGTAACGGTGCTCGCGCTGTGGGTGCTGCTGTACCTCTATTTCCAGGACTGGCGCGGCGCGTTGCGGCCAACCATCTCCGGCGTAATCTGTGCGATTTGGGGCTTGGGCTTTATCCGGCTCATCGGCTTCGCGCTCGATCCGCTCGTGCTGGTCATCCCGTTCCTGATAACCGCACGCGCGGTAAGCCATTCGGTGCAGATGCACGACCGGTACTACGAGGAATATTACCGGCTGCGGGACAAGAATAAGGCGATTTTGTCGGCCTTTTCGGAACTGTTCGTACCGTCGCTGTCAGGCATCTTGACCGATGCGTTCGGCGTGCTGGTTATTCTGCTGGTGCCGGTGCTGTTTCTACAGCGGCTGGCGATAACCGCGTCGTTCTGGATCGCCGCGATTGTCGTAAGCGAGCTGCTGCTCAATCCGATCGTCTACTACTATCTCGAGCCGCCCCGCATCGAGGTTATCGAGCGGCGCGAGCGCGGCTTTTTCAAACGCCTGCTGGAGTCGATCGCGCGCCCGATGCTCGGACGCGCCGGGCGAGTGGTCACAATGGCTGCGACGGTCGGCGTCGTCCTGCTCTGTGCGTTTTTTTGGACCGGCCTCAAGATCGGTGATCCCGGTTCGGTGTCGGAAATTCTATGGCCGAATTCCCCGTTCAACCGGGCAAGCGCTGCTATCCAGGAAAAGTTTGGCGGCATTGAACGGTTCGTCATCGTGGCCGAGGTCAGCAGCGGCCGCGCCCTGGAGGATCCCAAGCTCTACCACGTAATGGATTCCTACGAGCGCTATATCGAGGGCGACCCGGGAGTTAGCAGTGCGTTCTCACTCGCAGACCAGCTTTCGAACAGCGGAGGAGCGCTGAGGGAGTTTCAGTTCAAGTTCAATGTCCTGCCTTCGACCAGGCGCGCCACCGGCCAGTTGTTTGGCCAGTTCCTAGCCGGATCGTCCCCGCTGGCAACCGCGTATATCCTTACGCCACGGCGAGACGCCACTCAGGTAACGGTCTACTTCAGGAATCGCGAAGGTGAGAGCATTCAGCGCATCGTGGCGCGCACGCAAACGTTCTTCGCGGATCCCAAGAACCAAGTGCCGGGCGTCGAGTTCAAACTCGCCGCCGGCATAATCGGCTACCTTGCCGCCGCCAACCAGGAAATGATCGACAACGATCTACGGCTCAACATCCTGGCATTCCTGACCATCTATATCATCGTGCTGGTGACCTATCGCTCTTTCGTCGCGGGGTTTTACCTGCTGTTTCCGCTCGCGCTAGCCAATGCGGCGATCAATGCGTACATGGGCGCTCACAACATCGGGATCAACATCAACACCTTGCCGGTGGTCACGGTCGGCGTCGGTTTCGGAATCGACTACGCGATATATATCGTCAGCCGCATCATAGAGGAACTCGCGTTCGGCCGGGAAATTGTCGATGCGACATACAATGCGCTGGTGACTTCCGGCAAGGCGGTCGCTTTCACGGCTCTGACGCTGGTTGCGTCGGTCTTGTTCTGGTACTGGTCGAGTATCCGGTTCGACGCCGAAATGGGACTGCTGCTCGCGGTCTGGATGTTCGTGTCGATGCTCGGTGCGATGACGATTCTTCCCGTGTTGATCGTGATGTTCAATCCGCGCTTCATTCATCGCGAAAAAGAGCGCGTCATCGCATCGCGGCGGCCCGATCTCGCGCAAAGAACTGCGGCCGCCTCGGCTTGAATCGGCGTCGCGTGGTATTTTTTCCGAGTGACGGCGGGCGGCCCCGCCCAGCGATAGGTCGACATAACGTTGGGGAGAGGGCTGCAGTTACGCGCGTTTCGTGTCGACCCGACGAGAAAAAGCCCAGATATCCATTGATCGATGGACCCCCTCATCCGGCGCTCGGCGCGCCACCTTCTCCCCCAGGGGAAAGGCCCTTTCCTTACGCCATTTTTCGTTTCCGTCGTCACGTTCCGCGACCTGTGTAGCGCGCCCTGCTACTCGGAAAGATGATGAGCTACAATGTTATTGTTTCTGAGCGGCGAGCTACGTGACCCGTGGTGCGGTGGTCGTGCAAGGAACTGGAACTCTACAATGGCCTTCTCCCTCTGGGAGAAGGTGGCGCGCAGCGCGCCGGGTGAGGGGGTCCACAGCATAGGAATGTCCGGGTTGCTCCTGGGCATTGGGCAACGCGATGTACTCTCCGGATAACCGGCTGTTTCCTCGATGAAACTTGAACGCCTCGATCATTTCGGACTTGAAGTTGGCGACCTGCATCGCGCCGAACGTTTCTACCTCGAGGTGCTCGGCCTGAGCGTCGTGGCCCGGATGGGCGAGCAGGTGTTGCTCGATTGCGGCGGGCAGAATCTGGCGCTGTTCGCGGTCAGCCGCGCGCCGCTGAATTCCGCCGAACGCGCGGCACGAATCCGAAGCCCCCTTGGCAGGGGGCATCATGCGTTTCGAGTCAGCCGCGCCGATTTTGCTTCGGCGCGTGAGCGGCTTGGCGCAGCGGGAGTGGAAACCGCCAGCCCTATCGATTGGGGCGATCACGATTGCCTCTACTTTCTGGACCCCGATGGCAACCTGCTCGAAATTGTGGCCTATCGTGAGGCTGGGTAATCGCCCTTGGGTGGTGGCGTGCTGATGAACCCGCAGATCGAGGCGTGGCAACTGCGCAAACGCTACGGCGAGCGCGTGGCGCTGGACGGCGTGTCGCTCCAGGTCCGTGCGGGTGAAGTGGTGGGGTTGCTTGGCCCTAACGGCGCCGGCAAGACCACGACTATTTCGATCCTCTCCGGCGTGATCACGCCGGATTCGGGAGAGGTCACGATCGCAGGCATGGATCTGTGTTCGTCGTCGTCGTCGTTGCAGGCACGACGCAAGCTCGGCCTGGTTCCCCAGTCCATCGCGCTATATCCGACGCTTACGGCGCGCGAGAATCTGCTCTTCTTTGGGCGGATGCAGGGCCTGGCGAGCGATCAAGCCGGAGCGCGCGCGCGCTTGCTCCTGGAAGAAGTCGGATTGGCCGATCGATCCGGCGAAGTAATCGGCGGATTTTCCGGGGGAATGAAGCGCCGGCTGAATCTGGCCTGCGGGATGATGCATGCGCCGTGCGCGCTGCTCCTTGACGAGCCGACGGTCGGCGTCGACCCGCAATCGCGTGGACGAATTTTCTCGATCGTGGAAAACGCCCGCGAACGCGGCGAGGCGATCCTGTACAGCACGCACTACATGGAGGAAGTCGAAGAGCTCGCCGATCGGATCGTACTGATCGACGGGGGCAAGGTCGTGGCCGAAGGCACGAGCCAGGAACTGATCGCCCGCGCCGGCGCCGAACCGCGAATCGAACTGATTACGGCCAACTTGCTGCCCGAGGGATGGGCCCACGATCTCGCGGGCACGCGAGAGCTTGCTCGCGAGCGCAATGGCGGATTGAAGGTCTCACTCGCACTCGCCACCATCGACCAGGCGCCCGAAGTCCTGCGCCGGGCCGAACGCGACGGTGGCCAGGTTATCGAGTTTCATCTCCATCGTCCGAACCTCCAGGACGCATTTCTCGCCCTGACTGGCCACGCGCTACGCGACCTCCCATAGCGGCAAGCGGTGAAAACCGGGAGCGGAAAGCGGGAGCGCGCCGGGAACGCTGTCGAGAAGCCGGCGTTGGGCGACGTATCGCCGGAGCCGATTTCCCTCGAACGTTTCGAAGACGAATTTCGATGCGAACGGTCGACCGTCGAGGAAGCAAGTCTCAGCGGCGCGCGAGCCAGCGGTATCGTGTTCGATACTTGCGAGCTTCGGCGCTCGACGCTCGACGGTTCGACGCTGGGGCGGCTAAGACTGCTCGATGTACGTCTGGAAAAATGCAACGCCAGCAACGCCCGGTGGGAAAAGGCTCATCTGCGAAGGGTGGAATTCGTCCGCTGCCGGCTTACTGGCCTGTCACTTGCCGAAGGAGATGTGAGGGAGGTTGTTTTCAAAGACTGTAAAGCCGACTTTCTGGCATTGAGCGCATCGAAATTGAAGAACGTCCGCTTTGAGGGCTGCCGGCTGGCCGATGCGGACTTTCAGGCGGTAGAACTGGAGAACGCTGTTTTTTTGAACTGCGATTTGAAAAACGCGGACTTCGGTCAGGCCCGACTGAGTAAGGTCGACCTGCGGGGCTCCGTCCTCGACGGAATCAAACTCGAGCCGAATCAACTGCGCGGGCTGACTATCGATCCGATTCAGGCGCTCGCTATCGTTCAATTACTCGGCGTATCCGTCGCGTAGCGGACGAAGCGGCGCGCGCTGCTAAAGCGCCCGCGAAACGGGCGCGACGCCTTGGTAAGCCTCGGCAGACTCGGCAACTTCCGCGGCGGCCACCCGATCGTTCAGGCGATCGACGTTCTGCTGATGCACGTTGCGATCGATTCGGTAGAAAAGCAGGACGCCGATCGAGATCAGGCTGCAGCTCGCCGAGATGGGGACATAGAGCAGCACCAGATGGCGCAGAATGAGCGGGTCGACGTGGCCTTGGATCGCGTTCTGCGGAAAATGGACGAATTGCAGCAGCGATCCTGACAGAAAGGTGCCCACGCCCGTTACGCACTTCTGCAGCAATCCATTGGCGGCGAACAGCAAACCCTCTGAGCGCTGCCCGGTTTCCACCGCGATGTCTTCGGTGACGTCCGCCATCATCGACGTCACGATAATGAAGCCCATGATCCCGAGCGTCACCACCACGAGAGTGAAGCCGAGCATGACCATCAGCAGCGCGGTGCTGTGGTTGGGAGGCATCAGGCCCAAAAGCCTGGAGGGAATCGGAATTGCCGACGCGAAAAACGAGAGCACGAATACGCCGATCATCGATCGTTTCTTGCCGAAACGCTTCGAAACCGCGGGCGCCAGGGCCACCGCCAGGAAGGAAGACATCAGGAACATGCCGGCAAAGTAGGAGAGCTGCTTCGTCGTGAACTCCCAGAAGTAGTTGTTGATGTAGAGGTCGAGCGTCGTGTTCAGTCCCATTCCCACACTGCCGATGATTCCAGAGATCATCAGCGCGAGGAATGAGCGGTTGGACAGCGTCGCGATCAACTCACGGGCGGTCTCCGTCCAGCTGCTAATCTGCCGCGGCGCGTGGACCAGGCCGGCAATGAAGCGGTGCGTACCCAGGCAGGAAATCATGATGGTGACGAACATCACGATGGCGCAGACCAATCCGAACTGGCCGTAGCCGGCCCGGTTCATCAAACCCAGGGGATGAGTCGCGTCCTGGCGCAGGAAGACCTGGTAGGCCAGGATGGCCATTCCCGCGCCCCCGATCGCTCCGAAAAAAAAGCGCCACGCCATCAGGTTCGTCCGTTGGTCGTAATCGACCGTCAGTTCGGGGGCGAGCGCCGCGCTAGGTACTTCATAGAGACTGAGCATCAACCGGACCATGACGAGAAGCACGACCAGGTAGATGAACATGCCTTCGTGGGACCATCCGTGCGGCGGGTTCCACAGAAAATAAAAAGCGACCGCGATCGGCAGCGCCGAAGCGTACATGAACGGATGGCGGCGTCCCCAGCTCGAGCGGGTGTGGTCGGACCATTCGCCGATCATGGGATCGCAGATTGCATCGAAGATCAGCGTGACCATCATCGCCATGCCGACCAGTCCTGCCGGCAGGCCGATGACCTGGTTGAAAAACAACAGCAGCAGCGCGCTCAGCGCGGTCAGATGTACTCCGAACGCAGTAGATCCCACACCGTAGAGAATGTTGGTAGTCAGCGTAAGACGCGGCCGGTCGGTCGATGGCTGTTCCATGGGTTGATATCCTTAGGGTGTACGACGGGTCGCCAGATCGAACATGGTCATCAGCTCGCGTGCGTAAGCGTTCAGATCGAAATTCGGGTTGGCCGCGGATTGGCCGACCGCCACGTCGATCGCCGCGGCCCGGATGGTTACCGCCATTACGCGGGTAGAGAACTTCCGAAACTCGCCCTTTTGTTGTCCGCGGCGGAGGATCCGCTCGAGACTTGCGATCTCCCTCTCCGCAACCGCGGGATCGAGAAGCGGTTTGCCGTCCTCGGTGCGCGCATTAGTCAGTATTTCAATCAGCGCGCGCAGCTGCTTGCGATGGCTGCCGATGAACGCGATGTTCGACTCGATGAAGACTCGCAGCAGGTCCGCAGCGCTGCATTGCTTCATCATCCGAGACCGGACGAACGAGTCGAAGGAGCTCAGCACCGCGCCGACGATCTGCGTGATCAGGTCGTCCTTGCCGGCAAAATGATACGAGATCACCCCTTTGCTGATTCCGGCCCGCTTCGCCACCCGCGCCAGCGAGGCCCGTGCGTAGCCCACCGAGGCGATGGTGTCGATCGCGCATTCGATGATCTGAGCGCGGCGCGCCGCCTCGATAAAGGATGGCTCGTCACGCTCAGGGGATGGTCCTTCTGACCGCATGGCCAAATTTTAGGTCGGTTGGTCAACGAACGTCAACATTGGCGTTTGGGCGCGATTTCATGCGATACGAGCGGTTGAGCGCATCCTAAGGAAGGCGCGCCGCAGAAGGAGGAATCATGGCAGACGGAAGATTTGCCGGCCGCGTGGCAGTAATCACCGGCGGCGCATCGGGGATAGGAAAGGCGACTGCGGAACTATTCGCGAAGGAAGGCGCAAAGGTAGTGATCGGCGACCTCGAATCGAGCGCCGGCGCGAAAGTCGCCGAAAAAATCGCCGCGACCTTCGTGGCGACCGACGTGCGCGAATCGAAGCAGGTTGAAGCTCTCGTCAAGGCCGCGACCGACACGCACGGGCGGCTCGATGCGATGTTCAACAACGCCGGCATCGGTATCGGCGCGCCGTTGCTGGCGATGACTGAAGAGGACTACCACAACACGATTCGCATCGACCTCGATGGGGTGTACTGGGGACTTCGCGCGGCGGGCAAGGTGATGACGCAGGCGGGTCGCGGCTCGATCATCAACACCGCATCGGTGGCGGGACTGATCGGCACCACCGGGCTATCCGCATACAACGCGGCAAAGCACGGCGTGGTCGGACTCACGCGTAACGCCGCGCTCGAATTCGCGCCCTTCGGCGTGCGCGTCAATTGCATCTGCCCCGGCGTCATTGAGACGCCGCTGGTGATGAACCAGTTCGGCACGATGGAGGGCGCGCGCAAGATGCTGGACGCGATGCATCCGCTCGGCCGCATGGGTCAGCCCCAGGAAATCGCGAAGGTGGTTTTGTTCCTGGCGTCCGACGATTCGTCGTTCGTCACCGGGCACGCGCTCGCCGTGGATGGGGGACTGATGGCGGGGCTGGGAGCAGGCGGGGTGTTCAACCAGGGCTGAATCGCAATCGCGCGGCCCCGGCGGAGCGCGAAAATGCGCTCGCCTTAAGCGCGCCGAAAAAGCAAAGTAAGCCCGAGCTATACAAGGTTCACGACGTGCACAAGCAAGTTACTGTCTGGAGCGAGGGAACCAGGCTCGCCCGCGGTCTTTGGACGCCTCGAATCTCGCGCGCAACTGGCTCTCCACTCACCTGAAGCAGGCGTAGCGTCAGGAACGACATGCGATCGCGCGCGAAGCCATGCCGCGGATGAAGTACACGGTTGGCATCTTAGCCATCGCGATGCTGGCCGGCGCCGCATCGGTTTTCGCGTCCGAACCGGCGCTGCGCATCTATTACCAGGGCCGCGAAAATCTCGTTCTTCATCGCCTCCAGCTCGATCCTTCGAGCCAGGTAGTCGGCGATCCTGCCGATGCGCAAGCTGCCGTCTTTCAGGGTGAACTTCCCGAGCCTGGGCCGGGGCTCGATGCGCTCAAGGCACGCGTCGCATCGGGCATGGGCCTGCTCGTCGTTCTCGGCGATCAGATTAATCCCGAGGCTCTTCGCGCGCTCACCGATGGCGCCGTCGATCAAACCGGAACGGTTCAGGCTCCGCCGGGTGCAACTCACGCCAACTCTGAAGAGAGGCTGGCCGCCATCATCAGTTACGTCGGTCCGAAGACCGATCCCATCGGCGCCTACGTCAGTTGGGGTTCTGCCGTCCGCATCCACGATCGCAGTCTCCTCAAGATCGGACCGAACGTCACTTCGCTGGTTGCGACCACACCCGGCGATCCGGTTCATCCGGGCACGCCGATTCTGCTTCGCACCAGCGTGGGCAAGGGCACCGTCTTCGTGCTCAACGTATGGCTCGCGGAAGGCGATCTAAAAGAGCGCGAACATAGCTATCTGCGCATGTTGCAAGGCGCGCACGGCGCGGAGAACTACGATTTTCAGCGCTTCTTCTTTTTCAACTGGCTGCTCTATGCGACGACTCGCGAATCCGCCGGAATGGTTCCCGTGCGTTTCGGCAAATGGATCGCCGCGCCGGTCCCCGGAACCATCGCCGTGACGCTTCTGGTTTCGACTTTCGGCCTGCTGTTCCTCGCGACCCTCGTGGCGTTCATATTCGCGCGGCGCTACAGCCGGCGGCATCCGGAGGAACTCGAGAATTTCTACCGTCCGGTCGCAGCCAGGCTGCAGCCCGAATCGCTCGGCGCGGCCGCGTTGCCGCTCGAAGGCTCAGCAGTGACGGCGACGCACGGCGACCCGCGCTGGGAAATGGTCGGGTTCCATCGTCCGCTCAGCGGGTTCTTCTATAACTACCTGCTCAACATCTTCTTCATGATCCCGCTCAACCTGATCATCACGTTTTATATCGATCGCAACTTCGTAAATCCGTTTCTCGAAGCGCGTGGCGCGCAAGGCGCGATTCTTCAGTTGATGGTTTTTCTTGCACCGCTGCTCGATCTGGGTACCAGTCAAGCGATGATCAAGTACTTCGCTGAGTACCGGGTAAAGGAGCCGGGCCGTGCGATTACCTATATGCAGTTCTTCGTTTGGCTGCATCTGATTCTCGGCCTCGCTGCGATCGCGGTGCTGGGCTTGATAGGCGCGATCTACCTGCCCGGAACCAACTACGCATATCTGAGCTGGTTCGTGGTACTGCACACCATGGCGGTCTTTCCATCTTTCTGGCCTGCGTTCGCCAGTTTGTTTCGCGCGCAGCAGCGTTTCGACTACGCGCAGCTTCTGATCGTGCTGTTTTTCGCGATGAATCCGGTCGTGCAGATGCCGTGTTCGATAATCGGACGCCATTGGGGGCTCATGCATCCGGTTTACGGCGAAGGGATGGGCGTCGTGATTGGTTTCGGCGTGGGTGGCGTAATCGGCAATCTGCTGATCGGGCTAATCGCGTCACTCTTCTATCATCGAGTGGGGCTCCGGCTCACCACCCTGGTGCTCGCGCATTTCGACCGGGACACCGTCAAGAAGTCGCTGGTGTACGGACTCAAACTCACCGCGGGGACCGTGATCCCGTTCCTGACCTGGGGTATCGCGCCGGTGATTATGGGTATGTTGTTGCCCAATTTTCTGGAACTGAACGAGATCTGGCTGGTCGTCTACTCTCTCACTTTCGCCTATCTCGAAACCGGCGCTTACATGTTCTTGACGCTAATGCCTTCGATTTCGGAGAGCTACTCGCAGCATATGCGCGCACTCACCCAGCGTTACATCGACCAGGGACTGCGCTGGGGACTGATGGCGACGCTGATGATGGGCGGGGCGTATGTTGCCTTTCTTGATCCACTGATCACCGGACTGCTGCCGCCCCAATTCGGCCGGGCAGTCGGCGTCCTGATGCTGATTTATATCTTTCGTTTCTTCGATTTCTTTACGCGGTTGCCGGACCAGGTTTTCCAGGGTGTTGGCCGCTCGGGCACGTTCACCTGGTCAAACATCATCGAAGGCGTGGGCCGCGTGACCCTGATGTATGTGTTCATCAAACATTTCGGCTTTCCCGGATTATTCTATGCCTTCAGCGCGGCGGCGGTGCTGAAAGCGATTTTCGGCTGGGGCGTGATGACGGCGTTTGTGATCGAGCCGGTGTTTAGTCTTTGGCAGACGTTCATCAACCCCGCTCTCGCCGGCATAGGCAACTACGCGATTCTTCGCGCGATCGTCGCCGCGGCATGGCGCGGACGCGGGCATCCGCTGAACACCGCCCTGGTCGTCGCGATATGCCTGGTGGGCTCGCTGCCGATCTACATGTCGCTCAGCGGGTTGCTCGGATGGGACGCGGCGGAACTAAAGGAATTCCAGGACGCTATGGACCTGGTGCCGCCGCCGCTCAAGACGCTCGCGCAGTGGACCTATGCGATCGTGGCGAAGGCCGACTCTCTGAGCCCGTTTCAAAATCGATTCCCCGCCAAGCTCGACGTCGCCGCCGCCATCGAGGCGCAAACGCTCACGGCCGAGAAAGTCGTGCTTCACTGAGACCGCTCCAAGCCCCGGACGAGTGGATTCCATGCGTCACCCGCGCTACCGCCCGGCGTTTCGCGCCCCGCGCATTCATGTTATCCGAGGGGTGCAATGATTCGCGCTGTTCTGCTCGCGATCGGCAAGGAGTTCCGGCTCCTCAGGCGCGATCCAGTCGGGCTCTTTATGCTGCTGGTGGCTCCGGTCGCGGTAATCGCGGCGGCCGGATTCTCGTTGGCGAACATCTACGGCGGTGCTCCATCTTCGTCATATGCGATCGCGGTCGCGGACGAGGACCACGGCCAGATAGCACGGGTGGTCATTCAAGCGCTGCGCGACAGTAGGGCGCTCAGCGTCATCGACGCGCAGGATGGGCGCGAAGCGGAAAAACTGGTTCGCGAAGGTAAGCGGGCGATCGTCGTCGCCATTGTGATTCCCGCGGGTACCACCGCGGCATTCGAAAACGGTGCCCGCCGGTCTCCACGCTTGATTCTCTACAGCGACCCCGTTCGTTATCTCGAGACCGTCAAAGTCGAACTTGCACTCGGTGAGGTGTGCCGCCGAATCAACGTCGCCGGTAACGATCAGGCGCGCCTCAAACTGGGTGAAGCGAGGGCGCGCCTCGAGCGCGAAGTCGCGGATGCATCGCGCGCCGCGGATCAGGCGCGCACTGCGGCCGAAAACCTCGCGCGCAGCGCGCAGCACTCACGGGCCGCCGCGGAGGGCCAAATCCGCCGGCAAATCGATGCGGCTATCTCCTCTGCGAGAGCGCAAACTGAAGCCGCGCTCAATGACGCCATCGCGCAGCTTTCGTCGCAGGCTCAAGCCCAGGTTGCCTCAGAGCGGGCACTGATCGGCCAGACCCGCGACTACCTGCAACGCCTGAAGAAGACGGAATCTTCCTTCCAGGAGTGGCTCTCCGAACTCAAGCAGCTCGCGGGCTCGCGGGCCTCCAACATACCGCCGCCCCCCGCCTTTCCCGAGCCACCGCGCGAACTGCTGGCGCTAAACGACTCGCAACCGCAGGCGCCCGATTTCGCGGCGCTCCGTTCCCGGTTGGACAAATCGATAGCAACGCCGGACGTCCACATCCAGATGCCGCCTGAGTTGGCGCCTGGTCCATTGCCGGAGATTCCGAAGATTTCGATCGATGCGCCGCAAGACTCCGGATCGATCCCAGGCGTCCTCGGATTCTCGATACTCGACATCAATGGAAGCGAGGTCGGGCCGCTGAGCGGCTTCAACGCGTTCGATCTTCAAGTCCCGGGATTCGCCGTCACGTTCCTGCTGATCGGAATGCTGATGGGTGTGTCGCTGGCGCTAATCGATGAACGAGATTGGGGTACGCTGGACAGGTTGCGCGCGGCCGCCGCGCCGCTCGGCGCGACGTTCGCCGGAAAGCTGCTTGCGCGCTTTACGGTGGGATTTCTGCAGATGGCGGTGCTGTTCGCTGCGGGATGGGTCTTCTTCGGCATCTCGCTGGGAAGATCGCCGTGGGCGCTCGCAATGCCGTCAGCCTCAATCGCGTTCGCTGGCGCCGCCTTCGGCCTGGTCGTTGCCGGTGTCGGGCGCACGCGCGATGCGGTCCTGCCGGTGGGTGCGATCGTCATCATGACGATGGCGGCGATTGGCGGATGCTGGTGGCCGATCGATTTCGAGCCGCATTGGATGCAGACCGCTGCGCTCGGCATTCCCACCACCTGGGCGATGCGCGCGTTCAACGACCTGATGATTCGCGGGCTCCCGGCCTCCAGCGCATTACTCCCAAGCGCTGTAAACCTTGTGTTCGGGTTCGTCTACATGTTCGTCGGTATCGCGATTACGCGGCGCCGGTTTGCCCGCGACGCCGGATGGTGATGTCTTAAACGGTAGAGGCACCGCGATGAATCATCGTAGCTCCGCCACGGCAGCGGTCTTCAGCATTCTGGTGACCGCGTTCATCATGCGCGCTTCGCCGGCGCATGCGGAGCTGATGCATTTCACGGTCGACCTCAACGCGAGCGAGATTTCCGCATCGGTTGCCGAGCCGCTGTCCTCGTTGCGCGGCAGCGCGACCGGAAGATTTCGCATCGTCTCCGGCGTGATTGCCAGCGATTCGGCGAGCCCGGCGCGGACCACCACTGTAAAGATCGTTTGCGACGCCGCAAGCTATTCGAGCGGAATATCAATGCGTGATCGCGCGGTGACCCATTCGGTTTTGCAAGCCGAGACCTATCCAACGATTACGTTCGAGGGCGGTGACGTCGACAATATCGTCCACAGCAGCGACACCAGCGGAACTGGAACTATCCGCGGCACGCTGACCCTCCACGGCGCGGCGCATTCGATCATAGTTCCGGTAAGCGTCCAGCTAGCTGGCAATGGCCAGCTTCAGGCCGATGGTGAAGTTACCTTCAGCTACACGGACTGGGGCATGGTAGCGCCTTCGATGATATTCGGAGCATTGCGCGCGGGCGATCAGGCGACGGTGCGCTTTCATATCGTAGCCGCTCGCACCTCTGGCTAGCGGCGCATCGGCGCTAGCGCGTGCTGGTCTGGGTCGCGGCGCTTACCTGCAAGTCATCGAAGTCGGTCGAGGTGCTGGTGCGGGTCTCGCTGCTGTCGCTGGCGAAGGCAATCGTCTTGACCAATTCGGGTTTCGAGCCGAACGCGCGCTGGTAGTCGCTGACCAGGTTGACGCGCTCGCGAACCCACTGGCCGACTTTCGAAGATCCGCTCTCCTGTACGATCGCCTTGACGGTTGCGGGCGAGTAGGGCTCGGGAATGACGGTTCCCGCGGGATGAGTCGTGTCCCACACGTATTCGATCTTGCGAACGCTGGAGGGGTCTTCCGCGCTCGAATTGCGAAAGATCACGAACACGCGGGCGACGGCGTCATCTCCGTTGCGCTGCGGAACGTCGGCACCCTCCGGCAGCCGGTCGACGCGCCATCGCCAGCTCAGGATCGGATATTGATTGGCATTGAAGGGCGCGTCGATTCCGATCGAGTAGAACGATCCGTTGGTGGAAATCCGCAGAAAGTGATTTCCACCGGACTCCTGCTCGATCCCCGCCACACCCTGATCTGGTTGAGGACCAAGTCCCTGCGTCGTCCATCCAGGCGCCATGCCGTGCTCGAAATCTTCGCTGGGCTGCGAGGTCGCGGAAGCGGCTGCGGCAGCGAGCAACGATACGGCGCAGATAAAGACGGCGGTCCGATATTTCATTTTGTCTCCGCGGCCCGTCGCGCTTTGGCTAACGCAGGAGTGTGAAGCTCCCGGAGCAGCACGTCGGGACTATAATCACCGGGCGTCGAGATCAAGAGCGAATCGAACTCGTGAGTGCCGCTTTCCAGCTTTTCCCATCCGGTTATCACATAGCCGATCCCCGGATGTTCCCCCGGCGTGCGCTCCGGCGGGTCGGGCGTTTTCCAATCGTCGTTGAAGTAGAGCTGCCTGTCCAGCAGGGCCAAGTCGGGCGTCGGCGCAAGGGTCTGGATGGTCGTATGGCCATGGCCGCGAACGGCGATCCATGAAATGGACGCGGGGGGCGCGTGCGAGATCGCCTGCTCCATTTTCGCGTCACCTATTCTGACCGGCGGCATCGCCATCTGGGACCACAGAAGTTCATAATCGCTCAGATCGTTGAAATCGAGATCAAGCCGAACTCGGATATCGCCGAAAAATATTCGCGGCGCCCAGGACAGATGCATCTTGAACGGATTCTCCAGGTAGTCGCGATAGAAGAAGTCGTTGCGCTCGAAAACCGGTGAATGAAGGCCGAGCACGAGATTCACGGAATGACTCAGCCGCCGTATGACCCGGATCGGGCCTGCCTTCCACGCCAGCACGCGGCTGTGAATGTCGTCTTCGGAAAATGAAAAATGAAAAAGGTGGAGGACCATCGTGCTCAGCCGAACCTTGAAGCGATCGATCAGGTTGGGCCGCCGCTCGTTCATGCGATCCTGCATGGCAAAGTCACTGGGCAGTCCGTTCGTCAATCCCACCCGGTAGTGGCTGGTCTCGATTGAATCGACCGCGGGATCGAACGCGACGTAACTCACTGCGCTCAAGTGCGGCGAGTCGACGGCGGCAATGTATGCATAACGGTCCTGCCCACCCAGCGGATCGGACACCTCGATTTCAAACGCGCCGCGCGGCAACCCGGAAGCCGCGGCGGCGCGTTCACCCAGGTCGGAAATCATCATCGCGATTTCGTCCTCGTTGTCGATGATACCGGGGGAGTCGTCCACCGTCGGCTGCGGTCCACCGGGCAGCGCATACGATCCATCAATCGCTATCTCGTCCGCCTGAAACGGAATCGGTTCGAGACGTCCGTCGTGAAAGGCCAGAACTTCCAGGCGATCAATTCGGGCGCCAACCAGGCCCGGAATCTGCGCGCCCTTGAGGACCAGCGGCTGCCAATCGCGCGGGCTCGCCTCAGCCGGCGCCACGGCTAGGGCGAGCATCATCGCCGCCGCAGCAAGGCATTGGAGGGAGGTCAGGTAACCCGCTTGGCGCGGACGGCGAATATGCATTACAAGGTCCTAACATGGCGGATTTTGCGGTTTCTCCAAAGTCGGGCAAGCCTCCGAAAGCGGTCGAGGAGCTTGCCGCTCAGATCGAGGCCGATGGTGGCGATGCGCTCGCGGCGTTCGAGGAGCCGGTCGGAGGCCATTGGCATCTATTTGCGCTGCTGCCGCTGAGCAAGGTTGAAGCCACTCCCTATCAGCGCGATCTGTCGCCGGCGCATCTAAAGCGGATGGTCGAGGTGATGAAGAAGCTCGATCGGTTCACCGAGCCGATCGTCGCCGTGCGATATAACGATCGTTACTGGACGCCCAACGGGAACCATCGCCGCGCCGCCGCCGCCAAGTCGGGCGCCAAGACCATACCGGCGATCGTGATTCCCGAGCCCGATGTCGCCTACCAGATTCTCGCGCTCAACACCGAAAAAGCGCACAACCTGCGCGACAAGGCGCTGGAGGTAATCCGGATGTATCGCGCGCGCCTCGAGGAGCATCCGCGCCGGCAGGAAAAGGAATTCGCATTCGAATTCGAGCGCGCCCATTTCATCACCCTCGGTCTGCTCTACGACAAGAAGCCCAAGTTCTCGGGCGGGGTCTTCGCCCCGATGCTGAGTCGCGTCGATGACTTCCTTGCCAAACCGCTCAAGGAGGCGTTCGAAGAGCGCGAGGAGCGGGCGACGCAGGTTGAGCGCGCCGACGAGCTGCTGATAGAGCTGACGGCGCAGGGCAAGAAACGTGGCCTGATGCATCCGTATTTGAAGAACTTCATCATGGCGCGCGCCAATCCGCTCACTCGCGCGCGGAAGACCATGCCGACCTGCAACGCCGCCCTGAACAGCCTGATCAAGACGTTGTCGGAATTCGATCTCGGCAAGATTCACTACGGACAGATTCGCGACGCCGCGCAGATCGCGGCCGCCTCTGCAACAGAATAAAGAAATCCGCAGATTGCGCAGATTTTTTCTCTGAATCTGCGTCAATCTGCGAAATCTGCGGATTTTCTTATGCTGCTGCTGGCGATTGGCTCAGTTCGAAGGTGCCGGGTTCGAGACCATCTTTGGAGCGGAGCACGATTTTCGCGCCCAGCTTTTCTTCGAGCATCTCGAGATCCTTGGCGCCGTTGTCGTAGAGGTAACGCGCCAGCTCAGGGCTGAGCTTTACGATCACCATCTCGCCCAGCGAGCGGCGGCTCGCTTCGCGCCGAATTCCGCGAATCACCTCCGCCGCCAGCGTCGCGACGGACTTGACGACGCGCCGCCCCTGGCATCGCGGACATTGCTCAGTGAGCAACGCCTCCAGGCTGTCGCGCGTGCGCTTGCGGGTCATCTCGACCAGGCCCAGTTCCGAAATCTTGAGCGCGGAGGTTCGCGCCTTGTCGCGCCTGAGCGCCTGGGCCAGCGCCTCGCTGACCTTCTTGCGATCGGGCTCGCGCGACATGTCGATGAAGTCGACGATTATGATCCCGCCGATATTGCGCAACCGCAGTTGCTTCACGACCTCCTCGGCGGCTTCCAGGTTGTTCTTCAGGACGGTTTCGTCCTGATTGTGTTTGCCGACGAAGCGTCCCGTGTTGACATCGATAGCGGTCAGGGCCTCGGTCTGGTCGAAGACCAGGTAACCGCCCGACTTGAGCCACACCTTTCGTTCGAGCGCGCGCTCGATTTGAGGCTCGATATTGAAGTGATCGAAAATCGGCTCGGCTCCTCCCTGATGCAACAACGCGCGGGCGCGCAGCCTCGGCATGTAGGTCTGGATAAACTGTGCGATACGGCTGTAAGTGTCGGGATCATCGCACCATAGGCGCTCGACTTCGCTGGAGAGCAGATCGCGGACCGTGCGCAATGCGACGTCGAGATCGTTGTAGAGAATCGCGGCCGGCGCACTCTTCTCGTTCTTTTTCAGAATCGATGCCCAGGTCTTGGTCAGGAACGCGATATCGCGCTGAATATCGCGCCGCGAAAGCCCTTCGCACGCGGTGCGCACGATGAAGCCGCCCTGTGACGGGCGAACCTCGTTCACTGCGGCGCGCAGCCGTGCGCGTTCCTCCGCGCTCGCGATTCGGCGCGACACGCCGAGATGATTGCTGGTCGGCGTGTAGACCAGGTACCGGCCGGGCAGCGAGATCGACGAAGTCAGCCGCGCACCCTTGGTACCCATCGGCTCCTTCGCGATCTGAACGATTATCTCCTGGCCGCGGCGCAGCTGCTGCTCGATCGGCAGTCGCGATCGCTGAGGCCGCTGATTCTGCCGTTGGCGCCGTCGGGGTCCCTGATCGCTCGGCGGTGCGCTGCCGTTAAGTCTCTCTTCGTTGGCAGCTTGTTCCTCGACCGCTTCAGTCTCCATCATTGCGACAGGATCGTCGGTTTCGACGTCTTCTTCGCCGAGGACTTCCGCGATCGAGCTGAGGGAGTCCGTATTGCCATGAAAATCCGAGACATGCAGGAAGCCGGCTTTTTCAAGCCCGATATCGACGAATGCCGCCTGCATGCCGGGTAAGACTCGCGTGACCTTGCCTTTGTAGATATTGCCGACCAGCCCGCGATGCGCGTTGCGTTCGAGATAGAACTCGGCCAGCGAGCCATCTTCGAGAAGCGCCACTCGCACTTCGAGTGCGGAAGCGTTGATTACGATTTCACGTTTCACTTGGAAATTGTTGTACGCCCCTTGGCGCAGGTGTTTCAAACACGGGACCAGCCCAACAGAATTTTCGCGGAATTTCGGATGCCGGAATGGACTAGCCGGAGAGTGGACATCCGCCCCTCTACCACCACCAGAGCGTGCTGCGTGATCATACGGACCACAAAGCGGCTGTGCAAGGCAATACCAAAAGGGCTTGAATTCACTGGCTTTTCACCAGACCGAGCCTTGACTTGGGGTGTCAGGGCAGTTACGAAACTTGTAATGTCTTCGGCGGCCGTGACGATCGGGGCGCCAATGCCAGGCGCCTCCATTCTCAATACCAAGGTCCTGGTGCTGAACCGGTCTTATCTTCCGGTTCACGTCACCTCGGTCAAGCGGGGTTTTGCGCTCCTGTACCAGGGCGTCGCGCGCGCGGTCGACGAGCAGTATCGCACCTTCGATTTCGATTCGTGGCGGGACTTGGGCATCGAGGTACATCACGAGCGCGTCGGCATCGTGGGCGGGGTCATCCGGGTGCCGCGCGTGCTGCTGCTTACCGCCTACGAGCGCATACCCAAACGCCACGTAAGATTTTCGCGCTTCAATATTTTCGCCCGCGATAACAATACCTGCCAGTACTGCGGGCGCAGGCTGCCCCGCACCGAATTGAACCTGGACCATGTGGTTCCGCGCTCGCGCGGCGGCACCTCGACTTGGGAGAACATCGTCTGCTCCTGCCACCACTGCAATCGCAGGAAAGGCGGGCAGACGCCGGAAGAGGCTCGGATGCTGCTGATCCGCAAACCGCGGCGGCCGGAATGGACGCCGTTCAGCGCCGAGATGTTCTCCCTGCGGCGGTACCGCGAATGGATGCCGTTCGTGTCGCAGGTTGACAGCGCCTACTGGAATACCGAACTGATTCAAGACTAACCACCGAGGCACCCATTCGTCGTTTGACTTCTCAGGGCAAGCTCCGGTTCTTTTTAGCGCCTTTTTGGTTTTGTGGTGATCTTTGGATCTGGTTTTGGGGAACCACAAACTCTGGCGGTCCATGACGGCCGGTCCCGCGATATGTTGGGTACTGTCTTGATCGAGGCTATGATGTCATGGGATAAGCTATGTGAGGTGGTGGTGTGGTGGAGGCGATGCCAGCATGCGGCTAAAAAGCCTTGAGTTAGTAGGCTTCAAGTCCTTTCTCGAACCCACGACGATAAGTTTTGCCCCCGGCGTGACCGCGGTGGTCGGTCCCAACGGATGCGGCAAATCGAACGTCGTCGACGCTGTCCGATGGATTCTCGGCGAGCAGGCGCCTACGCGGCTCCGCGGCAAGAGCGCCGAGGACCTCATCTACGCGGGCAACGATCAGAATCCCGCGGCCGGAATGGCCGAGGTCGCGCTTATTCTGGAGGCCGAAGAAGGCAGCCAGCTTCCCGAGCCTTACTCTGCGCTCAGCGAGGTGGCGGTGACGCGCCGCGTCTATCGCTCGGGCGACTCCGAATACCTCATCAACAAAATTTCCTGCCGCTTGAAGGACATCACCGAGTTCTTCATGGCGGCGCAGATTCACAGCCGCGGTTACTCGCTTATCGAGCAGGGCAAGATTGAAGAGATAATCCAGGCCAAGCCGCACGAGCTGCGATCGATGATCGAAGAGGCGGCCGGGCTTTCGCTGTTCAAGGGGCGGCGTGAACTTTCCGAACGCAAGCTCGAGCGCGTCAAGGAAAATCTGGCGCGGCTCGACGACGTGTTGAGCGAAATCGAGCGGCAACTGAACTATGCGCGCCGCCAGGCCAAGAAGGCTGAGCAGTACAAGATCATCCGCGCCGAGTTGTCGGAGCTTGAAAAGCTGACCGCCGCGCGCCGGCTTATCGCCGAGCGCGACACGTTGAGCACCGAGACGTTGCGCGCCGAAGAGCTTGCAGGGTCGATCGCGGCTTCTCGCGCCGAGTCTACGGAAGCGCAATCGATCGTCGAATCTGCCGCGGCCGCGGCGCAATCGACGCGCGGCGAGCTGTCCGGCGCCGAGCGTGAGCTTGAAAACCTTCATGCGGGAGCCGCGCAGCGCGAGCGCACGCGTGAATTCCTGACGCGCAAGCTGCACGACCTCGATGCGTCGGAACCCGGAATCGTAACCAGGCTGGCGGAACTGGAAAGCCGTGCCACGCTCGCTCGCGCCGCGCGTGCCGAAGCCGCTGCGCGGCTGGCGCGCGAGACCGCATCGGGAGAATCGAAGAGCGAGGCGGCGCTGGCGGAACTGACGTTGCGCCTTCGCGCCGCGGAAAAAGATCTCAAGGAGACGGAGCGCAACGCCGAAAACCTGAAGGACGACCTTTCGGAAATCGTGCGAGAGGCGGCCGTGGTTCGGGGCCGGCTGGGCGATCTGTCCGGAGAACGAGCCGATCTCCAGGACAAGCTTGCCGCATTCGACACGGGCAATTCGGGCGCGCTCCGGTTGCAGGCGCTTGTCTCCAATGCGCATGCGCTTCTCAGCGCGGCGGAGCAGCGGCTGGAAGCGTGCCGCAACGAACTCTCCGCGCTCGAGATTGTCGAACGCGAAGCCAAGGAGCGCGAAATCGAGGCGCGTGCTGCGGTCGAACATCTGGCGCAGCGAATCACGGCATTGCGCGCGGCGTTGGCGACAAGGACCGAGGCGCAGTCCAATCATCGTTCTTCGGAAATGGGCCAGCGGCTTACTACCGTTCTCGAATCGATGAATGGTGACGGGCCGGCGACGCCGCCCGCGTGGTTACGCGATGTACTTCGCGCGCCCGCCGACTTGGCTCCCGCGCTCCAGGCAGTGCTCGGTGGAGAGCTTGAGTCGGTGGTGGTCGATTCGCCGGCGTTTGCGCTGCGCGCGATCGAAATTCTCAAGCGTGATCGTGCTGGCCGCCTCAGTTTCATCCAGGAGCCCGATGCCGCCGTGGCGCCGCATCTTGCCATCGAAGCTCCGGGAGTCGCCGGCCGGCTGGTCGATATGATCGAAGTCGAGCCCCGGTTCCATGCGCTCGCTGAGGCGGTGCTAGGGCACGTCATCGTTACCGACGACCTGAACGCCGCCATGGCGGCCTCGAATCTCAACGGGCGCGGCACGCTGTTCGTGACCCGCGAGGGAGATGTGCTGAACCCGGGCCGGATGATCGCCGGCGGGAGCATCATCGACAGCGGCGCTGCAATTCGCGCCGCGGACACTATCGCGCGGGAAGCATCGGCACACGAACTGGCGCACGCCGAGGAAGAGCATCGCGAGGTCTCCGCGCGCTTCGCGGAGCATCGCGCGTCGCGCGAGAAGGCGGCGCAGGCTTTGGTGGAATTGCGGGCGCGCATCAGGGAATACGAACACGCGACCGGAGAACGGCGCGGCGCGGTCGCGCGCGCTGAGCAGGAATCGGCGCTAGCGGAGGCCGAAGCGGCGGGCGCCCGGCGCAGGCTCGCCGAAATCGCCGAAGTCGTGGCGGCCGCGAACGCGCGCCTTGCGGAACTGGCGCATGCCGAACAGGACGCACGCACCCGCCTGGCGACCTTACGTGAGGGGTTCGATGCTCGTCGCGTTGCGGCAGAGCAGCTAACGACCGCGGTCGCCGAGGCCGCCGCGCACGTGGAAGCGCGCAAGTCGGAAATCGCGGCGATGGAGCGCGACTTGCGCCACGCTATCGAGACGTCCGCGCAAATCGAAGCGCAAATCGAAGAGAATCGCGCCAACCTCGAGCGCTCGCGTATCGAGCGCGCGGACTTTGAGCGCGAATTGAATACCCTCGCCGAGCAGCGCGAAGCCGCCTGGCTTCGCGAAACGGAATTGTCCGAAGCGGTCGAGCGGATGCGCGCGGAATGCGCCGCATGCGATCGCGACCTGGCGGCAAAGCGCGAACGGTTGGCGGCTGTGCGCGAAGCTCTGCAAACGCTGGAAACCGAGGCCAGGGAATCCGATCTGGCGCGCGAGCGTGCTCGCACGCTCAGCGAAGAGCTGGCCCGTAGCTTCCGCGAGAAATTTGAGGCCGACTTCGATTCAGTGGCGCCGGAAATCATCGTCGCGCTCGACGGACGCGATCCGGTGCAGGACGATACGCGCCTTCACGAGCTACGCACTCGCGCGGAGCGGATCGGTGAAGTGAATCTCGCCGCCGACAGCGAAGTCAAGGAACTGGAAGAGCGCTCGCAGATGCTAGGCAGGGAGCGGGCCGACCTGGATGCCGCGCTGCAGGATCTGACCAAGACGATCACGCATTTGAACCGCGAGGCTCGCAAACGTTTCGCCGAGACCTTCGAAGGCGCCGCGAAAAACTTCGAAGAGTTGTTCCCCAAGCTGATGCGTGGCGGCAAGGGACGCCTCGAACTGATCGAGGCGACCGACGTGCTGGAAGCTGGCGTGAACATCATGATTCAGCCCGCCGGCAAGAAGGTGAAGGAAATCGGGCTGCTCTCGGGCGGTGAAAAGGCGCTGTCCGCGATGGCGCTGGTGTTCTCGTTGTTCCTGCTGAACCCGAGCCCGTTCTGCGTGATGGATGAAGTCGATGCGCCGCTCGATGAGTTCAGCCTGGCGCGGTTCACCGACCTGCTGACCGATTTGAAGACGCGCTCGCAATTCATTGTGATCACGCACAATCAGCGCACGATGCAGCGCGCCGATCAGATTCACGGCGTCACGATGGACCGTCCGGGAATTTCGAAGATCATCTCGCTGCGTATCCCAGAGGCCGCGTAACCTTCGGTTCCCTCGCCCGATTTTCCCCTCGCGTCTCGCCGCAGGGATTCGCGACCGCCGGCGGCGAAGCGAGCCGCAAAGGAACCCGGGATTCCTCAAAAAGAAATTTCGGAATGACACAAACTCCTCGTGAGCTTTGAGTGTCATTCCGAAACTTTTTCTTGGGGAATCCCGGAAGCCACGATATTCGGGTTACCGCTAGCGCGCGCAATTTCTGGAGCACGCGGCGGCAGACGCTGAAGCAGCCGCCAGCTAAGGATTGCGCCGCTTGTATGAGACCGAGTAGATCGCGGACCGTGCCGCAGGTAGATCGTCGTCTCCCAGTTCGATCCCATCGGTCAGATTAACCGGATCGAAAATCATTTTGCGCTGGACCATGTCGCTGTCCGCCCTCAAAGCCTCGATGGAAAGAGTCCCGAGCACTACTTGAGGCCGGCTATCGGGCCAGGTCTGCGATGGGTCCGCCGTTGAGTCGCCCGGCTCAGCAAGCTGAGCGACAACCTGGAACGAAGCCGGACCCTTCGCCAGCCTCTTTGCGAGTTCCTCTGCCAGGAAATCAGGCGAACGTGTCGCCGCCTCCGTGGAAGTCAAATATTGCTCTCCCGCCGCAGGACGTATCTGGTAGCGCGCGCAGCGCACCGAACCCGCGGCGTTGATGAGCCGGAACGCGTCGACACCGTAATACGATTCAGTTGCGAAACTGGCGGGCGTTGGCTTGGGAGCAGTGGCAAAACGCATCGCTCGAGGATGAGTCGCCAGGAACTGTTCGATTTGCGATGGTTTTGGCGCATCGGGGCCGCTTGCGATCAGCGCCGTGATAAAGCCAAGAAACTCTTCGGCGTTGGGCACCGGAAAACCATTTAACGAATGGGCCACGATGTCCGTGATGGCGCCGCCCGGAAGATGGAACTTGATAGCCATCCCGCGCGGGCTGGCATTGGGATCGGTGTCCGGTATCTGGGGAACTCCCGCAAAATCGGAGAAGCGAATCGTTGCCTTCACGGAATCGCGCTGAAGATGGGGCGCCCGCGACAATGATGCGGCGCTCGGCGCGGGCGAAAAAGTTCCCTCGCAAACGATGCCCTTGGCGTGAACCGGACGGTAACCCGCGTGCACGCCAAACAACTGATTCATCGCATCGACGATCTTCACGTAGGTCTGCTGCGCTTCGTTGCTACCTGGCATGGCGAATCCTTACTTTGGCTGCTCGTGGAGTTAGGGATGTTCCAAAAAAATGCGTCACAGCTGAAAAACAGCGCGGCCCTCAGTAGAGATGTCTTCCGCCGTCGACCCGAATGCATTCCCCGGTGACAAAATCGGTTTCGATCAGAAATATCACTGTCTTCGCGATTTCTTCCGCGCCGCCCCATCGCCCAAGCGGCGTCGCTTCCATCACCTTGGCGCTCTCTTCGGGCGTCAGGTCCGGCGGAGCCAGGATGGGGCCCGGCGCGATCGCGTTGACCAGGACTTCAGGCGCCAGCTCGATCGCAAGGCTTTCAGTCAGCCCGACCACCGCTGCCTTCGATGCGTAGTAGGGCGTGTATCCGCGATAGTGCGGACGTCCGCTGACCGGAAGCCAATCGGCAAAATTGACGACGCGGCCGGCACCGCTCTTTCTCAGAAACGGTGCAGCGATCGTCGAGAAAAGGAAAACGCTCCGCGCGTTTGCGTTCAGTGCAAGGGTCCAGTCGGCTTCGGTTGGATTGGGAGTCTCCTTGTAGACGGAAGCCATGTTGATCAGGATGTCGAGACGCCCGAGGGACTCTATCGTGGCCTTGACCGCGGCTGTGATTTGATTCTGGTCGGTCGCATCGGCTTGAAGCACGGCGGCCTGCACGCCTTTCGCACGCGCCGCCGCGGCTGTCGCTTCCGCCGCATCGCGCGAGCCGCGATAGGTCAGCGCAAGGTTGCATCCGCGCGTCGCAAGGGCATTTGCCACCACTTGTCCGATGCGCGCGCCTCCGGTGATCAGCGCGACTTTCTTGCTCGCATCCAAGGTCGTCTCCTGTCTGGGCTTGGTCGAGATCGGACTACAAGACGCGGCCGGAGTCTATCTCGCAGGTGGCACCATCGATCCGTCATCAATTGGCCCCTTGCTTGGGACCCTTCGAGGCACCGCAGCTGGCATCTCGCGAGGTAGCGGCTGTGCGACTGTTAGCGGGATGAGACTCTTCGCTTCGCGCAGAATGA
>Ga0074044_10000751_pt1 | contig 30301 bp, 24 predicted proteins | sample BogForMeECP23OM1_FD_94443 | JGI IMG/M metagenome (GOLD analysis project Ga0074044, IMG submission 94443) | Bog forest soil microbial communities from Calvert Island, British Columbia, Canada - Bog Forest MetaG ECP23OM1 | ecosystem: Environmental > Terrestrial > Soil > Wetlands ...
CCTGCCGATAATTCGTCGTTCTCAACGATGAGCTCGTGGATGTCGTCGGCTGGTTCGTTGCTATCTTCGAGCAACCCGGAGAACAAGAAGCCGCCCGGCGGGGAAGGTCCGGTGTGCCCCGACGGCAAAGCCTGCTGTGGACCCCCGCTACATACAACGCTGGGTACCGGCAACGCGGGGACCGATCTGGCGGTGTTCGGCGGCACCTGCACGGTGACGCCAGGCCTAATCTACATGTATCGGAACGTCAACATTTACGATGGGGGAGTTCTGCAGTTTTCCGATGATGGTAAGCCCACCACTAAGACCGACTTCTGGGCGGCAAACATCCTGGTCGAAGGTTCCGCGCTTGGTACCGATACGAATAAGTTTCCTGGAGGAACGCTCCGCGCCGGCAGTGTTGACACCAAGGGTAACATTACGCCGTTCGGCGGTACGCTCACCATACACCTGTACGGTCTAGACCAAGGACGGGCCGGCGCCGGCGCGGCGTGTGCGAGCGATAAATTCTGCGGTGCCGGTGGCGTTTGGGGAAAGAACATGTCGATGTCACCCTACCCCGATAAATGTGATCCGAGCGATCTCCCGGGAACTATCGGCGGCAAACCCGTCAAAGACTGCTTTTACGCTTACGACGCGATGCCTTTCGACAACGGCAAGCTAGCGTCGAATACTAACAACCAATCCGTCGGCTACTTCGGCTACAAAGTACTCGGAGTTGGCTACAACGGAACGCTACAGCTATTCGGAAAGAAGGGTGCAACCTACGACACCACGGTCAACGCCCCCATAAAGGTCAACCCGGCTAATACAGGCACGAGCTGGGTTCGCTTAAATAATTGCGACGCCAACCCGATGGACAGTTCCTGCGTGAACGGCGTACTGCAGCCAGGCGCGAACAAGCTGGTCCCGTCCAGCGCGGTCGACTGGCAGGTGGGCGACAGCATCGTAATCAGTTCGACGGATTATCTGCCCGGTCATGCGGAGCAGGTGAAGATCACCTGCGTCAACGACAGCGAAAAGTGCCCAAACTCCACACAGTTTCTCCCCGCGTTGATGTTTCCCCATAATGCATCGCAATACAGTCTGAGCAAGGTCACTGGCAGTCAGAAGCCGACTGGTTGGACCAGCGTCGACACCAGGGCCTCAGTCGCGTTATTAAGCCGGAGCATTACTATTGAGGCTGGTGGCGACGACGCGTTGAGTACTTTTCCAGCGGCGAAGGTTGATCTGAACGGCAATCCGATTCCGAATATACCTAGTTACTATTTTGGCGGCCACATGGTAATTCGTCAGGGGTTCAAGACCGTCCAGATCCAGGGGGTGGGGTTCCACTGGATGGGACAGGGTGGAAAGCTCGGCCACTATCCGGTGCATTTCCATATGGCGCGCCAGGTTCCCGACAACACTTTTCTGAAGGACAACTCGGTCTGGGATTCGATGACCCGATGGTACGTGCTTCATGCCACGCAGGGTGTGCTGTTGGCGCGCAACGTCGGCTACCTCTCAATAGGGCATGGCTACTACCTCGAAGATGGTACCGAGACCGACAATAAGTTGTACGCCAATATAGGGATTTTTGCCCGCGGCGCGGTCACGAACAAGCAGAACCCAAGGAATGTTCCGGGCATCCTGGCCGCGCCGGATTATCCGATAATCCCCAACCCTCCCCCAGCTCCGCCGGCATGCGGGGTTGGGGATAAACCAGCATGTCCGACGAAGGTTGCTTCTCCGTCGGATGACGTCGTTCCCTACCACTCCGACTGGGACCATCCGACGGTGTTCTGGATCATGAACGGCTGGAACGACTTCGAAAACAACATGGCTGCCGGCGCGGGAACCTGCGGCGTCTGCTACTGGTTGCTGCCCGGCATCAACTCCGGCGGGTCGCGAAATATGAATTGGGTGAATCAGAGCGGCGGCCCGTCCTATGCGTCCGAACAGCAGCTCCCCGACAGCAAAACCTCGGGTGGTACCACGCCGCTGCAGATCTTCACCGGCAACAGCTGCGTTTCGGCGATGAGTTCGTTTCTCACGGTCGCCAATACTACCGCTTGTAACGGGGTTCAGATTGGACCGAATAGAAATGACGCCTCCTTCCCGGTTTTGAACGCGGCTCCACCTCCCAGCACGAGTCCTTACTCAGGGGTTACTTCTCCTTTGGCACCCTCCTCCCAAAGCGGCACCAAGCCAGACCCGGTAACCGGCTTGGATGCTGACAATGCCTATCCGCACATTGGCGGAGGCGGACGTTTTCCAACCAAATGTCCCGCATCCTCAGATTGTAGCAAGCAAAAAGTCTGCTCCGAAGCGGACGAATCAAACTGCGTAGTCACCGTCATCGATCACTACACGACTTCGTTCAACTGGGCGGCGACCAACTTCGCCGCCGTCTGGCTCAGACCGCTGTGGTATTTGTTCACCAACAGCGCAATTACGGACGTGCAGAACGGCGGAATCACTTTCGTAACCGGCGGGGGGTATACACATTCCGACGTTATCACCGGGCATTGGGCGCTCGCGAAAAAAGACATCTTTATCGGAAATACGCAAAGCTCCAAACCAAACGACGCCGACCCGCTTGCTGCGAACAGCGGCGGGTTTGCTGCGAACGTGGGACCCTTCAACCCACTTACCTTCAAAAAACTTACTCCGCCGCCCGACGGCTCGACTGGTCAGCGCGGAGGCGGATGCGCACAAGCGCCCAACGGCGCCAATCCTGGCAGCTATTGTCTTTCGCCGCCCGACAGCGTCTCGTTCCAAATTAGCACGTTCGCGAATAACCAGCGCTTGTTCAGTATCTACGACGGACCGGCGTATGAGGACTCGAACGCCTACCTGGATATTAAGCGCACTGATCTGCCCAACGACGCACTTACGGGATGCAATTATACGCCCGATGATGGGCAAAATAACCACACTTGTGCGAATAGCCAATATTCACAGGCCGGACAGGAACAAGGCATGCCCTGGGACGCGAGCAAGACCACATGCTATATACCCAACGCTGCAATCGCGTGGAAGCAACCCAACGGATTTTACTACCCGCCCGCTTTTCATTCCCGCAACCTGTTTTTCAGCAACGTCGATATCCGTCATTTCGTCATCGAGCCGATATTCGCATCCACGGGGGTTTTCCAGACCGATCTGAAAGGAACACAGGCCAGATACTGCACCTACAGCGGTGACGCGCTGAATGGCATGTTCACCGGCTTTACCGACGTTGATCGGCAGACCGAACTCAACGACGACGATGGCACGCTGACTGGACTGGTGGGACCGACGGCAACACCGACGCCATCAACCGGCCTGATCGGCTCGATCTCGGTCAATCAGGACAAGTTCTTCCAGGCACCAGTGCAAACGCCCGAATGCCTGTCCGACGTAGACGTGACCCCAGCGCAAGCTGGCAACGTGAAAAACTATCCGGGAACGGCGACTACCAGCCCCTACGACTACGTTACGACCGTAGTTTTCCCGGCGTGTGCCGCGAACACGGCCACACCGGCCTGCGGGGCTGGGGCCGGGCCGTGGGATATGGATTGCACGAACCAAAACTGCTTCGGAGTTCCGCTATACCGGGAATACCTGCTGCCCACTGAGACGAGCGCATCACCAATTCTCCTCATGGGCCAGGCAACCTACCAACGAAGCAGCCTGACCACCAATAACAATCACTATTTTATCGACACCACGCGCAGCAAAACGGCGCAATCGCAAGCCAGAATCGCTCACTTCAGCGTTTTCCAACCGGGACAGACCTATTATGTCTTTCTCTTGCTTGCAAAACCGACCACCCAACAAACGTACGATCTGTACGTCGGGAAAAACTTAAAGTTCGATGATGACAACATCACCAACAATGTGTGGTTGACTCGCGTGAACCTTCCGAGCGAATACAAGATCACGAAGTCCGGGACCGGGGCGATTCCGGGTCTTAGCGCGAGCAATTACAATTCTACCACCGGAGTGCTCTCGGTCACTTTGGACATGAGCAAGATAACAGATGCCAACGGCAAAAGCTTTGCAACCTTGTACGAACAAGAAAAGAAGAGCCAGTGTCAGCCAAGGCCGACGTTCTGTGAGTGGATTGACAGCCCCGCAGATGGTGAGGATCAGTGTCAATGTGCGGACTCCATCTTTTCGCCGCCAACTTCGACCTTCCAGACCGCCGAGTGCTCCACCAAGGGTGGGATTTGCAGCTGGGGCACTCAGGACATCGATTGTCCGGCGGGCGGTTGCTTCGGATTCGGCGTGAGGTTGGCGGACGCCTCCAACTTTGTTTACAGCGACGCTGCGCCAAACTTGCCGCCAGTTCCCGCTCCGAGTGCGACACCTTTTCCAAGCGGTGCCCCGTGGAACGTGAAATTCACATCCCCCGTAAGCACCTCGGACGCGTGCTACTATCCCAACCCTCCAACCGAGAACCTTTCCTCGGATGACAATGAGTAGATTGTTGCAGCGCGCCCGGACCAGAGGGTCCGGGCGCGACAGCGATCAGGGCGGGATTTAGGGGAGTTCCGATCCTCGATTAGAAGCGACCCCCGGTGCTAAAGGAGATACTAAGATCAACATGTCAATCCCTGCTTCGAGCGGAGCTGGAAGCTCAAAGGCAAGCACCCGCCTCGGTTTGTTCGTCCTCAGTTTAATCGTTACCGCGAGTTGGACGGTTTCCGCTAGCGGCTCTGGGCGTCCAGCGGGCCTAAACATCAGCGGCATCAACGATCCATCTGTCAGCTGCAAAACCGTTCTTGCCGACAATTCGTCGTTCTCAACGATGAGCTCGTGGATGTCGTCGGCTGGTTCGTTGCTATCTTCGAGCAACCCGGAGAACAAGAAGCCGCCCGGCGGGGGAGGTCCGGTGTGCCCCGACGGCAAAGCCTGCTGTGGACCCCCGCTACATACAACGCTGGGTACCGGCAACGCGGGGACCGATCTGGCGGTGCTCGGCGGCACCTGCACGGTGAAACAAGGCCTAATCTACATGTATCGGAACGTCAACATTTACAATGGGGGAGTTCTGCAGTTTTCCGATGACGGTAAGCCCACCACTAAGACCGACTTCTGGGCGGCAAACATCCTGGTCGAAGGTTCCGCGCTTGGTACCGATACGGATAAGTTTCCTGGCGGCGCGCTTCTCGCCGGCAAAGCTACTCAGCCGTTCGGCGGTACGCTCACCATTCACCTGTACGGTCCAGACCAGGGACGGGCCGGAGTCGGCGCGGCGTGCGCGAGCGATCAATTTTGCGGTGCCGGGGGCGTATGGGGAACGAACCCCATGCCAATGTCGTCGGTTCCGACCTACCCGACGACTTGTAAGAAGACCGATCTCCCGGGAACCATCGGCGGCAAACCCGTCAACGACTGCTTTTATAATTATGACGCGATGCCTTTCGACAACGGCAAGCTCGACAGCAAGCTCACCGGCACCGCCCAGCCCGTCGGCTACTACGGCTACAAGGTACTCGGAGTTGGCTACAACGGAACGCTTCAGCTCTTCGGAAAGAAAGGCGCGACCTACCCCGACACCGCGGTCGTACCCAGCAACACGGGCACGAGCTGGGTTCGCTTGAACAATTGCGACGCCAACCCAAACGACAGTTCCTGTACCGCCGGCGTATTGCAACCAGGCGCGAACAAGCTGGTCCCGTCAAGCACGGTCGACTGGCAGGTGGGCGACAACATCGTAATCAGTTCGACGGATTATCTGCCCGGTCATGCGGAGCAGGTGCAGATCACCTGCGTCAACAACAGCACGCTGTGCCCGAACTCCATACAGTTCGCTCCGGCCTTGAAGTTTTCCCATAACGCATCGCAATACAGTCTGAGCAAGGTCAGTGGTGGTCAGACGCCGACGGGTTGGACGAGCGTCGACACCAGGGCTTCGGTCGCGTTATTGAGCCGCAGCATTACTATCGAATCGGGCGGTAACGCGGTGCTGGGCGATTTTCCGGCCGCGCCTGTGCCGCCCATAACCGCCAGCACGGTCGGTTATTATTTCGGTGGCCACATGGTAATCCGCCAGGGATTCAAGACCGTCCAAATCCAGGGAGTTGGGTTTCACTGGATGGGACAGGGCGGAAAGCTCGGCCACTATCCGGTGCACTTCCATATGGCGCGTAAGGTTCCCGACAACACCTTCGTGAAAGACAGCTCGGTCTGGGACTCGATGACGCGATGGTACGTGCTCCACGCCACCCAGGGGGTGCTGTTGGCGCGCAACGTTGGCTACCTCTCGATCGGGCATGGCTACTACCTGGAAGATGGTACCGAGACAGATAATAAGTTGTATGCCAATATAGGGGTCTTTGCGCGCGGGGCGGTCACCAATGCTCAGAACCCAAGGAATGTTCCGGGCATCCTGGCCGCGTCGGACTATCCGCTAATTCCCAACCCTCCCCCGCCTCCACCGAAGTGCGATAAATGTCCGACGAAGGTTGCTTCTCCTTCGGATGACATTGTTCCCTACCACTCCGACTGGGACCATCCGACGGTGTTCTGGATCATGAACGGCTGGAACGATTTCGAATACAACATGGCTGCGGGTGCGGGCACCTGCGGCGTCTGCTACTGGCTGCTGCCGGGCATCAACTCCGGCGGGTCGCGAAGCATGAATTGGGAGTCTTATGCGTCCGAGCAGCAGCTCGCTAATCATGGTGGCACCACGCCGCTGCAAATCTTCACCGGCAATAGCTGCGTTTCGGCGATGAGTTCGTTTCTGACGGTCGCCAACACCACCGCTTGCAATGGCGTTCAGATCGGGACGAATCCACTTAATGCTGCTCTGCCGGTTCTGAATGCAGCGCCGGCGCCCAGCGCGACTCCCTATCCTTCTTGCCCTACTGGACCCTGTTTTCCTTTGGCGCCCTCCTCCCAAAGCGGCACCAAGCCAGACCCAATAACGGGCCTTGACGCCGACAATTACTATCCGCATGTGGGTGGCGGTGGACGTTTTCCAACCAAATGCGCGGGGTCGGGAGATTGCAGCACCCAGAAAGTCTGCGCCGACGAGGACGAATCAAACTGCGTAATCACCACGATCGATCACTACACTACATCGTTCAATTGGGCGCAGACCAACTTTGCCGCCGTCTGGCTGCGTCCGCAGTGGTATTTGTTCATCAACAGCGCAATTACCGACGTACAGAACGGCGGAATTACCTTTGTAACTGGCGGCGGGTACACACACTCCGACGTTATCACCGGGCATTGGGCGCTCGCGAAAAAAGACATCTTCATTGGAAACACGCAAAGCTCGAAGCCGGACGACGGCGACCCGCTTGCTTCAAACAGCGGCGGGTTTGCTGCGAACGTGGGACCCTTCAACCCACTGACCTTCAAAGTACTTACCCCGCCGACGGCCGCTGTGCCTCCTCAGCGAGGCGGCGGATGCGCCCAAGCAGCCAACGGCGCCAATTCCGGCAACTATTGTCTTTCGCCGAACGATGGCATCGCGTTCGCTATGAGCACCTTCGCGAATAACCAGCGCCTATTCAGCATCTACGACGGACCCGCGTATGAGGACTCGAACGCCTACCTGGACATTAGGCGCACCAATCTGCCCAACGACGCGCTCCAAGGATGCGATCATAAAAATCCGGGAACGATCCATGATTGTGCGCAAAGCCAATATTCGCAGGCCGGACAAGAGCAAGGCATGCCCTGGGACGCGAACAACTCGACCTGCTATATACCCAACGCCGCGATCGCGTGGAAGCAACCCAACGGATTTTACTATCCGCCCGCTTTTCATTCGCGCAACCTGTTTTTCAACAACGTCGATGTCCGTCACTTCGTCATCGAACCGTTGTTCGCATCCACGGGGATTTTCCAGACCGATACAGCCGGGACACAGACCAGATACTGCACCTACGACGGGACCCCTCTAACTGGCATGTTCACTGGGTTTACCGACGTCGATCGGCAGACCGAACTCAACGACGACGACGGCACGCTGACCGGACTGGTTGGACCGACGGCAACACCGACGCCAACAACCGGAGCGCCGTCCTTTACATCATCCGGTCTGATCGGCTCGATCTCGGTCAATCAGGACAAGTTCTTCCAGGCACCGGTGCAAACGCCCGAGTGTCTGTCCGACGTGGACGTGACGCCAGCGCAATCCGGCAACGTCAAAAACTATCCGGGAACCGCGACTACCAGCCCCTACGACTACGTTACCACCGTCGTGTTCCCGGGGTGTGCCGCGAACACAGACACGCCCGACTGCCCGGCTAACGTGTGGGACCAGGATTGCACGAACAATAACTGCTTCGGAGTGCCGCTGTACCGAGAGTACCTGCTGCCCAGCGAGAAGAGCGCAACACCAATTCTCCTCATGGGCCAGGCCACCTACCAGCGAAGCAGCCTGACTACCAATAACAATCACTATTTTATCGACACGACGCGCAGCAAGATGGCCCAATCGCAAACCAACATCACGCATTTCAGCGTTTTCCAACCGGAGAAGACCTATTATGTCTTTCTCCTGCTTGCAAAACCGACCACGGTACAGACCTACGACCTGTACGTCGGGAAGAACTTCGTTGTTAACGCCGACAATGTGTGGCTGACTCGCGTGAACCTTCCGAGCAGCTACCAGATCACAAAGTCCGGGACCGGGGCGATTCCGGGCCCGAACAACGTCTCATACAACTCCAGCACCGGGGTCCTCTCGGTAACTTTGGACATGAGCAAGATACTCGATGCCGGCGGCAAAAGCTTCGCGACCTTGTACGCAGACCAAAAAAAGAGCCAGTGTCAGCCAACGACGTTTTGTAAGTGGGTTGCCAGCCCGGCAGCTGGTGACGATCAGTGTCAATGCGCGGATTCCATCTTCTCGTCGCCGCCGAATTTCCAGACCAACGAGTGCACCCCCAAGGGCGGGATTTGCAGCTGGGGCACTGCGGACGTCGATTGTCCCGCGGGCGGTTGCTTCGGATTCGGCGTGAAGTTGAAGGACGCCTCCAACTTTGTTTACAGCGACGCTGCGCCAAACTTGCCGCCAGTTCCTGCTCCGAGTCCGACACCTTTTCCAAGCGGCGCCCCGTGGACTGTGCCGTTCACAGGAATAACCAACACCTCAGACGCCTGTTACTATAATAAAATTCCAACCGACAATCTCTCCGCGGATGACAATCAGTAGATTATTGCAACGCGCCCGGACTAGAGGGTCCGGGCGCGAAAACGACGAGGGGCGATTTAGGCGAGTTCTGATCAAATACCGATTTCGGCCGTAGCTTTATTTTTCGGCGGCGGCTGCTCCAGGCCCTGTCGAGCCGCACCGGGCTAACTGGGCTTCAGCACAGGGACGTGGCGGCGTTGATGATGATCGAATGATGCGTCGGTCGGGTCTTTTTTTTGGAGGGACTCTGGGTATTGTTCGTGGCTGCGCCGCCGAGCGTCGCGCCCGGCAAATTCAGCCAGCACTACGGACCTTCGGTCCGGTCCAATTGTAAGGATCGCGAAAGTCAAAAGAGATCGGGTCCTATTAGAGCCGACCTCTCGTCTATCTAATTGGCGTCACTCTCAGTCCGAAACGAGATATGAAACCAATCAGCCGCCGAGACTTCCTGCGCCAAGCCAGTCTCGCGGTGGGCCTCAGCTCCCAACTGGGCGGACTCATCGGGTGCGGTGGGTCTAGTGGACAGACCGTCGCTCAGCCGACCGGGGGCTACGATGCGATCATCGTGGGCGGTGGCACTGCGGGCACGATCGTGGCCGCCAAGCTACAATTGGCTGGCCGCGGACGCAAACGCATCCTCATCATCGAGGCCGGGGGACCGACTGCCGCCGCGATCGGTGGCACCGCCTAGCCGCCGTGGCTGCCGCCTGACCGCACCGATCTCACGATTTTCGATGTGCCCGGCGAATACTCGCAAATCGCAAACATGTCGCTTGGCATACCCTATCAACTCACCGAAACAAAGTTCACCTATCAAGGGATTGGGCTGGGCGGAAACAGCATGTTCAACGGCATGCTGTTCCAGACCAATCCCATTGAAGTATTCGATCGCAGCTGGCCGACACGATGGAGTTGGGCTGATATGCAGCCGTACTTCGATCGCGTTCGGCAAAATGTCCCGGTAACGAATACCCCATCGACCGATGGCATCGCACAGAACACCGGCCCGGCAATGATCGCGCATCCGCTTTATGCCGCCGCCGGCTGGGTCGAAGCCGACACGAGCCAGCCCTTCACTGGGCCGGGCGTCTATAGCCGGCCGTACCTCGCCGCCAGCAGCGGCCGGCGGGCGGGGCCGATTAGCGGGTATTTTGGTGCGATCGATCCGGGGGGAGTGCCGGTGTCCGGCCTTGAGATTCTACCGTACAGCAAGGCGGCTCGTATCGAGTTCGATGCGCAAGGCGCGGCGCAGGCGGTTCAGTACCTGAGGCGCGACGCTCTCGATCAATCGCGGCCCGCTTCGCGCGGTACTGCAAGGCTGCGGCCGGGCGGAGTGCTCATAATGGCTGCAGTAGCTCTCGTAACGCCACGGCTGTTGCTCCTTAGCGGGGTGGGTCCGCGCGGACGCGAAGCGGAGATATTTCCCGGGCAGTCGCCGGCTCCATTTGTGATCGACAATCGGCAAGTCGGCGTCGGTGTGTTCGACCACGTCATGACGATGGTGACCTATAGTTACAATGGGCCGGTGCCGTACCGGGCGTACAATTACGGCAATTACCCGGGGAACTCGTCTGACCTGCAGGCGTACCTCGCCGGCGGAAGCGGACCTTACGCGCAGTACCAGCCGGTTTCGATTCTTAACTATGCGCTCGGCAGCGACATTCCCAACGTCGAGATATTCCTCAATCCCAATGGAGCGGGCACCGCGGGCGGGCCATACTACGGGCCAAGTACACTGTCGGCCTTCCTGATGCTACTGAACCCGAAAGCGCGCGGGCTCATCACGCTCGATGCCAATGGCGATGTGACGTCTCCCAACATTTACCTGCCTGACACGGCGGACGGAGCCGTGGACACGACCCTGATGGCTCAGGCGGTGTTCGACATGATCCAGCTCTTTGCGAAAGATCCGGGATTGAAGATCGTGTTCGGCCCAGGCGGCCTGAGCCATCCGGGTCTGAATCCCAACAGCCTCGCCGATGTCCGTCAATATGTCACTGGAACATCGCCGGTGGATGGGGTGTATTTCAACCGGCTCATCATCAATCACTTCGGCGGCACCGCCGCGCTCAGCGATGGCGCGGGAGGCGTCGATCCCCGGACGCTCATCCTGCGGGGTACGGCAAACGTTGCAGTGGTCGATGCGTCCCTGATTCCAACCATTGTGCCTGCTCATCCAGTCGGCACGATCATGGCCGTGGCCGACCGCGCGGGAGACATCCTGGCGGCGCGCTGGAGTTGAAAGGGCAGTGGTGGCTCCTCAAAACCTGATCTGGTGAAAGGAAACACAAAGGGAAAGGGTCCGCCCCGACGGCGCGCGGCGTTGCTGATGCGCTGACGTTAGAAATTACCGTGCTGCGGCATCAAGCGCCACTGAATCTGCTGGGATTCAGGCTTTGAGAAGCCACTGCTACGAGTAAAGCCAAGCTCCAGCAAGACTGGCCACGCAGTCAATGGTAAGCGAGAAGCACGCATTGCGCCGACCAACCATGGTGACGGCAAGGCTCTTTGCTGAGACGAGGAACTAGGCTTCGAGCTTACGAGCCAATTCCGCAGTGGCAGATGCCGCGCCCTGAAGAGTGTAGCTCGATGTTGGCACAAGTCGGAATCAAACCCGCTGTCGGAGAAGCAACCTCACCTTCGTCGATAGGTGCATGTTCAAAATGCTCGACCGAGGTGCTGGTCACAAACCCGAATGCCGGTTTGAAATTCGGGTTGTTGCTTGCAATCGACTCCGTGTGGCCGATCCATGCATGTAGTCCTACGGCCCCATTCGCAACTCCCGACCCGGGTGTTCCAAGCTGTCCGTTGCCGCCACTGGTGCAGCTAAAGGGGTCACCTACGGTACTCCTTCCCAGAATCTTGATAACGCCGACTCCCAGCGGGGACGAGAATTGCGGGTTGCTGGTCAGGTCGTTGATCGTCGAGAACGTCTGCACGGAGTCGGCCGTCAACGGGCAGGCGCAGCATTCCTGCATTTCCTGGTCATCGTCGAATACGTAAATGGTCGCGCACACGTCGCCACTAGGCGCGTCCGTGAAATTGCCTGCGTTCACGATCCGAACGAGCGCATCGCCATTACCACCCGAGTGCCCGGGTCCACCATAGCCCTGCTGGGACTTGGTGAAGCTCGACGATACGTCAAAATAGCTCACCTGAAAGGCGCCCGGAAAAAGATCGCTGATCTCCTGCGCAAACGCCAGTTGCTGCGTTGCTCGCCATCCCAGGCCCGAGTAGCAGAAAGTAAGGCCGAGCAGAGCCGCCATAGCGAAGGTGGTGATCCTTTTCATACGCTCCTCCCCAAATGTTTTCGGCCCCCGCCGACAACCGCAGTAGAGGTCGCACTTTCCAAAGTCGCGGGCTATCCAACGCTGCCGATGATTTCGGTGCCTTGGCCGAGGTGAAAATCCTGCCGGGCAGCTGACGAGGGCACGGCAATTCCACCCGGCCTACCTGGCTGAGGAGCCCACGAAATCGCCATCGGTTCGATCCTGCTGCAGTTCGGGCTTCATCGCTTCTTTCCTTCCGGGCCACCCGGCCGGAACTCAACTCCGTTCGAAGCGATGCTTTCTCGCCGAGATCTAGGAATCGCGCGGATCGTCAGATGGCACTTCCCCAGCATCGCCGTCCTCCACCTCCATCAAACGCCGAGGTCTTTTGTACATCACCCGAGCTAATTTGTCGAGACAGGTAGGTCGGGCGCGATGTTGGAATTGGGTGGCGACATCATTAGGCAGTTCGTCTCCGGTTTTTTCAACCTGGCGTGCGCGATCGATCGCGACCTCATGAGCGTGCAGCACAGCGGCTCTTCGGCAGCACGCTGCGCAGGATCGCGATGTTGCCGTCACCAGCCGGATAGGTTGGCTCGCAGAACGCGGCAGAGTTCAGTGACGCGATGGTGGGGCTTGCGCGCTCCGATCGGCGGCAGCACGATCGGTCGCACACGGGCAGGTTGAAAACCGCCACCGGGCCACCTAAATGACTATCGTGCCTCCACTTAATTCCGACAACAACAAGGCGGATAACTCGCCGAGGTTACGAATTCTCCTCATCTATGACCGCCTTTATCCGCACTCGATCGGCGGCTTTGAGCGATTTTACCGTGATATCGCCGAACGGCTGGCGACCCGCCACGACGTCACGTTTCTGACTCGAACCCAATGGGCTGACAATGAGCGCCCCGACCCTCCCGCAGGTGTCAGGCTTGTCGCGCTCGACTGCGGCCTGGAAGTCTATACTGCGTCTGGCCGAAGACGGATTCTGCCGCCGGTTCGTTTCGGAATAGGGGTCTTGGCTCATCTGCTGCGTAACCGCAGACGCTACGATATCGTTCAAACCGGCAGCTTTCCTTTTTTCGCGTTACTCTCCGCTGCCATGGTGCGTACGCTGGGTGGTCCTCCGGTTGTAACTGACTGGATCGAGGTGTGGTCGGACGATTACTGGAAACGGTATCTTGGCCCTATAGGTGGCCGGATCGGTGCGTTCGTGCAAAGACTCTGCATCCGATTGACTAGCGACGCCTTCACACTCTCGCAGTTGACAGCAGACCTGCTGCGCAAGCACGGCTATCGAAAGCGGTTGGTGATCCTGAAAGGTATGTCGACTTCAGTTGCGCCGACGCCGCTTCGGCTTCAACGAGATACTCTGGTCGTATTCGCTGGTCGCCACATACCTGAAAAACACGCGGCAGCGATTCCGGGGGCCATCTCTATCGCGCGACAGCACATCGCGGGTCTTCGAGCGCTCGTGTTTGGCGATGGTCCCGAACACTCGAAGCTCCTGGCAGAGATTGCGCGGTTGCATCTTGAAGATGTCGTCAACTGTCCCGGATTCGTGCGCTGGCACGAAGTCGACGGTGCAATGCGCAGCGCGATGTGCGTGATACTTCCCTCCGAGCGCGAAGGGTATGGAGCTGTGGTGATGGAAGGCATCGAACGTGGAACCCCCGCGATAGCAGTTCGAGGGCCCGACAACGCCGCGACCAGTCTGATCGTCGAAAACGTCAACGGGTTTGTAGCAGCGAGCATCGACCCGTCTGAACTCGCCGCGCAAATTGTGAAGGTTTATAGGGGCGGGGAGGAACTGCTCTCTCGCACCCACCAGTGGTTTAATGCGCACGCGCACGAGGTGAGCATCGAAGCTTCGATCGCGAGCATCGAGCAGACTTATCGGAGGATCGCACGCCGGCGCACCCCGAACCTGGCTTCCGACTAAGGAAGATCGGAACGACGTTCACGCCGGTTGTTACGGTGGACACGTTCACGGGCAGCCGACTTCATTCGATTCTCGCGCCTTGCGGGTGACGAAGGTGATGCAGAATAAGTTCCGCGACGACCGCCGAGCGACAAGATTCGAGCGCTGGTGATCGTTGGCGACGATGGGCGGTGCCGGCGGTGCGGAAGTGCCAAAAACCTGGATTCGATCATATCGTTCCGCTGAGTCGCGGCGGGAATTCGGAAAGCTGCAATCTGCAGACACTGGGTCGGCGCTGCAATCGGCGAAAGTGGAGGAAGCTGGTTCCTCGGATCTGATTCGCTTCCTTCCGCGGCAAAAGAGCGACGGCCGGGTAGTCGTGAGAAGACGCGCTCCAATGCATCCAGTTTCACGCCGCCGCAGTTTCGCTCGACAAAAGCGGTCGCAGGATCGCTCAAACTAAGACCCTCGCGCTTTCAAATTAGACACTCATACCCGAATTAAGCCGGTACCGTTTCGCGCGGAGCCGTTGACGCAACTGTCGTCATTTACCATCTATATGACGATGTCTTTGACAGAGACTTCGATGATCCGGCGCGCGGTGGATCTGGCGAGGCTGCTGGCCAAGAAGTCCTATTTTCTGCTCGGGCCGCGCCAAACCGGTAAGTCGTTTCTGGTCCGCCGCACTCTGCCCGACGTGCGCCTAGACGAGCTTCTCGACAGCGCCACCTATCTCGCGCTGAGCCGCAATCCGGGCCGCATCGCAGAAGAGATAACCGACCGCGATCGGATCGTCGTGATCGACCAGCCTGATCGTCGAAAACGTCAACGGGTTTGTTGCTGCGGGCATCGACCCGGCCGAACTCGCCGCGCAAACTGTGAAGGTTCATAGGGGTGGGGAGGAACTCCTGTCGCGCACCACCAGTAGTTTCAGACGCACACGCCGGAGGTGAGTATCGAAGCTTCGATCGCGCGCATCGAGCAGACTTATCGGACGATCGCACGCCCAGCGCACCGCCTCGCTTCATGGTTGAGGTTCGTGTCGAGCCGGATTTGGTGAAATGCCGCAGACGCTTTGGTACACCGCCAAAGTTGCCTCTGCTGCTGCCGGCCACGTGAATTGCCGCGCGTGACGAATGCCGGCATCGATCAGATGTTGTCGGAGGTCTTTATTCTGGAGAATACGCAAGGCTTGGGTCAGGAACTCCTGCGAACTGTGGGGGTCTGCGAACAATGCCGCCGGCCCCCCGACTTCGGGCATTGAAGAAGTATTTGAGGCGATCACCGGCGTCCCACAGGCCATCGCCTCCAGGATCGGAAGTCCGAACCCTTCGTAGAAAGAAGGATAAACGAAAAGCTCGGCGCGGTTATAAAATTCCACCAGGTCGGAATCGGTAACATCGGCAAGAATTCTGACCCAAGGCCGTAAATCTTGATACTTTTGCAACGTGAGCGGATTGGTCCAACGCCATCCCGGACGTCCAATGATGATGAGCTCCAGATAGTGGCCTTGTCGGTGCAGTTCGCGAAGGACATCGAATAAGATCAAATGATTCTTACGCGGCTCGAGAACCCCGACAGTAAGGATAAACGGTCGATCGGTCTGATAGCGAGCGGTAAATTCCGGGGTGATGCCGGTTTGCCTGAAGATCGGATTGATTCCATGCGCGATACGTACACATTTGCCGGCCGGCGCGAAGCGCCCCTCGACCAAATCCCGGGCGGTGGCGCAGGAAGGCAGGATGATGCGATCGGAGCGCCGCAATGCGCGGCGCGTCAAGATTCGATTCGCCAAAACCCTGTGTCTCGGATGCAGCGACGGGAAGAGGAGGGGGGTCAGATCCTGCAGGGTCGAGATCTGCTTTATTGATGCGGGCAGCGACTCGCCGCCGAACAGGTTGGGGAAGTGCACCAGATCCAGGTGGTGCTCACGCGCAGCGCTTGCATACGGACCGCCCAGCAGGGCCCGCGCTCGGTCGATCTTCGTGGACGGCAGGAAAATGTTGTGCGCACGCGGGTGTTGATAAATGTCGAGCAATCCGCGCCCCAATCGAATCAGGAAGTAGTCGTTATCCTGGTTCGCTGCCAGCAGGTGACGAACGAGTTGATAGATGTAGACGCCAACGCCCCCATTCACAATGCGGGCTTCACCATCGATGACCCGTTCGTACAACGAATCGGTGACGATACCGATCCGTAAGGGCCGGACAGAAGATTCAGTCATCGAACCTCTCACCGCAATCGCGGGCTGGGTGCACCCGATTGGAACGGTGGCGGGTAAGGGCCCTGGCGAGGTAGCACAGCATCGAGCGACAAAAAATACAGGTCACCCTGGAATTGACCTAGACTTTCCGAAACGCTTCCAAACATGGCTCACCGAGCCGATCGAGCTCTTTGCCACGGAAAAAACCCGAATCGCCCCGCGTGTAGAGACTTGGCTCGCTTGCAGGTAGAATTCGCGAATGTGGCCCATGAGGGCGAATGGCATGCTCAACGGCAATCTTATCTTCCTGCTTCAGAATTTGGTGCTCAAGGACTTTCGGATTCGATACCGAAATATGTCGCTGGGAGTGGCCTGGTCGGTGGCCAATCCGCTGTTGATGATGGGTATACTGACCTTCGTTTTCACCCGCATCTTCCCTAATCCTTCCATGCACCACTTCGCCTTGTTCGTACTGTGCGCGCTAGTTCCGTTTAACTTCTACAGCCTGGCCTCGAATGCGGGCACCACATCGTTGCTGGACAACCAGTCGCTGATCAAGCGGGTCAGGTGTCCGCGCGCGGTCTTTCCGATTGCTTCCGTGCTATCGAGTTCCCTTCACCTGCTGATTCAAATCGCCTTGTTGTTAGGCCTGCTCCTGTTATTCGGGCACAAAATCAATCGCTATTGGCTTTGGCTGCCGGGGATCTGGGGGATGGAAGTGGTCTTCATGTGCGGGCTATGTCTCATGACCGCAGCACTCGACGTGTACTATCGCGATGTCCGCTATCTGGTGGAGGCTTCAGCTCTAGTCCTGTTCTGGATGGTGCCGGTATTTTATCCCCTCGAATTGATCCCTGCCCACTACCACTTGCTCTACACGCTGAATCCGATCGCGGTGGTCGCGGTGACCGACCGCCAAATCCTGCTCGACACCAGGGCTCCATCACCTGATTTGCTTTTACAACTGATCGCGGTTTCATTGTTGTATCTCGCTGTCGGCCTGGCTGTGTTTCGGTCGTTCGAGCGTGACCTCGCGGATTACCTGTAGAGATCATAATGCAAAGCAGCAGCGCCGAGGCGGCAATCCGTGGGGAGATAGACGCAGATCGGAAAGACGGCTTCGCCGCCGTCAGGCCTACGGAGAGCGTGATCAGCTTCGAGGGGGTCAGCAAGAGTTACTTGCGCAACGCCAGCCGCACTTTATTAAGGCATCGCTTCAAATCTTGGTTGACCGGCGCGCCCGCGGAGATGTTCTGCGCGCTAAAGGACGTGACATTCGCACTGCCTCGCGGGGTGAGCCTAGCGGTCGTAGGCGCGAATGGTGCCGGAAAAAGCACCCTGCTCAGAATTGCAACCGGCATCGCCGCGCCAAATTGCGGGCGCGTGAGAGTGCAGGGCACAATCGCGGCCCTAATGGAACTCGGAGCTGGCTTTCATCCGGATCTGACCGGTCGGGAGAATGTTCTGCTCAATGCAGCGCTGCTCGGTTTGACCCGAAGGGAGACCTACGAGCAATTCGACTCGATTGTTGAGTTCTCCGGGATCGCAGATTTCATCAACGAGCCGTTGCGCACCTATTCCAGCGGGATGATGATGCGTTTGGCATTTTCGGTGGCAGTCCGGGCCAATCCGGACATCTTGGTCATCGACGAAATCCTCTCGGTGGGCGACCAAAACTTTCAGCGCAAATGTGTCGACGAGATAAAACGATTGAAGAGTTCTGGCAAAACCCTGGTCTGCGTATCGCACGCAACCGCGGTGTTGCGTGAATTGTGTGAACAAGCGCTTTGGCTCGAGCATGGCGCAGTCAGAATGCGGGGGTCCACCGCCACGGTTCTCGATTGTTATGAGAGTGGTGGTCGGGTTTCGTGACGATCAGCAACTTGACCCCAAAACCCGAAGCGTGGACCGGGGATCAGTTGAGTGACGGTCACACCGTCACAATCGTTGGGCCCGTGGGGAAAATATCACTCTCGAGTACGGTATCTTGTTGAAGTCCTGGATGGACTTTCCGTGAAATACACCCTCCTCGGGCTAACCGTCTGATTTAAGAAGTTCTATTTCCACGAAACTGCCGAAATGGGGGGAGACTTTCAGCAGGAGCTTGTCGAATGTCGTAGCGTATTTCCAAGCACTTTCCGGCAAAAGAGACCAACGCTTCAACCCGCCCGACAGCCAATAGCGCAGCGGCGTCGTAGGCTTGTATTGGAGCAGCTTCAGATTGGGGAACTCCCGCTCGAATCTCGACCGATCGCGCGCAAAGACCATCCACGGGAGGGCGCCATTGGCCCCGTTTAGCGGGCCGGTGCTTGCGAACTGCCATGTTTTCGATGCGGGAGCGTAGGGCTCGCTGTGAAAATAACGCAAGATAGGAGAACTGATCCAGCCGCGATTCTGGTCGGCAATGAAAGCTCGTCCGTTGGGGGCCAGACATCTCACGGCCTCGGAGAGAAACGCTGCCGCGTCGGGAATATGGTGGAAAACGTTCAGCATGCCGAAAAACCGGACGCTTCGGTCCAAGAAAGGCATTTTGGTAGCGTCAGCGACGATATCGACTCCGGTATATGGAAGCACGTCGCTGGTGATCAATTCCGGGATGACATTCTTAGCGAAGCCGCCGCCGGAGCCGAGTTCGACCGCCAGACCGTCGCGGGGGCAACGCGTGAGACAAGCAGCATAGTGTTGGTAGACCTCTTCGTAGAGCCGTCGCAAGCCGCTTTTGGCCGATAGCGCGGCCCGGATCTGCGAGATGCGAGACAGATCGTTCAAATTTTCCATGAATCGCTCAGAGTTTGATCCGGAAAAAGCCGATAGCAGTCATACGCAATAGTTCGAGCCCATGCCTGAAGCGGCGGATGCTGGTCTGGCCATAGCTCCTTGCTAAGTAGCGGACCGGTATGTCGACCAAGCCTAAGCCCAAAACGGCAGCAGGAAAGATCAGTTCAAAATCACCAAATGGGTCAAAGTCGCCGAAATCCCGCCGCCACGCCTGCATTCTTTGGTAATCATGACGAGCCAGCAGTTTGGTACCGCAGAGAGAGTCTCCGAGGCGCACATCGAGCACCCAACTGAGCAGTTTGGCAAAGAATACGTTTCCGACGCGATTGAGAAAGCGCATTGCATCGCCTTCCATTGGGTACACGAGTCGCGATCCGTTGATGAAATCTGCCTGCCCTTCGCAATAAGCCCGGTAGAAACGACCCAGCATTTCAGGAGGCATGGTCAGATCGGCGTCGAGAATGGTCAGCAACGGTTCAGAAGCGTAAGAAAAACCGAGCCTCACCGCGTCGGGTTTGCCCGTGCCCGTCTGTTGAAAAGCTTTTATCTTGAACCGGTACCGATAGAGTTCCGAGACGCGTTCTATTTCCTCCCAAGTTCCATCCGAGGAGTGCCCCTCGACAAAGATGATTTCGATTCGGCAGTTCAGGTCGGGAAATCGCTTGAGGATATTCTCGATATTGCCGCGCTCATTGCGGGCAGGAATTATGCAGCTCAGACCGGGATTGGTCGACCGGATAATGGGACGCAAGACGACCAAGTAGGTAAGACTCAACCATCGCACGCCGGGCAACAACTTGACCAGATGATTGATTAGATCTCCAAGTCCGAGCGCGCGAATCGGAAAATAGCCGACGGCGCGCTCTTGAACGATATCGAAGCCACTGAGCCGGGCCAAGACCTCCAGGTCATGACGGGTCACGAAGGTTTCCGGCAAGTCGCCCTTACGCAAGCCCAGACGATTAGCTAACCCATAGAGCCAGCGAAAGTACGGGTCGTAGAGCACGAGCAGCACGCGCGAGGTCCGGGCTAATTTCGGAAGCAGCTCCTCGAGCAAGCCCTGAATATCGTAGTGATGGTTGAGGCTGCCGTTGATCAGGATTGCGGTGCGTCTGTCCTCTTCACCGGTAAGGTCGGGAAATGGCTCTCCAGTTGCAACTGTGGACTTCAGTTTGCAATCAATTTCGGCGAGGAGAAGCCCGACGTCTTCTTTACGGGGAATCCATTGGATGACCTGGTCATAGTAGCGCGTTAGAGTCGACAACTCATGCCCGATGACGCGATTCAGGTAGCTCCTCCAACCACCTGATGGGGGGCGGGGCATCGCTAGTTCCTGCTGATGACTGAAAGGCGCTTCGGCGGCAGGACTTTGGCTCACAGGTTCGGTACTGGATGGATTTGCCACGACCAATTTTCTTTCGCGATGTCGCGTTTTTTTAACCGACATTGTCGCTATTGATATTGCTTATCCACAGGCGTGATCTGTGCGCCATCACCAACAGGATTGGAAACAGAAGATAAAACCCGAATTCGGTCGAAATGCTCCAGCGGACCGCATTGCCGCTGAAAAAGAAGGCGCCGAGCGGACCCCAGGCATGAACCGTGAGTATGTTGGCGCCCGCCGGCAATATCCCACCGAACGCAAGATTGGTCCCGGTCACGATGCAAATAATCAAGGAAGCCACGCGCACCGGCCAGACGCGGGCGATCCGCGCAACCAGGAAACGCGAAACGTCGCTTCGTCTGCGCATCGAAAGATACGCATAGGCGAGGATGAAGCCCGAAAGCACGTAGAAGAACGACACCCGCTGTCGAGAGGCAGGTCCGCGATCATTTGAGGAGGGACGAAAGTTCCGCGCGCGTGATGCGCAACAATCGCGAGGGCCGCCAGGAACCGGAGACTGGTCAGCGCGGCGAGGCGTGAGATGCCATCTTGATTGGTGCCGTAGAACAGTTTGTTCATCGCCCCTTCCCACCTGCTACATCGGCTCGCCTTCCTTGTCAGTCAGATTTAGTTCGATCGTAAAGTGGATCTTCCGCTCCACCCCGCCAATCACCGCCAGCGCTTCGCCGAAGTCGACTTGCGCGTGCCCCGGATCGTGTCGCAACGGCACGAACATCTCGCGCAACCGCTGGCGCCGCTCGTGCACGTAGTCCTTTACGATCGTGATGCCTCCGAGTGGCACCATAAACGGCCTTGCAGTCCTGCCTGCTATCTGCAACTGAACCGCGATAACTAAATCTCAGTAGAAAACCTACTTACTCACCGAGTTTTCCCGTACCCTGTTAGATGGCATGGCCGCAGAATTGTACCCCAGTAAGTCTACTAGGCTCTCGTATTCCGGACTGCGGACCAACGCTCGTGTCCATTCATCCTCGGACACGTCCCGATTTGAAAAGGATATCATTGATTCATCGATACGGACGAAATTTCCCGTGACCCGACGGTTGTCTGTAAACTCGTCGATGAAAGACCCCGAAAACGGCAATGCCAACTGCTCGCACAGGGAGCGAATTGAGAGCAAGGGATCAGCGACGATACCTTCGTATTTCAGGACATGGTTCGCGCCGAGCTCGTTCAGAAACATCCTGTATCCGCGGAGATAGATCTCTGGGCTGAGGGTATGTTTCAGCATGTCATGGGATCTCAGGCTGTTGTACTGATGAAGTGGGTGCCTGACCAGGACAGCCGCTTGGTACGGAAGCGCGCTCCCTAGACAGCGCGACAAGCTTGATACCAACGTCGCTGGGCTTTCGAAGGGAACCCCGCAGTAGTCGACGTAGTTGTAGTCCCTGATGACTAGGTGCGTACCTCTTTGGTCAGTCAGCTCCTTTACCGCGGCAATGAACTTCAGGAAAACCGCGTCATCCCTCAAGTCCTCCGGTTGGAGCGAATGACCGATGGCTGGGAAGAATTGAGAATGCCATCTTTTGATCTGGAGATACGGATTCAGTGAATGGTCGAACAAACCCGCCGAAGCGGGATTACACTCGCTGAGAACGAGCACATTCCTCAGGCAACCGACGCACCGGGCCAGCAATGTACTGCCACATCCGCCAAGGCTGTGTATCACCGCAATCGGGTTCGGTTCCGGCAGGTTCATTGCGTGCACCGTTCGGTCGTCCAGCAGGCTTCGATCAGAAGGATAATTGAGCTGCGTGTGGCAACCGGCAACCACTTCGGCGTTGATGCCTTCGCGTGGCACTGTAGGGGCGCCCTGCGTAAATTGACCCTCCTTACTTTAGAGAACTAATCGAGAAAAAGCAAAGTAGCCGCATGATCAGGCGGCTTCCCTCGTTTGGTTGTCGGTTGACTGAGTAACGTTTTTCGTTCGATCATCGATGGTGCCTCGAGGTCAGACCGTGGCGGTCGTCCAGCCGTATCGGGATCGCCTCACCTGGATCTCGGAGAAGGGACGCGGGACAATCGCACGCTATCGAAAGGGGTTTCCGGCTGGCGAAAGGAGAAATAGTCGCCTAGCTCAACTCCGACGACACGATTCAACCGGACGTCGTATCGCATGCGCCGTGCGGGCGTTTCTCTCCCGATCTTGACGCGGTCTATGGCGAAGGCTACCAGAGGCAACATCAAGGGTTGATTCTCGGCCACCGAGCGTTTTCTGACTACATCCTGCAGCAGACCGTGCACTTCCGCAGGAGTGTATTCGACGAGATTGGCTTTCTCGACGAAAAGCTGCAATTGGGAATGGATTGGGATATTCTGATTCGCATCGGCAAGCGTTACATGATGGAGTATATTCCCGATTCATGGGGTGCCTGACGAGTACGGCGAAGCCAAGACTGCCACAGGCGGCGGGGAGTGCTTTCGCGAGCTGGCCCGCATTCTTTGACAGCACGGCGGCCCGCATATATCGGGCTGAATATATCACGTATGGACTCGATACCTATGGCAGGATTTGGGATCGATGGATCGAACGCCGCGCGCCCGGTCCGTTTCGATATTCCCTCGCGACGGGTTCGAAAATACTTGCGTGCAGGGACGCGGTACATCATCGACCATACGATTCGGGAGGCACGAGGTTGGATTCGGACGGGTGGGCCACCACCAGAGCTCATTTCATACTTCCGCCTGGGAATGGAACCTTACGGCTGCGTGGCTCCCTCCGGGGCTTGGGGCCCAAACTGAGAGGACAGACGATCTGCGTCGAATGTAATGGTGGGAGGCATGACAAAGTGCTGAGTTTCGGAGAATTCGACGCGCTGTTAGCGTTCGCCCCATCGACAGCGCCGTTGAATATCACATTGCGCGCCACCCGATATGTGTGCCCGCTGCGGAAGGTCTGGGCGCGACCGGCGCCGACTGGCTTTCATGCTTGAAGCAACGGAGTGGGCAAGTTGAGAAAGTGGCTTCGCGATTTCGCGTTAGGTGTACTGCGCCATCCAGGGTTCGCCTATGCGACCATACTGCTCCTGCAGCTCAAGGTGATCTGGGGTCTCTGGCGGTTCCGCGATCTGACGTCCGGTGATACGTCCTCCTACTTTATCACGGCCTACGATTGGTACCGTAACGGACACTTATTGATCACGTGGTCGCCACTGTACACGTCGTTTTACGGCGCGATCCTCTATCTCTCAACCGATGCGTACGTGGCGACGATCGCGCATCGGTTGATTACTGTCCTCGTTCTGTCGGTCCTGGTGCTCGCCTTTATGCGGAAGCTCCTCCCGCCGGCCATCGCCTGGCTTATGGCGGCGTGGTGGGTCGTTCTCCCGATTGACTTCGACGCAATGTATGAAGTTCACATATTTACCGTCATCCCAATCGTGTTGGTATTGCTGGCGATCCTGTACAAGCCTGGACCAATCGGACGCGGATGGGCAGTCGCCATTCTGATCGTTACCACCTTCCTGATGCGGAATGAATTTCTTTTGACGACCTTACTTTTCGCTACAACGGCAATCTGCTGGGATGCTCGTCGCAAAGTTGTCAACTGGAGACCGGTCTACGCGGTTCCCGCAGCGGCGGCCTGCCTACTGATCTTCTTTTACTACGTTCGATCGAATGATCGCCCGATTTCCGGCATGCTCCAACGCAAGCATACGCTGAATATCTGTCAAACCTACGCTTTCGGATATCAACAGAGGACTTCAGATTGGAAAGGCTCCCCTTGGACGGAATGTCAGCAGTTGATGACGCGAGTATACGGCGTCCCTGAGCCGACGTTGTCACAGGCCCTGTTTAAGAATCCGCAGGCCATGCTCGGGCACTTCTGGTGGAATCTGAAGCTATTGCCTGACGGACTTGAAGTGCTGCTGTTCAACTGCATGTTCGGGTCGATTACTCCAGACTACATCCCGCAGCCGATCCACCCGGCATGGGCCGCACTTGCGGGATTGATTACGCTCTCAATCACGACGGTCGGCCTGGTGATGCTCTGGCGAGACCGCCGGTATTGGTGGGAGTTCTGGCTGAGCGACCGCGTGTGGGCGTGGATTGCGATGGGTTGCGTGATTGTGGTCGCCGGCGCGGTAATTATCACCCAGCGGCCCCGTCCGTCCTACTTACTGAGCCTTGGATTGATTTTGCGCGCTATAGTTGGCATGTGTCTTTTTGCGATCGTCAGGCGAATCCCGCAGTTTGTGCGTGCGGCTCCGGCAGCGCCAGCGGGCTTCCTGCTCGTGATTGTCCTAACACCGCCCTATTATTTCCGACATGCCAACGCCCCGAGGCCGTTGCTGGACGGATATCGACGACTAGAACCCTTCGAGCAACGACTCCGAAACCCTGGTTCCGGCCTGGTGGCGACAGGGTGGGCTCCGGATCTCTGTAACTATCTCACGAAATCGCGCGCGTGCCAGCCGCTGGATTTTCGGGACATGCGTCGCGAACTTACGGACCAGGCAGGATGGGATAAGGTTCTGGATAAACATCGCGCGACGCTGTTTTACGCGGACGCAACAGTAATGGCAGACGCGCAGGGCCGAGAATTTGTTGCGGACGCAGCATCCTACGGCTGGCGGGTCCTGGGCTTCGAAGACGAGTCCGGAGCATCGTGGTCTGTTCTGGGAAGAAGTTCACCGGACAGTATCTCGACGCGCGCCGTTCTACAGATTCCGGACATTGCCGGTCCTGACAGCGGAGTGACGCTGGGCCAGGGCTGGTACGACCTTGAAACGTTTCCGGGCGGATACTTCCGGTGGGTCGACAACGACGCCCAGCTTACTCTGCGGCCACACAAGCCTGGTCCCATTTCGATTCTCCTGGACATAGAGGCAGGCCCGAGCTTGAAAGGCGCCCTGCTCTCAATGCAAGTCTTGAGCGACGGCCAAAACCTCCGCACGATAACCGCACGCGGCCGTCAGACGTTGAGGTTTGAAGTTCCAGAAAGCCGCGTTGCGCTCCGGCTCCACGTTGACAGCGTGAACGCACCAGTCCCTCATGATCAGCGAATCTTGAATTTCCGGGTTTTCAGGATCGCTACCTTCTGAAGAGCTGCTTAAAAGTGCTCCGGCATTGCAGTGTCCGTCTTCGGTCCCCAGACCATCGCTATTCAGATCGGCTTGGCCCAAGCCGGCCTCTCTCTCTCTCGGCCCGGCTGCGTTCATTGAGGAGAAGTTCGGTATTGGTCCCCTGACGGAAACACGGCTACTCCGACGTTGGAGGCCGTGCAACATCCGGAGCTGCGTCAACGATCACTCGTCGAAGGCACGATCCGGGTGCTGTTCCGGCTTCCGCTTAACGATCCCTTACCCATTGCTGAAGTAAGGCAAGTCGGTATGAGGTTTGCGGTTACCCTCACACCCCTTCCAACCGCTGCGTAAGGAGGACTTTCAGGACAGCCGTATCTCGATCCCACGTTCTGGCATAAAATACCGAGTTTGACTAAGATTCGCGGGCATGCGGACTGCTATCGAAGAGATAATGACTTCAGGTAGCTCGGTCCCGCGGCGAGCTCGGCACTTAGGTGTGGATGCGCTCGGGCCATGGCGAAGGCACACTCACCTCCCTCGATGGGTATGAACGCACTCGATCGCAGCGTGGCATACGTTCCGAACGAAACCGACCTGCGGGTGGTTCAAAGTCTCTCATCCGAACTGCTACCGGTGATTTCGGTTGTAATTCCTTCTTTCAACCAAGCCAGTTTCCTGCGTGCAACAATCGAAAGCGTGCTTCTACAGCGATATCCGCACGTCGAGGTCTTCGTCGCCGATGGCGGTTCCACCGACGGCTCTTTGGCGATTCTGGCAGAATACGCTGAGAAATGCCCCGGCTATTTTCGCTTTGTGAGCGAGCGCGACCACGGCCAGGCAAACGCTGTCAACAAGGCTATCGAGGCAACTCATGGCGAGCTAATTGCCTGGATCAACTCCGACGATGTCTACGTAGCCGACGCCTTCTGGAAAATCGCATGTTTTTTTCACTTCAATCGGTGCGCGCTCATCGTATATGGCCGAAACCGATATGTCGATCTGCACCTCGTACCCACCATGGACTATCCTGCTAGTTGGAGCGCGCAACTGCGGGAACAGCGGCGACGGATGATGCATTTGTGCCTTCCTCCTCAACCGTCGCTGTTCTTCCGCAGAGTTGTTTTCAATACCTTGGGCAAACTTACCGAAAATCCGGCGCTCGACTACGAGCTTTGGCTTCGATGGCAACAGGATTGCCCCTTCTATTTCATCGACGACTATCTATCACTCTCGCGCCTTCACCCGAAGGCGAAAAGCCTGACCGGAGAGAGGCAACTTTACCACGATATCTGCAACCTGGTGCATCGATCCTATTGGATAGTTCCTTACAATTGGACGCGGAATTTAGCTTACTACGAAGCCTATGGAAATCTCTGGATGACCGGCAAGACATTCCCGATCACGCGAACGATTCGAAGGCGCGGGTTGTTCTATTGGATATACTTGAACCTGCTGTGGGGACCTAGAGGCCTCCTGGACATAGCAAGGCACTTCCGCGATACCCTCATCGAAAGTTTGCGTACGTGATGAGAATCTTAGGTCTTATAATAGATCGTCGATGCGAACGATGGCTTGGAGCTTTCTCGAACCTGTCTTTCGTGAAGTGAACTCGCGGTGATGCAGACCTGTCTAGTCAATCTGCTCGGGCTGGATCCCAAAAACAACGGGGGTGCCAGCAAGGTCGCGCGCGAGGTGAGCCGAATGCTTGCGAGGCACCGCCGCTTCAAGCATCTCAGGGTCGTTTTTCTCGTTGAACGGCCTTTCGCTGACAAATTTCCCGAATGGATTGGCGAACCGGAGGTGTTTGTGATTCCCAACGCCTGGTCGGAACGGGCTAGCCGGCATCTCCGTGCTCTTAAACCCGATATCGTTGTCAGTCCGTTGTTTGGGGGAGTGCTGCCAGCGGGTCTCGAAATCGCGCCTTCCACTCCACAGGTGGTCTTTATGCCTGACGCGCTGGCGCTCGACCGGCCGAATCTATTTCAGTGGCAGGAATTAAAGGACCGACGACGGATTTACGCTTCTTTGCGGGACGCTAGTTCGGTGGTGACGCTTTCGGATTACGCGCGCAGTAGGTTGATTCAGCAACTCGGTCTATCGGCCACGAACGTAATCAGCATACCGCTCGGTGGAGACCAGCTCACAGGTGATGTTGAACCAGCGCAAACTCCTCCCAAGCCCTTCGTTTTCTATCCGGCCAACGACTGGCCCCACAAGCGGCACGACCTTCTCTTGCGAATCATGATCGAAATCTGGAAGTTTCGCCCCGAACTGTACCTCGTGTTGACCGGCACCCACCGATCCGGTTTTCTCCGCCAAATGGCGCAGAGGCTCGGGTCCCGAGTCGATCGCGTAATCGATTTGGGTTATGTTGACGAAAGTCAGCTTCCGTCACTCTATCGTCGCGCAGAAGCGTTGCTCTTCGTGTCGGAGTATGAGGGGTTCGGTATGCCCCTGGTTGAAGCGATGGTCAACCACTGTCCTGTCATTTGCGCGCCGTTGACCGCTATTCCTGAGGTCGCGGGAAACGCTGCGCTGTATGTGAACTCTGAAGACCCATGGGCTTGGGCATCGGCATTTCTTGAACAACTGCCCGCCTTGCGATCTCGTTTGATAGAAAAGGGGCGGCGCCAAGCGCAGAATTTGACTTGGGATAAAATGCGGGATGGCTGGAGGGCACATTTGATGTCCGTTGGCCTCGAGCTGTCGGTGACCGATGACTCGCCAATGCAAGTTTACGCTCCTTTCGCAGCTATCGCGCAAACGCAGCCATCAGCGGTCGAAAGACCTAACTGGTTCAGCAACTCTCGTAAGGCACCCGCCAAACCGCGGCGCTCAATCGCGCAGAGGTTGAGAATCGTCCGCGAGGCTGCGCCCCGCGCAACCATATGGATGGTCGCAGTTTGTCGCCGCGCGCGAGGACGACTCCTCGTGCGCCTAGCTCGCGCGCGCAACGAATCTCGAGGGCGAATTGACAAGGCGCGCACGCCCAAACTTGGGGTGCTCTGTCAGCATCTTCCGCGACCACTAATTCTCCAACCAATGCCACGCCGCCTCTTTAGTAAGTCATCTCCAAAGATCTCCGTCGTCACCCCTTCGCTCAATCAAGGAAATTTTCTTGAGGGCACGCTCGTTAGCGTTCTCGGTCAGGAGTACCCGAATCTGGAGTACGTCGTTCAGGACGGAGGCTCGACGGATAATAGTCTCTCGATTCTCGCACGATATTCAGACCGTCTGCATTACTGGGATTCGGCGAGGGACTCAGGACAAGCGCAGGCGATCAACCGAGGCTTTCATCATACTAGCGGCGAAATCATGGCCTGGATCAATTCCGACGACGTCTTGTTGCCTGGCGCTTTGCACTACGTTGGGCGCTTTTTTTCGAGCCATCCTACGGTCGATGCCGTCTACAGCCACCGCGTGCTGATCGACAGCGCTGGCGATGAAATTGGCCGCTGGCTACTGCCCGCACATCGAGATGAGTCCTTAATATGGATGGACTATATACCACAAGAATCTTTGTTCTGGCGGCGCCGCGCATGGTATAGAGTTGGCGCGGCTCTAGACGAGAGTCTTCAGTTCGCTCTCGATTGGGATCTGCTCCTCCGGTTCCACAACTCTGGGGTGCGATTCGCAAGAGTGCCTCGATTTCTCGCTGCCTTTCGAGTCCATTCCCAACAGAAGACCTCCGCGTGGGTGGAAGATTTCGGGTCGAGGGAAATTGAACTTCTCCGCACACGCCAACACGGCCGTCTCGTTTCACATGAAGAAATTTCGCGGCGCGTGGCTTCCTATCTTCGCAGACATCTGGCGTACGACGCTCTCTATGGGCTCGGTCTTTACGGCAGATAGGAGAACAGAGGAGAGTTGTCCTGAGGGGTCCGCGCCTCGCTCCGTGCAGCACCTGGTTAAAGGTCTGCAATCATCATGGCTTAGCAGTGTCGCGCGAAAGTCGTCCCTCAGATCTTCCTTGGCCGTTTGATTCGCTCTCAGATCCGGTCCAGACTTCGTGTGATAGACCCATAACACGTAGCATTCTCGAAGAGCAAAAACAAATGAACCAAAGACCACCGTAGTCTGTGGCTACTGTGTGCCTCGTTGATGCGGTGTGAAGACTTCGTTGACAGAGACAAGCCATTCTTCATTTGCATCTCTACTAGGCATGTTGCCTTACGGTCCTCACGTCCGCCTTGCAACGACCGTGTACAACTGATTCTCCGCTCCCTTATACTTTTGCGAGTGGTATGTGACCTTGGTATTCGGGAATCCCAGCACGCCCAGCATGCGAACGACAATGTTGGGCCCAAGATTCCACCACGCATCTTTGGGCTCGATAGTCTTAACGTCGGGGAGAAACGTCATACATGGTCCCTCAATTGGCGTGCGCCCCCCTCGAAGTTCCGTGACTATAACAGCCCCTCGTGTCAGCGCAGAACCGCTTTGCAGAGCTAGCAGGATGATGAAAAATGATCGCTTCTCACGTGACTATGCTATAGAATAGGCAGTGGACGTTGTGGAGTTGAGGAGGAATGAGGATGCGGGGAGAGGACCACCAGCAGTCTTCGATGTTC
>Ga0074044_10000753_pt1 | contig 30254 bp, 28 predicted proteins | sample BogForMeECP23OM1_FD_94443 | JGI IMG/M metagenome (GOLD analysis project Ga0074044, IMG submission 94443) | Bog forest soil microbial communities from Calvert Island, British Columbia, Canada - Bog Forest MetaG ECP23OM1 | ecosystem: Environmental > Terrestrial > Soil > Wetlands ...
CGCACAGCGGCATGTATGCTGCGTTCTTCGTTTCGCAACTGGTTCCAGGCGCATTACCAGTATGTCTATGCGGGCTTCCGGTGTGTAAGACGATGAGAGTTTTTAGAGGTCGGACCCAAGCGGGGCGGTCCTAGCGGGTTTTCTGAAGGCCGGGACCTGAGAAGTGCGGGCTAGAAATGGCGAGCGAAGGAGACTCAAGATGCTGGTTCACGCAATCCACAATGCCGCTTACGAATTTGCCTCCGACGTTCGTCAGGGTCTTACGCGCATCGGGCAAAAAGAGCTACCGTCGAAGTATCTCTACGATGACGTGGGCTCGTCGCTGTTTGAAGTCATCAGCCATCTGCCGGAATACGGACTCACGAGGGCCGACGAACGATTGTTGCGACGGTATGCCAGCGATATCGTGGCACGACTGGACGCGCCGGTAGCGGTCGCCGAACTCGGCAGCGGCAGCGGTAAGAAGACGCGGTGGATACTGGAGGCGCTGAGTCGTTGGCAGCGGACCTTTTATTATCCGGTTGAAATATCGCGTTCAGCGTTGCTGATGTGCCAGCGGGAGCTGAGCGATATTGACTCGCTGAGTATCGTGGGTTTCGAGCGGGAATATCTCGATGGTTTGCAGGAGGTCGCGGCGCACCGGCAACGCAACCAGCATCTTTTTGTATTGTTTCTGGGGAGTACGATCGGCAACTTCGACCGGGGTGCCGGGTTGAAGTTTCTGGCCGAAGTGCGGGGTATTCTTGAGCCGGGAGACTCTCTTCTGCTGGGTACAGACCTGGAGAAACCGCGCCCGCAATTGCTCAAGGCGTATGCGGATGAAATCGGAGTGACGGCGGCGTTTAATCTCAACCTGCTGGCGCGGATCAACCGTGAACTCGATGCCGACTTCGATCTCAGCCAGTTTGCCCATGTGGCGCGAATTAATCCTGAAGCCAGAAGCGTCGAAATGCATCTGGAATCAAAGCGGCGGCAAACGGTGCGGATCCCGGCGGCGGATTTGCGGGTGGAATTTGCCGAGGGGGAGACGATCTGGACGGAGAGCTGCCACAAGTATTCAGCGAAAGAGGTGTTTGAGATGGCGCGCAGCGCCGGGTTTTCGTGCGAGGCGCAATGGATTGACGAGGAATGGCCTTTCGCGGAGAATCTTCTGATTGCGAAATAGAGGCGTTCCTGTTTTAGCTGCGCGTCCTGGTCTAATTGGAAGCTTCTGCGGAGCAAGTTGCTGCTCTGCGCCACGTTCGCAAGTTAGCGACACTCATCACGATGCAGAAAAGGTTGGCTGGAATGAAGCCGAGTTGGGCGGTCTTGATGCCAATGACGCAAATAATCACGCTATTCAAGGTTGCGAGAAGCCAGCCTTCCCAGCAGCGGCGGCCTACCAAAACGGTAGAAGCGATGGTCAATACACAAGACAGGTAGTCGAGCCTTAACACGAATGAAATACCCCCATGCCAATATTGTTATCGACCGCCGCCAGCTTTTCCGTGATCCGCGACGGTTGGCAGGTAACGAAAGTCGCAAGACCTCAGGGAGGAACCGATGCCGTTGAAATGTACCCACCTTGATCAGATCAAAGTAAGGGAAACCAACAAGCATGTCTGTGAAGACTGCGTGAAGACTGGCGATACCTGGGTCCATCTGCGGATGTGCCTGATCTGCGGGCATGCCGCGTGTTGCGACTCCTCCAAGAACAAGCACGCCACGAAGCACTTCCATCACACGAAGCATCCTCTGATGCGGTCGATTGAGCCAGGCGAGTCATGGGTCTGGTGTTATGTGGATGAGATCGAAGCGGACGACCTGGCTGCTTAGGCAGGTTTGGATTCGGTTGGGAAGAGTAGCTGAGATCGAGAGATGCCAAAGCCGATCTTATTGAGCGTCGATGATGACGCCGATGTGTTACGGGCCATCGAGCGGGACCTGCGCTCGCAATATGGCGCCGACTATCGCGTCATCGGGTCCGACTCGCCGGAAGGCGGACTGAATCTGCTGAAACAGTTAAAGGTGCGTAATGACAAGGTCGCGCTGTTGTTGGTGGATCAGCGCATGCCGAAGATGGATGGGGTCACATTCCTGCGAGAGGCGCAGCAGATTTTTCCGGATGCCAAGCGGGCGCTGCTGACCGCCTATGCGGACACGAACGCCGCCATCAGCGCGATCAATCGAGCCAGCATCAACTATTTTTTCCTGAAGCCATGGGATCCGCCGGCAGAAAACCTGTATCCGCAACTGAACGACCTGCTGGAGGAGTGGCGAGCCTCGTATCATCCCGCATTCGAGGGGATCAGAGTACTGGGGACGAGGTGGTCACCGCGATGTTACGAATTGCGCGACTTTCTGGCGCGTAACCGCGTTCCTTATCAGTGGATCGACGTCGAAGCGACGGGTGACGACGCGGAGACGAAGCGGCTCTTGGATGCGCTCGGACCCGACGCGACCCACCTTCCGGCGGTGCTGTTTCCGGATGGGAGCAAGCTGCTGGAGAGTGCTCTGACGGAGGTGGCGCAGAAGGTTGGCTTAAAGACGCGCGCTCAGACCAACTTTTACGACCTGGCGATCGTGGGCGGAGGACCAGCGGGACTGGCAGCCGCGGTTTACGGCGCGTCGGAGGGCCTGCATACGGTGATGGTGGAACGGGAGGCGCCGGGCGGCCAAGCGGGAATGAGTTCGCGAATCGAAAATTATCTGGGATTTCCGTCGGGCCTGAGCGGTAACGATCTGGCGCGCCGCGCGGTGGCGCAGGCGCAGCGCTTTGGAGTGGAGATCTTAGCGCCGCAGGAGGTGGTTGGAGTTCGCCTCGAAGGGTCGTACCGTCTGGTTAAGCTGGCCGACGGCAGCGAGATTTCCTGTCACGTCCTGATGATTGCCAGCGGAGTGCAATGGCGGCGGCTGGAAGCGCCAGGCATCGACCGGCTGCAAGGGGCGGGCGTTTATTACGGCGGAGGCGCCAGCGAAGCGCGGTCCTGTAAGGATGAAACGATTTATATCGTGGGAGGCGCGAATTCGGCTGGCCAGGCGGCGATGCACTTTGCGAAGTATGCCGGGAATGTGGTCATCCTTGTGCGGGGCAGTTCGCTCTCCAGCACCATGTCGCAATATCTGATCGACCAGATCGAACAGACTTCTAACATTCAAGTGTGGCCGCATGCGAGTGTCGCGGAGGCGCATGGTGAAACGCGCTTGGAAGAAATTTCAGTTCTTTGTGCGGATTCCAATAAAGTCGAGCGCGTGCCGGCGACATCCATTTTCATTTTTATTGGAGCGCTACCGCGTACGGATTGGCTGGGAGATCTGGTGGAGCGGGACGACCGCGGTTTTCTTCTCACCGGTCCCGATCTGATGAAGGAAGGCAAGCGTCCGAAAGGCTGGTCGCTGGAACGCGATCCCTACCTTCTTGAAACCAATGTACCGGGGATTTTCGCGGTGGGCGATGTGCGCCACGGTTCAGTGAAGCGCGTAGCTTCAGGGGTTGGCGAGGGATCGGTAGCGGTGCAGTTTATTCATCAGTACTTGAGCAAGGTATAAATGACCGGGAAATCGGAATTGCTTCGCGTTCCTGCATTCGCGGACTTGCCGGACGATCAGCTCGAATGGTTCCTCAGTCAGTCGGAAGACCTGCGCTACAAAGCGGGCGAAGCCTACCTGCGTGAAGGCACACCGGCCGATGCCATGTTTGTGATTCTTGAGGGGCAACTGGAAATGCGCGGGGAGTTGCATGGGGAAACCGTGGCCTTCACGGTGAATACGGGTGATGTGACGGGAGTGCTTCCGTTTTCCAGGATGAAGCAATTTGCGGTCAACGGACGAGCGGTCACCGACAGCCACGTCTTGCGATTTCCAGCGGCAGGGTTTCCGGAGTTGGTGCAGAGGATGCCGGAGCTGACGAAGCGGTTAGTCGGAGTTATGGCGGATCGCATCCGTGAAACGACCCGCATCGAACAGCAACGGGATCGACTGGCGGGGCTGGGCAAGCTCTCGGCGGGACTGGCGCATGAACTGAATAATCCTGCGTCAGCCGCGAAACGTGCCGCCAGCCAGTTGCGCGACACACTCAAGAAAATCAAGGATGCGAGTTTCGAGCTGGGCAAACGCGATCTTACTTCGACGCAGAAAACGGAAATTGAAAAGCTGGAGACTTCGTTGATCCAGGGCAACGAAGCTCCTCCTGATGCGCTGGCTGTCAGCGACCTGGAACAGCAGATTGACTCTCTGCTGCGCAGTCACGGAGAAAACGACTTGTGGCAACTAGCGGCGGACCTGGCGCGCAAGAACGCGGATCCGGAAGTGCTGGAGTCGTTATTCGAGACCCTGGACGTGGAGACTGCCCGAGCCGCGCTGGTGCGCATTGGCGCTTTGCTGGAAATTGCGAGTCTGCTCAACGAAATCGAGAGCAGCACCTCGCGAATCTCCGATCTAGTGGGGGCGATCAAGCAATACACCTACATGGATCAGGCACCGGTGCAGAATGTCGATATTGTGAAGAGCCTGGAAATTACGCTGACGATCCTGAATCACAAGCTGAAGCGCGGAGTTGTGGTGCAGCGTGATTATCAGAAAATTCCCCTGCTGGTGAATTCCTTCGGCAGCGAACTGAATCAGGTGTGGACGAATCTCATCGACAATGCCATCGATGCGATGGGGGGAGGGGGCGAGCTTCGCTTACGGATTTATCGGGACGACGGCTGCGTTGCAGTTGAGATCGGCGACAGCGGCCCGGGGATTCCCGCTGATGTGGAGCCGCACATTTTTGAACCCTTCTTTACTACCAAAGGCGTCGGAGAGGGAACTGGGCTGGGGCTGGATACGGTGCAACGGATTGTAAAGAAGCACAGGGGCAGTATTCGGGTTACTTCCAAACCTGGGGACACTCGCTTTCTGGTATCGCTGCCGCTGGCGGAAGCCTCCACAGCGGCGGCGGGGAGTCACAACCAAAGTCACAACTGACAGAAGACGGATTGAAGGAGAATTCCATGGCCACGATCAAGATGAAAGACGGCACAGAGATTTACTACAAGGATTGGGGAACCGGGCAACCGGTGGTATTCAGCCATGGCTGGCCGCTCAATAGCGATGCCTTTGAAGACCAGATGTTTTTCCTAGCGGCGCGCGGATTTCGTTGCATTGCGCATGACCGCCGGGGCCACGGTCGATCAAGCCAGCCGTGGAATGGCAACGACATGGACACCTATGCCGACGACCTCGCCACGCTGGTGCAGGCGCTCGATCTGAAGGATGCAATCCACGTCGGCCACTCGACTGGCGGCGGCGAGGTGGCTCGTTATGTCGGCCGGTACGGTACGAAGCGTGTCGCCAAAACGGTGCTAATCGGCGCTGTGCCGCCGCTCATGTTGAAGACAGCGGCAAATCCTGCCGGCCTGCCGATCGAGACATTCGATCAGCTCCGCGCCGCTACTCAAGCCGATCGCTCGCAGTTCTTCAAGGACTTAAGCGCTCCCTTCTACGGGGCGAATCGGCCGGGCGCAAAGGTTTCGCAAGGTCTGCGCGATTCCTTCTGGCTGCAGGGCATGATGGCCGGATTTCCCGCCGCCTATGACTGCATCAAGGCATTTTCGGAGACGGACTTCACCGAGGATCTGAAGAAGTTCGATGTACCGACGTTGATTCTCCACGGGGATGACGACCAGATTGTACCGATCGGCGCGTCGGCGCTTCTCTCGTCAAAACTGGTGAAGGGAGCGACGCTCAAGGTGTATAAGGGGTTGCCGCACGGTATGTGCTCCACCAACAAGGACCAGATTAACGACGAGTTGCTGGCGTTTTTCAAGCACAGCAAGCAGGTGGCAGCTTAACGCGTCGGTATCAAGTACTGGTACTGACAACCTTCGAGGGGCCCGGACGGTCGCATTTTGGAAGTGAAAGCCGGGCTGCCCGCATTTCTTGAAAGCTCTCGCAGGCCGCGGGAAAAATCGGCGTTTTCCGCGGCCTGCTAGGGCAGTAGCCCCAAAACGCCCACGCCATCGGTGGTTCCGACATAGACTTTGCCGTTTGCGATCATGGGAGCGATGTACTTGTTGCCGTCTCCGAAGTGGTCGCGGCCGCCCGCGGCCTGGTTTGAGTTATACAACTCCTGGGTGAGATTGTTGGCATTGTAGGCATGCAGCACGATGGGATCAGTATTTTCGGTAGCCCACAGAATCATATTGCCTGCAGAATTTCCGGAGATGCTTGGGGTCGCTCCCGGATAAGCGAAGTTGGTGGCCGTCGCCGATGCGGGCGTCGAATTCAGCATGCCTTGAGAGTTGAACGAGAAGGCCTTGATCGAATCACCCACCGCTCCGTAATAAATCTCGTGGTCGGCAAAGGCTGGCGCCGAAAAGACGGAACCAGCCAGCGCGCCTGTGACTTCCTGATAAATCTGACTATTGTTGTTGGGATTGAACTTCCCCATGTTGGTGCGATTGGCGAGGTAGATATTCGCATCTTTACCGGCGCCGACTACGAGTTCATGCAAGGTTCCGCTGGCGTCTTTGAAATTGGGCACTACCATCGCGCCGCCGGATCCCAGATCTTCGTCGGCCTGCGACTCGGCCACGGTGTTGTACATATTGAAGTAGTCAGACACGGCTACGCGGTTATCCTTGGTGGAGAGCTTCATAATGGCGTTCCCGTAGTCACCATTCACCGGGAATCCGCTACCGTTCAAGGTTGTATCGAAAGTTCCATTGGCGTCGAGAAAGTAGATATTGCCAAGGTTATCGGTTGCGAGCCCGGCTCCTGAGGCCCAGATCGCGCCCTCACTGCCGTTCGGCGTCACGTTGAGCACGGACTCCTGCGCCAAGGTTTTTCCGTTATAGCTAATGATCCATCCGGTGTAAGGCCGGTCGTCGCAATGGGAAGCCCATGACGTATAGACGATATGGTTGAGCAGCAACAGGCCGGCACGCTCTTTATATTGTTTGGGGTCAAAGATTACGTAGCCGCCCTGACTGTTGTCGCCAGTTCCGGGATATTGTGCTGCAATTTCCATGGGGCCGCTGAATTGTTCGGCTCCGGTGGTAATGTCGAGCGCGTGCAGCCGCTGATGATAGTTACCACTCGAGTCTTTACTCATTGCGACGACATAAATGGTCCCATGGGGGCCCATCGAGAGATCAATGACGGGAGTGGAAGTCACTCCAATTTCGGGTGTGACCTGTTCGCAACCCCGGTCATCGGAGGTAGTTTCGCCAGCGGCGAGCACGGTCACTTGCCAAAGGGTGGAGCCGTCATCAGCGTCGAAGCCAAAGACCGAGTCGTGTTCGCTCGCCACAAAAAGAACGTTGTGGGTACCTTTTCCAGGGATGCCCAGGCCAGCGACATATAGGGGCTGCGCATCGACGAGTCCGTCTGCCGAGATCTCGAACAATTTGCCGAAGGTATTGACGTTCACGTTTTTAAGGGTGAGCGAGGTTTCGCTCGAATTCCAGCCGGTCCGCAGATTATTGTTGTGGTAGGTGAGCACACCCTTGAAGGGTGGGGCGGCGCCGGCTACCACGTTCCGGCGCAGGGTGAGTACCGAAAACAGGGAAACAACGAGGATTGACGTCAGCAGCAGCGAAATTCGCAGGGCGAGAGTTCGATTCATAGCAAACCTCAGGAAAACGACCGGACAGCAGATTAGATGCGGTGTTTAAGATTCCGATTTTGAGCCGGGCGTTGCTAAGCCTCAGGTGAATTGGTGAAACGCATTCAACAAGACTGCGGCGGGTGTTAGCGCCTGCCGTGCCGCCGCGTTACAATCGGTGGGCCGCCACCGGCAGGCAATTATCCTAAATAAGAGGAAACAACCAGCATGGCAATCGCCAGCGTGAATCCTGCAACTGGGCAGACTGTGAAGAGCTTCGACCCGCTGAGCGCGGCCCAGATTGATCAGAAGCTAGAACTTGCTTTCCGCGCTTTCCAGAAACATCGCCACACTTCGTTTGCGGAACGCGCGAGCAAAATGATGTGTGCCGCCGACATTTTAGAGAAAGAAAAAGACGAATGCGCGCACCTGATGACGCTCGAAATGGGCAAACCGCTGAAAGCCGCGGTGGCGGAGGCGCTAAAGTCGGCTACAGGGTGCCGCTACTATGCGCAAAACGCGGAAAGATTTCTGACCGACGAAGTTGTAGAGATGGGCGCCAAGCGCAGCTTCATTCGCTATCTACCGATCGGTCCCATTCTCGCGATCATGCCGTGGAATTTTCCTTTCTGGCAGGTGTTTCGTTTTGCGGCACCGGCGCTGATGGCGGGCAATGTCGGACTGCTGAAGCACGCTTCGAATGTTCCGCAATGCGCTCTGAAGATCGAAGAGGTTCTCCGTCGAGCCGGATTTGCCGAAGGAGTGTTCCAGACGCTGCTGATTGGCTCGGGCCCGGTCGATGGCATCCTGAACGATTCGCGAGTTGTCGCGGCAACGTTAACGGGCAGCGAGCAGGCTGGGATACAAGTGGGAGTGTCGGCTGCGAAACGAGTGAAGAAAGTTGTTCTCGAACTGGGGGGCAGCGATCCCTTCATCGTCATGCCCAGCGCCGATCTGGAGACCGCGGTTGCGACTGCGGTGGACGCGCGGGTGCAAAACAACGGGCAATCGTGCATAGCGGCTAAGCGCTTTATTGTGGCAGTGGGAATTGCCGATGAGTTCGAGCGCAAGTTCGTCGAACGCATGCAGCGGTTACGCGTCGGCGATCCCTTTGAGGAGAGCACTCAACTCGGGCCGCTGGCCAATGCAGACGCGGTTACCTCGCTCGATGCCGATGTCAAGAAAACGATAGCCGCGGGGGCGCGCCTGCTGACCGGCGGGAATCGGCTCGAGCGTCCCGGCAATTTTTATGCGCCCACGGTGCTGGCCGACATTCCGAAAGATTCTCCGGCATACAAGGAAGAGCTGTTTGGTCCGGTGGCGTCAATTTTTCGCGTTAAGAACCTGGACGACGCCATCCATATTGCCAACGACAGCCGCTTCGGACTCGGGGCCAGCGCCTGGACCAACGATGCGGCGGAAACCGAGAGGTTCATTAATGAACTTGAGGCCGGCATGGTCTTTATCAACAAAATGGTTGCGTCGGACGCGCGACTGCCGTTTGGGGGCGTGAAATTCTCCGGACATGGACGCGAACTGGCCGAGTTTGGCATCCGGGAATTTGTGAACATCAAGACGGTTTGGATGCAATAGCGCGTTAACAGGCAGCGGTGCAGTTTGAGAATTGCTGTCCCTCAGCGGCTAAAAGCCGCAATGAAAATACGGCGCCGACGGCACGGCTGAAGCCGTGCCCCTTCAAAACCAACTCAGACGGCACCACCACCCGCTAACTGGGCAGCCGCCCGCACCGGGAGCTGATCGTGTATCCTTGACGTTCCACTGAGTGCTCGCATCCATTGGCTGCGATCGCTCTGATCCCCGTGGGTCATTTTCCGCATTTAACCTAATTCTTAAAAAGGAACATGCAGTATGACGATTAAAAAGAACGCGGTTCGCAAAACGGCGCTCAGACAGAAAGCGCAGTTAATGTCAGGATCGGAAATCGAACGGACGTTAGTGCGCCTGGCCCATGAAATTCTGGAGAAAAACGGTGGGATCGAGGGCTTGGGATTGGTCGGAATTCGCCGGCGCGGAGTTCCTATCGCGGAACGTCTGGGCAAGATGATTTTGCAGGTGGAAAAGAAGAAAGTACCGGTAGGCACGCTCGATATCACTTTTTATCGTGACGACCTTTCAACTTTGGGACCGAAGCCTGTGGTGCAGGAGATGGAAATAGGTTTTCCCATCGAGGGAAAGAAAATCGTCCTGGTTGATGATGTGCTCTACACCGGCCGAACGACCCGGGCTGCGCTCGACGCTCTGTTTTCGCACGGCCGCCCGAGCCTGGTGCAGTTGCTGGTGCTGATCGATCGCGGTCACAGGGAGTTGCCGGTCGAAGCCACCTTTATAGGGCGAACCGTTCAGACGACTGCGAACGAAGTGATCGAAGTGAAGCTGACCGAGATTGACGAAGCGGAGAAAGTCCTGCTGATGGAGCGGTAAGGCGTTTCTGTGGCGAATCATGTTAAGAGATCGTCATCGCTCAGCGCGATGTCACCTTTGGCAATCGACTGCGGTAGCCGACTCATACACACACTTACTGTAATGGTGGTGGCGTCATTCCCTGAAATGATGTCCCGAGGAATTTTCCCTGCGCATCGAAGTTCCAGGTGAAAATTGCCAATCCAGCGTGTGCGCAGGCATGGCATCCGTTGAGCAACGGATAGCTGACCACGAACTGCGTGCCGCCATTGGGGCCGGCTTGCGAGTTGGGCCACGTTCTTCCATCGCGATCTCCTGGCCACACATCGACCTTGGGAAATTGATTCTTGAGATCCTGAAACTGAGAACTAGTTCTCATTGTTTTGGTGTCGAGCAACTTCATGTCCTCGAGGTTGACGATAGGCGGGCGTCCATTGATCAGCAGAAGACCGTAATTGGTGTTGGCGTGCAAGGGATAGGTGATCCATGCAATGGCGACCGGGGGTTGGTCCTGGAAACCGGTCATGACGCCAAAGTCGCCATGGTTCTGCTTGTAGAGTTCGCGGGCAAAGCTTACAGCGGCGGCGGGGGCGCCCGCCTTTGACATCTGATCGATCCAACACTCGCCGGTGTGGGATGACTGGTCGCAGGCAGCGTGGGCCGCAGTGGAGAATTGCCCGGTTACCTTCCACACCGACGAGGTGTCAAACCTCGCCGGCACGTGTTGCGATTGTGCGGGCAGGCAGGCAGTAAAGCAGAAGAGTACGAGCGCTAAAGGCAGTTTGCACATTCTGTTCACCTCTTGGATCGCCCTATTGGATCGCGCCCCATGATGATCGCACACTCAAGCGGTCGCCGTGGCCGGGGATTAAATCCCAGGTTGGCTAACCTTTTCCTCGGCTCATCCACTCCGCGTCAAACCGCGCCCGGTCGTAGAAAGATTTCTGCGTACCCACTCCCATCGTAGAAAGTCCGGCATAAAGGTTGGCGCGCTTCACGGCTTCCTTCTCCGGGAAGCCCTCGCCGAGGAAGGTCGCGAAGCTGCCGATAAAAGCGTCACCAGCCCCGGTGCTATCCACGCTCTTCACGCTGAAGGCGGGCACATGCTCCATGCCATCACTTCCGGCCAGCAGCGCGCCATTCGCTCCCAGGGTGATGATCACGCGGCGAATTCCGCTGGCCAGAAGTTTTGTCGCACACTGCCTGGCATCTTCAAGATTGCACACGGCAATGCCGGAAATTGCCTCAGCCTCGCTTTCGTTAGGAACGAAATAATCAAGGTCTGCAATCGCCTTGAGATCGATCGGCTGAGCTGGCGCCGGATTCAACATGCACCGTATGCCATTCTGTCGAGCGAATTTGATGGTGTAGTAGACGGTCAGCAGCGGAATTTCAAACTGCAGAACGATGCAGTCGGCGGTCTTTAGCATATCCGCCGCGGCATCAACATCGGCAGGTTTCAATTCGTCATTCGCGCCTTTGACGACGATGATGCGATTCTGCCCAGAGGGATCGACAAAGATCGGGGCCACGCCGCTGGAGACGCCGCTTACCTGGCGAACATGCGTGGCATCGATGCCAAGTTTTTCAAAGTTCTTGATCGTTGAGGGGCCGAACAGATCGTCTCCGACGCGAGCCACCATGAATACATCAGCTCCGCAGAGGCGGGCGGCGACAGCCTGATTCGCGCCTTTTCCGCCGAATCCGAGATCAAATTTCTGGCCAAAAATAGTCTCTCCGGGCTTCGGAAACTGGTCGGAGAACGTGGTCAAGTCCACATTGGCGCTACCTACAACCGCGATGCGAGGACGCTTCGTCATAATTATCCGGTTCGAGGCCGGCGTATTTTAGATGCCGGTCGAGTCCGAAGTCGGGAAGGCCGAGTGTAGTCAGGCGAGCAAGGGCGTGTCAACCTCGCTGCGGCGATCTGCGCTGCGGCCGTCTGCGTTGCGCCATCCGGGAAACAACTGCCGGGAGCACAGGGAAGCACACAGTAACGCAGAGTTGTTTATTTCGAATTTCCTGCGCATCCTGTGCTATCCCGTGTTGTACCGGGGGTCATCGCCTTTTTTTGACGGTTGCCGTCGCATTCATCTGGCATCCACCCAAGCTCTTGGGTATGCTCTTGGAGATGGCCACTGTCTCGCTGAGCGAATTGTTGGGCTCGACCGTGTACGACGCGTCTGGCGCGGCGAGCGGCCGAGTGCGCGAGGTGGCGCTGGCACCGCAGGAGGATCGTTCGCGGGTTGCCCTGCTCATCGTCAAGACACCTACGGGCAACCGTCTGTTGCCGCTGACCGCTGTTTCCGCGATCCATAGCGGTATTCGAGCCGCGACGGCGGCCGCTGAATGGACTCCGGCGGATGGTACCGAGGGTCTCCTGCTGCTCAGCCGCGACCTGCTCGATCAGCAGGTGATCGACGTGCACGGACGTAAAGTGGTGCGGGTCAACGACGTCGATTTTCATCAGGACAGCGCGCAGAACCACTCCGTGCTGAGAGTCGGCGGGGTCGATGTGGGCGCCAGGGGCGCGATTCGGCGACTCCTTAAAGGGGTGGTTCCGGCGGCGGCTTTAAAGGCGCTGCTTCTGCGTGTTCCTCCCCGGGACATTCCCTGGGATTTCGTGGACATCATCGAGACCGACCCGGCACGACGCGTCCGGTTGAAGATCTCCAACGAGCGGCTCGGCAAGCTCCATCCCGCCGATATTGCCGACATTGTCGAAGACCTGGCGCCCGACGAGCGCGAGGCAGTTTTCGAAACCCTGGACGAAGAGGTCGCGGCGGGCGCCCTGGAAGAGTTGGAGCCCAAGGTACAGAAATCGGTGCTCGAATCGCTGGATTCGGATCGTGCCGCCGACATTGTGGAGGAAATGGAACCTGACGCCGCCGCCGATCTTTTGGCCGATCTCTCTGACGAGCGGACGGAAGAGATTCTGGTGCAGATGGAACCAGAAGAGCGGCAGGAAGTTGCCGAACTGCTCGAGTTCAAAGAGAATACCGCGGCGGGCCGGATGACCACCGAATACATCGCTCTTCCCGTGGCGTCGACGGCAGCGGATGCGATCGAGGCGATGCGCGGGTTCGAAGGCCGCATGGAAAACATGAGCACCGTCTATCTGATCGATTCTCATGGGACCCTGGCGGGGTCGGTGCCGCTGGTGAAAATCGTCCTGGCGCCTGGCTCGACGGCGCTTCTGGCTCTGGCTCAGGAGCCGCTGATCTCGTGTCATGAGGACACTAAAGAGCGCGAATTCGCAGAGCTCTTCGACAAGTACAACCTGCTGACCCTGCCGGTAATCGACGACCACAATCAACTCACGGGCGTCATCACACCGGACGATGTCATAGCGATGCTGCGGGCAAAGTTGTAGAGACGGAGCAAGCCGCGCTTCCGCAAGACAGAAAAACCTGGAACGATTTCGCAGATTCGCCTATCCAGACAACGCTCTCAGCATTTATGCTGATCGTTCTGTTTTGCCAGTTTGATTGTGCCTGTGGCCTGTGCGCATGAAATTCCTTAGAGATTGGAAGGTCCGGCTCTTGCTGTTCTTTGCGGTCGTGGGACCGGGCTTCATCACGGCGAATGTGGATAACGATTCCGGTGGAATCTTTACCTATTCGGCAGCCGGTGCACAGTTCGGTTACACCCTCTTGTGGACGATGATCCCGATTACGATCGCCCTGGTCGTAGTGCAGGAGATGTGCGCCCGCATGGGCGCGGTCACAGGCAAAGGGCTGAGCGACCTGATTCGAGAAGAATTTGGCCTGCGCATTACGTTCCTCATGATGATCGGCATTCTGATCACAAATTTCGGCAACGTCATCGCCGAATTCGCCGGCATCGCCGGCAGCATGGAGCTATTCGGAGTCTCCAAGTACATCTCGGTACCGATCTGCGCGGTGATCGTTTGGCTGATCGTGGTGAAGGGTCAGTACAAGAGTGTGGAGAAAGTATTTCTCGCGGCGTCGTTCTTCTATGTCACGTACATTTTTGCCGGGGTCCTGGCCAAACCGGCATGGATCGAGGCAATGAGAGCGACGATCAAGCCTCCTAATCTGGCGGCCTTCAGACAGAGCTCCTATCTGTACATGGTCATCGGCGTTGTCGGCACCACGATCGCTCCCTGGATGCAGTTCTATCTGCAGTCGTCGGTTGTGGAAAAAGGAGTGACGCGACGTCAGTACAAGGCCTCAAAGCTCGACGTGATTGTGGGATGCATTTTCACCGACGTGGTGGCGTGGTTCATCATCGTGGCCTGCGCGGCCACGCTCTACCTGCATGGGAATCGTGACATTCGAGACGCTGCCGACGCGGCCCAATCGCTTCGCCCTCTGGCGGGCGATTGGGCATACATTTTATTTGCGCTGGGGCTTTTCAATGCCTCGCTATTTGCGGCGTCGATTCTACCGCTTTCCACCGCCTACACGGTGTGTGAAGGGCTAGGTTTCGAATCAGGAGTTGGGCGCAAGTTTTCTGAAGCTCCAGCCTTCTACTGGCTTTATACGGTGCTCATCGTGGCTGGAGGAGCGATCATACTCATTCCGCGAATTCCGCTGGTGAAGATCATCGTATTTTCGCAGGTGGTCAACGGTGCAGTGCTGCCCGGGGTGCTGATCTTCATGTTGCTGCTCATCAATAAGAAAGAGCTGATGGGCGAATATACGAATAAACCGACGTTCAACATCATTGCCTGGGCGACGACGGGAATCATGGTCGTGCTGACAGTGTTACTTGTCTACGGCCAGCTGACCGGCGCATCGGGATAACACTCTAAACCGCAAAGATCGCTGAGCGCGCGGAGAAACCTGAAAGTATAAAGCTGTTCTCCTATGCATTCAGCAATCTTTGCGCGGTGGAAGATTTGAATTCTCACACTATCTTTCCTGCCGCCAGATCCTTCACCAGACCGAGGTCTGCTGCGAGGAAATCCAGGTCCAGCAATTCCTGTCGTGTGACCCAGCGGATCTCGCGAAAAATCCGGTTCTCAATCTCGCCTTCATAACTGCGGACCTCGAAGAAACGGAGCTCGACGGCGCCGCCGCCGGAATATTCATAGACTATGCGCGCGACCTCCGAGCCGACCTCGGCTACGATTCCCAGTTCTTCCTCAAGCTCGCGTCGCATGGCATCGCGAGGTTGTTCGCCGTCTTCGATCTTGCCGCCGGGAAATTCCCACTTCAGGGGCATGGGTTGGTGCCGCGTCCTTTGGCAGGCGAGGATCAGGTTCTTCTTCAAGATGAGCGCGGCGACGACTCGTTTCATGGATAGCTTGTGGCGCGAGCGGTTGGCTAGACCGATTGACTAGTTTTCCAGTTTTTTGCTGACAAGCTGCGCGCAGTATTCGACCAGTTCCCGGTCTGCGGTGGCGAACGCCGCCGGAAAGTGACTGTCAATATCAAGCTCGCCGGCGACTTGCCCGTTCAGAAAAACCGGCACCACGATCTCCGATTTGGTTTCAAGCGAACAGGCGAGATAGCGCGAATCGCTGGACACGTCGTCGACCACCACCGTTTTTCCTGACGACGCAGCCGCGCCGCAAATACCCTGGTTCAAAGGGATGCGAGTGTGAGGAGTCATGGCTCCGCGGTAGTGGCCTAACACGAGGACCGGGGGATTGGCGCCAGGTTCGAGCATGTAGAAGCCCACCCAGTTGTATTTCAGCATGTGCTGGTTCAGAAGGGCGCAGATGCCTTCCATCAGTTGATCCGCTGTGCGCGCCTCGGAATGCAAGCGGCCGATTTCCTTGCGAACCTCATCAATCTTGGTGAAAGCTGCGATAGCCATAGTGTGATCCTAAAGTAATTTGCTCCTAAAGCAGGCAGATCCTGAATGGCCGGATCCAAACGATCGTCCCAGTGTCCATCCTAAACTATGCCGGGAGAAGTTGATCGCCGCGCAGGTACCGGCCGCACCGGCACTTGCGTAAGGGGGTGCAACCCCGGTTGCGGGCCGAAGGCTTCAGGATGGATGGCGCGGGCGAGCGCGTGCAATCCTAAGATCAGCGTGGGCGCGGGAGTATTCAAGAGTTCGTCGGAGATGCAATAGACTTTAGAATTCCGCACTGCCGGAGTTGTTGTCCATCCTCTTTCCGAGACGATCTTGGCGAGTGGGACGCGATCACCGGCTCCGCACCAGGCAGCGACGATGACCTCGGGGTCGAGGCGAGCAATCGCTTCGGCCGAAGCCTGCATGCCCGGAGTTCCAAGGAATTCGCCTCCGGCCGCGTCGGCCAGCTCGGCAACCCAAGGTTGCGACGTGATGATCGGTTTCCCCCATTCCTCGCAAAATACGCGCTGGCGGGGAAGGCACGCCGATTGGCGTCGGACCTCTTCGATGGCGGTTTGCATACGTGAGATGACCTTCGCTCCCTGCTCGAAGGCTCCGACCGCGCCTGAGATCAACGCAATGTCCATATAAATGTCGGCGAGCGTCCGGGGAGCCAGGCCGAGAAAACGTATGCCTGCCTTCAGAATCTCCGTCACCGCTTCCTGCTGGTAGGGAACGGCAGCGATGACGAGGTCAGGGCGAGCGGCCAGAATCTCGCTCGCCTTCGAAGTCCAGGAGTCGGCGATGATCAGGCGGTCGGTGCCTCTAGCGTGGTTCCGGGCGGCATTTTGCAACTCTGGAACCACGTCGGCACAGTATTTCGTGCAAGCCACAACGCGATCTAATTCGCCGACGCTCGCCAGAATAACGGAGGCGCTTGGTTGCAGGCAGGCGATGCGGCGTGGCGTAAAGGAGTCAGACACGATCCTATTGTAGGCGAATCGAAGCGGCGGAAAATGACGCCGGCGGCGGATTACAATCTTCGTGTGTATTCTGTCGAGTTGCTTGACCATTTTGAGAACCCTCGCAATGCCGGGGGGTTGGAAAACGCCGACCGCACGGCGCGCCTGGAAAACCCGGCCTGCGGAGACATTCTGGAGCTCAGCCTGAAGCTGGAAGGCGAGCGCATTGCTGACATACGTTTTCGGGCGAAGGGCTGCGTCCCGTCGATGGCCTGCGGCTCGGCGATCACGGAGCTGGTGAAGGACAAGACCGTGGAGGAAGCGCGACAAGTGAGCAGGGAAGACTTGATTCGCAAGGTGGGAGGGCTGCCGCAAACCTCCGGGCACGCGAGCCATTTAGCTATAGACACGCTGGCTGCGCTGTTGCGGACAGTGTGAACAGACGTGAAAGTCTGATGGAATCAATCTGCGCCGATGGAATGCAGTGGCGAGTCCTTTGAATGCGCGACGAGGGTACGGGTCCTTCGATTTCGCAGGGATTTGACTTCGTGAAATCTCTGCTGCGCTCAGGATGACAACTGGGAAGAGAGTTTAGTTAATTTCTGGCTGATAGATCCGCCAGCTATTGGCTATTGCTATCTCTTTTAGATCTGGATTGGGATTGATGGCGAATGCATTTTTTGACAGGGCCAGCATTTCGCGATCCCAGATGGCGTTTCCGAAGGCGCAATCGGGAGGGGATTTCAGGACGGATCGAATGGCTTCGGTTTTGCCGGGACCGCTGGGAACGCGGATCAGGCGATCGGTGATGACTCCGTTGTGGATGGCTACTTCGGCGGCGAGGATGCGATTGTCAGGGATGCCGAAGTAACGCATACCGGAGCGGATGATCCACTGATTGGAAGACGAAACGGCCCAGATGTCGCATTGCGAGGCGCGCAGCCGTTCGATCAATTGCCGCATCTCGGGAAAAATGTTGGGAGCTATGGACTGCGCGAAGTAGGTGTCGCAGGCCTGCTGCACCTTCTCTTCCTTCAGACCGCGGTGCATGGTAACCATTTCTCCGCACATGACCTCTTCGGGTACCTGGCCGGCCCGGTAAGCGGCGTAGCGCGGGCGCGCCCAGCTTATGATGGCTGGCGACACGAAGCCCTGGTCGAGTTCCCAGGAGAAGAAACCTTCTCCGGCGTCGCCGGACCAGAGGGTGCCGTCGCAGTCAAAGGTGGCTAGATGCGGTTTCAGACTTAATACGCTGGCAATAAATTCGGTTTGAAGAGATGTCAGATGGGTCATGAAAGCTTTTCCGAAAGAGCGACGTATTGCTCGGGAGTATCTACGTTGAGGGCTACGAACGGGTCTTCGACGGGGACATATTCGATCTCACTCTGGTGGGCGTGCTCGACCTCACGGGCGTTCGAGGTTTCGGAAGCCTTGAGGAATTCTGAGAGCATCTCGCGTCCCAAGAGGATGGGATGTCCGTGTTGGCCGTGGTAGGCAGGAATGGCGGCCCATTTGCGGTGAGCGGTGGCTCGCTCGAATGCGGCTTCGAGCGTTCGCAAGGTCTGCAGTTGGACTGGAGGACGGTCGACTAGCGTGACCATGGCAGCATCGCGACCGCGGTTCAAGACCTCCTGCAAGCCGACTTGCAGCGAACTGAACTGGCCGCGATCGGGTTCGGGATTCACGACCAGCGAAGCGCCGTTGGCATAGACGATGGGCGCTATGGAGGCTTCATTCCTGCCAACGACTACGAGCACCTCGTCCACGTGGGAAGAAAAGAGCTTGATGGCGGCGGAGAGGAAGGTTTCTCCGGGCGCGGTGGCGGGCTGCGGAGGCCAGGGCAGCAGCGCTTTGTCGCGTCCCATGCGCGTGGACGCGCCGGCGGCGAGGATTAGCGCGCAGAAGGCTGGAGTTTTCCACATGACGGCACGATAGCAAAGTGGCGAGAGGATGCCAAGGAGCCAGATCCCGGGGAGGGCGCTACCTGGCGGCCAATTCCAAGAACTCAGATTCTACCCAGATGGTTTCGCCGATGCTGCCGGTCACGGCTTCGACCTGGAGTTCAGCTGATCCGATCTCGTTGAAGCCGACAACGGTGAAGACGTGCCCGAGGCATTTCCTGAACGTGGCAACTGTATCCACGCCGGCGTCGCCGGTGGGAAGGCCGGGTGGAATTCCTGTCAGACGGACTCGATCGCCGATCTTCATTAGTTGAAAGTGGGAAGCTTGACCAGGTCGTCGTCGGGTACGCGCTCGACGGCGTGTCCGGCTTTGCGCCAGGCGCGGAGGCCTCCGGCGATGACGAAGACTTTGAATCCAAGATCCTGTAATTGGCGCGCCACACGGGCGCTGGTGGCTTCGCGCTGTCAAGTGCAGTAGAGATAAATCTCGCGATCCTTGGGAAGGTTTTTAACTTCTTCGATCAGGTTGTTGGGTTCGATGCGGATGGATCCGGCAATGCGCTCGGAGTCGGCGTCGTAGTAACCGTGGCTGCGGACGTCGGCGATGAGCATGTTCTGGGCGGCATTGGAGGCTAATCTCTTGGCGAGCTCTTCGGCTTGAACGCGTGGAATCACGTCAAGCAGACGGTATTTATGGTAAAGCCAGATGCGATAGACGATGTAGACGGCTAAGCCGCTTCCGAGAACGACCTCAGCGGCGAAGCCGGCGGAGCGGAGTCCGCGGGTGATGGCGCGAAGGGCGTCGCTGAAGAGAAATCCGGTAAGGGTGTAGGCGGAGACGTAGAAGATTGCACCGAGACCATCGAATTGCAGGAAATCCACCAGGCGCATTTTCATGCTACCGGCCAAGGGTGGCGACATGCTGTTGATGCCGGGGATGAACTTGGCAAAGAGAAGCGTTTGCTTGCCGCGGCGGTAGAAATACTCGGCCGATCGCAGGATGCAGGTTTCAGGATTGGCGGAAAGCCGGCAGAGAAAGCCGAGCAAGGCCCATCCGCTGACTCTGCCCATGAAGTAGAGGAGAACGTCGCCGGTGATCATGGCAGCGATGCCGACGCCGACAACGAGATAAAGATGCAGATCTCCGTAGGCAGCGACGGCGCCAGCAGTCAGCATGGCAAGTGCGGCAGGGAGAGGCAAGCCAATGGCTTCCGCAAAACAGACCATTGCCAAGAAAAGATAGCCATGGAGCGAAATGGATGCGAGCAGGTTATTCGCCACGGTAATTCTTGATGGAAGCGTCCGCATTCAGTATAGCAATCGCGATGCGGTGGTTGTGCCGGGCGGGGTTGAGTTGAAAAGATAGGAGCAGCGGAGAGCTGGACTCAAGAAATGTGGGTCGTGTCGCGGCGCTGAAATGCATGGGTCCTTCGCTTCGCTCAATGACAACTAAGGAACTACTTCTCTCTTGCCACCACGAACTCGGGCGCCCACAACAAGGCGCGTTTGATTTCGGAATCGGGAAAAATGCAGATGGCGTTGCGCGCGGAATCGGCGTAGCGGGCGGCTTCTTTAGAGGCGTATTCGAGGGAACCGTAGCGGTTGAGGATGGCGAGGATATCGGCGTGGGTGACGCCATTGAAGGCGCGATCGTGGAGGACGATTTCAATTTGGCGGCGCTCGGGAGGAGTGCAACGCTCGAGCGCGTGGATGACGGACATGGTGGCCTTGCCTTCACGCAGGTCGCTGGCGACGGGCTTGCCGAGCACACTCTCGGAGGCGGTCAAGTCGAGGACATCGTCGACGATCTGGAAGGCAATGCCGAGATCGCGGCCGTACTGGCCGAGGCGCTCTTCCTGGGCGGCGGTGGCGCCTCCCAGGATGCCGCCTACTCGCATGCAGACGGAAAACAGACAGGCGGTTTTGCGGTAGATGAGATCGAGGTGCTCCTGCGGAGAAATCAGCTTGCCCAGTTTCTCCATCTGGAGGAGTTCGCCTTCGACCAGTTGCTGGGTCAGTTCGACCATCACATCCAGGATGCGGAAATTGCGCTCCTGCACGGCGATCTTAAAGGCCTGCATGTAGAGCCAATCGCCGGCGAGGACGCACATCGAGTTGCCCCACTGCGTATTGGCGGCGGGACGGCCGCGGCGGATCTGGGCCTCGTCAATAATGTCGTCGTGGACGAGCGTGGCGGTGTGGATGATCTCGACCACCGAGGCCAGTTTTACGGCGCCATTTCCCTGGTAGCCGAGAAGTTTCGCAGAAAGGAGCAGGAGGGCGGGACGGATGCGCTTGCCTCCGCCGGCACGCAGGTACTCGCCTATCTCGGTGATGGCGGCGACATTGGACACTGTGTCGCGTCCGAATTGATCTTCGATCGCAGCAATATCGTCGCGCAGCAGGTCGAAGATCTCTTTGCCGTTGATGGACGTCGTGGTACCCAATTCCTTACGTGCTCCCTTAGATTCTTGCCGCCTTTAGTGACACCGTTCACTAATTGGTGCGGTAATTCGTAAACTGCAAGTCGATGCCAAAATCCTGCTGCTTAACCATGGCGATGATCTCCTGCAAGGTGTCGCGATCCTTGCCGCTGATGCGTACGACATCGCCCTGAATGGAAGCCTGCGCTTTTTTCTTTGAATTCTTGACCAGCTTTACGATCTCGCGGGCCTTTTCGATCGGGATGCCTTGCTGCAGCGTGATTTTCTGCTTAACGGTGCTAGCTGCAGCGGGTTCGAGCGGGCCATAGGTCAGGCCTTTGAGCGGGACGCCGCGCTTGACCAGTTTCTGCTGGAAAACGTCGTTCACCGCTTTCATTTTGAACTCGTCGGCGGAGTGAAGCATGATCGCGTCAGTGCCCTCCATTGCGATCTGGGACTTAGAGTCCTTCAGATCGAAGCGGGTGCTGACCTCTTTCATCGCCTGCTGGATGGCGTTGGACACCTCGGCCAGGTCGATTTTGCTGACGATATCGAAACTGTTATCGGGCATGGAATTCTACCGGCAAGAATCGGTCTGAGTCGGCAGGTCTCAGGTGTCAGGGAGCACGGAACCTGCATTCGTGAACTTGAGAGCGCCTCTTAGGTACAGCTTGCCGAAACCTGCACTCATGAGGGTAACAGAAGAGGGATTGTCTGCGAAGGCTAGAGTCATGTTGTTGATCGTTCGGGATGGCAATCCGCTGGAGAATTAGAGAACGGAATTTGGTGCTTCTGGCGCGAGACCGAAGAATTTGTAGAAATTCCGAGCGGTTTGAGCGCCGACTTCTTCCGGCGGCAGGTTACGCAGTTGACCGATCTGGCGGGCGACCTCGCGGACGAAGGCTGGTTCGTTGCGCTTGCCGCGATGCGGGATGGGCGCGAGGTAAGGGGAATCGGTCTCGATCAGCATGCGTTCGAGGGGGACAATTTGAGCAGCGTCGCGGATGGGCTGCGCCTTGGGAAACGTGATGTTGCCGGCGAAGGAAATCATGAAGCCCATATCGAGCGCGCGCCTGGCGTGCGCAACGCTTCCGGTGAAGCAGTGAAGAATGCCACCGAGCGAGGCCGAAGACCATTGCGGGCCGCTCCAATGTTTGGCAATCATGGCCAGGCAGTCGTCCCATGCGTTCTCGCTGTTGTCGGAGGGGCGGCAATGGATGATGATGGGCAGTTTTACCGCCTGCGCCAGTTCCATCTGCCGGAGGAAGACGGTTTTCTGCATTTCTCGGGGGGAATGGTCGTAGAAATAATCGAGGCCAATTTCTCCCCAGGCGATAACCCTGGGATGGCGCGCCCATGCGAGCATCCTGGTATCGGCGGCGTCGTTGGCGAGGCTAGCTTCATGAGGATGAACTCCTACGCTAGCCCAGATGCGCGGATACTGCGGTTGGCCATCGTATTTTTCCGCCAGACGGATGCCGCAGTCGGCGGTGTCGGGGCCGTTTCCGTTGCCGATGGCCAGGTAGGCTTCGATGCCGTCCTGTTTTGCGCGCGCCAATACTTCTTCACGATCTTGGTCGTAGCGGTTGCCTTCGAGATGGGCGTGAGAGTCGATGAACATCGGTGGCTGGTCGTCTATCGTATAAGTTTGGCAAGAGCCAACAAGGGTGTCGACAAACCTGTGAATTTATTTCAGCCTTGTGCCCAGGGGGACATCTTCCAGAAAGCTTGCCAGGACTGGCTTTCCACCCTCGGGTGAGGCGGCTACGATCATGCCGTTCGATTCGAGGCCGCGCAGTTTGCGGGGCGCCAGGTTGGCAACGATTACGACTTTGCGTCCGATCAGGGATTCGGGTTCATAGGCCTCGGCTATGCCGGCTACCAGTTGACGGACTTCGGTCCCGAGATCGACTTCGAGACGGAGGAGTTTGTCAGCGCCCTTTACGCGTTCGGCAGTCTTAACCTGGGCGACGCGCAATTCCACTTTGGCGAAGTCGTCAATGCTGATTTTGCCATCGGGAATTGCGGGCGCCGGCTTGGCTGGAGGAGCTGCGGGCTTGGCTGGCGACTGAGCAGGTGTTGCGGCCGCCGGTTGCCGCGCTTCGCTCGGCTGGACGGGCGGAAGGCTCGCCGCTCCACCGTCTTTCTGTTCTTCCATTTTTTGCATCCTTTCGACTACTGACTTGTCGGCTCTCGGAAACACGGCCTGGATTTCGCCTAACTTTGTTCCGAGCTGGAGCTGTCCCCATTGCAGCTGGTTAAGGTCGAAGTTTCTGATGTCTCCGAGACCCATCTGAGACCAGATCTTTGCGGTCGCGTCGGGCATCACTGGATGTGCCAGGGCGGTCACGATGCGCAGAGCCTCGGCGCTGGTGTAGAGAACAGTAGCCAGGCGGGCGCGGCTCTCTTCATCCTTTTTGTCGTCGAGAGACCAGGGTTGATTTTCGACGATGTATTTATCGATGGCGCTAACCAGTCCCCAGGCGGTTTCGAGGGCTTTGGAGAATTGAAACTGGTCAAACTGTATTCCGTATTCGACGATTACGCTTTTCGCGGCATTCACAATGACGTCGTCGGCGGGGGTGTGCGAAGCGCGCGAGGGGTAGGGGACTTCTCCCTTGAAATAGCGCGCGATCATGGTGAGGGTGCGGCTGGCGAGGTTGCCGAGGCCATTGGCAAGATCGGAGTTGTAGCGCTGGACGAGGGCGTCGAAGCTGAAGGACCCATCCTGTCCGAAGACAACTTCGCGCAGCAGGAAATAGCGCAGGGCGTCGGCACCCAGCACGTCGACGATGGTTTCAGCGCGCACGATATTGCCGCGAGATTTCGACATTTTGCTTTCTTCAAACAACAGCCAGCCGTGCGCGGTGATGCTCTTGGGCAGCGGCAATCCGGCGGCCAGCAAAAAAGCGGGCCAATAGACGCAATGGAAGCGGACGATTTCCTTGCCGATCATGTGCACGTCGGCGGGCCAGTATTTGTCGAACCTGGTCGTGTCAGTTGAGCCGTAGCCGAGGGCGGTGATGTAGTTCGCCAGGGCGTCCATCCAGACGTAGATGACATGCTTGGGATCGTCGGGTACGGGGATCCCCCAGGAGAACGTGGAACGGCTGATGGAGAGATCGCGGAGGCCCCCGCGAACGAAGGAAAGAACTTCATTGCGGCGGGTTTCGGGGCGAACAAAGTCAGGCTGCTCGTAGAGGCGAATCAACTGGTCCTGGAAGGCAGAAAGTTTGAAATAGTAATTTTCTTCGTGGACCGTCTCGGTGGGGCGTCCGCAATCGGGACAGGGAGAGCCGGGGCCGATGACGTCAACGTAGAGTTCGTCGTAGACGCAGTATTGGCCGGTGTAGGTTCCTTTGTAGATGTATCCGTTATCGCGAATCTTGCGCCACAGCGCCTGAGCGCCTTGTTTGTGGCGGGGCGATGTGGTGCGGATGAAGTCGTCGTAGGTCAAACCCATGTGATCCCAAAGGGCACGGAATTCGGCGGAAATTTCATCGGTGAACTGCTGCGGCGTTTTTCCGGCAGCCTGGGCGGCGCGCTCGATTTTCTGCCCGTGTTCGTCGGTGCCGGTCAGGAACCATGTATCGTTCCGCAGCATGCGATGGTGGCGGGCAATGGTGTCGCAGGCAATCGTTGTGTAGGCATGCCCGATGTGGGGATGCGCGTTGACGTAGTAGATCGGGGTAGTGATGTAAAACTTCTTGTTCATTCCTGTCCTTGCCAGCCTGGCATCGTCTGAATCTGAGCGCTCAGCAGCCGCTAAGAAATTGGATCACCTAATAAGGAGCTCTGTTCATTCGGCAGTTTTGGTATGCATGAAGGCATACCCGCCTACAAATGGTACTTGAACCACGGGCCCTTAAGCTGCGCTGGTTGCCTGCGGCTTGAAGTCATCGACATCGATTCCGATATGTTGCAGATGGTGCAGCATGTGCGCGATGTAGTCTTCGAACACGAATTGAAGGGAAAGGGGTTCGGAGCCCGCAATGGTAAGCGTATGCGACCAGGCAGAAACCGGCACCGCTTCGGCAGCGGCCATCAGTTGCTTGTTAAGGGCTTGCCATAATTCGATCAACTCCTTCCAGTCGCGGTGCTGGTACGAATGCACAGCCACCCAGCCGTTCTGGTCGTAGCCTGGCAAGGACAACTTGTCTTCCAATTGCGCACGAACGATCCTTTGATGGTTGTTAGCGGCGGAATCGAGAAGGTGCCCGATTTCCTGCTTGGGGGACCAATGCGAGGGTGAGGGCTTGGTTTGGGCGGCTTCGTCGGAGAGCTTCGCGAGGCGTTCAGGCACGCGCTGCAATAGTTCACGGAAGGAAGTGATTGTCTGCATGAGATCCTCTTATGTTGGTAACTCCTGATTTCGGAATCACAATTGTTTGCGGCAGCCGGCATAGGCTTGCAGCGCTTCCTGCATTACATTTTTCAGGGGCACGTGATGGGTTTCCGCGAGTTTGCGGCAGTCTTCATATTCGGGCGCATAGTTGGAAACGGAGCCATTCATGTTCGCAATTTTAATTCGCACCGGGCCCCAGGTTGTACTTACGGTTTCCCAGCGTCTGGAAAGAGTTTGGCGACGCTCCTGGCGGCGGCGCACGCCCAGCGTGGTGGTCTCGGCAAAGATCAGTTTTGTCAGGCGATCGGCGTCTTCGGTTCTTGCGAGGACGGTGAGCAATGCTCCAGGACGGCTCTTTTTCATTTGAATGGGAATGTTGAAAGCGTCGAGCGCGCCCTCGGCCAGCAGGCGCTCCATAGTGTAGGCAAGGACTTGGGGGTTGAGGTCGTCAAGACTTGCTTCGAGCACCGCGATTTCTTGCAGCGTAGTCTCTTGCGGCGGTTGGGGCGTACCGTCTTGCCTTGCGGTCGCTGGCGTATTTGCATCAGGCGCGGTCGCGGATTCTCCGATGGTGATGCGGAGAAGGTTGGGGTGGTCGGGGAAATCACGGCTTCCGGCGCCGTAGCCTGCCTGGTCAATCTTCATTGCGGGAAAGGAGGAGAAGCGTTTGGTCAGGGCGTTGACGATCGCCGCGCCGGTCGGCGTTACCAGTTCGACTTGCGGTCCCGAGGAATATACGGGAGCGTCGCGAAGCAATTTTAGAGTTGCGGGAGCGGGGACGGGAAGCGTTCCGTGGGCGCACTTGACCGTGCCCCCGCCAACGTTGAGCGGCGAGCAGACCCAATCGTCGACGGCGAGAGATTCGGCTCCGACGGCAGCACAGACGATATCTACCATGGCATCGACGGCACCGACTTCGTGAAAGTGGACGTGATCAACGGACGTGTTGTGAATTTCGGCTTCGGCCTGGCCCAGGGCCTCAAAGATTCGGATTGCGGTGGCCTTCGCCAACTCGCTCAGGGATGCCTTTTGAATGATCTCGCGAATTTCCTTGAGGGAGCGTCCGTGCTCCTGGTTGTGGTCACGATCATGGTGCGGGTGTGAATGATGCTCAGCATGGCCGTGATCGTGATCCTGCTGCTTCCAGAAAGCTTCGCACGGCAGGTCTTTTTCGCCATTGATGTAGACGTCAACTTTGGTGGCCGAAATTCCGGCTCTGACGACGCGGGAAATCTCCAAGCGCGCACCGATATCGAGCGCCGCAACCGTATCGTGCAGGATTTTGGGGGACACTCCGGCATCAAGCAGCGCGCCCAGAAACATGTCGCCGCTGATGCCGGAAAAACAGTCCAGGTAGGCTATGCGCATAAGGTCAAAGGCTAAAACCACAGAGGACCACGGAGAAAAGCGAGAAAGACTGCCCTGGATGACTCTGTGCTCCCTGTGGTTACGGTTTTCGTCGATGGCGCGTGAAACTTTCATGATAGGGAACGCTCTCCGTGGCGTCAAACACGCTGCCGCAACGAGTTTGTTAGAATCACTGTTCTTCGAATACGTTCTTGAACGAGTTAGAGACGAAAGTTAGAGGGCATCTTGTATCGATATCTGGAACGGCGACTGGTGGAACATCTACGCGAGTTTCTGCTCCGTACCTACGGTCTGGAGACCGTAAACATCGTGGTGGAGCAGCCGCCGAAAATCGAATTTGGCGAATACGCGTTGCCGATCGCTTTCGAACTGGCGCGGAAACTCCGCAAAGCGCCACGCAAGATTGCGGAAGAGATCGCCGCCGGGGTTGGCGAGATTCCCGGGTTTGAGAAATTTGAAGTCGCTGGCGGCGGATATATCAACGTCCGCGTCAGCCGAGCGGAGTTGGCGCGGGAACTTGTGATCGATCGAACACCGGCTGCGGATGGACGCGTTGGTAAAGTGTTGGTTGAGCATTCCAGTATTAACCCCAACAAGGCAGCGCATATTGGGCATCTTAGAAATGCCATTCTTGGCGATACCTTTGTGCGGTTGCTACGGTCTGCGGGGCGGGAAGTTGATGTGCAGAATTACATCGACAACACAGGTGTGCAGGTTGCCGACGTGGTGGTGGGGTTTCTGCAGATCGAGAAGAAATCGCGGGCTCAGATTGAGGCGCTGGCTGCCGCTCCGCGATTTGATTATCTGTGCTGGGATCTTTATGCACGGGTTTCGCACTGGTATGAGGAGGACAAGGGCAACTTGCAGGCGCGGTCGGCAGCACTGCATGCGATTGAGGAAGGGAACAATGAGACGGCGGCGGTGGCGGAGCTGATTTCGGTTGCGGTGCTGAAACGGCATCTCGAAACCATGGAACGACTCGACATTGAGTACGACTTCCTGCCGCGGGAGAGCGAGATCCTTCGTCTTCATTTTTGGGATGCTGCCTTCATCAAGCTTAAAGAAGCTGGCGTCCTGACCTACGAGAACGACGGCAAGAACAAGGGCTGCTGGGTGATGCGGCGGGCTGGGACCTCTGCGGCTCAACCCTTAACCACCGGGAGCACGGAGGACGCGGGGGAAAAGATCACAGAGGAAGACCAGAAGGTTATTGTCCGCTCCAATGGCACGGTCGGCTACGTCGGCAAAGACATTGCTTATCACATGTGGAAGTTCGGGCTGCTGGGGCGGGATTTCGGGTATCGGAAATTCTTTCGCTATCCGAACCGGCATGACTGCTGGATTTCCACTACGGACGGCGAGAAAGATCATCCTCACTTTGGCGATGTGGCGGAGATTTATAACGTGATCGATGCGCGGCAGTCCGAGGCGCAGAACACAGTGATGGAGGCGTTGCGCGGGCTAGGACACGGCGAAGCCGCCGATCGCTATACGCATTTCTCATACGAAATGGTGGCGCTGACTCCGCGCTGCGCGGCGGAATTGGGATACAAACTGAGCGATGAAGATCAGGGAAGGTCGTGGATCGAAGTTTCGGGACGCAAAGGGTTTGGCGTGAAGGCGGATGATCTGCTGGACGCGCTGATTGCTTCGGCTCGCTCGGAAGTGGATGGGCGGCATGGGGATTTGCGCGAAGAGGAGCGGGCTGATATAGCGGAGCAGATCGCGATCGGGGCGCTGCGCTATTTCATGCTGAAGTTCACGAAAACGTCGGTCATCGCTTTTGATTTCAAAGACGCGTTGAGTTTCGAGGGCGATACTGGTCCTTATGCGCAGTATGCGGTGGTGCGGGCTTCCAACATTTTTCGCAAGGGTGGAATAGACGCGGAGAGTTTTCTTGGAGCTGTCGGAGGCGCGGCAAGCCGTGTCTCTACAGAAGAGTTCACCCGATTCCTTGGCGGCGAATCTGGTAATGACATCTGGGAGCTTTGGCTGGCGGCGGCCAAGACTTCTTACATCATCGGGCAGTGTATCGCTACCACCGAGCCGGCTTATCTTGCCAAGCACGCATTTCAACTGGCACAGCTTTTTAATACGTTTTATCACCGCTATCCGATTCTCAGCGAAGCGGATGAGCGGCGGAAGGATTTTCTGCTGATCACGGTGGCGGTGGTTCGTCGCGAACTGATCAGGATTCTGGGGATTATGGGAATCAGCGTGCCGGCGGCGATGTGAAGCGGCCTTACGCCGTCGGCCGAAGCCGCGCTTGCAAAACAAATTCAAACTTACCCACGACCTGAATGGGCTGTGATGATGACGGACGACGGGTATGCATGCGCGTAGACTGGAATTGATCTCTATCCGGGCTAACATGCCGTATCGCGCCGCCATGTCTGTTTTGATCCTGAGCCTTCTCTGTGGCTGTGGGCGGCCTCCGGCTGATAAGTCTCTGGACGCCTCCGGGTCGCAGAATCTTCCCTTTGACCGGCAACCGCGCTCCACGGGAATTTCGCCCAGCCAGTCGTTGATTCCATCGACCACAAAACTGCCTGAAGGAACTCCTATTCCGGTTCGCCTGGAAAGCCCGGTTTCGAGTGCTTCCGCGCATGCGGGAGACAGTTTCTCTGCGGTGGTGGATGAGCCCATCGTAGTGGATGGGCAGACGCGGGTTGCGGGCGGTACGCGCGCCACCGGGCGCGTGCTCGAAGCCCGGGCCTCCGGGCAGGCGGAGAACTCGCTTGAACCCGGCTATGTTCGAATTGTGCTGGTAAGTTTCAACGTGAAGGGCAAGGCGATTGCGATCGAAACCTCAAGCATCTTTGCCAAGGGTGGATCGCGGGACGAACGCAAGCCCGCTGCCGGGGCGGCTTCTGGCACTGGTCAAAACAGCGAACCCCGGAGCCGGGATATCGTCCTCGGAGTCGATCGCCATCTCAATTTTCGGCTCGCCCAAACGGTGGACCTGGAGTAAGGTCTCAGATCTTAAGGGAGTGGCAGCGACTTCCGACGGTTTGCTGGCCTTTCGCCGCCAGCCGCTTTGCGCAGCGGCTTCTAAAGGTGCACTGCGGCCAGATTTCGTCGTAAATTATTAGCGGTGCTAATCGCGGTTTCTGGCATGCGAGGGATCACTGGAGGTGGCGACGTCGAGGTCCACGCGCAGATGTTGGGCGGCGGCGATGCCGGGAGGGTAGCAATTTCCGTCCTTATTGTAAGTAGCGGAGCAACCGCTGGCGAAATCAGGTCGCCTGGGCGATTGTGCAAATTGCCAAACGTCGGCAAAAGAGATGCCGCCGGATGTCGGCGAAAGACTCTTTCGTGCTACTGTGCACCCCGGCGAGGGTGGGCAAGAATCATTCACGATCCAATAGGTAATGTTCCGTTCGCCGGCATTTTTTCGAATGTCGTCTGCTGTCACGATGGAGACGCCACCACCCTCCTTGGCTGCGATACCCGAGCAATAGACGCCGGCCGCGAATTGGGCGGAAATGACGCCATCGA
>Ga0074044_10000754_pt1 | contig 30239 bp, 30 predicted proteins | sample BogForMeECP23OM1_FD_94443 | JGI IMG/M metagenome (GOLD analysis project Ga0074044, IMG submission 94443) | Bog forest soil microbial communities from Calvert Island, British Columbia, Canada - Bog Forest MetaG ECP23OM1 | ecosystem: Environmental > Terrestrial > Soil > Wetlands ...
CACGGCAAATTGCTCTTGAAGTTCGTTTGCGAGGGCGATGTCACTCGAGGCGAGAACAACCGCAGTGGGATGGCCGGCGGCAGCTTCCGAGGCAAAGGAGGGCCCGGAAAGCACAACAATACGCGGAGGAAATTTAGGCGGCACTACTTGGGAAATGACTTCGCTCATGCGCGCGTGGGTGGCGGGCTCGAGCCCTTTCGTCGCGCTTACGATCGGTGTGCCTCGCGCCATGTGCGGCAGGATGCGCTGGTAGACGCTTCGAGCATGAGCGGAAGGGATCGCCCCGATCACCACTCCCGCCTTTTCCACGGCTGCGGCGGCGTCATGAGTGACCTGGACCGTTTCCGGCAGTCTATGGCCCGGGAGGTAAGACTTGTTTTCTCGATCGCGGCGGATGGATTCCGCGAGCGCCTGGTCGCGAACCCACAAGGAAATTTCATGGGCTTTGTCCGCACGGGAGAGCACGATAGCCAGTGCCGTGCCCCAGCTTCCGCCGCCAAGTATGGCAACGCGCTTCAAGGCGCGTCCTGTTTCTTGCCTAACGAAAATTTCGGCTCTTCCCCCTGGACCAGTCGCTGAATGTTTGCATCGTGTCTGTAGACAATCAACAGCGCCGCGGCCAGCGAACCGAACGTGACGGCGTAAGGCGGGGCGTGATGCGGAGCCCAGAGAAAATAGATAAGCAAGGGCATTGCCGCTGCCGCCGAGATCGAACCCAGCGACACAAACCGCCAGTAAGCGACGACCAGCAGGAATAGTATTGTGGCACCCAAGAAAGCGGGCGGGCATAACACCAGAAAAACGCCTGCGGCCGTGGCCACTCCCTTGCCTCCACGAAATCCGAGCCAGATCGGGAAGCAATGGCCCGCGAGAACGCACAAGCCGGCAATCATCATCCAAGTAGAGCTCTGGTCAGACAGCCGCTCGGCAAGAATTACGGCAAACGCACCTTTCGCGGCGTCGAGCAGCAGCGTGAGAATTCCAGCGAGCGGCCCGGCAACGCGCGCGACGTTGGTCGCACCGATATTGCCGCTGCCTGCTTTGCGGACGTCCGCCGCGCCAAAAAGCTTGCTCAGCAACAAGCCGAAAGGAATCGATCCGAGTAGGTAGGCAGCCACAGGAATCGAGAGGAGTGTCGCGTTCAGCTCGGCCATCTGGCGCTAGGCCTCCAGGGTGAAGGGATAAGACGCGAGAGTAGTGTACTCGGCGCCTGACGGCTTCAGCTTGCTTTCGATGAGGTGGAAATCGCGCGCTTGGAACGAGCCAAATTCGCGCTCGCTGTTCTTCTGGATCGCAGCGCGCAGTGTTTCGTGCAGGCCGGGAGGCTCGAGCCTCGCCAGCGTCAGATGGGGTGTGAAGGGGCGGCGTTCGCGCACAACGCCTTGCGTTTCGAGGACGCGATCGATTTCACCCGCGAGTGACGGCAGATTCGGTGAGGCGTTTACTCCCGCCCAGAGCACGCGTGCACGATCTCCGTTGGGAAAAAATCCGAGCCCGCGGAACTGCAGATCCACTGGCGCATCCGAACGAATCGTCGAGAGCGCTCCGCGGATTCCCCCGAGCTTTGCCGGCGATACTTCGCCGATGAACTTGAGCGTCACGTGAAGATTCTCCGGGCGTACCCATCTCGGCCGCTTGTCCGCCGCTTTTGCGCACAATTCGCGCAGTTCCTTAATTTGTGCTGCCAGATTGTCTCGCACGGCGCCGGGAATCTCCAGCGCGACGAAAAGGCGCACGCTCAGGCTCGCTTCGTGGGCTGTTTGCCGTTATAGAGAAAGTGGATGCGGACCAGGTCCAGCGCGGCTTGCGACGCCTGCCAGCGGATGGATTCGCGATCGCCAGGAAACCGCACGCCGCGTTCCTTGACACCACCGGCATGCGCGAGCGCGATGTGCACCGTTCCAACCGGCTTTTCTTCCGTGCCCCCGCCCGGTCCGGCAATTCCGGTGATCCCGACGCCAAACGTGCTGCCCACGCGGCGGCGAATTCCTTCCGCGAGAGCCACCGCGACTTCCGCACTGACCGCGCCTTTTGCTTGAATAAGCTCCGCGGGCACGCCCGCCCATGCCGTCTTGAGTTCGTTGCTGTAGCAAACCACACCGCCGAGGAAATACAAAGAGCTGCCCGCAATGCTCGTCAGCCGCTGCGCCAGCAGGCCTCCCGTGCAGCTTTCCGCAGCGGAAATCGTAGCGTTGTGCAATGTCAGTTCCGCGGCAATCACTTCTTCGAGCGGGGAGCCGTCTTGGCTAAAGATTCGGTCGGTGAGAGCGATCTCGAAGCCGCTGACGATTTCGTCCAAGGTTTTTTTCGCGTGTTCCGCGTCGTCCGTCCAGATGCGCAGATGGACCTGCGTCTCGCCGGGTGCCGCGAGGACGGTTGTGGTCACCTCGGGAAACCGCTTGTAAATTCCCATGATGCGCTGTTCGACGTGCGATTCGCCCAGCCCGGTGACGCGAATCTCGCGGTGAAACATACGCACACCGGAGGCGCGGCGCTCGAGGCGCGGCAAAACCTGCTCGCGAAATACCGGTTTCAACTCGCGCGGCGGCCCCGGCAGCAGCACGATGAAGTGCCCGCCATCTTCCAGCCACAAGCCTGGCGCTGTGCCGCGCGGATTCTCCAGGATTTCCGCGCCCTCGGGAACCATCGCCTGGCGCACATTGACCTCGGGCATTTCGCGGCCCAGCGCGCGGAAGCGACCCTCGATGTAGCGAAGAATTTCGTCGTTGCGCCGCAGCTTGCGATGGAGAAGATCAGCGACCGTTTCGCGCGTGAGGTCGTCTTCGGTAGGGCCAAGTCCGCCCGAGGAAATGACCAGCGGAACGCGGTTCAGCGCGTCGCGAAATGCCTCGCTCAGCAAGTCGCGGTTATCACCCACAACCGTCTTCCGCAGCACCTCGATGCCAAGCTTGTTCAGCTCTTCCGTTAGGAAGAGCGAATTGGTGTCCAGGCGGTCCGGCGTGAGCAGCTCCGAACCGACTGCAATGATTTCTGCTTTCAACTTATGGGAGCCTCGCGATTCCCGGGATTTTCTTCCATTGCTCCGCCGCGGCCGCACATCTTGAAAACTGCTTGAAGTCGCCCTCTAGAAAGGCCGCGGCAAGATTCTGCAGGTCATAGGCAAGATCGCGGAAGGCCGCCAAAGGATCATCCGAAAAACCTGGATATCTGTTGTCCCTCTTGTCCCCCAGAAGGGCATGCATGTAAGACTCATGGTCAATGCAAGTCTGTCCGAAGTGATAGGTCACCAGGCCCAGCGAGTAACGATAGTGGATTTCTAGTTTGCGATCTGCGTTCACATAGGCGGCGCTGGCATAGTCCCCACCGCTGCCACGCCCCGAGTGGTCATCTGTAAAACAAAAACCATGTTCACTCATCACGGGATCGAGTATCGTGCACCCTTCACGCATAACTTCGATGGGCGGCCTGTTCATGCTTCATCCCAACAGTGGCAAACCGCGGACATCCCAGTCCAGCGTGAAGAGCGCCCCGGTGGTGGCGAGAATGGCGCGGCCTGAGGATTGCAACGCCATGCCTACGAGGCCTGAGCCACTGAGCACGACGTCGGCGTGCGCTTGCGGCGTGATGCGAATGATGCCGCGCCGGCCGCCATAGGAAGCGGCGACATAAAGATTGCTGTCGCGGTCAAAGGCCAGCCCTTGCGGACGTCCAAGGCCGCGAAAAAAAGTCGTTACTTCGCCGCCCTGCGTGATGCGGTACACCCGGTCATAGCTGGATGTCGTCGGCCCGGTGACATACAAATCGCCGCTTGGATGAAACGCGAGATGATACGCGGCGAGCGACGGCTCGATGGTCGCAAAAACAAAAATCTCGCGGCTGGGACTAATCTTGAAAATTGTCCCGCTCCGGTCGCCCACGTAAAGATTTTCATTGCGGTCGAACGCGATACCCGTGGCAACGCCCATGCCTTCGATCCACTGTTCGGCGCGGCCCTCCGGCGTAATCCGGTGAATCGTGCCGTCGTTGCGGCAGGAAACGAAAAGATTCCCCGCGCGGTCCACGGCCAGGCCGCTGGGATTCACCAGCGAAGTGACGAAAGGTTTCACGCTGTAGTTCGCCGTAATTTTATAAAGGGAAACGGGAACGCGCTGCCCGCGGTTTCCGGAAAACGTGACGTACGTATTGCCAAACGCATCGACTGCGGGATTGGCGATGGGGTGCAGATTGTCCGCGATGAGCACGCCAATCGAAACGGGGTGCGGCTGGCTTTCGTTCGCGGCTCTGAAGACGCGGACTACTCCGCCAGTCGCGCCCTCCGGGACTCGCGCAATGAGCCGGTTTTCGCTGGCCAGCGCCAGCCCGGCTTCCACTTCGCCAAAACGCACCACAGGCAGCGGGTGAGCGCGCGAAGCGAATCCGCTGCCGTGAATAACGATTTCGCCGCCGGGAATGGCAGCGGCAGGCGCAACTCTATCAATCCGGGGGATGCCGTTCCTCTCTGCCGAAGACCCAAAGCCGAATTTCATACCCAGCCAAGCAACCCAAAGTGTAACGCCACTCGCAACAGGATAGCAGCGTAGATGCCTGCCATCCAGTCGTCCGCCATAATGCCCCAACCGTGGGGAAGTTTCTCAAGTTGACGCACGGGGAATGGCTTCCAAATGTCGAACAGGCGAAACAACAGGAATCCGAGCAGCAGGTATTTCCAATTTACGAGGCTCAGCGTAAAGAAGATTGCGTAGGCGGAGAAGTCCATATGCTCCGTCAGATGCGGCAGCGCTATGGGAATCAACGGCAGCAACAAAGTGAGGTGTTGCCCCGCGACTTCGTCAATCACAACGAATTGCGGGTCTTTGATGCCTGAGAATTCCGCGGCCCGGTAGGAACTCCACACGCCGATCGCAGCCATGAGCACCATCAGGCCGAGTGCGCACAGCAGCGGCAGGGCAAGCGTGGAATTGTGAATGTCGCTGCCCGGAACCAGAAAGTGGTCGTCGTTGAACACCGCATCCGTTAGAGGATGCAGAGAGATGAGCCCCCGGGGCGATGAGGGGTGCAGAAAAAAGACTGCCGATAGCACCGCCGTTGCCACCCCCACGAGCGAGCCGAAAGTGCCCGGGGCCTTGGGCAGGTAACCAACGCCAAGCACGGTAGCTATGGCGAGCGCGAGCCGCGGCTTCTTTTGCGGAGCGGACGTGCCGCCAGGAATTTCAGTGGATGGTGTCATCTGGCTTGCGGAACCCCTTAAAATCCTCGTCTTCCTCCGCGGCTTTTTGCTCACCGGGGCCTTTAGCCGCTTCGAGCTCGCTCATATCGAAGGCCGGTTCGGACACGACGTACTTCTCGGTGGCCCAGTTGCCAAGATCGCGGTCGCGGCAGCGCTCGCTGCAAAAAGGAAAGTCCGCGTTGATCTCCGAATCGGTCGGCGTCTTACAAATAGGGCAGCGATGTTTCATCGAAATAACTCTCGACGGTTCGTGATTCGCCTCACGCCAAATCACGATGCCGGTATTTTTTCTTCTCTGCGAACTTTGCGCACTCTGTGTTGAAAGCTCCTTTTAACTCGGAGGCGACAGGGGCCGCAGAGCACAGTTTCTGGGGAGTGAGTATAGCTCAGCCAAGGACGCGAAGCGGAGCGCCAGTAGCAATCCGATGGAGCTTCTCGGCCGGCGGAACGCTGGGCACCGAAGACGCATCGCTGATTCGGCCAGCGATGGGCCGGAGCTGCGGCAGAATCCCGACGACGCGGCCTATTAGGTCGTACGTATCAGCTTTGAGGATTTCGACGCGTGCGACGTCGCCCGTCTCGGCCGTTTCGCCACCTGGTAGTTCGATGTCGGTCAAATAAAGCTTGCCGTCGATATCCGGTGCCATGCCTTCGAGCCGCGCTTCCCACACCAGCGGATTATCTTTCGAGGGACCTTCGACAAGCGCCGTGGCTGCGCGGCCCTTCCAGGCGCGCAATTTTTCGCGCGAGATTTTTTTCTGAATGGCCATCAAACGGTTGCGGCGATCAGTGATCGTGTCTGCGTCTACCTTCTCGTCGAGCCCGTAGCTGTTCGCGTTGTCCACATCGGAATACTCGAACACGCCCATCCAGTCGAGATTTGCTGCGCGCACAAAGCCGCAAAGCTCATCGAAATCCGCTTCCGTTTCGCCAGGAAAGCCGGCGATAAACGAGGTGCGCAGTGAAACGCCGGGAATCGTCGCCCGGATGCGTTCGAGAAGCTTCAAGAAGGCGTCGCCGTGCGAGCCGCGTTTCATGCGCGCCAAAACATTGCGGCTGGCGTGTTGCAACGGCATGTCCATGTATTTGGCGAGGCGCGGATGTGCCGCAAGCGTGTCCAGTAATTTCTGCGTCACGCGATTCGGATAGGCATAAAGAAAGCGCACCCAGAGCAAGTCTTCCACCTGGGCAAGGCGCTCGAGCAATTGCGCCAGGCCGTCGCGTAGGCCCAGGTCTTCGCCGTAAGAAGTCGTATCCTGCCCGATTAAAGTGATTTCGCGCGCGCCTGACGCCGCGAGATTCTCCGCTTCGCGCACCACGGATTCAAAGCGCCGGCTGCGGAATGCACCGCGAAGTTGAGGAATGATGCAGAACGTGCAGGGGTGATCGCAGCCTTCGGCGATTTTGATGTAAGCGGCGTGGCGTGGTGTGGTGATGACGCGCGGCGTCAGGTCGTGATAGAGAAACGCCGGCGGCGCAGCGGGCAACACACGCAAATCGCCATCGACCGCCTCAAGAATTCTTTCCACTTCGCCGGTTCCCACAACGGCATCGACTTCCGGAACCTGCTCCAGAATCTGTTCGCGGAAGCGCTCCACAAGACATCCTGCGACGATGAGCTTGCGCGCCGCGCCAAATTTCTTGTGCTCCGCCATCTCCAGAATCGCGTCCACGGATTCTTTCTGCGCGGATTCGATGAAGCTGCAGGTGTTGACGACGAGAATCTCCGCTTCATCCGCGCGCGGCGTAAGCTCATACCCTTCGCGCGCAAGAATACCCATCATCACCTCGCTATCCACGAGGTTCTTCGGACATCCCAGGCTGACAAATCCGACCTTAGTCATAGGCAGTAAATTAGCGCCTTTGCGCAATCGTTAATTCTAACACGGCAACCCAGGATGACAGGAATCGCGCTGGTTTCGGCGGGCCGTCTGCTAGATCGTAGTTTTTCGACGGGCAACTAGGCTACTCAAGCTAAAAATAATCAAGGCGAAGATAAGCGCATTCGTCGGAATGCTTATTACCACGAAATCGAGTTCGGACGCTGAATGGACTCCGCGCAGGAGCATGCAAACATACAAACCAATCGCCTGCGGCCAGACCAACGCTCGATTGTGCGTGCGATACAAAAGGAAATAGAGCGCGTCTGAAAGAAATAAACCAGTCAATGCTGCAATCCAGATGCGTCGTTTAACACTCATCGCGAAGCGAAGGACGAGCGGATTTGCTCGAGCAGCGCGCGCAGCCGAATCGTGTCGCACGGGGCGCCGCCGAAGCGGGCTTGCGTGTAGTGCTGCGTGAATTCTTGCAGAGCCGGCGCGACACGCGGCTGCGAAACTGCAGCCGCAAACTCGAACGGGGTTTGCGCTGGCTGGCGCGCGAAGCCACGCCGTGCGAGCAAATACAAGAGTTCTCCGTAGAGCCGCGAAGCAAGCTGCGGATTGGAGCGGGCCTGCTCCGGCGAACGAAGTTGCCACGAGAGCCACAGCCGCCGCACCAGGGCGACAACCAAATCAAAACGCAGTGTGATCAAGAACAGCACCACGGCAAGAGGAAGCAGCACGCGAAGGCCATTGTTCCAGGACCTCATCCACTTTCGCCCTTTTGCCTCCTGGTGAACAAACCAAGTGCGCGCGATCTCCGTCCAGGTGCGCGTGCTGCGCTGCATAGTCTGCGCGAGCAGGATTTGATGAATGAAATCGTAGTTGATCACCCACTCGTTCCAGGAAAGCTCGAACCAGTCTATGTATTGGCCGAGGCGCGAGAAGAGACCGCCGGCATCTTCAGCGCCCGGCGGCGTGGGATCAAAAGTCATCCAGCCGCTCCCGGGGAAATAAACTTCCACCCAGCTGTGCGCGTCGCTGGCGCGGACGATGTAGTCCTCGCCAAGGTCGTTGTACTCGCCTGGCAAAAAGCCGTTTACCTCCCGCGTGGGGATGCCCAGCGTGCGGAGCATGATGGCCATCGCGGAAGCGAAATACTCGCAGTGGCCCGAGCGGGTCTCGAAAAGAAAATGTGGCAGAGGATCGTCGCCGGGTTTTCCTGTGAGGTTTAGATCGTACGTGTAGTGGGAACGCAGGTAACTTTCCAAGGTGATGGTTTTATCGAAGGGTGTCTGCGCGCGCGCCGTGATCTCCCTCGCTAATTCCGGAATTCGCGGATCGAGTTTCGGCAACTGCAAGTACGTGCCGCGAATGTCTTGGGGATAGTCCGTCGAGGCCGCGCGCAATCTGGGCACATTTCTCGCTGGCAGCGAAGAGAACCCTTCGTATCGCAGCGCGGTGAAGTTGTGGAAAGGATTGAAGAGAGAGCCGGTCGCGTCGCGAATGATATAACTGCGGCGCGCACCCAAGTCCGGGTTGGAGCCCTCGCCGGAAAGATTTCCGCGTATGGAGATTGCGTTTGCAGGAGCAAACACGGTGTCCGTCGCGATGGGTTCGAGAAGAATCGTGTAGTGCAATCTGGCCCCGGTTGGATCCGCTTCGGGAGGACGGTCCATGATGTTTATCCAGCCGTTCACTCCGGCGGGAATCGTGACCGAGTCGCGGTCGGGCGAGGACCAGCGTTTTCCGTCAAACGTGGAGAGAGCGATGCCGCGCCAGCGCAGAGTGGGATACCCCACCGGTCTGCCGGTGCGCACGCGCATGACGACAGTGAAATTTTTCTTGATCTCGCCGATTTGGCCAAGCTCCACGTCGTCGCTGAAGCCCGACATCAGCGTCGGCTGTAAACTGGTGCGGCCGAGATAGCCCGCGCTAAAACGGGGAAAGAAGAAAAAGAGCGCGCCGCCGATGATCATGGCGCCGAGTGCCACACTGAGCGCCGCGAGGACCAGGGCGCGATCGAGGCGGCGTTCTTGCTGAGGCCGCGCATCCACTTCTGGCGCTATCGCGCCTTTGGATCCACGGCGCATTTCGAGACCGACGAACGTAGCCACGCCAAACAAGAGGAACAGAAAGAAAAGTCCGAGGAAAGTCGTGTCGATGGTGAGAACGGCGGAGGCTAGAATGCCCGCGAAGGAGAGCATCGTCAGAAAAAGCGCATCACGGTCCGAGGAGGCGCTGTAGAGCCGGATGAGCATGACAAACAGGAGAAAATGAATAGCGCCGAGAAGCGCGGCGTATAGTGCGGGATTGGAAGAGGATGAGACGAAGGCGCGCGAAAGAAAAACTACGTCCAACGGGAAAACGAACAAGTAGGCAACGACCAGACGCGTGGCGACGCGCTGCGGAATTTCCGCTGGGCAGCGCCGCCACCAGCGGATTCCTTTATAGAGCACGGCGGAAGGCGCGAGGATCATCGTGATCAGATCCAGTTTTCCAGTGCTGACGAGAGTGGCGACGGCTGTGGCCATGAGCAGAAAAAGAGAAGTGCGGAAGAAACGCTCGGCGGGGAGCGCAGGGACACTCGTTACGGATGCGGAGGCGGCCATAGGGGACCCTTTAATCCTAGCACCAGCAGGGCGCGGCGCGCTGGAGGCTGGGCGAAACGATAACGCTCAAAGCTGCAACTTGGAGCGTATCTCGGGGGCAGCTGCTGATTCTGAAAGTGCGGCGCGCGCGATTTTGCGTGTGAGATTCGAGACCGGCAGCTTCGAGAAATCTTTCAGTGGAATGCTTTTTGTGCCGCGGATGTGCGGGATTTTTGCGATGGCGACGCGGAAGGGAAGAACCGTGACGTTGCGATAGGTCACCGCATGACGGACTCGGGCGAGCGGCTCGAAGGGGAGCACGCCATTCTGGGCGGGCAATAGGTCAGCGACAAAACTCCGGAGTTCCGTCAACGCATGCTTGCGAATCGCGACCGTGGGGAAATGCCACATTCGCGAGACGAGCGTGGCGACGTCGTCGGCAGCGGGCTTTCTCTCGCCTTTTTCGCGAGGCGGAGACAGCAGAAGTGTTTGGCCGCGCGGGGTGAAAAAAACAGCCGCGGCGAGAACGATTTGCACGCCTTCGCGTTTCTTGCGTTTCTCTGGAAAAGATTCGGGGTCGCCTGATCGGCGCGCGCGGCAGAGGTTTGCAACGGGGCACAAGAGACATTTGGGAGAGTGCGGCGTGCAGACCATTGCCCCGAGTTCCATCATGGCCTGATTCCAATCTCCCGGCGACTTCGGATCCAAAAGTTCCGCGGCGGTCTTTTGGAGCGATTGCCAGCGCCTGGATTCCCGCAGATCGCCGCGCAGGGCGCCAAGCCGCGCAAGGACGCGCGCGACGTTGCCGTCGAGGACTGCGTGTCTTGCCTCAAAGGCAATACTGAGAATTGCAGCACCGGTGTAAGGACCGATTCCCGGAAGAGCGAGAACAGCTTTTTCCTCTCGCGGAAATTGTTCGCCGTGTTGCTGCACGATTTGTTGCGCGGCCTTTTGCAGATTTCGCGCCCGGCTGTAATAACCGAGGCCCGACCACAGCCGCAGCACCTCTTCCTGCGGCGCTTCCGCGAGCGCGCGCACATCCGGGAAACGCGCCAAAAATCGTTCGTAGTAAGGAATCACGGCCGCGACGCGTGTTTGCTGCAGCATAATCTCCGAAATCCAGATGCGGTACGGATCTTTCGTGCGCCGCCACGGCAAATCCCGCTGAAACTGGCGAAACCAGAGGAGCAGCTGCTTGCGGAAATTCTTGACCTCGCCACCGGTGAGCATCTCAGCCAGGATTCTCCCACAGAAGAGGAAACACGTGCTCAGATAGCAGCCTGGCTAGTTTTTCCGTCGGGCTTGTTCGGCAGCGGACAGTCAATCCCAAAATCGGACGCCAATCGCATCTGAATCCTTCCCTGGATGTTTTAAGACACTGAAAACGGGCGAGTTGCGTTCCTCTCCATGGGCGTCCCATTGCTGGTAATCTTGCGGCTCGCAGCTTTTTTTCTGCCGGCGGCTATTCTCGGGAGGAACCATGGACGGTTTCAAGCAGGATTTGGCTTACGCGATCAGGGTGCTCTTCAAATCCTGGAGCGTGACTCTGATCGCCGTGGCGACTCTCGCCCTGGGAATCGGTGCCAATACGGCGATCTTTTCCGTCGTAAATAGCGTGCTGTTGCGCCCGCTGCCTTTTCCAAATTCCGGCCGCATCGTTTATATCCTCGAAAAGCTTCCCGGGTTCAGCACCAGCATTCCCATGAATGCGACGGACTACAACGCTTTTCGCGAGCGCCAGCAAACTTTCGAGCAAATGGGAGTTTACGGCAACAAACATTTCGATTTGTCCGGAACAGGAACGCCCGAGCGCGTTACGGGAGCTCGCGCGTCCGCGTCCGTTTTCCCCCTGCTGGGAATTTCGCCCCTCATGGGCCGCACGTATACCGAGGAAGAAGACCAGTCGGGCCATGCGGTTGTCGTACTGAGTTACGGACTGTGGCAGCGAACGTACGGCGCGGACCCAACCATCCTCGGCCGAGCGATTCAGCTGAATCGTCAGCCATACACCGTTATCGGCGTAATGCCAAAGACCTTTGAATTTCCGCTGCGCGGAGGGGTCTGGAGCATCACTCCTGCGGAGCTGTGGGTGCCCATGTCGTTTACAGCCGAAGAGAGGCAAGGCTGGGGCAACATGTACAACCACAATGTGGTGGCCCGGCTCAAGCCTGGAATCACTGTCGAGCAGGCTCAGGGCGATGCAAACCGCGCGATGGCGGAGGTCGAAAACCTATACCCCGCGCCATTAGTGGCCTTTTTTAAGGGTGCGCATGTTGGCGCCGTCGTGACTCCGTACAGCCAAGTTGTAACCGGCGACGTGCGCCTTCCTCTGCTGCTACTTCTCGTCGCAGTAGGGTTTGTGCTGCTGATTGCCTGCGCCAACGTCGCCAATTTGCTGCTCGCGCGGTCCACCGCGCGGCAAAAGGAGATTGCTCTGCGCGCGGCGTTGGGCGCCGATCGTTGGCGACTGGCGCGGCAGATGATTACGGAGAGCACAGTCCTTGGCTTGCTGTCGGGTCTTGCCGCAATTTTGCTTGGCGGCTGGGGCATGGAGCTGATTTTGTCGCTCGCGCCTGCTGGCTTGCCCCGCATGCAGGAAGTTCGCATTGATTGGCACGTATTTCTTTTCGCCCTGGTGCTGTCGCTGGCGACGGCGATTGTCATTGGCATTACTCCCGCCATCGAAGCCACGCGCATTGATCCGCTCGAATCGCTCAAGGAAGGCGGCCGAGGCGGAGGCCCATCGCGCGGGCGGCGCAAATTGCAGAGCCTCCTGATTGTTTCGCAAACGGCGCTGGCCGTGATGTTGCTCATCGGCGCGGGACTCCTGACGCGAAGCTTCACGATGCTGCTCAAAACGGACCCTGGGTTCCGGCCGCAGCGCGTGGTGACCGCAACAATTGCTTTGCCGCTTCGTGCGTATTCCAAAGCCGACTCGATCCGCGGTTTCTGGAAGGAATTGCTGGCCCGCTCAGAAAACCTCCCGGGCGTTAGCGCGGCCGGCTTCTCCACCGATTTGCCGCTGGATGTGCAAGAACGTGATGCGGTCACCATCGATGGCAACGAAAGCACCGGAAATGACCAGCCCAGCATCTCGCAGAGCTGGATCATGGGCGACTATTTTGGCGCCATGGGCATCACGCTCAAGCGGGGACGCGATTTCACTCCAGCCGAGATCGTCGGAGCTCCCAACGTAGTCATTGTGAGCGAAACTGCGGCGCGAACGTATTGGCCGGGCCAGGATCCTCTTGGCAAGCGCATCCGGTATGGTGGCGACCTCTGGCGCACGGTGATTGGCGTCGCCGCCGACGTGAAGGATCAATCGCTGCAAGCTCCCGCCGGTCCACACGGATACACGCCCTATTTGCAGGAACCAAACGCCACGCTGGAAAGCCAGAACTTTGACGAGCTCCGCACGCTTAACCTGGCGGTGCGAACCAGCGTGGATCCCGCGCTCGTGTACACCTCGATTCGCTCGTCGGTGGCCGCGATCGATTCGCAAATTGCTCTCGACGATCTAAAGACCATGGACGCGGCGATCGATAAATCTCTCGCGCCGCAGCGCTTCAACCTCGCTTTAGTGGCGCTCTTCGCGGTGCTGGCCATTTTCCTGGCGGCTGTAGGAGTGTACGGCGTGCTTTCCTATTCGATCAGCCAGCGTACTCGAGAGATCGGCGTGCGCATTGCCCTTGGCGCTCAGCGAGGGCGTGTATTGCGAATGGCGGTTGGCGAAGGAATGAAGCTAGCCATTCTGGGCACAGCGGTTGGAATGGCCGGCGGTTTTGTGCTCACACGTTTGATTGCCAGCCTGCTCTTCGGAATCACGGCGCGCGATCCGTTCACTTTTGCCGCGGTGGGAGTGGTGGTCGCTATCGTGTCATTTGCGGCTTGCTACATTCCCGCGCGGCGGGCCATGCGCGTCGATCCGATCGTGGCTTTGCGCTACGAGTAAAAACTTTAGCCAAACGCGCAGCGATCAAGGCACCAGATCTTCGAGAAATATGACCCAGGACTGGTTCCAGATGCTGGAAGGGATGGAGCCGCGTGATTCGCTGGTGACAATCACGCGAAAAATTTCGGGCGGGCTGGCCAGGTTGGAGAGAAGCGCGCGCTTCGGGTCCGGCGGATGGGATTTTGCCGTGGCGAGATGCTTCAGGATATCGAAGATGATCTCATCGGCTTCGACGAGCGGCGTTTCAAAGCCCGCGGTGCGAAATTGCAGGATGGCATTGCGTTCGTAGAAGTGCCACGCGAGGGCGGCGCACATGGTGACGGCGCACTCGAAGCGGGCATCCGCGTCTTTTGCGGCCAGCCCCACAGAAGCGTGCGGATCAAGCACAAGAATGACGCGGCAATCATCCTCGCGGGTGAACTCGCGCACCATCAGAGAACCCAGTCGCGCGGAAGCTTTCCAATGGACGTGGCGGGAGCTGTCGCGGGGTTGATAGTCGCGCAAGGCGTACAAATCCTGCCCGCGGCCTTTGGCCAGGCTTTCGAGCGCGCCTTGCATGCCGGGAAGTACTTCAAAGAAATCTCGCGTGGGCTCGACCGAGGGGTAGACGAGTGCCTCCGACTTCAAATCAATGCGCCGGGCTTTTTGTAAAAAGCCAAACGGGAACCGCGTAACGATGCGGAAAGCTTCCTGAGAGTAGACACCTCGCCGCGGAAATGTCATCGGCACGTGTTGTTGCACGCGGTCGTGCTTCGGAATATAAGGAAAATAGACCGGCGTTTCTAACATGGCCGCGTTCGCGGCATTTTTTCCGCGGACAGCCTCGACGCGCAGAGAAAACGACGGCAGCGTGATTTTTTCGTTGTGCACCTCGACAAGCGTGCGGACCGGCTGGCCAGCAAAAATGTGCTCGGGCAACTGCAACCGCATTTCGACTCCGGAAAGCGTGATTGAAGAAAGAATTCCGGACATCAAGATGATGGCTATCAAGCTTGCGAGGATCAGAAATAGCAAATTGTTGCCGGTGTTAAGCGCGGCGACGGCGACCAAAAAGATTCCCAAAATGTAGATCCAGCCTTCGCGGGTAACCCGGTACTCCATTTTGTAGCCGATCCAGCGAAGCGGCGTGCGCTTGGCGAGAACCGGAACCAGCGTTACGGCTACCCACGCGGCGACGACCAGAGCGCCGAGCGCGGAGGCGATGGCGAGACCCAGATGCCCGAGTTCCGCTGCCGTGCCGGAATAGATCGCGAGGAGCAAAGCGACGGCGAGGGCGGCGATGGAGACAAAGAAGGCGCGCACAGCGGAACGATCGGCTTTGGCCCAGAGTTGCGCGGCTGTCGTGGATAGACTCACAGAGGTACGCGAACGGAGTCGACAATCTCCCGGAGAACAGATTCCGTCGTCTCCGATTTTCTTTGCAACGAAGCGTGGCGAGCGCTGGCCACCACGCGATGCGAAAAAACAGCAACGGCAAGCTGCTTGAAGTCGTCGGGCAAGCAATAATCGCGGCCATCGAGAAAGGCGCGGGCTTGCGCGGCGCGCTGCAACATGAGCGTGCCTCGAGGGCTGACACCCAGGGCAAGCTGCTCGGTTTTGCGCGTGCGGTTGACAATCTCCAGGGCGTAGTCATGAAGGCTGGCGTCCACCTTCACGCGGGCGACGGATTCCTGCATTTCGAGGACGTCGGCGATGCCAGCAACTGGTTCGAGCGCCGCAAGGGAATCGTCATGGATGTGCTTGCGGAGGATTTCGCGCTCCGTTTCGTGCGACGGATAGCCCATCTTGATGCGCATCAAGAAGCGGTCGAGCTGCGATTCCGGCAGCGGATACGTACCATGGTGCTCGACAGGATTCTGTGTGGCGATGACGAGAAAGGGATGGGGTAATTGCAGCGTTTTGCCGTCCACGGTGACTTGAGCTTCGTTCATCGCTTCGAGAAGAGCCGACTGGGTGCGTGGAGTGGTGCGATTGATTTCATCTGCGAGAACGACGTTGGCGAAAATCGGCCCGGAGCGAAACTCGAACTCGCGTGACTCGGGATTGTAAACGCTGACGCCGAGAACGTCGCTCGGCAGAAGGTCTGAAGTGAACTGGATACGCTGGAACGTGCAGTGAAATGATTTCGCCAGAGCCTGGGCGAGAGTAGTCTTGCCGACGCCCGGGACGTCTTCAATGAGCAGATGGCCGCGGGCGAGAAGAGTGATCAGCGCGAGCTGAATGGCCTCTTCCTTGCCGTAAATCGCGCGGGAGATGGAGCGCTGAAGCTGAGAGACGATCTGCGATGTAGCCGTCGGCATCTGTTGAAAACCCGGGTCCTTCCTGCTACAAATAGATAGATGGTGCTTTGCAGTGTCGCGGCTGTATAGGCCGGGCGACTAGCTCAGTTGGTTAGAGCGCTCCCCTCACACGGGAGAGGTCAAAGGTTCAAGTCCTTTGTCGCCCACCATAACCCTCTCATTTTGGCATCAATCTGTACATCGAATCAAAAACTAGGCGTGCGTGTGCTCAATCGGTGGTTGCATCAATCGATGAACAGGGCAGCGAGCAGCCCGTGATGCCCGTAGAAAAAATTCCTCATTGGCCGTCTAAGTGACCATCCGACTCCAGAGGTTACGCTAACGGCGTATAATCCCGCCGTGGCTTCTTTTCTTCGCACCGTTGAATTTCTGGCGCTGAGCGTGTGGCTCGGGAGCGACGTGTTCCTGAGCTTCGTCGTGGCGCCGGGCACCTTTCGAGTGTTGGCGCCGCACCGCGACCAGGCTGGAGCCGTCGTCGGGTTCTCGCTGACGCGCATGCATCTTGGAGGCATTGTCTTGGGAATCGTGTTTTTGCTGGTGCGTCTGGCCCGGACACGAGCTTTGGCTAGCTTTGTAAGTCCCGCGGCACTCTGCGTGGTGGTGATGATCGCGCTTACGGCCATTTCGCAGTACACGGTGAGCGCAAGGATGGCTGTTCTGAGAGTGCAGATGGGGTCGATTCAGGCAACCGCGGCGGATAGCCCCCTGTTGGCTGAATTTAGCCGGCTACATGGGATTTCTGTATCGCTCGAGAGTGGCGTTTTGCTGGCCGGAATTGCTGCTATATATCTGATGGTAAGAGAGTTAGTCGCGATCCAAGGACTCTCGCACTAGATTTTGTTTCTGCTGCCCCCCCCACCCCCCGGGTGTCCGCAAGTTATGAAGTAAACCCATGAAAGGATTGGAGTTGCGCCGATTCCTGCGTGTACGCAGGGGCAAGTGTGATTCGCTGATTCTAAGGGGATGTTTGGAAGGCGGAGCGCAACTTCGCCCGATGGGGAGAATAGCCGAAGTCGGGCCAGCGCGTCCAGCGGAATCCGCTAAACGGCCGGAGATGGGGGTTGAACGGCGGATATGGGGCAGCGAAGGGCTTAGAAGTCCGTCGACACAGAGAGATTTCGCCACTTCGCGGTTTCGGCTTCCACGAAGGCGTTTTTCTGTGCAATGCGCGCCAGCGCATCAGCTCCGAGAGGCAAGCGAAGAGGGGGTTCCGGAGTATTAACGAGTTGCTGGAGTGCCTTGGCGAGTTTTTTCGGATCGCCTGGTTGCTCATGATTGCGGCCGGCGGCCAAATCACGCATTTTACCGGCGGATTCGGCGTAGTCCGCGATAATCTGAGAACTATGGGCTAGGGAAGAGCTGTCGAGAAAATCGGTACGGAAATAACCGGGCTCGACGACGGTGACATGGATGCCGAGAGGAGCAAGCTCGGCGTGAAGCGCCTCGGAAAGCGCTTCGACGGCGAACTTGGTGGAGCAGTAGATACCCCAGCCGGGAAACATGGAGCTGTAGCCGCCGACGGAGGACATATTGATAATGTGGCCGGAGCGCTGCTTGCGGAGCGCGGGCAGGACGGCGCGCGTGACATTGAGCAAGCCGAAGACGTTGGTGCGGTAGAGATTCTCGATTTCCTGAGAGGAAGCTTCCTCGACAGCGCCGAGCAAACCATAACCGGCGTTGTTCACAAGAACATCGATGCGGCCAAAATGCTGGAGGGCCGCGTCGACCGCCGCCTTGACCTGCGCCTCGTTGGTGACATCCAGAGCAACGCTAAAAAGGCTTTCGTAGGAGCCTAGATGCCCGAGGCTGGCAACGTTGCGGGCCGTGGCGATGACGCGGTCGCCTGAAGCGAGCACCTGTTTGGCAATTTCTGATCCGAAGCCGCGAGAGGCGCCGGTAATCATCCAGACTTTTTGCGACATGTAAGTCCCCCAAGCGATCTGATGATCGAGAGCTGGCGACGGGCACTAAATTAAATCGACGGCAGAGTTTTGTGGCGGCGATCAGGCGTTGGGCGAATAAAGAAAGGGGGAGGGGCAAGCCCCTCCCTTAGAGGCGAGTTCGCTTGCTCAGATTTCGCGACGCCGATTTCCGCTTCGCTTTGCGCCGGACTTTGGCGGGGCGGATTTTGCGCATGGCAGCGTTGCCGGCACGGTGGCAGGCGCGCCACATGTACCAGCTGGCGACGGTGCGGTAGGGGCGCCAGCGTTCGCCGAAGGCGAGGAGTTCTTTGGGTTTGGGCTTGTGTTTTTTGCCGTAGGTGATGGACCAGCCTTTTTGTACGCCAAGGTCGTGGATGGGGAGAACGTCGGGGCGGCCGAGGCGGAAAATCAAAAACATTTCAACGGTCCAGGCGCCGATGCCGCGGACGGAGGTGAGGCGCTCGACGAGTTCTTCGTCGGAAAGTTTTTGTGCGTCTTCAAGAGTGGGGACGACACCTTCGATTGTCTTTTTGGCGAGGTCCTTCATGGCGACTACTTTTGCGCCGGATAGGCCAGCTTTGCGAAGCGCTTGTTTGCGCAGCTTGAGCATTTCTTGCGGGCTGGGCGCGCGGCCGGTGGAACTGAGCGCTTTTATGCGGCCGAAAATGGTGGCGGCGGCTTTGCCGGAGATGGATTGGTAGGCGATGGCTTCGAGTAGGGCTTCGTAGGGGCTTTGGAGGTGGTCCTGGTCCATTTGGAAGGCTTGCGTTTCGGCTATGAGGAATTTTAGTTTTTCGTCGCGCTCCGTGAGGTGTTTGATGGCTTCGGCGAGATCGAAGGACGGAGTGGGAGGTGCCGTGGTCACAATTGCTCCAATCTGGAAAAGGGAGGATAGATTAGCAAGGTCTCCGACGAACACAAAAGGTAGTTGCAGGATTGATGTTGGGTCAGCGCGGTGGAAGCTGATAAATAAACGAACTTTTTCCTATAGATACAGCGTACCCACCTTTCGGGCTTAGCCGAAGCCCCTGCACGTTCAGACCAGGCAAGTTCTGCGATGTTACGATTCCTTGATAGTTGGAAAGATTCCACACTGAAAATGTTTCATCCACCCTCTCGTCCCGCGGGACCCCGTCACCCCAATCGAACTTCATCTTCACTTTGCCTGTAAAGGAGAGAAACCTGCTGCCATCGCCAGAGATAGAGACCGAGTAGCGCACACCCGCCCCCCTTCCCGAGACCTCCCCTATTTTCTTGCCGGTAGACAGGTCAAATACGCGAAGTTTGGGATCGTGATTCGCAAAGACTCCTAAGCAGTTCTCGTCAACTGCAAGCACGCGACCGTCGGCGGTAACCGCGATGCTTCCCGTTAGCAAACCTGTGGTCAACCTATATTTGATAGCGCCAGTGGCCACATCAAATGCGAAGACGTCAGGTTGGCTGGTGGGCGACATGCACGGCCACGAATTGGGGATCGCCAGAAGAAGAAGCTTCCCATCTGGGTGCCACACAAGTCCGCGTGTGAATTCTATCCACCCCGGTGGAGTCTCCCAACTGTGAAGAGATGAGCCTGATACGAGGTCGTATATATCGACTCGGCCGTGCTGGTCATCTGTAACCCAAAGGACTGCCGCTACATCACCCGTTGGAGAGAGCTCCAGAGCGCGTACCTTCGACTCCTTCGGAGCAGAGAGCTGAATCGATTGAAGCTCCGCCATGTCCGCCGCACGCAGAACGTGGATGCGCTGGTCCATTAGAGCCACCACCATGTTTCCATTGCGTGAGAATCTAACGATTCTTTCACCCGGAATGGGGTCGCGAAAGTAGCCATTCGCGTCTGCTTTCACTTCGATCTGTGGCAAACGAAACTCAGCGACCAATGTATCGTCTTTGAAGTTCCAGAGCTGCACAGCCTCTGCAAATCCTTTCGTGCCAGCGTGCCCTCCCTCCGATTTGATGGTGCATTCAATGACTATGGATTCTTCATCCGGGGATATGTCCCCGGAATGCGGGCTATTGTGCAACCGAAATGTCTTCAATTCCGCCTGAGGCGGTTCCGTATCCGCGCGAATCGAATCGGGGAAAGCGAAGACCGTAGATACCAGGATTGCCGTCAAGAGCGAGGACAGTTTTCTCTGAAATAGATGAGGAATCATTGAAGGGCGGGGCGAGAGCCCCACTGCATTTCTAGCAATCCCTTTACCAATGAGCAAGCGCTCGTTCACGCTGATATTTTCGCGCGGATCGCCCGGTTCGCAGGAAAAATGGTGGACCAAAGGTGCCATTTTTGCCTTGCACTGGATGGTCCACCCACCGCCGTCGAGCCTCTTTGCGTCGTGACAATTGCGCTTATTGGACGAAGTCTACGAGGAGAGGACGGTTTAGTGCGGAGCTTGTTTGAGATGAGCTTTCTTGCGGGAGTGGCGGGCGCGCAGGATCATGGTGATGAGGATTATGAGTGCGCAGGATTCGACGAAGAGTTTGCCGCCGTCGAGCCAGTCGATGGGGGCACCTTTTAGGTCGGGGTCGGTGAAGAGCGAGTGGTAGAAGAGGGCGATGGCGCCGAGGTAGACGGTGAAGTGGAAGGCTTTCCAGGTGCGGCGGCCAAGTTGGATGCGGAAGTAGGAGGTGATGACCATAATCGCGACGATGTAGAGAGCGATGGCGCCGATGGTGTTTTCGAGAGGTTGTTGTGGGGAGTGGACGGGGTAGAGGATGTCGAGGACGCGGAATTTGGGGGACTTGTTGAGGAGGAGCGGGAGGGGATGGAGAAGCGTGACGACTAGAGCGATGTAGCCGGTCCAGTTGTGCAGGCGGAAATAGTTGAAGCGGCGATGCGGCCAGTTGCGGACGGGGCTATAACGGAAGGCCATCATGACGCCGAGGAGCATGTTGATGGTGATGGCGCCGACGGCGGTTAGGCCGATGTAGGCGGTGAGATCGAGGAGGGTAATTTCCATTGGAGAAGAAGCGGGCTGCCTTTCGCCCCGGCTGGATATTATGGCGAAGAGACGGAAAGAAGTAACGAGGTAACGACGAAGCGAGAAGAGAAAGACAGAAGACAAAGACAGAAGACAAAGATAACGCAGAGGCGCGGAGTGCGCGGAGGTTCGCGGAGAGTTTCGGGCGATGGGGGTGTGCTAGGATGGTGAGTTTGGGATGAGGCAAATGAGGTGGTAGGGAAAGGGTGAGGCTTGCAGACTGGAATTATTGGATTGCCACAGGTTGGGAAGACGACGCTGTTTCGGATTTTGACGAAGGCGAACGTCGAGGGGAAGGGCGGCGGGTCGGCTACGCATGTTGGTGTGGCGAAGGTGCCGGAGCCGCGGCTGCTGGAGCTGGCGAAGCTTTATAACCCGAAGAAGATTACGTATGCGACCGTGCAGTACGTGGATTTGGGCGGGATGCAGAAGGAAAAGAACCGCGACGCGCTGGCTCCTTTGCGCGAGGTGGATACCATTGCGCACGTGATTCGCGTGTTTGACGATCCTTCGGTGCCGCATTCGGAGGGTAGTATTGATCCTCTACGGGATGCGACGAACTTGGAACTGGAGTTGATTCTTTCGGATCATGACCAGATTTTGCGGAGGCTTGAAAGGCTTGAAAAGGATTTGAAGAAGAAGAGCGATCCGGTTTTGCTGGCCGAGAAGGCAGTTTTGGAAAAGTGTAAAGCGCATTTGGAGTCGGAGAAGCCTTTGCGCGAACTGGAATTGACGGCGGAGGAGCGCAAGCCGATTGGGGGATTTTTGTTTTTGTCGGCGAGGCCGGTGCTTTATGTGTTGAATCTGGGCGATGACGAAGCGGACAAGTTGGATACGGCGGTGGAGCGGCACAAGTTGGGCGCTTTGCAGGGGAAGCCGAACTCGGCGGTGGTGGCGATTTGCGGACGGCTGGAAGCAGAACTCGCCGAGATGGATGAGAAAGAGGCGGCGGAGCTTTTGGCTTCGTACGGATTGAAGGAGCCGGGGTTGAACCGGTTGATTCGCGCGACGTATGACTTGATGGGGTTGATTCAGTTTTTTACGGCGGGGGAGCCGGAAGTGCGGGCTTGGACGATTCGCAAGGGAGCGACGGCGCAAAAGGCGGCAGGAGCGATTCACAGCGATATCGAGAAGGGATTTATTCGGGCGGAAGTGGTGAAGTGGAGCGATCTTCTGGCTGCGGGGAGTATTGCGGCGGCGCGGGAGAAGGCGCAGGTGAGGCTCGAAGGGAAGGAATATATCGTGCAAGAGGGGGATGTGATTTTGTTTCGGCACAGCGGATGAAGGAAAGAGGTAATGAAATTAAGAAGTAAAGGAAAAAGCCAAGAGGAAAAGAGAAAAGACTAAAGATAACGCAGAGACGCAGAGTGCGCAGAGATATCGCAGAGAAGAGAGGAAAAAGCAGATTCCTTGCTTCGCTCGGAATGACGTGTTTGATGGGGCGAGCGCATGACTGATGCGAGCGTAAGCACAGGCTGAAGCCTGTGCCACTTACAATGGGACATGACTTGGCATTTCGGACGGCGCTGGCGGCGGGGTTGGGGCTGGTCGCGGCGGCGGGGAATTTGATTGGCGGGTATTTTGTTGTGCGGCGGGATTGGCCGCGGCAGTTTTTACAGTATTTTTTGGCGCTTGGGGCCGGATATATGCTGGCCGTGGCGTTCCTCGATGTGATTCCTGAGTCCATCCATCTGGCAGGCGAGCAGGCGCTCGTGTTTGTGCTGCTCGGATATTTCCTGGTGCATTTGTTTGAACACACCATTGCGCCGCATTTTCACTTTGGCGAAGAGACGCATTGCGAAGAGGTGAGCCATCATCACGCGCGGACGACCGTTTTGCTGGGGCTGACCATTCACACGTTCTTCGACGGAGTAGCCATTGCGGCTGGGTTTCTCGTTTCCGTGTGGCTAGGGGCGATGATCTTCGTCGCGGTGTTCTTGCATAAGCTGCCGGAAGGTTTCACGGTTGCGTCCCTGGTGCTCGCAAGCGGGCAAGGACGCCGCAACGCAATCCTCGCGTCTGGGTTGTTAGGGGCAGCGACTTTGCTGGGAGTTTTGCTGACGAGCGTGCTGCAAAGCCAATTAAAGTATGCCTTGCCGATTTCCGGAGGAGTGACGCTTTATGTCGCGGCGACGGATTTGCTTCCCGAAGTGAACCGGGAACCAAATTGGAGGATGGCTGCGTTGGTGTTCGTTGGCGTGGCCACGGTATTGATAATGCAGCACTTATTCCATGTTTGATTTCGCCCTACCTTCGCTTTAGCACGGCGGTTCCATTTGCAACTTTAAGAGCCCGCTAGGGTTCGATAGAATGTGGCGGCTATGGCCAGGTCGGACGTCCAACTGATGCTGGACGTGAAGGCGGGCGACGAGCAGTCGTTCGAGCTTCTCCTCCAGCGCTACAGGACACCCCTTGTCAACTTTCTCTACCGCATGGTACGCGCGCGGGAAGAGGCGGAAGACTTGGCGCAAGAAGTGTTTTTGAGAGTGTATCGAGCACGAAAAGATTATGTGCCGAGCGCCAAATTCACGACGTGGCTTTTCCGGATCGCGACAAATTTGGCGTTGAACTCGGTACGAGACAACCGTCACCAGCGGATGGAAGTCTCACTTGATGCGCCGGTGACCGTTGATTCGGAAGATGGCGATGAGAAGCCGCTGGACGTTGCCGAGAAGCATCCGAACATCGAGCAGTACATGGTGGAGGAAGTGCGGAAAAAGATGATCCGCCATGCGATCGACAAGCTGCCGGAGAAACAGCGAGCGGCGGTGCTCTTGCATAAGTATCAAGAGCTGGATTATGGAGATATTGCAAAGATTCTCGAATGCTCGGAGAGCGCGCTAAAATCGCTGCTTTTTCGGGCGTACGAAACGTTGCGAGTGGAACTAGCCCCCCTCGTGGCGAGGCAAGGGAAGTAGAGGAACTACGCCCCGCGCTGCAAGGAAGGTAGAAGTAGACCCAGGGTAGAGAAGGAAGGCAGTTATGAACTGTACGCGAATGGAAAACAAGATTTTGGCGTACGTGGACGGGCGCTTGAAAGAGAGCGAACGTTTGGAGATGGAGAAGCATGTCGCGGCGTGCGGCGCGTGCCAGTTGCGCGTGAACGAGTTTCGCGCGGTGGCGGCGTTGCTGGAGGAAGTGCCGCAAATCGAGCCGTCGGCGGCGTTTGACGTCCGAGTGCGCGCGCGCGTAGCGGCGGAGCCGGTGAAGCAGGGCTGGTGGGCATGGTTCACGCCATCGCCGCGCGTCGCATTTGCGGCGTCGCTGCTCTTGCTGGCGACGGTGTGGATTGGTTCGCGGCCGCCTGATCCTAGGACGTTAACGGCGGCGGACGAAGCGCAGATCAATCAGGACTTGCCGGTGCTGGAGAACTTCGATGTGCTTTCGGACTTTGGAGCACTGACGGACTTGCCGCAGCCTGTGCAGCCAGAGGATACGGGCAACAGCAATCCGGATCAAAACCAGAATCAGCAGCAGAACGACAGCCAGAATCCAACAATGTAATTGATGAGACTTCGACTCCAACTCGCAGGATGTTTGCTGGCGATGGGGCTCGGCGCACTACTGGCCAGCCCTTCGATGGCGCAGCACGGGCGCGCGAATTTTGCGCCGCAGCACAATCCGCCGAAAGCTCAAGCGAGGCCACAGCAAAAGCAGCAGCACCAGCCACCGAAGAATGCGGCGAAACCCGCGCAGCAGGGGAACCGGCCGAACGGTGGCGGGGGGAATCCGCAGGGAAACGGCGCGAACCGGCCGGATTCCGTGCCGCGGCCTAGCCCTAATCCGAACAACAATCCTAACCGCCCGCCGTCCTCGTACACGCCGCCGCAGGCGCAGAGAAAATTCAGCGATCTGACACCGCAGGAAAAGCAGCGGATCCTCGAGAACAACAACAGGTACAGGAATCTTCCTCCAGCGCAAAGGCAAGAACTGCAACGCCGGGAGGCAATTTGGAACGGACTGACACCAGAGCAAAAGAACCATATCAAGAACGACGTAATGCCGAAGTGGAGGCAAATGCCTGCGGACCGGCGACAGGCGATTCGGCAGAGACTGAGCGTGCTACAAAACATGCCCGAGTCGGCAAAAAATCAGCGGTTGAATGACCCCAATTTTACGAGGGGGATGAGTGAAGAGGACAAGGCCACGCTCCGCGATTTGAGCCACATGCATGTCGGTGCGCCCGACCCGCCGGGCGAGTAAGAAAGCCGATAGCTCGCAGCCAACAGCCAGCAGCAAGATCCGCGAAACGAAAGCACTTCCTCCTCAGAAGAAAATCAAATCACGCGTGGTCGCCTTTGTAGTGGCGCAGCATGCTGCGCCACTACAAAGCAAGGGCTGGCGGGTTGGGCCAATCTGGCATTCGCGGGCGCGAAGCCATTTTTGCGCGCTCGTTGACAATGGCGCTCTTCTCGCGGCATCGTGACTACTTCACGTTGCGCGCATCCAACGAGGGGGAGGGAGCCATTCCCGTCTTGTCGCCGCGCTTTCGCGCACTGCAGCATCGAAACTTTCAACTATTTATCGCAGGACAGCTTACCTCGCTCATCGGCACGTGGATGCAGACGACGGCGCAACTTTGGCTGGTCTACAAGTTGACGGCTTCCGCGGCACTCCTCGGCGTTTTCGGTTTTGCGAACCAAGTTCCCATTTTATTTCTAGCCGCGCTCGGCGGTTACATCGGCGACCGCTACAACCGCCATCACGGCGTGATCTGGACGCAGACGGTTTCGATGGTGCTGGCGTTCGTGCTCGCCGCTTTGACCTTTGCGAACATTATTCAGGTGTGGGAGCTGATCTTCATCGCGTTTCTTGTGGGCGTGGTGAATGCTTTCGATGTGCCGATCCGGCAGGCGTTTCTGGTCGAGATGGTCGTGAAAGAGGATTTGCCTAACGCGATTGCCTTGAATTCTTCGATTTTTAATGGTGCGCGCGTGGTCGGGCCGGCGATTGCAGGTTTTGCGCTTGCGTGGAAGGGGCCGGCGTGGTGTTTTTTTCTGAATGGCGTGAGCTTTCTCGCGGTAATCGGGGCGCTGCTGGCGATGCGCATCGTCAAGAGAGAATCGAAGAAGGAAGCGGGTTCTCCGTTCCAGAGTCTGATGCAGGGATTTCGCTTTGCCATGAGCGATTTGCCGATCCGTTCGACGCTGCTGCTTCTGAGCATGCTTAGCCTGCTCGGTTTGCAGTACTCGGTTTTTCTGCCGATATTCGCAAGTGAAGTTTTGCATCGCGACGCTAAAGGGTTTGGTTTGCTGATGAGCGCGGCAGGCGTGGGCGCCGTGCTGGGAGCGCTGCATTTTGCGGCGAGGACCAGTTACAAGGGTTTGGCCCGGTGGATTGCTGCGACATCGACGACTTGCGCGGTTGGATTAGTGATTTTTTCGCAGTCGCGGCTTTTTTGGCTTTCCATGGCGGTGCTCTTGGTGGTCGGATTCTGCGCTACGGTGCAGATGGCGGCCACGAACACCACTCTGCAGAATCGCGTGCCTGACCAACTGCGCGGCCGCATTATGGCGGTTTACGCCACGATGTTCATGGGTGTGCAGCCCATCGGGTCGCTCATCGCGGGGGGAATCGCGAAACACATTGGAGCGCCATATACCTTGGCGGTGTTTGGGACGTTGTGTTTTTTGGGGAGCATGGTTTTTATTTTTCGCGTTGTGATGCCGCTGCAGCGGCAGCCGGAAGCGCCCGCAACGGCTTAAGCAGGATTTGGGCGGTAGAGCAAGGCGGGTTTGGTGAGCGGCTCATCAGCGGGCGGGGCTCCTCCGGGGTAAACAAGCCCCGCCCCTATGGAGTTGGTTTCATTTATAGCCGTGAGGATGGCGTCGACTTTGGGGCGCTGCGGGGCCAGTGAGCAGACTGGGTCGGTGGCGTTGGCGTCGGCCGCTAGCAGAAAAGCTTGGCAACGGCATCCGCCGAAATCCAACGCGCGGCGGTCACAGGTCTTGCACGGTTCTTGCATCCAGGCTTCGCCGCGGAATTTCTGAAACGCGTCCGAGACTTCCCAGATTTCTCGCAAGCTGCGATTCTTCACGTTTTCGAATGACAAACCGGGAATGACGCGCGCAGCGTGGCAGGGAAGCGCGGCGCCACTGGGCGTGATGAGCATCAGTTTGCGCCCCCAGCCACCCATGCAGGGCTTAGGATATTTTGCGTAGTAATCCGGAACGACATATTCAATCTTGATTTTTCCCGCCAGCCGTTCCTGCGCTCTTCTTAGGAAATCGATGGACTCTGTGAGCTGCTCGCGCGTAGGGAGAAGGGCATCGCGATTGGCGAAAGCCCACCCGTAATATTGGACGTTAGCGAACTCGACGCGGCTGGCGTTGGAAGATTCGGCGAGAGCAAGCATTTCCGGCAGTTGAGCGATGTTGCGGCGATGAATCACAAAGTTGAGAGTGACGGCGATGCGATGACGCTTGAGCCATTCGAGAACGCGGAGTTTTTGCGAGTGGGCTTTCGTACCTGAGATTTCTTGCGCGGTCTCCTCGCGGGCCCCCTGAAAACTTAATTGAAAGTGATCGAGGCCAGCCTCGATCAGAGATTCGAGGCGTGATTCGTCGAGCGGCAAACCGGAAGTGATGAGATTTACGTAAAGGCCAGCTGAGCGCGCGGCGCGGACGAGATCAAGTATATCGGGGCGAGTAAGGGGCTCCCCGCCCGTGAAATCGGCTTGTAGAACGCCGAGAGCGGCAGCTTCCTGGAAGACGCGAGACCAGTCTTCCGTGGAGAGTTCTGTAGCACGGGCCGCAAGCTCGAGTGGATTCGAGCAATAGACGCAGTGGAGCGGGCAGCGATGCGTTAGTTCGGCGATTAGAGCTAGCGGATTGGTGATAGCAGATGTCATGTGCGTGTGGCGCAAATTGCGAAAAGCGGGAGCAGGGCTCCCGCACTCCACGGGCTACGGCTCGAAGTCGAGCGCGCGCTCTTTTTGCAGCAGAGCCAGGTAGCCGAGGATGTCTTGTTCGACTTTCGCCGGGTCGGCCTTCGAATAGAGTTGCTGCAATTCGGTGACGATTTGGTGGACGGTGTGTTTGCCGTCGCAGCGCTCGACAATTTCCAGGCTTGGCCCATTCAGGCGCAAGGCGCGTTCCGGCATCAATAATGTGCGTGGCTGCTGAGCTTTTTCGTTCATGCGGCAGCCGGGGGCGAGACGCGGGTGGCTTTCGAGATCGATGCTCATACCGAACCTGCTTCTGACGCGGGCCGAAAGGCGCCGGGAGGGGGCCAGCCCGGTTGAACGTAAGAGAAATAGAGGGCGTCGAGTTGCGCCCATAGAATGTCGCACTTGGCGCGGAGCGCGGCGTGGGCAAGGTCTTGTTGTTCGCGCGTGGTTGCATGTTTGACGACCCAAGCCAGAGCGAAGTCGGCGTCTTCGGGAGCTTGTGTTAGGCGGCCGGTGAAATAATCCAGGCCGCTGGAAAGCCAGGGGTAGTGCTGGCGGAGGCGATCCATACGGAGTGTTATAAGCTTTTTTGAAAAGAGCTCGGTTAGGGAAGAGGCGACGGCTTCGAGATGCGAGCGCATGGAAACGAAATCCACGTAGGCTTGGACGGCGTAGCGCGTCGCGGGAAGAATGCCATCGTCGCGAAGGGCTTGGTCTCGGGATAGCCCCGTGGCTTCGACGAGCCGCAGCCACTTCTCAATTCCGCCAGGTTTCACGCCGTCGCCATCGTGGTCGATGATGCGCTTTCGCCATGCGAGTCGGAAAGCGGCATCTTCACTGCGCGCAAGAATCGCGGCGTCCTTAATGGGGATGCGGCTTTGGTAGTAGTAGCGGTTCAAAGCCCAAGCCTGGAGCTGGCCGCGCGTCAGTTTTCCTTCGTGCATGAGCGCATGAAATGGATGTTTGTGGTGGTAGCGCTCTTCCCCAATGGCTTGAAAACCGGCGATGAAGGCGGCTTCCGAAAGCAGGGGCGCATCGATGGCTTGGGCTTGGCTCATATCGCGAGTTCCATTCCATCATAGGCGATTTCCCACCCGGCATCACGGACGATGCGCGATTCCGGGCTTTCGTCATTCAAGACGGGATTCGTATTGTTGAGGTGAATGAGAACGCGACGGGTCCTGCTCGCGCGGAATGGTTGGCGGAGTAGGCCACGGTCGCCCCATAGCGGCAAATGCCCCATCTGCCGCGCGGACTTGCTTCCTTTGCGGATGGAGTTTAGTTCGTCGTCCTTCCAAAAAGTGCCGTCGAGGATCGCCAAATCGCTCTCTTCGACACTGCGCAACCAATGATCTCCGATGCCGGGCAGGCTAGGAGCGTAAAAAAGCTTTTTTTCCTTGGAGACAAAGGTCAGACCGATAACCGCCTCTTCCGGAGCAAGGCCATTGCGCAGAGATTCGCTCACGTAATCCGGGAAGCTTCCGTTCAGCGGCACCGCTTTGCAGAAGAGTCCGCTTTTCTTATCCGCAGGCGAAGGAGGGACTAGAGGCATCAGGCGATCGAGCGGGAGAGTCTCCCATTTAACGGGAGGATTTGAGCGCGCCAGCACGCGGAAAAGACCGTTTTCTTCCGTAAGTATGCGCCGGACAGCCATCGTGGAGAAAATCTGGAGTGGCTGGAATTCTCGCAGATGGAGGAGGCCCATAACGGCATCCACATCGGCGCTGGTCAGCACGACTGCATGGATTGGCGTGTTTCGCGATCCCGGGGGAGGAACGAAATCGGCCGAGGAAAGGATCTGCTGCCGAAGGTCTGGGGAAGCGTTCAGAAGAAACCAGCGAGAGCCGTCGGCAGAGAGGGCGGCCTGGGTCTGTGTCCTCGGGCGGGTCTTTAAGGTGCCGGAGCGCACACCCATACACTGAGCACATGCGCAATTCCATTGGGGGAAACCGCCGCCGGCTGCGGAGCCGAGGATTTTAACGCGCATTCCGGCACGTCGACAAATGACCGCTGGGCGCGGTCAAGGGATTACAGCTCGGCGTTGGCGTACGAGCTAATTTCGCAGTTGAGATCGATCTCTTCGTGCTGAGGGGTAGTCCATTCCATGGCAATGGCTCCTTCGGATATGCGAGATTCAAAATTCATTACGAATTTGAGTGTACCACGAACCCAAATCAGTTGGAAGAACTCGCACAAAAAGGATGTGTTGCGGCGCCGCGAGCGCACCCACGAAGGGTAGAGATGACGCACGAGAAAAACCACAACCTGTAGTAGGGAAAAGTTTAATTTTGCCGCACGGTGAGAAAATACAAATTTTTTAACAGACCTCATGTTTTCTCTTGACAAAGGCTGAAAGCCACCTATTATGTGGCAAGAAGTGGGAGAGAGTGGTTAGCAGTAGAGCAAAGTAGAGCTTCTCCCGGGGCTATCCAGGCGTTCTCGAGGGCAATCGTGAACGTAAGCAATTTGGGCGTCCAAAACCAGCCATTGAATAGGATCTATGAAGCTGCGGGGAAACTGTCCGGCGAAAGTCGACGAGAAGGGGCGTCTCAAGATTCCCTCAGTGTTTCTGGACGAGCTCAAGGAGTACGGCAAC
>Ga0074044_10000755_pt1 | contig 30216 bp, 31 predicted proteins | sample BogForMeECP23OM1_FD_94443 | JGI IMG/M metagenome (GOLD analysis project Ga0074044, IMG submission 94443) | Bog forest soil microbial communities from Calvert Island, British Columbia, Canada - Bog Forest MetaG ECP23OM1 | ecosystem: Environmental > Terrestrial > Soil > Wetlands ...
CCGCACTTCAAGTATCGCCAACATGTGGCCGAGTATGAGTCGCCGCACTACGGGAAGATTCTCTACGGCACGACTCCTTATCAGCAGCACAAGACTCCGGGAAGGCTGAAATGGATGGGCCGCCCGACCGGCTACGACAATCAGGAAATTTACCGGCGGCTGCTCGGTTTCACCAGCGAGGATTTTGCGCGGCTGCAGAAAACCCAAGTCATCTGACGGCAGGAGGAATGTGATGGCAACGCAACCGATTCATAAGGCACAGTCATTCGAGGAGTATTGCCGGGAAACCTTCAGTCCCAAGAAGGAATTTTCCAAGCCCGAAGTGTTGAAGGGATACCGGGTGTTGTCCTGTACCCAATACATTTTGGGTCCCTCCTGCGCTTCTTACATGGCCGAGCTTGGTGCCGAAGTCATCAAGATCGAGGCGCCTCGGCGTGGAGAGGCCATGCGCCACACCACGCCATTTAACGAGCCATTCCTGTATCCACTTTCCAAGTGGGTACCGGAGCGCGGCACGGGGCTCGGCTTCTTGGGGGCGAACCCGAACGAGTATTTCATCTCCATCGACTTCCACAAGCCGGAAGGACAGGCGCTGGTCAAGAAACTGGCCGCCAAGTCCGATGTGTTCGTGGAGAACTACCGGCCCGGCACCTTCGACCGCTGGGGCATCGGATACCGTCAGCTGAAGGAAATCAATTCCCGGCTCGTCTACTGCTGGCTCGGTGGTTTTGGCGGCTGGGGACCGGGACGAGTCCGCGCGTCTTACGACATTCTCGGACAGTCGCAGGGCGGCAACTTCGGCATGACCGGCAAGCAGGAATACCTGGGCGGCGCGCCGGCGAAGCACACCATCTGGCTCGCCGACTACTGGGGCGGCATGATGGGCGCCACGCAGGTTCTGGCGGCGCTGTATTGGCGGGATCACGTCTCCGGCGAGGGCACCTTTACCGAGTACTCGCAGGTGCACGGTGTCACCCGGCAACTGGAGTATGCCTTGCCGCTCTACGGACGGCACGGCATCACCCGGGAGCGCTGGGGCAACTGGGATACACAGTTGTGCGTGCACGGCATCATCAAATGCGGTAAGTCCTCCTACCCCAATTCCGAAAATCCTCAGGAAAAGGAAGAGGGGTACATCATGATCAGCGCTTATGAGGACCAGGACTTCGCTCGCCTGTGCAAGGCCGTGGGTGAAGGCACGCTGGCTACCAAGTACGCCAAGGCTGACATCCGGATCAAGGCCCAGAGCCAGATGGAGATTTATCCGGCTCTGGAGAAGTGGGCAGCGGATAAGACGAAGGAGCAGGTAGCGGCTGCGATGGACAGCAATAACATCCTGAATCAGCCGGTGTGGAACGCGAAAGAAGTCGCCAACCACCCGCACTGGAACGAGCGCGGTGCGCTTCGCTGGCTGGATGACCCGACCTACGGTGAGCTGCTGCACCAGGGGCCGGCCTACAAGATGTCGGCCACACCACCGCGCCTGAAGTGGGCGCTGAAGCCGGTGGGCGCCGACAACGACCGCATCCTGGGCGAGTTGGCCGGGTTGTCGCCCGCGGATATCAAGCGACTCGAAGACCAAGAATGTATTTGACGGAGACCAACTATGCTGCTCATTTGCCCGAAGTGCAAGACTAAGAATTTCCTCGATCCTTATCCTTTCTGGAACTTCAAGGGGACAACCCAGTGTGCCGATTGCAAGACCATCTGGCGCATTGAAACCTCGGGAGGAGGGTGTGTGTCCGGACCCGAGGAAGCGAAGGGTCCAGCGGACCTGTTGCCCGGCTTCGCCGAGCGGCAGGACTATTCTCCTATTTCCGGTCCGGGACTGACCCGATCGGCGCCCCGCGCCCGCAAGGACGCGGTCTGTAAACCCATTCCGATGGAACGTAACATACGAGGCAAGATCCTCAGCGGACATCCGCTGAAGAAGGAAGACCTTGTAGGCAGCAAACCGAAATTCATCGTTGCCGGATCCCATTGAAGGATAACTGGAGACAACAATGGCTAATTACAACTCTGACTGCCTGTGCGTCAAATGCAAGCATCTGCGTGGGGCGCTGGATCCCAACATTCAAAAGGCCTACCTCGGCAAGTGTGTGAAGCGGGAGTGGCCCTTTACCCTCTCCATCACGCTACAGGGCTGGACGGAGTGTGAGGTCTACGAGGCCAGCGGCCAGACCTATGTGCCACCCCAGCCGGTGGCCGCCAAGGCCGCGGTCGCAGCCAGCGCCGGCGCCAAACGAGCGGAGTTCTATTACAGTTCCGCCCAGAATCCGGGCTCGTTGTTCCCTTGCGACATCAAGCGAGCGCTCGCCTTGGTGAAGGAGTTGCAAGCCGCGGGTGTGGATTGCAAAGCCATCGACGTTGCCGGCGTCAAAGACCGCTTCCCCATCTATCACAAATCGGTCAGCGGGCCGGATGCCAGTGTGCGCCCGGTCTTCGGCGCAAAAGGCGCGCTGGTAGAGGACTTTGGGACCACGGTTCCCGCGCTGCTTGTGTTCGAGGGCGACCGCTATCCCACCGTGGTTTTCCCGCGAACCGATGCCCAGCGCGGTATGATCAAGGTGGAGCAGGCGCTAGAGGATCTGGTCGCGACTGCCGCAGTCCCCGTAGCCAAAGTGGTATAAGGAGAATTCCAAGATGGCTGAGTACCTGCCTCCACGCGAGTTCTGGCCGAAACGTGTCTACACCCTGCCCGAGTTCGCCACCTATGCTCCAAGGTTCAACCCTACCGAAGAACTGCTCGGCAAAGCCGTTGCTGCCGGTCGGGGTGACCGCACCGCCGTGCTCTTCGATGACCAGCGGATTACCTATAGTCAACTCTTTACCAACGCCAGCAAGTTGGCCGGCGCGCTACGCGAGTTGGGAGTGAAGGAAGGCGACCGCATCGTTCTACGCACACCGAACATACCGCCGGCCCTGGTCGCCAACTTCGCGATCCTTAAGCTGGGAGCGGTATGCACTCCCACCTCACCCCTGTTCTCGCGCCACGAGATCGCTCACGTCGCCAACGACTCGGAGGCGGTAGCGATCATCGTCAGCGCGGCGCTTCTGGGCGAAGTGGAGGCAGCGCGAGAGAACCTTCAGACGGTCCAGCACATCATTGTGGTGGGAGGCGATGCTGCCGAGGCCAAGGCCAAGGGATTTCTCGCCTACGGTGAGCTGCTGCAAACCGGCAATCCAAGCGTCGATCCAGTGCTCCGCAAACGCGAAGACGTCGGCCTGCTGCTGTACACCTCGGGCACAACCGGACGTCCGAAAGGGACCGTCCACTTCGTGGAGGAACTGCTGATCGTGCCTGACAGTTTCGGGAAGTACGGTTGGAAGGTCACGGAGAACGATGTTGTCGGCGGGTCGGCCCCATTGGCTTTTGGGGCGGGCTACTCCAGCTACGCGACCATCCCCTTCCGTTTCGGCGCGGCGGCCTCGCTCATCGCCAAGTTCGACCCGGAGAAGATGTTCGACACGGTTCAAAAGCATAAAATTTCAATTTTGACTCTGGCGCCCACTGCCTATCGCAAGATGTTGCAGGTGCCGGACGCAAAAACCAAATACGATCTCAGCAGCCTGCGCGTCTGTACCGGCGGTGGCGAAAGCCTTACTGCCCCGACCTATCATGCATGGAAGGAGAAATTCGGGCTGGAGATCTTTGAGGGGCTGGGCACGACCGAGATGATGTATGTTTTTGCCTCCAACGTGGTCAGCCGCAAGGCCAAGCCTGGCTCCTTCGGCCAGGCCGTACCCGGCTACGAACTGAAAGTGATGGACGAAGAAGGCAAGGAACCCAAAGTCGGCAACATCGGCCACTTTATGGCTCGTGGACCCACGGGCACGATCTATTGGCGCGATCCCGACAAACAGCGGCATGCCGTCAACTCCGAGGGCTGGAATCGGGCCGGGGACTTCGTCTATGTCGATGAGGAGGGCTACTTCTGGTTTGTGTCCCGTGAGGACGACATCATCAAGAGTTCGGGCTACCGCATCGGGCCGGAAGAGATCGAGGTTACCCTTGCCGCCCATCCCGCGGTTTCCGAAGTCGGTGTCATCGGGGTACCCGACGAAGTGCGCGGCCAAATTGCCAAAGCCTTCGTGGTGTTGAAGCCCGACCAGACTCTCAGCCCCGAAGAACTGCTGGCCTTCTGCAAGGGCAAGATTGCGACCTACAAGCTGCCTCGGGAAATCGTGATCGTTAACGAACTCCCCCGAACACCCACGGGTAAGCTACTTCGCCGCGTGTTGAAGCAGAGAGAGCCGGGGACGGCGCAACCGGGCGCCCCGCTGAAGACTGGCACCGCTTAGAGCGAAGGAAGGGCCCTGGATCAAAGCCGGCTCGAGCGCTTCCGTATCCGCTATCACGCCGCGAAGATTTGCCGGCAGGTGGCGTTCCCGTGCGCGTGGCAGCCCCCTGCGGTCTTCGCTCTTCGTTCTGCGCTCTTCGGAAAGATTCTGTGGTCCTCCGCCGGGGAAATGGGGTAAAACTGTATCCGCGTTCGTTTCCCTGGAGATCTCCATGAATGACTTTCCCGCTCACCAGTGGCTCTGCGAAAACATTGTGGAACAGAGCTCGATCGCCATCATTGTTGGCGATCGCGAGGGCATTATGCGGTTATGGAATGCCGGCGCGGAGACGATCTTCGGTTGGAGTGCCGAGGAGGCGCTCAGCAAGTCCATGGACATGATTATTCCCGAGAAGCACCGGCCGCGTCACTGGGAGGGCTACGACCAGGTAATGAAAAGCGGAGTCACGAAGTACGGCAGCAGTGTGCTTGCCGTCCCGGCGCTGACCAAGGATGGTCGCCGCATCTCCGTCGAGTTCAACGTCGTGCTGCTCAAGGATGCCGGCGGGCGGGTGCTGGGCATAGCCGCCAGCATGCAGGATGTGACCGCGCGCTGGGAGCGGGACAAGGCCCTGCGCGCTCACCTGGCCGAAGCGGAAGCCAAACTGAAACAAGCCGGTCTATCATCCGAAAACAAATCCTAGTTCATCGTGGGGTTGCCAGATGCCGACACTTCGCACATTGCTGTCAAACGCCCTGCTTCCGCTGTGTATGGCGTGGCCTGTCGCATGGGCGCTGGGACAGGCGCCACCTTCGCAGATCGCGACCAGTGCGGCTTGTTCCTCCGAACTGGTGACCTTGCGCACCAGCGATGGTGTGCGCCTGCAGGGCATCGTCTTTCGCGCCGCGAAGCCGCGTCCGAGCGCCCTGTTGCTGGTCCATGGCTATGGCGGCACGTTCTATGGCGCCTACTTCGCGAAGCTCGGCGAGGCGGCGGCGCAGGCTGGCTACGACACACTGGCACTGAATATGCGCGACCATGACACCGGCCCCAAGAAATCCTCCTTTACCGATAACCAGTCCGATATTGGAGCCGGCGCCGCCTATTTGCGTCAACTCGGCCACAAGCGCCTGGTTTTGCTCGGGCAAAGCATGGGCACAAACCGGGTGCTGTACTACCAGGCCGCGAGCGGCGACCCCGACATCGCTGCCACCATTCTGGTGAGTGGTCCGGGAGATCTGTTCGAGTGGAACGTGTGGCAATTCGGGAAGGAGAAGGCGCAGGCCCAAGTGGATGAAGCCTTGAAGCTGCAGCAGGCCGGGCACGAAGAGGAAATGATGGTGGTGGACCTCGGCCCCATCGGCAAGGCTCTCTACACCGCCCGATATCTTCTCAGCATGCGCGGCCCGGATCGGCGCTCGAATCCTTACACGAACCTGGCCAAAGTGAAGAACCCGATTCTCATCGTGCAAGGCACGGCCGATAAGCTCATTGCGCCGGACATCGGCAAAAGGCTGCAGACCGCAGCCGGTCCCACCGCCGTGTTCGTAAGCATTGAGGGGGCCGAACACGGCTATGAGAATTACGAGTCTCCGCTGATAGAAAAGCTGTTGGGATGGTTGAGCACGGTCGCGCCTTAACAGGCTGCGGAAGGAGTCAACGTTGCACCTGATTTTGGGTGGCGCAGCGCTTCAGCGCTGCGATCCCTGCATTGTCTTGAATGCGGCTTTAGCCGCTGAGGTCAAGATGCAGGTCGCGAAAGGCTTTTTCCACAGCCTCTCAACCAAGACTTTCGAGGAAGAGTAGTCAGAAACTGAGGTATCCCATGAACGTGGAGCGCATCACTACACTGGCCGCTGCCGACGGCCACAGCATTCCTGCCTACCTTCTTGCGCCGTACACCGCGCAAGGCGGCGCTGTATTGGTCCCTCCCTATGGCGCAACCAAGGAGCACATGCTCGGCATCGCCGTCACCCTGGGAGAGGCTGGTATAGCCACGCTGGCCATCGACCTCTGCGGTCACGGTGAAAATCGCACCGCCATCGGACCGGTGATGCGCGACGAGGTCGAGTCTGCAATTCGCTACGTGCGCCGCTTCGGCCCAACCGCAGCCCTGGGCATCAGCTTGGGAGGCAGGCTGGCGTTGATGTCGTCGGCGGATTGCATGGTCGCCATTTCGCCCTCGGTGGTGACGGCCATCTCGCCGCAAGGCAAGTGGATGTTTGAGACTTTTCCCAGCCCCACGGTACGTGAGCCTTACCCGGGGTATGTGGTGGAGTTGCTGGATGCCCTGGGTCCGGTGGCGCCCCATGATCGTCCGTGCCTGCTGCTGTATGCCGAGCGCGATATCCCAGCCATTCTCCAGGGTGCAGCGGGATTGCAGGCGGGTCTTTCGAAGTCCGAGTTGCGCTATGTCAAGAACTACCTGCACGCCGAGGTTCAGCACGAGAACGGCTTTATCCGTTACCTGCCGCGCTGGTTCAACCATATGGATCTCAAATTCAACTACGAGGTGTTGGCCGTCACCGCCGCCTGGCTGAACGAACGCTGGAGCAAGGTCCGGGTTGCGTAAGAGCTTGTAGTGAAATTACGCTTCGTATCAGGGCACACCTTCAGGTGTGCCGTAAGTGCTGAGTTATGAAAGCGCCTTCAGGCGCTGGGGTCGGCGATTTCAGGTCACGAAGGAGTCAAAACGATGAAGTGGGAATATTTCGATCGGATGGTGGTTTTCAGCGAGAGCGAAGAAGGCATGGTCAGTGGCCTGGATTCGTGGATCAACGGCGCCGGCGCGGACGGATGGGAGCTGGTAAGTTCGATTCCGTTGATTGCGCCCAACAAGGACGGCGTCGCCTACGGTACGATCGGCATCCACATGGTGTTCAAGCGGCCGCACGAAGCACCGGCAGAAGCGTGAGCCAGGTATGTCTGATTTGCGCGGACGGGCCTTGATTGAAAGCCGGTTCGGAAAACTGGGCTCCGGCCAGCAGGCGGTGGTGATCGGGGAGGAGGAATACGATCTCCCGACCCTGCTCGCCCGCATGGATCTTAATTTCGAAGACAGCTGGCCGATTGACATTCATGCGTTATCGGAGAATCGCTTCTGCGTCCGCTACTACGATGGACAGGACCAGCGCATCGTGGCCCACGAGTTCGACGCCAGCTTCGTGTTCATCGCGGAAACGCGCGGCCATATTGCCGAGTGGATCGGCGAGGAAGCCTATTACGATTGGTTCCGGAGCTTGGCGGGCCGTCCGCCCATACCCGGCGCTGACGTTTAAGTCAGGAGGAGAGTTACCATGAAACCGCAAATCAAAGCGATTGCATTCGACGCATACGGTACGTTGTTCGACGTGCACTCGGTGATTGCCCTATGCAACCGCAAGTTCCCCGGCCAAGGCGCCGACCTGAGCAAGCTCTGGCGCGCCAAGCAACTGGAGTACACCTGGCTGCGCAGCCTGATGGGGCGGTACGAAGATTTTTGGATGGTGACCGAGTCGGCGTTGGTATTTGCCTGCCGCAGTCTGGGCCTCGCTTGTCCGGCGGAGACCCGCAGAGAGTTGATGGAATCTTATCTGCACCTAGATCCCTTTCCCGAAGTGAAGTCGGCGTTGAGCAAGCTGTCGCGATATAAGTTGGCGATCTTATCGAATGGCTCGCCGCGAATGCTGGCTGCCGCCGTGGAGAGCGCCGGCCTGAAAGGCGTATTCGCCGACGTGATCAGCGTTGACGAGGTGAAGATCTACAAGTCGAGCCCGCGCGTGTACGGCATGGCTTCGCAGCATCTAGCCGTACCCGATAATGCGATTGCATTCGTATCGTCGAATTTCTGGGACATCGCGGGCGCCAAGTCCTTCGGGCTCTGGACGTGCTGGGTGAACCGGGGCAAGCTTCCCGAAGACGAATTGGGAGTCAGGCCGGACGTCACCGTGGACACGCTGGATGGGCTCATCGCGGTTCTGGGATAAGTGTGCATGAGCCGCGAAGCGGCGGAACAGGAAAGCCCGGCACGGCAGTGCCGGGTAGGCGGAAGTGGAACCAATCGAGTCCCGCAAGGGACGGCACCTAGGCTCTAAGACCTTCCGCAGTGACATCGACCAGGTCGAGATGAATACGCCGCGAGACCGGGAAATAATCGAGCGCCGCTTTGGGCCGCTGGGCAGCGGCGCGCAGAGCCTTGCCATCCGGGGAGTGAAGTATTCGCTGGCGCAGTTGCTCTCACAGATTGGCGCCGAGTTCGACGACAGCAAGCCCATCGATGCGCTCGCCTTGGCGGGAGGAGGTTACGTGCTCCGCTATATTGATGGACAGGACCAGCGCGTAGTTGCGGTCGAGTTCGACGACGACTTTCGTTTACTAAGCGAAATGCGGGCCAGCCTCTCGGAATGGGAAGGCGACAGCTCGACCCCGGCCTACTACAGCGGACACTAAACTGGTTTTCAAAAACGGTTTTGGGAAGGGCACGGCTTTTAGCCGTGCCGCTCAGAGCCGCAAAAGTGCGGGCTTTAGCCCCTGAGGGCCGCGTTCTTGACCCTCTGGATGGATTTTTCAAACCACCCAAGTTACGCACGACAGGAGCCACCCATGAAAGATACGTTGCAGCCCGGCCTAACCTATGAGTTCAAGTTTCGAGTGCCCGAAAATAAGACCGTCCCCTACCTCTACCCGGAATCTCCGGAATTCCAGTTAATGCCCAAGGTGCTGGCCACGGGCTACATGGTTGGACTGTTGGAATGGGCCTGCCTGCTGGCCATCATGCCCCATCTTGATTGGCCGAACGAACAGAGCGTTGGCACCGTGGTCAACTTCACTCATTCCGCCGCGACGCCACCGGGAATGACCGTGACCGTGCGCGTAAAGCTGGAGAAGGTCGATGGCCGCAAGCTCAGCTTCTCGGTCGTGGCCGACGACGGCATCGACACCATCTCCGAAGGCACGCACGAGCGCTTCGTCATCGACGCCGCCAAGTTCAACAGCAAGCTGGCCGAGAAGATCGCGCGCGCCACCAACGCCTGAACGCCGGATGGTCGCGCTTCACAACTGACTCTTGCTTGCGAATTGCCCGTGACTCTGGTGCTATGACCATAGTTGGATTAGCGTTAAGGAAGGTTAGGGTCTTTGCCGTCGCGGACCTGCACACGCACCCAGTCTTCGTTCTGAGTAAGCTCAGAGAGCAAGGAGGGGCCTTTTCGGGTAACAGATATAGTGCGTAACTCTGTAACTTGGCGCGTGAACTGTTCGACGAAGATTTCCTTGTCTTTGTCCTTGTATTCCTTCCCAAGGGCGAATTGAACAAATGTTCCATCGGGACGGCGCAGACTGATAAACAGGAATGGCTTGGTCGTTTCGTCGCTTCGGTCAAGCTTAGGTTTGACATAGCGCTCGTATGCCGCCCAAAGGGCGCTAGCAAATGCAAGAAGGTTTGCGCCCGTACTCAGAATGCCTTGCCAATCGAGCGCCGCCCTAATGTCCACGCCTGGTCTTCGCCTTGGGTGAAACCGAAATATGGCGAGGTCGGGTGTCTCACGAACAAGGAGTTGCAGGAACTCGTCTGTGGGAGAATCTTGTCCGCAGTTTGCCAGCGCTCCACCAACGATTAGCTCAGAGGTCATGGGAAACTGCCTTGGCCTTTTCGGAACAACTCGAAAGGGGCGCCCTTTCTAGTGCGTGGTCCATTCTACCCCGGTTGTAATTTTCTCACCCCTCCTCGCGCACGTTCGGCAGCCAGCGCAGCATGTGATGCTGAAGTTTTGTCACCACCCAGTTCAGCAGGATCCCGATCATGCCGGCAATCATGATCGCCCCGTAGGTTTCCGGGATCCGATAACTGGATTGGTAAAGATAGATGCCGCGCCCCAACCCGCGGTCCCCCAGGCCGATGAACATCTCCACTGCCACGACCAGCACCAGGGAGTACGAAACCGCGGTCCGTATGCCATCGAAGATGCTGGGCAGCGCCTCATAAAAAAGCACGTCGGAAACCGTGTGCCAGGAATTCAGGTTTAGCAATCGAGCCTGGTAGAGGCGGCTCTGATTGGCCAGGGCCGCGCCCGAAACCGCATTCACCATAATGACCAGCAGGCTGGGATAGGCTGCCAGCGCCACGATCGACGTTTCCCCGACTCCGGCCACGATCAGGAACAACGGGAACAGCGCGGACGCGGGAACCGAGCGCAGCGCGTGCAATGGTCCTTCGACAACCTTGTAGGCACGCTGGCGATAACCCAGAAACAAGCCCACCGGAATACCGAACACGCAGGCCACCACCAAAGCCGCCAGCACACGGCCCAGGGTCAAGGCGATATCCGCCAACAGCCGCTCGCGGAGCATGCCCGGCACCGCGCGAACTACGTTCCAGGGCGCGGGCAAAATGATGGGATCGATCAAGCGCAGCGCGGCGACGATGGCCCACACTCCGATCAGGCCGCCAACGAACGATAGCGCACGCCAGTTTCGCTTAAACCAATCCATCGTTTGACCAATCCATTGCTAGCAGCGCGTGGTGAAACTCCAGCGCCAACAACCAGCGCCTAAAGGCGCTCTTATAACCGGCATTACGGTATGCCTGAAGGCATACCCTGATACAAACCGTGATACAAGTCTTCCTTGCACCACGGGCTGCTAGACCAATCCATCGCGGATACCGCTAATCAGCGCCTGCTGCATGGCGTCGTAATCGGGCGTGTTCTCCTGGCGGGGAAAGCCCAGGTGGAAGTCGAGATCGGACATCACCCGCACCGGCCGCCTGGCAATAATGACGCACCGCATACCCAGCGCCAGCGCATCCGAAACATTGTGGGTAATGAGGACCAGCGTCATTCGATCCTGGAGCGCAAGCTCGTGCAACGCGGACGTGATCTCCGCTTTCACTTTGCCGTCGAGAGCCGAGAAGGGTTCGTCCAGAATCACCAGTTTCGGCTTCCAGGAAAGGCAGCGCGCGAGCGCCAGCCGCTGCAGCTCGCCCCCGGAAAGCTGCGCGGGATAAACATCGGAAAGCGCGCTCAGCCGGAACAGGTTCATCAGGTAGCAAATGCGGTCGCGGCGCTCGTGGCCGGCCCACCCCAGTTTCTGCAAGGGATAGCGCACGTTCTCGAGCACCGTCTGCCAGGGAAAAACACCGTTCATCGGATGCTGGTCCACGTACACCAGGTCGGACGGCTGGGTCAGGTCCGGGGAACGCCGGACGACGCCTTTTTGTGGGATGACGATGCCGGCCATGATGCGGCCCAGCGTACTTTTACCCGCGCCGCTGGCGCCCATGATGGTGACGATCGAACCCTGCTCGATGCGTAACGAGAAATCCTTGAACAACGCCCCATCGCCGCCGTTCACGCGGGCAGTATAGGAAAAGCCGATGTCCTCCAACTCAAGCGCGCCATGAGTGGAAAGGGCCGCGCTGCTCATCGGGTAGGAACCGCCGGGGTAGGATCCACCAATCTGTGGGCGTCGATGCGTTCCGGGATCTCGCCAATTTGGTAGAGCAGGTCAATGAACTGCTGGAGGTTCGAGATGTCAACCTGGTTCGACAGGGTGACGTCGGCGACATTCACACGGGAGGCGATCTCCGGCGGCAGCTTGATGTACTTGGTCAGCAGCGTGCGCGACTCGGACGGGTGCGCCGCCATGTAGTCCACTCCGTGCTGCAAGGCGCGCACGGCGCCGGCCGCCACCTGCGGATGGTTGCGCTCGAACTCTCGCGAGACGACCGATCCGCCAATCGGACACGGGTTGAGCAAATCGGCGTACACCGATCCGAAAAGTTGGCGATAGCCGCCGTGGACCAGAGCTGTGGTGGTGACTGGTTCGTAGGCAAAAAGCGCGTCGACCGCGCCGGACTCGAGGCTGGAGATCTGAGCCTGCGGCGGCAATTGCACCATGGAAATCGTGGCCGGATCCACTCCGTGCTTCTTGAAAAACGCACTCAGCATGTGACTGGGCGCGGTGCCGGGAAATACTCCAATCTTTTTCCCGCGCAACCCTTCGACGGCGTGAATTGGAGACGCTTCCTTCACGATGATCTTATCGAGAGCATTGGAATCATTCATGCGGCTGTGCGAGAAGATGCGCACACGACCGGGGCTATGGATTTCCAGCTGAATGATCGGCACCAGTGACGTGCCCGGCAGAATGTCGGCTTGCCCGGCGACCATGGCGTTCACCAGATCGTTGCTGCTACTGAGCGTGATGGGCTTCAAGCGCAGGTTTTCTTTGTCGAAGAGTCCCTGTTCCTGGGCAACGAATACGGGCAAGCTCGGGATGATCTGCAAGTAAGCAACCCGAACTTCCGCGCGATCCTCATGAGCCCGCGTGCAGGATGCAAGGAGCCCCACGAGCGAAACCGCCGCCCCACCGATCATCAAAAGTAAAATCGAAAGTAAAAGTTTGGACCGCATAGTTCACCGTCCCGACCATTCTAGCCTCGCAGCAGATCGCAAATCGACCAGAAAAAATGGGGCGAGGAGCAAAGCCCCTGCGTTCCAAGTCGAACAGACCGTGCCCTGGGTTCCCGGTTGCGCAACGACCGGACTCGTAATACGCTGCGCTTGATCGGCAATCAATTTTATTAATTAAGGAGCAGAGTCATGGCAAGCGAGCCCAGACCATCCGGAGATCAGGCTTCCGCGATCTCAGGAGGTGCGACCGCCGCAGACGCTCAAATCATTCTTCAGTTATACGATTTGCGACGCGACCGGGAAATGCGAAAAGCCCGGCACTTTATCTCAGCCGAGTTTTGGCCGGAAAGTGCCGAAGATACACTGCGAGTCGCACGGGCGTATCCCAGCCCACAAAACACGTGGTTGCGGCAAGTCACCAGCTACTGGGAAATGGCTGCATCCTTCGTGTTGCGAGGCGCCTTGCATGAGGGTCTTTTCTTCGATGCCAGCGGCGAGATGTATTGCGTCTATGCGAAATTCAGGCCTTGTCTGACAGAGATCCGCCAAAAACTCCCGTACTTCCTGCTCACTGTGGAGAAAGTTGTCATGAACACGCCCGAGGGCCGGAAGCGGTTGGAGCGGCTTGAAAAACGCCTTGCCCGGCGCAGACAGAAGCAGGGGGAGCGCTCCGCGACTCTGGCCGGATCCTCGGCAGGCTTCAGCTAGACCGGCAGAGCCCGTACAGAAAAAGAGGACATCCGAAGAGATCGATTGCCGCTCAACGCAGAACCACGTTGTGCCTTCCGGATGTCCTCTCGCCTTCTTGCTAGACGCGGAAACGCGCACCGACCGAAAGGACCGGGCACATCGCCTCGCAGGCCACCTTATATGCGACGCCTGCGCCCAGATGTTTGGTCAAGGCAGCTGGCCGCTTTACTCCGAGCACGATCATGTCGGCTCTCTGGGCAGCAACCTTCACGATTGTGTCCGCTGCGGGACCAAATTGCACCATGTACTCGGGCTCATGCGAAAGCTGTGCTCCGTCGGGAATCAGGGCGCGGAGTTGCTTCTCGGTGGAAGCTACGACCTCGTCCGGGTCAACCACGGGCATGGCTCCGGGTTCTGGCTCCGGCAGAGCGACAGTAGGTTCTGGCGCCACGTGCAGGAGGGTCAGACGAGCCTGATTCTCCTCGGCCAAGGATATGGCGTAGGGCAGACCGTGCACCGACTCCGGCCCGAAGTCGGTGGTAAACAGGATATGCCGCAGCTTGCCATCGGCAGGCCAGCTTGTTGCATGCGGACCCACGGTGAGCACGGGGCACTCGGCATTGCGAAAGACCTCTTCTGCCACCGAACCCATCAGCAGCTTCTGTAGGCCCTTGCGGCCGCTGGTGCCAATCACGATGAGGTCAATCTCATCGTCCCGCACCACCTTCGAGAGTACTTCCGCAACTTCGCCTTGCTCGATCAGTTCCTGGTGTCGAATACCCTTGAACGACTCGGAGCCCACCAAGGCAACCAGCTGTTGTTCAGCCAACAACCTGGCTTGCTCCGGATCGGGCTGTACCGCTTCGACAAACGGCTGGTGCGGCAGCACGTTCACCGAGTACACCTCAGCATCGTAGCGGTGAGCCAGATTGACGGAATAGGAAAGAGCCAATTGCGCGGAGGGCGTGAAGTCCGTGGCGAACAGGATCTTTTGCAGTTTGACGCGGGGTGGGGCAATTACTGTTGGCATGACAAACCTCCTTCTGAAGCCGGAGGCACGAATGCCGGCCAAGATGCTGTCAGGCACCGAAGCCTTCAAGCTTCAATGTTGCCTGCGGGCGTCCGGAGTGTGGATACTCCTTCCGCCCGAGGCCGGGGAGACATTCCGTGACCCTTCGATAGCCGAGGGTCACTCTGCCAGTTCCTCTTCCAGTTCTTTCGTAACCGTGGAATTGAATTCCGTCACTGGCGTGTGGGACGCGACATACTCCGCCTGGCACGCTGTGCAGCGCACGCCGGTGTCGAAGATTTCCCAGGTTTGATTGCTGCAGCTGCAGGTGTATAGGTCAGCCATAAAATACCTCCTCCAGAATGTGACGCCCTTCACCCCTGTCGAAGCAGACCAATCTGCGCACGATGGATGACGGGCAAACGGATGGGTACCTCGAGCGCCATACCTCTCCTTCTGAGGTGGAACTCACGAATAGGCTGATGGTGGGGGGCCGCAGAACATTGCGGCTGTTGCAGCAGTGTCTTTTCGCCGCTGCAGGATTCAGGCGGGACAGTGTCTTCTCGCCGCCCGCTCAGATTGAATGGTACTCATTTTCAGTTCCGATGCAGTGATACAGGTCACTGCGCCGTGTGAGGATCCGCTATCTCAGCGGCCAGATGACCAGTGCAGTTTGCTCAAGAATCTGGCGCTTGCTCTCCTCTGGCAGCGGCAGTGCCCGGAAAGCATCCAGTGCTTCTTTGAGGTCGCGCGGACCCGGACCAGGCCAGTCGCTGCCGAACAATGTTTTGTGCGCGATCTCCGGCAAACGAGGAAAGTACTTGAGCAACTGCCGGGGTGGAATGCTGCTGATGTCCAGGTACACATTGGGATGACGGCGTACCAGGAAGAAGGCGGTGTCCATCCAGAGAGGGCGCCCGCCATGGGCGAGCACAATCTTGAGCTGCGGAAAATCAACCGCTACATCGTCGATGTGAATCGGGTCTCCATACTTGTTGCGCGCGCCGGGAAAAATTGAGGTGCCGGTGTGAAACATCACCGGAATACCATTGCTCTCGGCGGCGCGATACAAAAGCTCCAGTTCCTTCATTCCGTGGAGATAGTCATTCGGATAGAAGAGCTGATGCGGGGGATGAATCTTGATCAGCCGCAACCCCAGCCGCACAATCTCCGCGATGTCGGCCATGACGTTGCGGGAATGCCGAGGATGCAGACTGCCGCATGGGATCAGCCGCTCGGGATCCTCCTTCGCGTATTGTGCGGCCAGGGCGTTGAGTCCGGCAGGGAAGCCAGTCACGTCGGGCGCAGCCGCATTGATGAGCACCGCGCGATCCAGACCGGCCTGGTCCATATATTTCAGAAAGGCCTTGGGCGATCGGGTGAACTCCAGAACGCGGTCGAAGTCGGGCTGATGCTTTCTCATCAGCTCCAGGGCGGGCGGACTCAGCAGCAGCTCGAAAGGCTGAATATGGACGTGGCAGTCAGTGATCAAGAAACTTGCCTGAAGTCTTACCGTGTGTAGCGACACGAACGCGCTGTCGGCTCACGCGAATCGCGCGCAGTCCGCTACTGATGTCGTGGAACGATGCGCAGACGTGGCGGGGAGGTATCGCCTTGTCGCTCAAGATTTCCAGCGAAATTTTCTCCTCAGGCAGCGCGGCCCTTCGCGATCTTGTGGCAGGTCGAGGTCTCCACGTCGAACGCATGTACGTTGGGCTTGCTGTGCACCAGGTGTTGGATCAACTCGCTGACCTTGGCATAATCCTCGCGGCTGTACCGCTCCGAATCTTCTTTCGTCTTCCAGAAGCTCAGGGCCCGGATGCCGTCTGGGTCGGACACGAGCACAATTTCATCCACAAAACCGGGCTGCGCCTTCAAGGTGGAAAGCACTTTGTCGTGGAGCATGTTGCAAACTTCTTTGGCCTTCCCCGGCTTCGTTTTCACTTCAACAAGTCGCACAAACATGGCAGAGACTCCTTTATTAGTGTAATTAAGTTCGGTAAAACGCTTGCGAAAAAGCAACTGTCAGAGACGAAATCAACCTACACCTGCTTGGACCGCGAGGTCAAACACCAGGTCAATACGCTTACTAGCGTCCCACCCAGCAGGCCGGCCTTTTTTCCAGAAAAGCGGTCATGCCTTCCTGGGCGTCGGCCGCCAACGAGTTCATGCTCATGACTTCTTTTGCGTAGGCATAGGCCTTGGGCTGGTCGAGATCGACCTGAGCGTAAAACGCCTGCTTCCCCAGAGCGATGGTCAGCGGGCTGGCGCTGGCCACTTTCTGCGCCAGCTTCCTGGTTTCCTGCGCCAACGACTCGGCCGGAACGACCAGGTTCACCAACCCCCAGTCGGCAGCGGTCGGGGCGTCGATCATCTCTCCCGTGAGGAGCATCTGCAAGGCGCGTTTGCGCCCGACGGCGCGACTGAGCGCTACCATCGGGGTGGTGCAGAACAGCCCAATCTTGACTCCGGGGGTGGCAAACCCCACTTTGTCGGAGGCGACGGCCAGATCGCAGGTGGCCACCAGTTGGCAGCCCGCGGCGGTAGCGGTTCCTTGCACCTCGGCAATCACCGGTTGCGGAATGGACTGTATCTTCGTCATCAGGTCGACGCAAGTATCGAAGATGTGCCGGTAATCATTGATGTTCTTGCCGGTCATCTCGGCAAGGTCGTGCCCCGCGCAAAAGACGTTTCCCGAGGCAGCCAGGATGACGGCATGAATCTCGCGATCGCGACCGATGGCGGAAAGGCAGTCGATCAACTCGAGCATGAGATCGAGCGAGAGCGCGTTCCGCCGTTGCGGACGGTTGAGCGTGACTACCGCCAGTGTTCCCTCGCGTTCGAATTTCAAGTTTTGGTAGGCAGAGATTGTCTCCAAAGTCGATGTTGCCATGGCTACCCCCTTCTTCCAGTGAGAGAATTTTACACCTGAGAATGCGACCGCCGGTGATTTCTCAAGCATTGGGAGGCAACCGCTCTGGCAGTGCTATGGTTGGTCATGTTCTTGTTCTTATCGAGAAAGTCGGATTTCCTACCTAAACAAGAAGAGTCAAGGCAGGCGGATCGGAGAAGAGCACGGTGAAGCGCAGTAGCGCGGACAAATTCGAAGTCGCGGTCCAGGGCCATCAGCTTGAAGTGCAGCGCATCTTTGTCGGGGAGCCCCAGGGTCGCGGGCCCCAAGGTTGCGGGCCCCATGTCACCGAGCTGGTATTTCTCCACGAAGGCCTGGGCTCGATCTCGCACTGGAAGGATTTCCCGGCGCGCGTCGCAGCCGCCACTGGATGCCCGGCCGTGGTCTACTCCCGCTACGGCTCCGGCAACTCCGACTTGCTCGAAGAACCTCGCCCCGTCACCTTCATGCACGACGAAGCCCTCAAGGCTCTTCCCGAACTCCTCGCCAAGCTCAACCTCGAATCACCGATTCTCATCGGCCACAGCGACGGCGCCTCGATCGCACTAATCTACGCCGGGGTTCACGACGGCGTGCGCGGCCTGGTGCTGCTTGCTCCTCATGTCTTCGTCGAGGACCTCAGCGTCCAAAGCATCGCCGAGGCCAAGGTAAGGTTCGAAACCACGAATCTCGCCGAAAAGCTCGCCCGCCATCATCGCGATGCGGCCAGGACGTTCTGGGGCTGGAACAACATCTGGCTTCATCCCGATTTTCGCCGCTGGAACATCGAAGAATATCTGCCGCGCATCACCTGTCCAATTCTTGTCATTCAGGGTCTCGAGGATGAGTACGGGACGATGGCCCAGCCGGAAGCGATCGCGCGCCAATCCGGCGGCCCGGTCGAGGTGCTCCGTCTGGGAGATTGCCGCCACTCCGCTCATCGCGATCAGCCCGACGCGGTGCTCGAGCGGATCGCAGAGTTCGTCTCCGTTTACGGGTGAGGTCGCGCCCCGCGCTTACGCCGTGGGCCTCAGCACCGTACAAACGGAGGCGCAGATGGGACCCCCAATGTTGAACGTCGCGGCCAGACGCGGATTCTTGACTTGCAACCCGGTGGGAGCCTTGCCCCGGAGTTGCCACGCGCACCACCCCAGCATGGCGATTCCGGTGGCGCCGATGGGATGGCCTTTGGCAATCAGTCCGCCGGAGGTGTTGATGGCGCACTCGCCGTCCACGCCTGCCTTGCCTTCGCACCAATAGCGGGCGCCTTGGCCGACGGGCGCTTTGCCCAGCACCTCTGTGCCGATGGCGCCCATTACGGTGAAGCAATCGTGCACCTCGGCCACGCTCACATCCCCGGGCTTGACTCCGGCCATGTCATAGGCCTTGTTCATCGCCCGGTAAGCGCCCTCGGGCCGCAGCACATCGCGTCCCGCTTTCTTCAGCGGATCGGTAGCCTGAGCATAGCCGGCGATCTCCACGCAGTCGGCCTTGTTCACGCCGAGTTTCTGCAACCCCTCGTCGGTGGCTATGATGAGGCTGGCGTAGCCATCGGTGATCTGGGAACAATCGTAGGTCTTCAGCGGTAACCCCTCGACAATGTGGCGATTGATGCCTTCGATCTTCATCGCCTGCTCTAGAGTGATCTGCACATTGCGCATCTGGGCGTAGGGATTGAGGCGGGCGTTGCCGTATTCGGCGACCGCGATCTGCGCCAAATCCTCCTCCCGCACCCGATGCACTTTCATGTAGCACTCCATGATTTCGGCGAAGAGGTGCGGGAAGATGAACACCTTGCCCTCGCGCTCGTCGGGGTGGGAAAAGAAGCCTAAGGCCTTGCCGATGAGCTTGCCGTCCATCTTGCCTTCGTTGTCGCGCATCTTCTCATAGCCGACCGCGATGCCGACGTCACCCCAGCCCACGAGGAGTTTCTGGATGACGGAGAGTACGGCCTGACCGCCGGAGGCGCAGGCGTTCTCCACGGATTCTATGGGCTTGCCGGCCAGGCCCGGCAGCATCGCCATCAGGCCGGCGAGCAGACCCTGCTCGTTAAGGGAAATGTTGCAGGTGGCGCCGATCGAGCCGACATCCAGCACGGCGGGCTCGACGCCGATCTCGCTGCAGGCTCCATTGATGGCGTTCTGGATGATCTCCGGCACCGACATGGCCATGAGCTTTCCAAACTTAGATTGATGATAGGCGGCGATGTAAATGCGCTTCATAAAATACCTCCTACGATGGTTTCGGCTCCGGTGTGATTGTATCGCTTTCGCCGACGACGCCAGACTTGAGATTCCGCAGTCGGTTCTGCAGTTCGAGTTTCAGGACTTTACCGTAGGCGTTGCGGGGCAGCGCTTCTGTGAAGATGATTTGCCGGGGCAGTTTGATCTTATTGATTCTGGGACGAAGGAACTCGATGAGTTCGAGGTGGCTGGCGCTCGCGCCTGATTTCAGCGCAACGAAGACGACTGGGACCTCGCCCCACTTCTCGTCGGTCATCCCGAGGACGGAGACCTCGGCAATGGCCGGATGATCGAGTAATTCTTTTTCGATCTCCGCCGGATAGATGTTGACGCCGCCGCTGATGATCATGTCTTTGGAGCGGCCTGCGATGTAGAAGAAGCCATCTTCGTCGCATCGCGCCAGGTCGCCGGTGTGGAACCATCCGTCTCGGTCGAGCGCCTTGGCGGTGGCGGCTGGATTGTTCCAATAGCCCCGGCAAACGTGCGGCCCGCGCAGGCACAGTTCGCCAACCTCAAGTCCGCCAACCTCATTGGTTGGGACGGGATTGCCCTGGGGATCGAGGAGCTTCGCCTCGGTAAACATCATGGGCTTGCCAATCGAACCAGGCTTGCGCGGGGTGTCCTCGTCGTTGATGGCAAAGCAATTCACGCCGACCTCGGTCAGCCCGTAGCCTTGGCGAAAAATCAGTCCGCGCTCTTGGTAGGCCTGGAGGAGTTGTAACGGAAGCGGAGCGCCTCCGCTGGCAAACCAGCGCAGATGGCTGCGATCGAGAGCCGCAAATTCCGGCGAATCGAGGACCATTTTGAAGATCGTGGGTACGCCAAAAAGAAGAGTGCACTGGTAGTCTCGGCAAGCTTGCAAAACTTCAGTGACGTCGAAGCCGTCATGCAAGACGATGCTGCCCCCGATGGCGAACAGCGGGGTCAGGAACACGGTGAGGCCTCCGGCGTGATACATGGGCGTGTAAACCTGAACCCGGTCACTCGACCGCAATTGCCAGGAGATAACCGTGTTGTAGGCGTTCCATGCGATCTGCCGGTGTGGAATCATCACGCCCTTGGGCTGTCCGGTGGTGCCGCTGGTATAGAGCAAGCAGAAAATATCCTCGGGTTGGAGTCTGGTGGAGAGCGGATCTGGACGAACCCGGTCGATGGCTTTGGCATAACTCAGCGCCTTCGACGCACTTTCCTCCGCATCCAGGCTGATGGGGTGCTCGAAGGCCACGAGTTGTTGGAGCTCTTGCGCGAGTTTCTCGTACCGCGCGGAGTACATGAGGCAACGCGGTGCGCAGTCCGCCAGGATCTGGTGCAGTTCGCGAGCCGTGCTGCGCGTCCCGAGCGGGACGAGAATGATGCCGGATTTACCGGCTGCCCAGAAGGCATCGACATATTCAACCCGGTTCTCGGAAAGAATGCAGACGCGATCCCCTGGGACGAGCGAGCAGAGATCGGTCCAGACCCGCGCGCACTGCAAGGCCCGCCGATTGAGTTCCGCATAAGTGAACTGCCGGCGCGTGGGAACGTGGATCAATGCGACCGCGTCGGGGCTAAGGCGGGCGCGCTCTCCGAGAATATCGCCGGTGATCACGAGTTCTCCTCAGACTGTCTGAAAACAGATTGTGCCGTGGCGGACGCGGGGGACGAATCGGACGCGAGAATTCGCAACAGGATTTGCGTCAGCTCTTGGGGACGCTCGAACTGAGGTGCATGGCCGCAGCGCTCGATGACCGTCAGTGTGCAATGCGGAAGCTGCGATTGCAGCCTCTTCGCTCGTTCCAGCGGGACGAGACGATCCGAGGCACCCCAGACGAGATCGACCGGCAGCGGGAAACTTGCCAGTTTGTCTTCGAGCAGGTATTTGGACATATCTTCCACACCGGCAGCCAGCAACCGTGAAATTGGACCTGTTTTCGAGACGCGGACCAGATCGTCGAGGACAAAATTCGGCCGACTCGGCGTGGAAGGGTCCAGTATGGCATCGAACAAGCGCCGAGCCTCTTCGCGGTCCTTGGGCACGATGCCAATTTCCAATGCGTCCTGGATGGGGCAGCCATCGATGAGAATAATCCGCGTCACGCGATGGGGATGTTTCTGCGCATAGAGCATCGCCATCCAGGCCCCCAGCGAATTGCCTGCGAGCGCCAGCGGCGCGTCTCGCCCGGGCATGGCATCGAGTACTTGCTCCAGTGCGGTGAGCAGCGTTCCGAGACTGAGCGCACCCGCAACCGGGGTGCTTTCGCCATGACCTGCGAGGTCCGGGATCAGCAATTGAAAGTGGCGCTTCAGCTCGGGTGCCACCTTGCACCATGTTCCCGCTTGATCGCCTGCGCCATGCAGCAATACCAGCCAGGGCCCGGCGCCGCCATGCCACACGATCTGTTCTCCCGCCGTGGTCGTAAGCTTCGCTTTCCGGAGACCGGCTCGGCGAAGCGCGCTCCTCCGTAACCAGATCGTCGTGGCGATGGGCCGCAGAAAGAAAAGAATGAAGAGGACAATCAGAGCAGCAACTGCGGCGAAAACCAGCGGCAGCGCAATTTTCATTGCCAGGCCCATTCCACTCCTCTCGGCCGGCTTAGCTGGACGTCAACTCCGAAACCGCCTAGGGCATACGAAACGCGCAGCCCGCCTGGTTGTATCCGACCCCGGAGCCGACCAGCACGACCAGGTTACCGGACTTCACTTTGCCCTGCTCGATAGCGTGGTCGAGCGCCATGCCGACACAAGCGGAGCCGGTATAGCCATACTGCTCCATGATGGTATGCGCGCGTTCCGCGGGTACACCGAGACGGTCCATCACGCGTTCAATCGTGGGTTTCCGCACTTGGGTAAAGATGAAGCAATCGACGTCGCGCAGAGCAAAACCACCATCCTTGGCGAGTCGTTGCACGATGATCGGCCACGTCTCCTCGTTCAGTTCAGGAGGATAGCGATTCTTGATCGTGCACCCGGTGCGCCCCGCCTTAACCGATTCTTCGCTCGCCGGTTCGAAAGTGCCTCCGGAATAGATCCCCCAATAGTCGTGATAGGAGCCGTCGGCGCGGAAGGTGGAAGTGACAAAGCCAGGCGAAGCCGCCGGTTCGAGCACCGCCGCGCCGGCGCCATCGCCATAGAAAAAGACCATGGGATCGGCAGGCGTCGTGAGTTTGTGCATGAGGTAGACGCCCATGACCAGCACCGTCTTGATCCCCGGGTTGGCGGCGATGATTCCCGCGGCTGAGGAAAGACCGGTGGGAAACGAAGCACAGGCGCAACCGATATCAAACGTCCCGGCATTTTTTGCGCCCAGCTTATACTGCAGCACGACCGAGGTCGCAGGAGTTATGTAGTCGGGCGAATCGGTGCCGAGGATGATCAGATCGACATCTTCGGGTTTCTTGCCGGCACGCTCCAGCGCGAGCTTGGCCGCGGGCAGAGCGACATCGCTGGTAGCCCAGGTTTCGGGGGCATGCCAGCGCGTCTTGATGCCGCTCGTGGCTTCCATCTTGTCCACGAAATCCGGGATATGCTTGAAGCGCTCGCGCAGCATGTCATTGGTCACTTCGATCTCAGGCACGTACCTGCCGGTGGCGACAATGGTTGCGTAACGCGTCATGAATGAGCCCTCTTGAATTGCTGTTGGTTAGGTCCCCAGTACGAATCCGCCGTCGACGGAGAGCACGGTGCCGGTAATAAACGATGCCGCATCGGAGGCCAACCACGCGTAGGCCTCGGCAACATCCTCAGGCTTTCCCATGCGACCCAGAGGCGTGTGCGAAACCATGGCCTGGATGACCTTCTCCGGCATCTTCTGCACCATTTCGGTGGCGATGAAACCGGGGGCGACGGCGTTGACGCGGATGTTGTATTTTGCCAGTTCCCGCGACCACGTCCGGGCAAACGCGATGACTCCCGCCTTGGTGGCGGCGTAATTGGTTTGCCCAAAATTTCCATACAGACCCACGATGGAAGAGGCGTTGAGAATCACGCCTGAGCCTTGGCGGATCATGTGGGGCACGACGGCCCGCGAGCAAAGGAAAACGCCTTTGAGGTTAACCGAGATGACCGAATCGAACGCCTCATCGGTCATCGTGCCGGCAACCGCGCCATCCTTCCACTTTACGAACTGCGCGTCGCGCGTGATGCCGGCATTGTTGATCAGTACATCGACCGTATTCCAGCGGGCGACGATTTCCTGAATGCCCGCCTCGACGTCGCGGGCGTCGCACACGTTCGTTTTACGGAAGAGTGGCTCTCCTCCGAGCGAAGACAGTTCGCGCAGCAGCTCTTCCTGCCCGGCATCGTTGACATCCCATGCCGCCACCCGGCAGCCTTCGCCGGCAAACCGCCGGGCCGTGGCGAGGCCGATCCCCGCCGCGGCGCCGGTGACGATGACGACCTTACCCCGCAGACCCGTGTCTTTCATGCGCCTCCTAGAAATTGAGCTTCAGCGCAAACTGGACGACCCTGGGCCCGGTAGTGGTATCCACGATCTGCCCAAAGTTGTACGAGGACTGTATGTTGACGGGGTTGGCCCAATTCACGTTGTTGAACAAATTGAAGAACTCGGTCCGGAACTCTAACCCTTTGTTTTCCGTGATCGGGATGAGCTTCACGATGGAGAGGTCCGTGTCGATCTGTTTCGGTCCCCTTAGGATGTTCCTTCCTAACTGTCCGAAGTCACCGAACGCCGAGGGTGACACGAAAGCGGTGGTGTCGAAATAGGCGGTCAAGCGGTCGGCCACGTTGCCACTCTTGACCGCGGACGCCACCGTTCGGCCAGACGCCAGGTCGGCTGTGGTTGCCGAAAACAGCGTATCCGCGCCGTAGATGGAGAACGGAGTGCCGGATTGCAGGGTCACGATTCCCGACAAACTCCAGGAGTTCAGCAGTCCTTTCCCGAAGGCCGAACCGCCGTGATAGGCGTTTGGAAGGGTATATAAGTAACTCGCGACCAAGCGCTGCCGCCGGTCGAAATCCGAGTTGGCATAGTTCTTCTGTTCGTTGACCAGATCGCCCGGGGTCACCGTGATGTCGCTCACGCCACTCCCGGAGTAGTCGTCAATCGAGTGTGAGTAAGTGTAGCTGAGCAGCATTTGCAGCCCTTTGGAGAAGCGCTTGTTGACGGTTACCTGGAGCGAGTTGTAATTGGAATTAGAGTTGCTCTCCATCAGGAGGGCGCCCAATCCGGGGGCAGGCAGATTGCTGAAGCCGGGGAAGAAAGGCCCGCCCAGACTTCCTGCCGGGTAATATCCGCCTAACGCCGGCGTCGCGGCCTGGTTGAATGAGAACAAGCGCGGAAACTTGCGCCCTTCCGAACCGACGTAGCCCACGTCCAGCAACCAACTGTTGGAGAAGCTCCATTGCACTCCGAGGTTGAAGGCTTGCACGTAAGGGATGCTCCAGTCCTTCAGGTCGGGATAGAGCCCGGTGGCTGGAACGATAGTGTTCACAGGCGTGGTCGAACCATACGGTGTCACCGGCAGAACGACTGGATATGCGGGATTGCCGCCGAAAGTCATCGGGAACTGGCTGGGCAGCGGAACCTGCACAAATGGACTTTCGGACGGGGTTTCCAGCGCGGTGGCCATCATTTCGTAAGGCATGTTGAACAATTGGCTGTTAAATAGCCGCATGTTGGGCCGGTCGAAAAAAATGCCGTAACCGCCGCGCAGGACAACCTTACCGGTGTCCGTCACCTGGTAAGCGAAGCCCGCCCTCGGCCCGAAGTTTTTGTAGTTGGGATTCACCAACCCGTTGCTTACTTTGGGAATTCCGGGCAAGTTTCCATTCCCGGCCTGGACGAAGCCGCCGGTGACGGCCACGCCGCAAGTGTCCAAACAGCCAGACACGATAGGCAGAGGAGTAGTGACGGCCTTCGACGGATCGAAGCCGACAAAATGGCCGTCGGTCTCGGTGGTGGGGCCGAAGTAGTCATAGCGCACTCCAAGGTTTAGAGTGAGGCGACGGGCGACCTTCCAATCGTCCTGGAAGAAGGCCGAAAAGTCGTTGGCGCGGTTGTGAAGGCTGTTGGTGCCCGTGCCAATCACGGAGACAAAGTTAAAACCAGCTAGAAAATCTCCCATTACGCTGGCAGTGGGGAGGGGGGCAGCGCCCAAGTAGACCATTTCGCCGTTGGGGAATACGTCGAAATAGGGAGCGTCCAGCGCCTGCCGCTTGTATTCGCCCCCGAATTTGAGGGTGTGCCGGCCCTTCGTCCACGTCATCATATCGCTAACGCTGTAGGTATTGGTCGCCGCATAGTTGGTGGCCAGCGGAGACGGCCCCAGAGTGAACAAGTTCGGGAACAATATTGTCGGCATACCGGGGAACAGGCTACTCAGGGGGGATGAAATACCCAAATCCGAGGAACTGATGGGTTGCGATGGTTTGCCGGGTCCGTAAATCGTACTCCAGCCGAACCTGACTTCATTCAGCAGATGATCCGAGAGAAGTGATAATACCCCTGCCGAGAACAGGCGCTGGGTGATGTCTTCTTCGGTCGGCCAGCCGGGCGCCTGCAGCGCGTTGCCGTCGCCAAAGGTATCGTAGAGCGCCTGATTGGTGCGATTGGCGGCATAGAAAAACTTGCCAAAGAAGCGGTTCTTGTCATTCAGTTTGAAATCCAGATTGGTATTGAACTGGTCTTCTTTGTAGGTCGAGTTGGATGGGATCGTGTCCAGGACGGGAGGCGTTGTCGCCCCCGCCCCCGATGCGCAACCGGCACCGGTCGTCGTGACGCCGGGGGCCGAAGGAATCATGAACTGCCCGTTGGGGAGCTTAACCTGCAGAGCCGCCAAGGCCACGGCGTCGACGTATCCACCCAGCAAGGGGGCATAACACATCGAAAGGGAGGCCAGAGATCCGGTAAAACCGACGCCAGGGACAAACTGGTAGTCGCGCTGCGGTCCCAAGAAGGCCGGTAGGAACATCGTTGATAGCGAGTTGGTCAGAGAGGTGCCATTAGTTTCGCGCGTGCCTTGATAGGAAATAAAAAACCAGGCGCGATCCTTGACCACCGGACCGCCCAGAGTACCGCCAAACTGGTTGCGGTTGTAGGTGGGCCTCGGCGTGACCACTCCTTCCGCCCCATTCAGGAAGAAATTGTTGGCATCCAGATCCGTATTCCGCAGGAACTCATAGACATCGCCATGGAGATTATTGGTGCCGGATTTGGTGACTACGGCCACGACTCCACCTGCGTTTCGGCCCTGCACCGCGTCGTACATGCTGGTCTGGACTTTGAATTCCTGCAGCGAGTCGATGGAAGGGACGGCGAGGCTTGGCAGCGACCCCGTGCCGATGGAGTTCGCATCGATGCCGTTGATAACCTCGCTGTTGGAAACCGCACGCTGTCCGTTGACGTATAAGGGAACATCGCCGCGCCCCAGTTCGGAGGAGTTCTGGAGGGGACCTGAGGTTCCGGTAGTCAGGGCCAGCAGTTGCTGGAAGTTGCGGGTCGGCAGCGGCAGATCGCGCACCTGGGTCTCATCGATGACGGTGCCGCGGGCGGAGCTTTCCGTCTGCACCAGCGGCGATTCGCCCGTGACCGAAATCGTGGTCGGCGTGCCGGCCACCTTGAGGGCAACGTCGGTGACCGTGCTTTCGGTGATCTTGACGATAATGCCTTCCAGTTGGACCGATGCGAATCCTTTCTGGGTCACTTCGAGCCGATAGGCGCCTGGGTCGAGCAGGGGAAAGGTGTAACGGCCGTTGCCGCCGGTTGTGGTTTCGCGGCGCACGCCGGCGTCGTTGGTCAGCGTGGCTTTTGCGCCTGCCACGAGGGCCCCGCTGGGATCCGTCACCACGCCCACGATCTGCCCGGTGGTGGCCGTTTGCGCTTGCGTCATTGGTATCATGAAACAGAGAATGGCGGCGGCCGCCAGCAGCGTTACAAGTGTTCGCGTTCGCATATTTCCTCCTGGTGTCGCAATTACGGCTTCGCAACTCGGTCCTTCCGGCTGCGGGTGTACAGACGGACAAACTGATCGACAGCTTCTTCGTCACTCACGCCCAGATAGCGCTTGGCGCCGAAGAGTTCCTCCATCAGAAAATAAGTGACAAACTGCAGGTACAAGCTGACATAGGCAAGCCCGGGGTTCACGCCGCGGGGAAAGGGAATCGGCGCCTTTTGAAACAAAGCAGTGGAATAGGTGCGCAGACCTCCGGCAACTTCTCGATAGCTGTGAATGAAGTGCTTGTGGCGGAACTCGACGACGTCGACGTACATCAGGCGCCAGTAGTCCAGATTCTCCGAGACGATGCGGCCAACGGCCATTCCCAGCTTCTTCAGCGACTCCGGATCGGGGGATTGCATCAAGGGAAGAAGCTCTTTCTGCCGGATGGCTTCCAGTTTTTGTCCCATGTGCTGGACCAGATCGATGAAGATCCCTTCCTTGGTCGGGTAGTAGAGGTAGAGCTTGCCCATGGAGATGCCGGCCTTGCGGGCGATTTCGCGGACGGTGGTACCGTGAAAACCCTGCCGGGTGAAGAGCTGTTGCGCGGCGCGTTCGATCTTGAGCCGGTTCTTGGCGACGGTGTCGTCCAAAAGCTTGGGCATAGATGCATCCGCTCACTGTACAAACACGAGCGCTCGCTCTTGGTCGAGCGCTCGCTCTTGGTGGAGGATTCTAAAGTGCCGCCCTGGGGCTGTCAAGCACAAAAGACCATCGGGCCGAATGGCGACCGATGGCGCCGGTCAAGAATCAGGGAATAGCCGGCTTTACCCGGGTAGCATTGCGACTTTCCCGAGTTTTTTCCGTGTATGCTGAATCAAAACGGTCGCTCGCTCTCTATGGCAATGACCATTTCTTACTCCCCAACCAGGAGCGGTCGTCAAGAACAACTCTCGACGCCGGGTCGAAGATTGATCACGAGTGGATTGCACTGGATGCGAGGTATGATCCCAGAGACTGGCCGATCGGAAGGAATGCGATGACTCCGCAGAAGACGCCTGCCCAGGGCCCCATCAAGGTGACCCGTCCGGCGCGGGGACGTACTCGGTGAGCAGGGAGCTGCGAGGATCGCCGATCTCCTCTGTGAACTGGCCAGCCGGCCTCGTTCCCGGATGACGGTATAAGACGGTATAAGTAAGGATCGGAACCTATCCAGCGGAGGGAGTTTAGCGGCATGGCGGAACAGGGATGGATGGCCGGGACCGCTCGCGCTGCCGGGGGATCGCGCAATTTCAAGCTCTGGATGCCCGGAAAGCGGGAAAAGGGACAGGCTTGGCCTCTCGTCATGCTGTTGCACGGGTGCACTCACGATGCGGAGGACATGGCAGAGATCTCGGGGATGAATGATGTCGCCAAAGCAAACCGGTTTCTGGTTGTATATCCCGAGCAGTCGCGCCCGGCCAGTCTGCTGAAGTGCTGGAACTGGTTTCATCCCAAACACCAGACGCGCGATGCTGGTGAACCTTCGATCCTCGCTGCGATCGTCCGCCAAGTTTGTTCCACTCACAATGTCGATACCGATCGGGTTTACGTGGTGGGGGTTTCGGCCGGGGGCGCGATGGCTTCCATTCTGGCAGCGACCTATCCCGATCTTTTTGCAGCCGTTGCTGTGTTTGCTGGAGCAGAATTCAAGGCCGCCACGAGTATCGCAGAGGCGTTCGCCGCCATGAAGCGAGGCGGGCCGGATCCGGTCCGGCAAGGGCAACTTGCTTTTGAAGCCATGCGCGGCGGCCTCGCACTCAAGAAGAGACGGCGCATGCCTGTGATTGTGTTTCACGGTACCGCGGATGCGCTTGTGAGTCTGGTCAATGCCGATCAGGTCGTTGCCCAGTGGAGCAAAACCAACCAGTGTCTCGCGGCGGAGTATGCCGAGAGCGGGTTTGTCCTGACGGAGAAAGTCATCGAAGGCAAAGTGCCGGACGGTTATGCCTATCAAAAGCATATCTATGTGGAGGCCGATGGCGGTCTGTTGATGGAAAAGTGGTTAGTGCAAGGTCTTGGCCACGCCTGGTCGGGATCTCCTAAACCCAGCAAATACGGGGACCCCAAGGGCCCCAATGCCGGTGCGGAAATCTGGCGCTTCTTCTCGGAAGCCGGCTCGAACTCGACGGCTTCCTTGTCGTCCCCAGGCGGCGGGCGCCAGGAATCGAGTGAAACAACAAAATGAACATTGGATCGCTTCTCCCCAGCCACGCCCGCTATCGTCCGAACCACACCGCAGTAGTTTTTGAAGACCGCCGCCTGAGCTTTCGAGAATTCAATGCTCGAGTCAATCGGCTTGCCAACGCGCTTTCCAGTTGGAGGTGAAGAAAGGGGACAAAGTCGCGACCGTCCTGCCCAATGGTCTGGGCTTGCTCGAAACCTACTGGGCGGTGGGCGTGAACCCTACTGGGCCGGGCGAGACGAGAAAATATTAGTAAATGCCGCGCCGAGTACTGGATGATCTTCCAACTCGTAGTACAGGTTGACCCAAAAGGAGTGGCGAAAGTGGCAACGCCGCTTCAGACCTGCTGAAAACACATTCCAGTCCGGCACGCGAAGGTTCAAACGACGCTCGACCTGTATATGCAAGGCGACAACAACACGATCAGTGCACAGGACGAGTTCTGTGGATTGATTGTGGATCAGGAAGCAAATGCGGTAAATGCGTAAACCATTCAAAAGAATGGCGGGGACGACGAGACTCGAACTCGCGACCTCTGCCGTGACAGGGCAGCGTTCTAACCAACTGAACTACGTCCCCACTCGCCAAATCAACGACTTGCCGTAAAACCGTGCTGGA
>Ga0074044_10000756_pt1 | contig 30205 bp, 29 predicted proteins | sample BogForMeECP23OM1_FD_94443 | JGI IMG/M metagenome (GOLD analysis project Ga0074044, IMG submission 94443) | Bog forest soil microbial communities from Calvert Island, British Columbia, Canada - Bog Forest MetaG ECP23OM1 | ecosystem: Environmental > Terrestrial > Soil > Wetlands ...
CGGCGCACGGGATTGCTGAGGTGATCCGTGTTTCTCCTAGGGTGTCGAATGGGTTCGATCATCGTTGAACGTTGGAAGGCGTCCGGGAGCTGGCGGGAGAAGCCAGGTATCGCCTCCCAGGACCGTCCTCGTAGGTTCCTCGCCGTATCGTCCCTCAGGCGAGCTTCCGGTTCGGCAGGCGGGTTCGGGGGCGGGAGCTCAATTCGACGGATGCGGTCCGGGGGACGTGGCCCCGACCCCACGCCGGGCCCGCCGATGACGCCTCGGACCTCCGCATGGCGGTTCTTCCGTTCGCCAGCATGATCTCGGACGCGAACGACGACTATTCCGCCGACGAACTCACGGACGAACTCATCACACAGACCTCCAAGATCCCGATCCTTCGGGTCATCTCAAGGACCTCCGTCCTTCAGTACAGAGGCGCCTCCAAACCGCTCCGGGACGTCGCGCAGGACCTTGGGGTCCGTACTTTCCGCACACAATCGCGCTCATTCGCCTCCCTCTACGGTCGACCCAGTCACGCTTCCGCGACCCGGCCAGGACCGATTTTGACGACTCGTCCCTTCCGTTCCTCGAGACCGTAGGCGACGAACCCTGCGGGAATCTTCACGACGATGACCCCACCTCGCCGGATGCCGCGAGCGAGCGCCAGGCCGATGCTCCGTAAACCGAATCCTTCCCCGAGAAGTTGGCCAAAGAGCTCTTCCCGGCTGATCGGGCCGCCGGCTTTCAAGACGACCCGCATCCGGTTTCCGCAGAGAGGCCGCGGCGCGACGAGGGTCGCAGGACTCGCCGTTCTGCTCTGGCCCGGGGAAGCTTCCGTCACATTGCTCGTACACAAGCTGTCTTCGCAGACCTTAATCCGGCCCTTAATTCAGGTTCAGTCGAATGTCGGACCGCTGCCTTCAGCAATCTCCGTTCGAAGGGCCGGTTGGCCCAACGGAATGCCACCCGATTCGGGACGTCACCCAGGGCGACCCGAAAGGAGGCGTCCGATCCGCGGGCTGGTAAGTAGGTTCCGTTGAACCGGGCCCGTCCTGGCTCTCAGGCGTGCCTGCGTGTCCTCGCCCCCGGGTTTGACATCAGGACCCACGTCGTTAGTGAAATCGAACCAAGGTCGGGGCGAAATACTCCGAGACCCCACGGATGACCATGGCGAAGAAGAGTCGAGGCGGAAGGATGAACGCGGCGAAGATCCGTGCCGCGAAGGGCAAGGGCGGAAAGGGTATGGTAAAGAACCGGCCAGCGGGCCGGCACATCATGCGGACCTGAGTACTAACCTCAGATCTCAAATGGGTCGGCTCACCCAACCAGGGTCGACCCCATGGCCAGATGGCCGGTGACGGTCAGCGCTACCGGTGGCAGTGGTCGCCGGTAGTCGGGCTCGATCGCCGGGTTGGCGCGTGATGAGCCATGGGTTCCGTACCCCACGCGAGTGTGGATTCGTCCTTCGGCATACGAACGCCGTCTTGCCCCAAGATATTTCTAGGGCACCGACACCGGGGCCTTCGGCCGATCGCGCCGGGAAAAGTTGGGTGGGGGATCCCGTCGCGAGACCCCCACCCGGGGCGTTAGAGCTCCCTTCGACCTAGGTTCCCACCGCCACGAAGAGCGTACCCACGGCCCAGTTGGTGACGGCCATGGTGTTACCGGCGTACCAGGTGGCTGCCGGAGGAGCGAACCAGATGACCTCGATCGAGCACGGACCGGAAGTGGGACACCCAGTGGCAGCCGTAGTGCTGGAGGTGACGGCTGTAAAGTCGACCGCCTCGACCTGACCCACGGCGCTCAGCACTTCCAGCACGTGATGTGTTTTCGTGTCGTACGCGATCCCGAACGCTCCGGGGTTCAACGAGCCCGCGGCGTCAAGCTGGACCGAGTTATCGCAAGTGAGAGGGCCATCCTTGAGGATCGCCATCACGTGCGCTACGGGTCCGCCCGGAACGCAGCCGGGCGCGATTGGGAAGCCCGGACCGGCAAGGTTCCCGCCAATCCCCCAGTTCGAGTCCGAGACTGCGATCACGTTCTTGACACCGGTAGTTCCGTTGTTCGACAAGAGCGCGGTCGCGTAGGTGGTCCAGAGAGACCGATCGAGCTGCCCAGGTGCGGACGACACGTGCGCGTTCGCGTTGCCAGGGCATACTGCGAGGAACTGATTGCCGACGGTAAGTAGCTCGGTCACCCAGCCGTTACCGGCGAAGTTGGCTACCTCGAGGCTTCCGACCGCGTCGGCGGAAAGGCCAACGGGGTCGACCAGGTGACTGAAGAATTCGCATCCCTGGTTCGATCCGGAGAACGCGGCCACCACTCCGCTCGCCATCTCAAAGGTGACGTAGAAGAGGTGGGAATGGGTATCAAAGATCACGTCCCAAGGATTGACCAGCAGTCCACCGGTGACCGTGTTATAGAGAAAACCGTCGGTCTGGATGAACGTGGGCTGGCAGTTTATCGTGCCGAAGACAGTGACAAGGGAAATCCCGTAGACCGAGACCGAGTTGCTACCGGTGTCGGCGATCATCAGAATCCCGGCCTTGTAGGCAGCCAACTGGTACGCGGGTTCCCCGAGGTAGGCACGGGCCCACGCGATCCCCTGGGGGTTAAGGGCGCCGGGGATGAGCTGGCTGGTCGGGACATAGCCCGTGGGGGGACCAAGCCACGTCAGGTAGCCCGGTGCCAGGCCCGCCGGGTTTTCCGTGACGTAGAGGCAGCCGTTCACCGTGTCGTAGGTCTCGCCCCATGGGTGGGCGGTGGAATTGTTGAGCACGCCGGTCACGTTCCCCGTCCAGTTGATGACGTTCGTACCGTTCAAGGGGATGGTTACGCTGGGAGCGGGGAGTGGCACATTGTGATGGCCCGCCGCGACCGGAGAGACCGATACTCCTTCCGCCCCCACCTTCCCGAAGGGATTGGACCCAATCCCCATCGTGGACGAGATCATCACCAACGCCACGCCGATTGTCACCAGGGCTGCCGCTGTTATGCCGTACCTGTGCCGCATAGCTAGGGGCCGCCCACGCACTCCCGCATGATATACGTTAGCACGACCCGATTCCCGGTGGCGAATCGGCAGGGGAGGCGCGAGGCCAATCCCTCCCTCCGATTGAATTACCCGCATCGATTGGGTCGTTCGCCTTGAAAGGGAAGACGACGCCGACCGTCGCCCCGGACTGGGCCGGGTACTATCGCTGGACCTTGGGTCGACCCCCGCGAGAGCTGCTCCTTCGTGCGCTGGACCACGTGGACTGGGAAAAGAAGTCTTGGCGGGGAAGGACGGCCATCGACCTCGGCTGCGGCGCTGGCAACGACACGCTGGAGCTGCTTCGACGCGGCTGGCGCGTCCTGGCGATCGATCAACAGCCTCTCGCGCTGAAGGTTCTCTCCCGCCGCGTACCTTCCCGTCAACGACGTCTCCTCATGCTCCAGGCCTCCCCGATGGAGGGCCTCTCTCTTCCTGCAGCGGATCTGATCTACGCGAGCTTCTCGATCCCATTCTGCGCCCCGGACCACTTCAACGCCCTCTGGGCGAACATTCAGCGCGCCCTGGTTCCGGGGGGACATTTCGCCGGACAGTTGTTCGGCAATCGCGATGCGTGGTTCGGTAAGCGACCCTTGAGCTTTCACTCGATTCGGGAGGTCCGCGCACTGACCCGGGGCTATCGGGTCGAGCTTCTCCGGGAAACCGAGGAAGAGGGGCGGTCGTTCGAAGGGCCGAAACATTGGCACTACTTCGAACTCGTTCTCGAGAAACCCGTTGCGCACTAACGCGGTTTGACCTCTGAAGATCCCCGGTGCAAGGCGAGGCGGTCCGGTGGAGAACGGCGGACCACATCGGGGGGGAATCGGTTGGCAGGCTTGTGGGTCCGTTACGGCCCTACTCGAACGGCCCGTCCTCCGTGAGCTCGAGCGCTTCGAGCTCCTCGTAGATCGGATACGTCGGCGTCCACTGAGTGGCATGGACCTGAGCCCGCAACTCTTCCGGCGGTGTTTGGAGGGCGTCACCGGTCCGCTGCGCTTCGAGCCCGACGGCCATGGCGATCTCTACCGCCAGGGACCGTAGCTGCGAGACGGGCGGGAGGAGCCGAGCGGATGGGTCCTTCTTTGCCGGGGAATGACCGGCGAGCGCCCGTGCCGCGGTGAGGATCATCCCTTCGGTGACGCGGTGAGCGCCGCTCGCCACGACCCCGAGTCCGAGTGCGGGGAAGATGTAGACGTTGTTGCACTGGGCGATCGCGATCGACCGACCCTCGAACTCGACGTTCGGAAACGGCGAACCGGTGGCGATGACGGCCCGGCCCTGGGTCCATTGGATGAGGTCCTCCGGGACCGCCTCGCTCTTCATCGTAGGGTTCGACAGGGGCAGGATGATGGGCCGCTCGACCGCGCCCGCCATCTCCCGAACGATCGGCTCGTTGAAGGCGCTCGCGACCGTGGAGAGACCGATGAGGACGGTCGGATGGACCTCTCGGACCACTTCGGCCAGACTGACGCGCCTGGGGTCGGTCCACGCCCAGGAGGCGACCTCGTTCCACGGCTTCGCGTAGGGCCTCTGCTGCGGCTTGAGCTCGGGCCGGTCCGAATGGACCAGGCCGCCGCGGTTGACCAGCCAGAAGCGCCGACAGGCCTCGTCATCCGACAGCCCATCCTGGACCATCGCGGCCCGGATAGTGTCTGCCACGCCCACACCCGCCGAGCCGGCACCGAAGATCACGACGCGTTGGTCCCGCAGCGCGGTGCGGGTGACGAACAGGGCCGACAGGATGGCGCCGAGGGTCACGGCGCCCGTCCCCTGGATATCGTCGTTGAAGCAGAGCACCCGGTCGCTGTACTTCTCCACGATCGGTCGCGCGTGGTCGGCGCCGAAATCCTCCCACTGGAGGAACGTCTTGGGGAGCGCCGCGTGGACGGCCGTTACGAACCGGTCGATGAACTCGTCGTAGTCAGCACCCGTGATCCGCTCGTGGCGCCATCCAAGGTACTCGGGATCCCGGAGACGATCGAGGTTGTTCGTCCCGACGTCGAGCACGATGGGCAACGTTCGTTCCGGGCGAATGCCGCCGATGAGCGTGTAGAGCGAGAGCTTGCCGATAGGGATCCCCAGGCCGCCGACCCCTTGGTCGCCGATGCCAAGGATGCGCTCGCCGTCGGTGACGACGATCACATCGACCTCGCGATTCGGCCGATGCTCGAGCAGCGACGGGATCGAGTCCCGGAGCGGATACGGCACGAAAAGACCCCTCGGACGCCGGTAGATGTGGCTGAACTCCTGGCAGCCCTGAGCGACGACGGGGGTGTAGACCACCGGCATCATCTCCTCCATGTGGTCGAGAAGAAGGCGGTAGAACAGCACCTCGTTGGTGTCCTGGAGCGCCCTGAGGTAGATGTGCCGCTCGAGGTCCTCGGTCTTCCGTCGGAACGCCTCGTAGGCCCGGACCACCTGCTGATCGAGCGTCTCGATCTGCGGGGGAAGGAGACCGTGCAGCCGGAGCGCGGTCCGCTCGACGTTCGTGAACGCCGTGGCCTTGTTGAGCAGCGGGGTCTCGAGGAGGTCCATCCCGCGCAGCTGGGGGAGAGGGGCCGGTTGTCCGGACTCTAGGCGGTGAAACGTATCAGTGGGCCGTGACCGTACGGCGTCCATGCGAATCGCTAGCATGCAGTTCGCAGATGTAGCCGCGGTCAACGCGGATTGACGTGCGGCGCCCGCCGCGAGCGGCGAGCGTCGAATCGCGGGAGACGGCGGATATCTTCCACCGCGGGCACCGTGCCCTAAACACCCCGGGCCGTTCTCGAACCCGACGGCGCTCCGGCAGATTGACGGAAGGCGGAAGGCTCCCGTTCGGGCGGGATAGGCACGGTTGGGTCCCGGCCGCCCGGGGCCACTCGCCGGGGGGGCCTCAGAGGGGAGGGCCGGTCTAAAAGTGGAAAGCGCCTCACGCGCGGCATGGAGTTCGACACGTTCACAGCGGTTCTGCTAGAGGTCCGACCCGACGCGCCGGCGCTCGACGAGAGGAAGGCAGACGCCCTACAGGACGCCCACATGGAGTACCTGGCTTCGCTCCACGAGGCGGGTTCCCTCCAGGCCGCAGGGCCCTTCGTGTCTCCGCCGGGAAGCTCGATCCGCGGGCTGTGCCTCCATCGCCTTCCGCCAGAGGAAGTCCGCGCGCTGTTCGCGAAGGATCCCGCCGTTCGCGCCGGGAGACTGGCGGTTCGAACCTTCACATGGATGGTCCCCAAAGGAGCCGTCACGTTCTCCCCGACACGGTTCCCCCACTCGCAAGCCGAGCTCTGAGGGAGCCCATCGGTTCGGGTCCCCTCGTGGCCGGTAAACGTCGGGGTCCCCGGGGCTACCGGCTCGTCGGAGGGCAGGCGCCGGTCGGGCCCCGGGAAGTGTCATTATTCACGGAGCTTACGGTAGCGCATGAAGCTCAAGAAGCTCGGAAGGACCGGGACTCTGGTAAGCGAGCTCTGCCTGGGAACCATGACCTTTGGCTGGCAGGCTGACGAAGAGACGAGCCACAGCATGCTCGACCGTTACGTCGAGGCGGGCGGCAACTTCCTCGACACCTCGAACGTGTACTCCTCGGGCAAGTCCGAGGAGATCATCGGCAAGTGGCTTTCCCGTAACGACCGGCAGGACATCGTCGTCGCCACCAAGGCCCGGTTCCGGACAGCCGATGGCGCGAACAAAGTGGGATTATCGCGGAAGCATCTCCACCACGCGGTCAGTGACAGCCTCCGCCGGTTGCAAACCGACTACATCGATCTCCTACAGGTCCACGCGTGGGATCCGTTAACGCCCCTGGACGAAACGTTCGGCACCCTGAACACCCTGGTCGAGAAGGGCCTCGTGCGGTACGTGGGCGTCAGCAACTATCGGGCCTGGCAGTTCGAGAAGGCCCTCCAGCTCTGCCGATCGCGCGGCTGGCACGAGCCGGTCAGCCTTCAACCCCAGTACAGCTTGTACGCACGGGCCACCGAGTTCGAACTCATCCCGATGTGCGTCGCCGAGAACGTCGCGGTGCTCCCCTGGAGCCCACTCGCGAGCGGGGTCCTCTCGGGGAAGTACAAGAGCGGAATCCGGAACGCCGTGACCGGGACCCGGATCGCAGACTCCAAGGACGTGGAATTCTACGCAAGTCGGTTCGAAAACGACCGAACGAACCGAATCGTCCGGGCCGTCGAATCGGTTGCGCAGGAAGCCGGCAAGACCATGTCACAGGTCGCTCTGAACTGGCTCCTGTTCCGTCCGGGAGTTACCGCGCCCATCATCGGCGCAAGGAACATGGATCAGCTCGCGGAGAACCTAGCGTCGACCGGGTGGTCGCTCACCAAGGACCAGGCCGTGGCGCTAACCACTGCCGGCGAACCCGATGTCACCTACCCCTACGATAAGCGAGCCGAGGAACAGCAGAGGGCGGGGAGAGAGCTCGAGTAGGAGCTCGATGACGGCCGACGCCGAGCACAAGGCGCGCTACCAACTCGGTCGGGTTCTCCTTCTTCTCGGAGCCCTCGACCTGACGGTCCTGGCATTCGTGCTAACCCTCGCTCTTGGGCGGGGTCGATGGGGACTCTCCAACGTTGCGCTCTTCGTCGCGATCGCGATCGGCACGTCAGTTATCATCCTCGCGCGGATTTTCCTGGCCGTACGATTGAGATCTCACGGTGGGAATCTAAGCTAGCGCGGCTACGTTCAATTCTGATTGAGCCTACGTGCGGTCCGAGGTCGGTTCGATCATTATTGAGCCCCTGGTCAGGGCTGCATCATCTGACTCCCACGGGACCGGGGTAAGATCTGTGACTAAGGGGGGATGGACCGGATGAAGGTTCTATCCGCTCCCCGGGCACTTCCCTCCTCAATGCAAAGCCCATATCCTCGAGCCCAGTCAGTTGGCTGGTATGGGCATAGAAGAGAACAAGGAACTGGTGCGCCGCCAGTTCGACTTCCTAAATGCTGGGAAGGTCGACCAGGCCGCCGGACTCTGGGCACAGGAGGCATTCAACCACGGTAGGAAAGTCGACCCCAAGGGAATTTCGAGGGTGTACGAAAGTCTGCATTCACTCCACGAGAGGCACGCTCCCCATGAGATGATCGCTGAGGGAGACTGGGTGGCGGTTCGGACGACATGTGATGGCGTCCATTCCGGGGTACCGGAGATTCCGGTCAACGGCGGGATGTTCGTGGGCCGAGAACCGACGGGGCGGAAGTACACAGTGCAACACGTTCACCTGTTCAAGATAGTAGGTGGGAAGATTACTGAGCATTGGGCCAACCGTGATGACCTCGGTGCGGCGAGACAGATCGGACTCGAACTCACGCCTTCGAACGAGCGATCAATCTGAGACGGCGGGGCGCACCTAGCCGGCCTCGAGTGGCCAATAGCCATTGGGCGGACCGGCGCGACTCGTTTGAGAAATTGTGTCTTACAGGCTGGGTCGCGCGATGCTATTCAACAACTGAATCCTAGGATAGAGTCGAACCATGATTGGAGCGGTATCGCCACCCTCACCGCACCCAGGGAGACCGTCCGCACCTAGACCCGGGGTTTTCGGGATGGTTCGACACTCGCTCGAGGCCCTGGGATCGAAGGGAAATGCCGTTCTAGAGACAACCGCGGGGCTGCTGCTCCTCCTCGCGGGGCTCGTCCCGCTGACCGTAGGACCAGGGATTACGTTCGGGGTGGAGTTCTCGGTAGATCTTCCGGCAATGGCCATCGCGTTCGTCGGAGCCCTCGTACTGGTCCATGCGACGTATAGTGCGGTCCGGGCGATCATCCACTCGGACGAGTATGAAGAGGACATGGGAACTCGCGTTCCCAACAACCCTTGGGCCAGACCGACCGCAATCGGAACCGGCGCAACCGTGTTCGTTGCGATGGTCTTGATCTCTTTCGGCGCTCTACCGGGGGCGGAGTACTACGGGAGTTCGGGCTCGGTTCTAACCGCGATCTACGGATGCGGCCACTGGCTCGGGGGTACTAGCTCCCCGACCCCGCCCGATGCGTTTCCCCCCCATGCTAGAGTGCACCTTACCTGGACCTCAGTGAACGGCACCCTCGTTTCGTTCAGGATGACAGAGAATCCTCCGAACAGCTACGCGCTCGAATGGCAGTACGATGCGAACGGCTCCTCCGGCGCCGTTACGTTGTTAGGAACTGGGGGCGACGCGCTCTGGTCGGCAACCCACCTCAACGCCTCATCCTGCCCAACCCTAGAATACGTGCTAGTCAACTGGTCGTACGCCCTGGTCGTCTGAAGCAACCCGACAGCCTGCTCCAATAAGGCAGGCGGTGGACGGCACAGAGTACTCGAATCAGCCTGGCGCTGGCCCCATCGAGAGCTCAACTGCGAAACGAGCAATGGCTCTTGCACTTCCGAGCTGAGACGGCGAGCGATGAATGAGGGTCGAGACCTGCTTTGTCGGTGACCCGGTCCCTCCATCGAAACCTTCCTGAGCGAGGTCCTGCCCTCACGGAGGGCTCGTGGAGCTCGGGCCTCATGCGCAGGGTCACACTACGAGGCTCAACACCCCCCTCGAAGAGCTCGAATACAGCCCGCCATCTCCCGGAAGAGTGAAGGAACCGTCAACTCCGGCCGGGGACCGACAGGGCTCGATGAAATCGTGGGTCCTGGATCGGTACGGTCCTCCGGAGCGTCTCGAATTCCGAGACGTCCCTTTTCCTGCATTCAAGGACGATCACGAGGTCTTGGTGCGAGTCCGCGCCAGCTCGGTGAATCCCGCTGATCGGCACAATTTGAAACCTCCGTTCATCTTCAGAAAGGGGCAGGGATTCCTGAGGCCGAAAGAAGGGCGACCCGGGCTCGACCTGTCCGGTCACGTAGAGGTGGTTGGCAAGGAGGTCAAGGATCTTCATGTTGGGGACGAAATCTTCGGTGTGGGGCGTGGGGCGTACGGCGAGTACGCTGTCGCCGACCAGACCCAGGTTGCGTTGAAACCGGCCCGGCTGACGTTCGAGCAGGCTGCCGCCGTGCCGATTGCCGCCACAACCGCGCTTCAGGGCCTGCGCGACAAGGCCCACGTCAAGCCGGGCCAACGGGTCTTGATCAATGGGGCGTCGGGCGGGGTCGGCACCTTCGCCGTGCAGATCGCGAAATCGTTCGGGGCTGAGGTTCACTGCGTCTGCAGCGCCGCGAACGTGGATCTGATCAAGTCGCTCGGAGCCGATCGAGTCTTCGATTACTCGCGAGAGGACTTCGCCAAGAGCGGCCAGCGCTACGACGTCGTCTTCGACACCCAACTCAACCACAGCCTAGCGGACTATCGGCGAGTCCTCAATCCCCACGGACTGTTGGTGCCTGTCGGAGCGGGACCCGGTTCGATCTCCCGGGTCCTCCCCCGGCTCATCAAGACGTTGCTCGGGGCGCGCATCGTCGGTCCCAAGGCGAAGTTCTTCGTTGCGGCGGTCAGGACGGGAGCGCTGGCCTCCCTTTCGGAACTCCTCGAATCCGGAAAGGTGGTCCCCGTGATTGACAGGACCTATCCTTTGGCCCAGGTTCCGGACGCGTTAAGATATCTCATCGAAGGACACGCTCGAGGCAAGATTGTTATCACCGTCTGACGTGCGCCGGGCCCTGACGAATGGTCCTAGGAGGATCAGCGCGCCCACGACGGACTGGTGCGCGAGGTGCAAAGGCTCTCCCGCCCGTCCCCGTCGGAGCCCCGAACTAGGATCGGGGAGTGGCCCTACGGGCTCCTAGGCCGGAGGATCTTCTCCGCCTGAACCCAGGTCCTCTCCTTACGGAATCCCAGCTTCTCGTTGATCGCCCAGATTCGCGGGTTGAGCGAATCGTTGCTGGTAATGAGGGAGCGATAGCCGTGGGTTTGAGCGTACTCGACCCCCCGTCGCTTGAGCTCCGAAGCGATCCCTCGACCGCGGAACTTTGGGAGCGTTCCAGTAAACCCTATGTCCAGAGTGTCGGGCAGGCCGAGCATCCGTTGCAGGGTACTCCACCCGACGTATTCCTCGCCGTCGCAGGCCAAGAAGATGGCATCGGGGAGGACCTTCGGACCAACGACGTCGATCGCTACGAACTCCTCGAACGTCACGGGTGTGTACTCCCCGATCATCGGTACGTCCTGCGAGCTGATCCGGCTCAGGTCGTAGAGTCGGTGTCTAACCTCGGCCCGGTCGGCCCCCTCCGCGGCCATCGTGGTAATGCGAATCCCCTGATTGCTCATGGCCTTCGAGCGATCCGGGAAGGCAGAGAGGTCGAGATCGGTCAGCTTCAGGCGCGATAGCCAGGTCTTCCTCTGCGGGACAAGGCCCCTCAGTTCGAGGAAGCGAACACCGAGTGGGTCGTCGTCCCGAACAGTGCCCCGTAGGGAGACCGCATCCCGACCCACCGCCTCTTTCTCAAGGAGCGCGTAGAGTTCGCGTCCGATTCCTCGGCCACGGTGGGCCGGGTGAACTGCCACGTTGATGAAGAACTTTTGAGGGTGGTAGTTCCAAAGTGTGTGAGACAGACCCCCCCACGCGATTACTGTCCCTGATCCGACCTCCTCGACGACCTGTTTCAGCATCACGCGGCCGGGCTCTTGGGTGACAATCTCGCTCCAACGACGAGCGTCGTCGGCCGTCTCGGGAACCACGGGATCGATGACGGCGTTTACCTGAGCCACCGAGTCGTAATCCGTCGCGGCGAACGGACGGACGGAGTAGATCCCGGGGTCCATGGCCAAGCCGGTCGACACGCACCGCAACGCACTTCATAGCCAAGACCACAGAACGGGCGCCAGCACCCCCAACGCAACTCGTGCGGAACTGGAGAGGTTCAATCACCACTGTGCCCAAGACGCCGGTAGCGTTCGGTTCGATCCCCACCAATCAAGCGGGGGTGCTGGTCAGAACACGACGGTTGAGAGCCCCAGACTCGTGCACGCACTTGCGAGGGCCCGGTCCCGAGTTACGAGTGTGTGGCCCGCCGCGAGCGCATGGCCCGCGATCATCACATCGGGCGCCCCTGGAGATTGGCCGATCCGCTGGAGCTCGGCTCGAATCTCAGCAGACCGGCGCGCCGAGTCTAGATCGAATGATTCCAGGGGGATCTGCCGCAGCAGGATCTCGATTCTCGCCCGCTCTGACCGGGATTTCGTGAACTCCACGCCCGAAAGAACCTCGAAAACCGCCACGGTGCTGAGCACGGGGACGAGTCCTTTACTCTCAAGCCGGTCGATTTCGGACAGCGTGCGCCGGTCACTTCGTAGGAGATCGACCAGGACGCTGGTGTCAAGTGTGACGCCCATGGAAGTTGCCCCCGTACGCCGCGAGCCTGGCCTTTTCCGCCCGAGCCTCCCGGTTTCTCATGAACGTGATTGCCTCCCGAACCTTCGCCGCGTCGCTTCGAGTGAGTCCGCCGGCGAGAACCCTGAACGAGGGGCGGGATGTCTCGAGGATGCGATTCACCGTGGCCGAGAAACTCTCACCGGGCCTCTTTGCGGCCCGAAGTCGGTCGTAGGCCGAGGCCTCCAACGAGACCGTCCGACTCACCATTTGTCTACACATCTATAGATGTGTATAAGTAGACTTCCCCTGAGCGCCTATCGGTCGAACGCCGCATCCAGCCCTGTGGAAGGACCGTCCCACCATAGACGGTCGGGACCAGGTGACAGTTGAACAGAGTCTTGGGAGGGGCAACACCGATTGCACCTTGCGTGCAGGATGCGTCACTTCTTGCCGAAAATCGTCGTCCACTGACCGACGGAAAAGATCCCTCCGCACCAGCCGCAGTAGGCCGCGCTAAGCCCAGAAGCCACGCCCAGTCCTTGATACAGAATGTCCGACTTAGGGTCGATCACCCGTCTACAATACGGGCAAATTGGAGGAGGGGTGGGTATCGCGGGCACGCACTCTCCGAGGGCGCATAGAACCCGGGAACCTTAAGGCGTCGGCTCAACACCATTACCGAGGGAAGTCGGTTCAGTCGTTATTGAACGCAGGCGAAGGGGAATGCCCCAGTCGCGCCGAGGGCAGCGGACCCCGACTTTCAGCGGGTCTGGCGCGTACGTAGAGCATGCGATACATCGGCCGACGAATCTAATCAACACCCGCATCACGAGGAAGGCAGGGGCCGATGGTCCGGAACCAAGGTCGAGTGACACGGTTCGTCGTGATGGCAGTGCTCCAAGCCGCGCGAGCGCGGTCGCTCGGCTTGTCGCGGGATTCTGCGTTTTCGTGGGGGTTGAACCGTGCCATCTTCTACGCGGCCGCAAAGCGCGGGTTCAGTGGGAGCCCGTCGACGGCTGGCGAGACCTCCGTAGGATCCACGGAACGCCCCGTGCGCGAAATCTTCCACCTCGGCGATGAAGAGGCGTTTCGAGATCCGAAATCCCGGGACCTCGTCTTTACTATCGGGGACCAGGACCAGACCACGGAGATGTTCGAGCGGCAGGTGCTGTCCCGCTTCGGAACGACAGAGAATTTTCGAACAGCGTGGGATGAGGCGCTCAGGATAGTCGCGACCTTTGATCGGACAACCTTGGAGTCACGAGGACGATTCTATGAGGATGTCTACAAGCCCAGGAGGGATGATCTGTCCGATTCGTGGACAGAAAGGTTCTCTCCCCCGCTGAAGACGAAGAAGGGAGCTCAGCCCCCGCTCAATCATTCTGGAGCCGTGGAAGAGCCTCGTCACACCTAGGGTGCGCTTCGCGACCCCCATCGATCGAAAGTGACGTTTGCGCACGCTCCCCGACTCGCCAGCCGTTGAATGCCCCTCGGGTCGACGCTCCGATCGACAGAGCTCACGCTCGACTGCCGAAGAGCGTTCCCCCGCCCGTGGGTGGGCGTTGGCGACGCCGTCGGTCATCCACGGCCACTATCACCACACCCACCGTGGGTGTCCTCTGCGGCGGCACGCTCAACTACTTCCCGGCCATGCCTGAGCACCAGGTCACGCTGGGGGAAGGAAGATGCAGCTACGGCTACCAAATTTGGTCGCCCTGGTCGCGGTACTCCTCGCCTTGGTTGTGGCAGGCTCCGCTCAATCGGCGGCGCGGCCCAACCTAAGCGCGGGGGGCAGTGTCGGCCCGGCGGGAACGGCTTCTGCCTCGTCTGAGCCGTCCTCGGCTATACCCTCAAGCTCCCCGAACTTCGGAAGCTCCTCTCCCGCCCTCCCTGACAGTACGCTGAACCCTCAGAACTTCGTCCCGCCGTCCCCGTTCAATCCGGACGGTGTCGCTTGGGACTCTGCTCGGGACACTGTCTTTGTGACGGATCGCCTGCAGAATGTAGTCGTGGGCATCTCTGACCTCACCTTGGACATGACTTCGACGACCGCTGTGGGCAGCGAGCCCACCGGCGCGACATACGACAGCGGCGTCGGAGAGATTTTTGTAAACAACTACAACTCCGACAACGTGAGCGTTCTCTCGGACGTGACCGACCAGGTCGTGGCGACGATCGCAGTGGGAATCAACCCTCAGGGCGTGATCTATGACAGCGCCACGGGCGAAGTGTTTGTCGCGGACCATGGGTCCGACACGGTGAGCGTGATATCGGACGCTACCAACACCGTCGTGGCAACGGTCCCCGTCGGAGTGAACCCCGCCCACTTGGCGTACGACAACGCGACAGGCGAGGTGTTCGTCGCAAACCACGGCTCGAACGACGTGAGCGTGATTTCCGATACCACGGATACAGTGGTGGCGACGGTGCCGGCCGGATTTGGCGCCCGCGGCGTAGCGTACGACCCCGCGAAGGGGGAGGTCTTCGTGACGAACCGCGACTCCAACAACGTGAGCGTGATTTCAGACTCCAACGATTCCGTGGTCGCGACGATCCCCGTGGGCTTCGATCCGATCGACGTGGCTTACGATCCGGTACTGGGGGAGATGTTTGTTGTAAACACGGAATCGGCCAACGTGAGCGTGATCTCGGACTCCAACAACACGGTGGTCGCAACCATCCCGGTGGGGCCGTATTCCTTCAGCGCGGCGTACGACGCCGCGCAGGGACTGCTCTTTGTAACGGATTCCAGCTGCCTCTACGACTACTGTACGAACTCTACGGGCAACGTGACCGTGGTCTCCGAGGCGACGAACGCGATCGTGGCGGTCATTTCGAGCCAATCTACTACCCCGGGTCCTACACTGACCTTCAAGGCCCTCAGGCTTCCGAGTGGCTCATCGTGGTCGGTGTCGATGGGTTCGCCGCCGGTGACCCTTCGGGACACTACCGTCGGAAGCGTTGGCAGAGTCGTCTTCCCCGTCTCCAATAGGACCCTTGATTACACAATCACGGGCCCCTACGGATTCGGAGTGGCTAGAGTCGTCGGTCCGGGGAATCCGAGCCAGACCTCCGACGTCATCCACGGGACGACTACCTTGACCGTCACGTTCGCTCCGATCTTCACTCTGACATTCGGCGAGATCGGGCTCCCCAACGGGACGACCTGGTCCGTGAGCATCACGTCGGCCCTTCCCCACGGCGGGCCAGTTGGCCAGAACGGCTCCAGCAGCACCTCCTCCCTCGCGTTCACCGTCGTGAAAGGCACGTACAACTTCCACGCCGCGACCGGGGCTTCCTACTCGGCGCACCCCGGCCAGGGTGAACTCAGGGTGTCGGGCACCGGGGCCACCAAGCTGGTCGTTTTCCGCCTCGTCACCGCGCACGTCTTCCTCGAATCCTACGGTCTGCCTGTCCATCATGCATGGCAGGTCAACATCACGGGCCCCGTCTCGCTCTCGATGGCCTCCAACAAGCCCCTGATGAAGCTCTCTCTGCCCGAAGGTACCTACTCCTTCCAAGTCGCCCCAATCTCCGGATACACAGCCACTCCGAGCTCAGGAACATTCGTTGTGACCGGCCCGGCCGCCACATCCGTGGCGATCGCCTGGACCCTTGGGCCACCACCCGACCAGCCGGCGGGTGTAACCCCGTCATCCGTGGTGGCTACCGGGCCGACCCTCGGGGCGTACGACACCACGCTCTACTTGGCAGGAGCGACCATCACGCACCCGGTATCGTCGGCCACTGCCCACCTCGGCCTCACTTTCCGTGACGTGGGCTTCGGCTTCAACGCTGCGAGAGCGTAAAGTGCCAAGTCGTCAGCGTTGCGAGGCAAGAGATCGCCTCTCCAGCCGGTCTGTAGCGGGTTTTCCCTCGGCGGAGGACGCGCTCCTCTAGACCCTCGACCACAGTCGAACCCGTACGGTCCGGCGGGAGCCCGATTCGCCTCTCAGCAGGATTACAGTCGCGCGTCGGCGATTTGGTCCCGACGTTCGTCGAGCGGATGGCGACGGTGCAGGCTGGTCCGCCGCTGGAAGGGTCTGGGAGCGTGGCCGCTCGGCGCGGGCTCAGGGCTCGGTGCGGCTGGGCTGGCGACCCTCTTCCGGAGGGACGCCTGGATCTCGTCGATCTCACGAATGAGCGTGTCAAAATCTAGCTGCTCTAGTCGGTTCCCCTCACGAGCGTCGGAATCGACGTCACGACCCCCCACGGGCCCGGTAGGGTTCTTTCCCCGGGGAACGTTTCCCCTCTGAGCGGGCTTCGCTTCAATCTCCCGGCCGCTCAAGGTTCCAAGTTCGAGCGGGGTGGGGCCGGGATAGTCTTCCTCGCGCCTGCCGCGGGTTCTGGGGACCGCCATGACGCCGACCTGATGCGTAGTGATAATGCGCATTAGTGCGTATTAAAGATGCCTCGGCCCGTCGGGCGACACGGGGCCACCCTACGGGCTTGGCCGGCGTATTGGCCGTTGGAGCGGGGGGCCGCTAACGGAGGAGGTTGGTGCGGGCGAGGTCGATGATCTCGCTGCCCCGGCCGCTGAGTACGGCCTTCAGTAGGAACAGGCCGAATCCCCGAGTTTCCTGGAGGGTGATCGTCGGGGGCATGACCACCTCCTGCCGATCGACCGCCACTTCTAGGAGTGCCGGTCCCGGGTGGCTCAGTGCCTGCTGGAGCAGTCCGCGAACCTCGGACGCCTCGGTCGCCCGTAGCCCCAGCAGACCGGCAGACTCGGCCAGCTTTGCAAAGTCGGGGTTGGTGAGCGAGGTCGCGAAATCGAGGATCCCTGCCGACTCCATCTCGAGGTTCACGAAGGCCAGCGAATCGTTCCGAAACACGACGATCTTCACCGGAAGGCTGTGCTGACGCAGCGTGAGCAGGTCGCCCAGCAACATGGCCAATCCCCCGTCGCCCGAGAGGGAGATCACCTGGCGGTCAGGGAACGCGACCTGGGCTCCAATGGCCTGAGGGAGCGCATTCGCCATGGAGGCATGGGTGAACGATCCTAGGAGGCGACGTTTGCCGTTCAGTTGGAGATAACGTGCTGCCCAAACGGTCGGCGTTCCGACGTCGCAGGCGAAGATCGCATCGTCCGAAGCGAGTTCGCTCACGAGGCGGGTGACGAATTGGGGGTGGATCTTGGCCGACGGCGCCCCTACGGTCGCGAGCTCATCGAGGCCCGCACGGGCAGCGGCGTAGTCCTTGCGCGCGGCCGCGAGGTGGGCGGTGTCGGCACGGGCCGCGACCCGAGGTAGCAGGAGCTCCAAGGTCGCCCGGACGTCTCCCACGATCCCGAGGTCGACCCGTGTCCGCCGACCGATCTGCTCTCCGCGCAGGTCGACCTGGACCACCGTCGCGTCTCTGGGGTAGAATTGGCGGTACGGGAAGTCGGAGCCGAGGATGAGGAGCACCTCCGCATTCATCATTGCGTGGTATCCGGAGGAGAATCCGAGCAGTCCGGTCATGCCGACATCGAACGGGTTGTCGTACTCCAGGATCTCCTTCCCTCGGATCGTGTGGACGATCGGGGCCTGAAGCTTCTCGGCGAGCGCCAGCACCGAGTCCCGCGCACCGGCGCAGCCCGCTCCGGCGAGGATCGTGACGCGGGTCCCTTGGGCGAGGAGCTGTGCCATCTCGTCGACCTGCTTCGCGTTGGGGAGGAGGGCGCCCTCCGCTCCCAGGCCGGTCAGCCGCGGCGGGGGCATGGTTGCCTTCTGAAGGGCGACGTCGCCCGGAATCACTACGACCCCCACGCCCTTCCTCGCGACAGCGGCCCGGATCGCCGCTTCGGCAACGCGGGGGATCTGGTCGGGGTGGGAGACCAGCTCGCAGTAGTGGCTGCACTCGCGGAACAGCTGGTCGGGGTGCGTCTCTTGGAAGTATCCGCTGCCGATCTCCGTGCTCGGGATCTGGGCGGCAATCGCCAGGACAGGAGCTCGGCTCCGGTGCGCGTCGAAGAGCCCGTTGATGAGATGGAGGTTCCCTGGACCGCAGCTTCCGGCGCACACCGCCAGCCGGCCGGTCAGCTGCGCTTCCGCGCCTGCCGCGAAGGCCGCCGATTCCTCGTGCCGGACGTGGATCCACGAGAACCCCTTGCGCGGCCGGATCGAATCGGTGATTCCGTTCAACGAATCCCCGGCGACGCCGTAGACTCGTTGGACACCGGCGGCGACGAGGGTGTCCACGAGAACATCCGCCACGCGGGGACCGGCCATGAACCACAGGTCGGGAGCCGGTGGGAGGTTATCTAGATGCCCAAGCACGGAGAACGATGTGGTGACTTCGCGGGCCCACTCGTCATCGGAGCCCCGAGGGCCCTTAGAAAGCGGGTGGGTTTCCGGGAGCGAGGGGGGCTAGAGCACCGGCATCAGCCGATACGGTTCGGTCAGGCCTTCGAGGGACAGGATGAGCGGGTGCGAGTAGGGACGGTGGCCGGATAGGAAAACGCGGCCGTTCGAGTAACGGATCTTTATGAGCGACTCCGAAACCGGGTTGACGACCTGGTACAACGAGTCGCCGCTTCGGGCTACGGCCACGACGTGGACTGGACTCGCGGGAAACACCGCCGCTCCCAGCGCCGAGAGGACTCCGTGACCGACCTTGATACCGGCCGCCTCCGCGGCCGCCTCGATGGCAGAGAGGTAGGCTATGACGAGGTTCGGACGGTCGGTGGTAAGCGCACCCTGGATGAACTCGGCGTCCTCGGGAACGGGTACGGATGGGCCCTCGGTGGTCCAATGGTACGGAGCGAACATCCCTGATGACTTCGCGGCACCGGGCGGGATTGGAATGACGGAGATGACCCGCATGCGGCTTGAGAGTACTTCCGCGGATACCATTCCCCTGACGGAGCTGAACGCATCCTCGGGGTCGATGGACGGGGCGGCGAGAAGGAGCCCGCGCCCCCCACCCCGGAGAGCCTGAATCATCATCGGCCCCAGGATCACACGGGGAATCTCCCTCGGGGCCGCGGAATCCAGCTCGAGCAGCGTGATCCGACCGGGCTCGAGTCGGCCGAATGCGGCCGCAAAGTCGGTGCTACCCGGCCAGAGGCCCGGCTCGTCGGGGTGAGGGTCGTCGACCGGAGGGTGGATGGCGAAATCGCGCAAGAGAGCCGGAGTGATCGCTGTGAACCGGCCCGAAGCGAGAGTGAAAGGGTACGTGTCGTCCGGGATCGCGACCCCCCGGAGCTTCAGAAGCGTCAACCAGCGTTCCAATCTGCCCTCCACAAGGCGGCGAGAGGTCTCGACGATCCCGTCCACGAGGTAATCGAGCGTCGAGGAAGTGTCTCGCTCGAGGATGAGGACGAGCGAGAGGTTCTTCTTCATTAATCGCGCGACCAGGAAGCGTTCCATCTCGGATCGCGAAGGGCCGGCTTGGCCCGTACCCACGGTCCGTTCGTAGTACTGGTCGAGGACCGCGTCCCACGAATCGAAGATGATCATAGTAGGCTTCTTGGAGTCGGCTAAGCTCCACGCGGACTGGACGGCCTGGGGAAGCCATAGGAACTGGTCCACGTCCTTGGCCTCCTTCGGACTCGCAATCAGGCGGTCCGCGTGTTCGGCCGGCCGGTGGTCCCCGGCATGGTCGGCGTGGTTGAACGCGTCCACCACCTCGATTTCTCCGGGGGGCAGTTTGCCGAGCCACGGGATCTGGTCGAACAGGGATTCCCGAGTTACCCGGAAGCTCACGTAGACGCGCCGCCCAGGGAAGGAACCCATCAACTCCAGCGAGAGCATGGTCTTCCCAGAACCCGGTGGCCCACGGATCACCAAGCTCGACGCGTTGGGCACTCGAGTGAAGGTTTCGAGCTCGGGAGGGATCCGCACCGCGACGCTCATGGGGACACCGCGTGGGCGGCTACGAGGAGACAGCCGTTCCCTGGCAAGTCCGACATAACGCCTCCGAGGACACCGGAGATGCTCCGACCGGTATTCACCTTCGCTGTACATTAATGTGCACTTTTCCGTCGCGTAGCTGGATCAGGGACAAACCGTCACTCAGGGCGCGCGATTTGCGGGAGGCAGTGGATCCGGGGCTCCCACGACCATGTTCTGCTGGGGGGTCTCACGAAGCGTCCCGTTCGTGGCGAGCCGATCCCTAGGGGGCAATCTCGATTGGGCCTCCATCGAGGGATGGGTCAACCCGCGTTTACTGAGGGCCTTAGAGTGGCCAATGCCGTCGCTTGTCAATCCAACGGAGTGGGATTGGAGACTCCACAATGGTAGCAGTTGCCCAGCCTAACGTGGGAAGCGTCCCCCGATTGACGGCTCGCCCTGTGATCGAGCTGATATTGATCCTGCTTGGGTTCGTCGTCATGGCGGTTTCCTTTTCGATCGTCGGCATCGTCCTTGGCTTCGTCATCGTCCTTGTCGGGGTCGCTCTCTTCGGGACGAGGTCCTCATCGGCTCGGAGGGAGCGACGAAGGCTACAGCATCAGCATCAGGTGGGCGCGTACCCGCAGGGCCAAGGTCAACCCTATCCGCCGGCCGTTCCGGGTCAGATTCCGGCCGGAGCGCTGGGCGGGGCTCCGCTTCCCCCTCCGCCGCAGTACCCATCGAGTCCGCAGAATCTGCCACCCCCACGCTCGGCACCGCCGGCTGCCCGGTTCTGTACGGCCTGCGGCACTGGGAGTGCCGGACCAGGATCGTTCTGCACGAGCTGCGGGAAACCCCTCCCTGCTCCCGCCTGACGAATCGCTGACTCGTGGCCGTGTCTCGCCCTAGGCACTGGCTGACGTGGGAATCGGGCTCGCCCTCGTGGCGAGAACCCAGCGAAGGTTGCTGCCGCTCGGCTTCCTGGTCGGCGCGGGGTTAACTCGGTAGACGTCGCCGTCTCCCGCCCACTGCGGGAAGGGTGCAACGAACCTACAATCCAGGCCCCTCGGGGGGCGAGGTTCGGCCCATTCGTAACGATTCTCACGTGCGATGCTCGATACGACAGTCATATCGCCATAGGTGAGTCCCCGAATCGGGGCGGACGCATGTCTACGCTCAGCCGGCTACGGCAGGTTATAGCCGGCGTACCCCGGGGGAAGGTAGTCACATACGGTCAGGTGGCGGCCGCTGGGGGATTCCCGGGTGCGGCGCGCCTAACCGTGTGGGCCCTGCAGGGGGGGAAGGGACTGCCGTGGCATCGCGTGGTGGGCGCCGGCGGTAGGATCGCGCTGCCCGGTGAACAAGGCCAGGAACAGCGGCTGCGGCTAATGATGGAAGGCGTGACGTTCCGAGGGGGTCGGGTCCGCATGGACCGACACAACTGGACGCCACGAGCGCGCCCCGTGCGTCGAGACCGACGAGGGGACGTGAAGTCCCGTCGACGACCGAACCAGGTGGGTGGAGGAATCCCTTCCCAAGGATATACCGAATGATCGCCCCCGGTGGCGGGATGGGCGCAGGACCCGGCGAACCACCCAAGGCACAGTATCGTTTGGATCTCGTGCCGAAGGCCAGACTCCGTTCAACCAGCATTGCACCCACCTGATCTCATTGAACCAGGCCCCGACGCTACCCTTTGCCGGCTGGCCTGAGATAGTGCGGCCACCGCAGGACCGGGCACGCTCGTGGATCCGCCAGCCGACTCGAATTTGCATAAAGGTGTAAGTACGGGCGGAACTTGAGACCGACATGGGAGCCCTTGGCAAACCTCTGGCAATAGCACTCGCCGTCGCGCTTGTGGCGATTATGTTCAGCCTCGCCCTTCCCACCGCCAGCGGAGCGAGAGAGGGGGCGACCATCAATCCGGACTTCGCACGACCTTATACGGTCACATTCACGGAGACCGGCCTCCCGTCCGGTACCAATTGGAGCGTTCACATCGCATTTCTTGGATGTGGCTGCCAGGGAGTCACAACCACGTCTAAGTCCAACACCCCGAGTATTTCGATCCCGGTTTCCAACGGAACGTACAAATTCTCGGTTCTCAAGGTTTCAGGGTACTTCGTGAACGGTTCCGCCCACGGGATGTTCAACGTCTCGGGCGCCGACGTCTCGCCGATCGCTGTCCAGTTCCTGCCCGTCATCTCCTACGAAGTCGAGTTCGTTGAGACCGGTCTGCCCAACGCCACCGCGTGGACCGTTGGCGTTACCGGCAACGGCACGGGTCAGCTGAAGAGCATCGAATCTCAGACCGAGACGACCGTCGAAGCTACGATGGCATTCATGTTGCCCAACGGCACGTATCATTACATCGTCTCGCCGGTCGCGGGATCGTTCTTCGTAGGCCACGCCGCGCGGGGGACATTCTCTGTCGCGGGCGCTATTCCGGGACCCATCTACGTGACATTCCTGACGCCGTCGACGTTTGCCGTGACCTTCGCCGAAACGGGGCTGGCCCTCGGATCGAACTGGAGCGTACGGGTGGTCGAGCCAGGTTTGTTCCCGATCCATGCGACGACGTCGTCGACCTCGACCAGCCTCACCTTCGCCCTCCCGACTGGCGCGTGGTTCTACGCGGTCGCTGACGTACTCGGGTTCGACGTCGTGGGTCCCAGCGTCGGCACCTTCAACGTCACGAACTTCTCGCAAACGATCAACGTCACTTTCGTCGCCGTGGAGCCGGGGGCGTTCTACCCCGTCGCGTTCCAAGAGAGCGGGCTGGCGGGCGGGACCCACTGGGCGGTCACGGTCATCGCCACCCATACGTTCGGCCACAGCCGCACTGCTGAGCAGTCGTCCAACGGAACGACAATATTCTTCCTCCTTCAGAACGGCACTTACCGATTCGTCGCGCACGGACCGATCCCGTACACACTGGTAAGCGGCGGATCGGGCACTTTCTCCATCAGCGGATCGGCTCCCGGCGTCCACGTCGTCACCTTCGTCGCCAAGCCGACCTACAGCGTCACGTTCACCGAGAGCGGCTTGCCTGCCGCCACGAACTGGACAGTTCTGGTTCGCTCGGAGTTCGCGGGCTCATCGCTCTGGCCGATCCACGAGGTCATTCGGGGGAACACGACGACCATCACGTTCTCCCTACCGAACGGCTTGTACTGCTTCACTATCTACAGCGTCCACGGATACTACATCAGCTCGGGATTCCCGGCTGGCCCGTTCTCTGTCTCCGGCACGTCCCCGCCGGGGATTTCCGTAGGGTTCTCACCCAGGGCCTAGAGCGGACGGCGGAAGTCTCTTGAGCCGGACGTAGCTCAGGGCTCTCCATGCCGTTGTACATGGACACCCACCGGAAGGTCAAGGGCGTAACCGCCGCTGCCGTGGCCGAGGCCCACACCAAGGACCTCAAGGTTCAGGGCAAGCACGGGGTCAATTACCGGAGCTACTGGGTTGACGAAAAGTCGGAGACGATCTTCTGCCTCGTCGAAGCCCCGAACCCTGAGGCTGCCGCTCGGGTCCACAAGGAGGCCCACGGCCTCGTCGCCGACGAGATCCACGAGGTCCACCAAGGCTGATCCGCCTCAGGGGCCGGGCACTTAGCAAACCTCTTCGTGGAGAACTCGACCCGTTGGCGCCTGGCTCTGGTTCCTATGGCGCCGATGGGCCTAACGCTGTCGAACCGCAGGACCATCGGTTCAATCTCTATTGAACCCACGGACCCGGTGCAGATTCGCGAGACGGGTGATTCCCGAGCGATTGGGTTATCGAGCGCGAACGCTCACCGGGCCCGTGTGCGAACTCTGTACTACCACCGGCAGTACCCATGGCTCGGTGGGCCTCCACCCGTGTGTGTGCGCGTGCAACGCCAAGGACCTCGAACCGAGCCCGAAACGGTGTAGCCTCTGCTATCACGATCTTCGGAGGGCGCCCTCCACCCGCGTGGCCGATCGCTGAGGCAGTAATGTGACCGACTCGGAACCTCCCCCAATTCCCCTTTCTGCCCCAGGCCTGATTGGGCCCAATTCGATTCAGAATCCACCCTGGAGCGGTCCGCGCTCTACCCGCCGGGCCCAGGGTCGCTCCTTCAGCCATATTCACTTGGAAGTGGATTTACGACCCGAGCCGGCTCCAGCGACCCGGCTTCCTCTCAAGGGCCGAGTGGAGTCTTTCCTCACGGAGAGGAAGATTGTGGAGGGGGCCGACCTTGTTTGGCTGGCCGTGAGAACCATCCACGCTCTCGACTCCCGTAGATTTCGTCGCGTGGATCATTGGGAGGTCACTCCCGGTGGTTGGCTCCCGCCGCCTGAGTTCGCTTCGGCTCGCAAGAACCAGGGAGGGCCCGTCGGACAACTTCTGGACGCCCTTCAGAGTACGGTTCAGCCTTCGATAGCCGAGGCCCAATCCTTTGCAGTACGGATGTCGGACATGCGTGGAAACCGTGCAGATGTCGTGGTGCGGAGGGTCCACAGGCAGGGGCGGCATGCGCTTTCCATCGACCTTTGGGGATCCTGGACGAAGGAGACAGTAAACGAGCTCACAGGCTCACTCGCCGCCCGTCTTCCGGTCGCCCGGACGACCCTTACCAAGTATCAGTATGCCTTCCGAACCCGCGACCGGACATAGTTATCGTGGATTGTGTGAGCTCAACGCTGATTAAACCAGGTCTGAGACCGCCGCAGAGGGAGTTTGTCGATGATTTCGCGAGACTCCGGTCGTAGATCGACGATGCTGCGAACGCGACCCCCGAATCACTCGCGCGAGCCCTCTGGGTCTGCCCGGAGACGTGGGTCAGCCTAAGGCGCCGCTCGGCCCCCCCTGCTCAGGGCGCGGCTCCTGGGGGCGGTGCCGCAGGATCGTCAGAGTTCGGGCCACCGGGTGGTCGCGATTTCCCTCGCAGCTTCAAGCCGACCACGATTCCGCCGATCACGACCCCGGCGACGATGCCTCCCAGCAGCAGATATCCCGCAACTCCCGGGAGCCCGAAGAGCCCTGCCGCGGTGTTGCCTCCGCCAGATGATGATGGCGGGAATCCAACAGAGATCAGGGTCACATTGTTCGAATTGAAATTTGCCACGAAGACCTCCCCCTTCCCGGTGTCGTACGCCGCGGCAACCGGAGTGTCGTTCACGATGTCGGTCCCTACGATCTTGTTGCTCGAATCGGAGATCACACTGACGTTGCTCGACCCCTGGTTTGTGACGAAAATCTGCCCCGTTGCGTTATCGTAAGCCCCCGCCGTCGGATACTGATACCCGCCGTCCGGAACGGTTGCAATCACAGTGTTCGTCGAGTCGGAGATCACGCTCACGCTCCCGCCGTTCTGATTAGTGACGAAGATCTCGCCTTTGGCGCGATCGTAGGTTGCGCTCGACGGGAAGTGGCCGACCGGAATGGTGGCCACGACGCTGAAGCTCGAGTCGGAAATCACGCTCACGTTGTCCGAATCGAAGTTTGTGACGAAGATCTCCCCCATCCCGCTGTCGAATGCGACGCCCAACGGACCGGAACCCACGGGAATGTTTTCTACCACAGTATCGAGCGCATGCGAGATGACGCTCACGTTGTCCGACACAGTGTCCGCCACGAAGACGGCCCCGATGGCGCCATCGTAGGCCAAGCCGTGGGGAGAGCCAGGTACCGGAATCGTAGCCACGACGGTATTGTTGGAATCCGAGATCACACTAACGTTGTCCGAGTAAGTATTTGCCACGAAGATCTCGCCGAGTCCTCCGTCGTACGTTGCGCCCCGTGGCTGGGTGCCGACCGCGATTGTAGCAATCAAAGTGTTGTTGGAGTCGGCGATAACGCTGACGTTGTTAGATCCAAAGTTCTCGACGAAAATTTCGCCCAGAGCGCTATCGTACGCAAGTCCATACGGGGCGGTTCCAACCGAAATGTTCAAAGTTGATCCGTCTGCCTCTGACGAAACGTAGGTCGTAACGGCTCCGGGAGCGGAGTGAGAAGTGAATGTTCCTCCCCAGCTAACGCCACCGAGGGCCACGAGACCTAGCAGTATCGCGACGAGGCGTCCTCCCAGCGGTCTGCGAGGGGAGCACTCCGACCTCAGCCTCAAGAGTGGCTTCCTCGCCATCAGCAGAGCCCCGCCCGACTGTAACAAAGGAGGGTCAAGTATCTTCCTCCTGAATTGCTCGGAACATCGTAACCCTCCTGCCCCTGGCGTTGGCCCCTCGCTAACGGCCCGCACGAGGACCCAACGAGGCGTGAACCTCGGGGCGGGGCTGCTGCGTGCTCAACGCGGTCGACTCGTCCGAGGCGGGTTCAGCCGCCCTCGCGCCTCTGATGAGGCGCCAACTCAGGCTCAATCGCCCTTGACTACGCGGATGTTCACGTCCTTCGCGTAGGTCCGGACCATCATTCGCATACCCAGCCGCTTCAGCCCGGCAAGGAAGACCTCTGGGTCGACCTGATTCTGGACTTCCCACTTCGCCACGAACAACGAATTGCCAACCTGGGCGGGGATCGCGTGACCGCTCGCAACATGCAGTAGGAAATCGGCATCAGATAGCGGCGTGAAAGGCGTCTTCAGCATCTCCTTCCTCCGGGGATAACTCTGCTTGATTTGCTTCATCTCAATCTCTTCTCGGAATCACGCTTCAACCACGTCGATCGCAGCGCTATCGCCCGAGGTACCGTATAGCGCTGCCGGTAGGCCCTGCAGTGCGAAGTCTGGTTTCAATCTTGTTGAACCCAAGACATGGTGTCTTCATCCGTGATTGATCCTCCGCGGCGTAGTCTGATCGCGGTGGCAACTCCCCGGACCGAAGCGGCTGGTGTGGGCGGGGGTGTCTCATCAGCCGTACTAGCGAATTGGCCGGAGGGAACACTCGGGGGCCGAATCCGGGAGATGAGAGGTTATGCCCCACTGTCGATTGCTCCGGCGTGACTGATTCGCCCGCCTCTTCGGTCCGGCTCGACACCGCGATTCGCCTCACCGCGGTGGTCTCAGGGCTTGCCTCTGTCGTGGTCTCGGTCATCGTTCTCGCGAATCCCCTGCTCTCCCTTCGAACCCTCACTCTGCTCCTAGCCGCTGCGCTCGCGTTCGACGTGGTCCGACTGCTGCTTTCGGAAGGGCTTCGCTCGGCCTGGTGGATCCGAGTTCAGCAGGATCTTCGATCAACCCTCCACATGCTCAGGAGATTCGGCCCGATTGGCGTGGGATTGATCGGTGTCGGACTCGTCATCGCGGTCCTGGTGTCTCCCGAGTTTGGCCAAACAACCCTGCTCTACCTTCTGGCGTTCGGCGTGGTGATTCTCAGCATCGACCGGATGGTGCGCGCCGTCGGTCGCGAGGCGCCGGTTTGGCTCCGCAGTGCGTCGGCCGGTACGGGCGTCCTAGCCCTTCTGCTCGTGAGCCTGGCGATCGTGATCCCCTCGGTCGGGCTCGCGACGTTCGCCATTTTGATCGCGGTGTCCTTGCTCCTGGGCGGGATCCAGAGCGTGGTCGTGGGATTGCGACCCACGGACCCCCGCCAAATCGTCCTCTTGAAACTCGTCCTCTTCTCCCTCTTCTACGGACTGGTCCTCATCAACTGGATCGACCTCTTCGGGAAGAACGTCCCGGCGTACGGCTTTTGGCTAGTCTTGACCTATTTCGCTCCGTTCTGGGTGCTCCTCGTCTACGAGGGCTACTCGGAGTGGCCCCTCGCGCTCAGTCTTGGTCTTCTGGTCTCCCTCGCCAACGATGTGGGCTACTACTTCGTTGGGAACCTCCTGTTCGGATTTCACCAGAACCTGGTCGCGTGGACCATGGGTCAGTTAGGGTTCAACGGAGGTAGTCTCGTAACGGTATTCCAAGCCGGACCCGTTTCGATCCCGATCGACTCTTGGCTGATGGGTTTGTCCATCTATGTCAGGGCCGCAGTCGTCACCGTCGGTCTGTATTACTGGTGGCGACACCCAACGCGGATCGTCGCGCGAATCCAGGGACTGCCCCACACCGAGTAGGATGGCATGACCGTATGCGAGCGGCTCCCCGGTAGGCCCCGAGGATCGGAAGAGGGTAGGATGCGAGGCGATCGGCTGTTGGGCCTTCCTGGATCATCCACGGATCTCGGTGTCGCTTGACCCCTCAAGCAAATCAGGGTCTCGGGGTCAATTGCCCTTGCGCACTAGTCTCAGTTCAATCGCACTTGCACCCACGAGCCGAGACGAACCGACTAGGTTCGACCTCGTTGTTCCTGCTGGCCGTAGGGTGCAACGAACCTCTCAGTCAATGGGTAGACCTTGCGCGGCGAGTTCGTCGGACACTGCAGACGGCTCGCCGGGGAAGTTGGCCGTTAAGTGAGGACCTCCATTCCATTCGCCGTGGGGCAAGGACCCTCTTCGAGCCACCCGGGCCAAGGGGCCGCGACCCTGATCCTCGTAGGGATGATCCTGCAGGCAATTCAGGTGGCAATCCTCTTCGGACTGGGTCTCTTCTTCGTATCTGTCCCCGTCTTGGGGCAGATTGCTCTGGTCCTGGGTGGGATTGGGCTCGTTTGGCTTGTGCTGGTCTACCTATTCTCGTACCTTCCGACGTCCAAGCACAACTACTCCGCCGCCCGGACGCCCACCTTGGTCTTCGCGATTCTTTCAATCCTAACGATCGGGCTTCTCTCGGGATTTCTCTACATCGTTGCCTTTTCCGAGCTTGGAGATCCAAGGACCAAAGGAAATCGAACCGAACCGTGGCGAGCCCCGACCCCGATCCGCGCGGAGGCGAAGATCTGCCCCATCTGTGGCCGGTCGAACCCGCTATCGAGCCTCTTCTGCCAGACCTGCGGCTTCCGGCTTGGCTAATGGTCCGGCCGCCACTCCAGAGCGAATGACACCCGAGCCTGCCTTCAGCGGGTTCGAAGATTGCCCGTCGAGGGCAGGGCCTCTTTCACGACTGACTGGGTCCGTCACTTCAGGTCGTCCGGGGGACCCCGTAGGTCTCGTATCCTGTAGGAACGTGCCCCCCAAGACCCGAGCCGGATAGAGGAACCCCGGGTTGGGGCGCGAATCAATCCAGATATCTGAGGGAGGTATAGTCCTCCCCTTACATCTTCTTCTCGAAGTCGAGGACAGTGGCAAACAGCGCCGAGTAGAGGTGGTTCACCTGGGGGTCGAGCTCGAGCTGCCAGACGTCCCGAATGGCCAGAATCTTGTGCCGGACTCTACCGAGCGATTTCCCGTCCGGCCCGACGATATCGTACTTCCGGCGGATGATGTTACCCTTAGAATGCATGTAGACCTGTCCGTCGGGTGCCACCCAGCTCGCCTTCAGGCCTCCGATCAGGCTCCGCTTCATATCGATCGTTCCTAGCAGCACATTCAATAGTGGGTCAACGATCTGGAATTGAGCCTTGTTACCGCCGCTCCCCTTGCGAATCTCGAGAGCGGGGTTCCCCTGAGCATCTCGCACAATGTACGTGTAAACGAGCGAGCGCTGGGCCCAGCGGCCGACGTAACCTCCCGCGACGTTAGAGACAACCGCTCCCAACGCGATTCCCTTGACGTTTTGGCCCGAGTCGAGACCGACCTTGCAGAGCACTCGCTTTTCCTCGTCCATCACGTCGTAGTTCTTTCCGAGCGAGAGGATCTGCATCTTCATCAGCAGCAACGGGTGGCCGGAGAGGCTCTGCACAACAGACTGCGCGGCTGGGTTGACCTGAGCGGCCATGTTCCGACGCAACGAACGGGCATAGATGAGCGTGATTGTGACTCTCGGGTCCCGCTGGACACGCGGCCAACGGGTCGCAACCGGTGCGGGTGCCTCACCGTTCCCTGGGCGTTGGGCGTCGTTCGCCGGGAGAATCTCGTGGACTCGTCCGCGGGCCTAGTGCGTGCAAGACCGATAGGATAGCGCCGAGAGGCTCAGGTCTGATTGAGCCCAGACAGGCTGCCTGCGAGGAAATCCGTCGGATTTGCCGACCGGTCGAGCATTGCCCCACATCATTGGGCCAGTTCGAATCTGATCGGCCCATCAGCCAGGGGGTGGTAGCAATTCGCTTCCAAGCGAGACAGGCCCCCCGGCTTTCCGGCCCCGTTTCTCGATCTCTCACTCGGGGTTTAATAGAAAGGAGCGAGTCGCGAGCCCCAGAATGGACGCGGAAAGTGGCTCGGCGGAAGTGTCAGGTGGTCGACTGTACTACG
>Ga0074044_10000757_pt1 | contig 30197 bp, 26 predicted proteins | sample BogForMeECP23OM1_FD_94443 | JGI IMG/M metagenome (GOLD analysis project Ga0074044, IMG submission 94443) | Bog forest soil microbial communities from Calvert Island, British Columbia, Canada - Bog Forest MetaG ECP23OM1 | ecosystem: Environmental > Terrestrial > Soil > Wetlands ...
CAGTTCGACTCGATGATCGTGCTGGTTCTTCTGGTCCTGTTGTACGCGCGGACTCCCATCGAACGCTCGGTGCTGTACGGCCTGGGCATCTTCGTGAAGTGGCTCACGGTCATCTTCCTGCCCCTCGAGCTCTTCCGGGACCGCGGGGGGCGACGACTGTTCGTCTTGGTCGGGCTCGCGGTCCCGGCCGCACTCACCCTGATCGTATTCGTCGCGGAAGGCTGGACCTTCCAAGGACTCGGCGCGTTCAGCCTATCCCAGAGCCACGGGACCGGCGAGGGAATGAACTACGTCTACCTCCTGACGCTGTCCTCGGTTTCGTCGGTGCTCTCCCCGATTCCGCTCCTCTACAGCGGGTTGGGGTACCTCTGGGTCCCCGGCGTAATTGCGGCGGGCTGGGTCGGCGCGAAGTGGCTGGGCGCCGGCGAGTCTCGTTCGGAGCTCCGCGCCATGCTGCTCCTGGTGACGGTGTTCCTACTCCTTCGATGGGGGCTCTACGAACAGTACTTCCTTTACCTGTTCTCCCTTCTCGCGCTCGACGTCGCGGTGTTCCACCCCGAACGGCGCGCCCTGCTATGGTTCACCGTCGGTCTCGCCACCATCGACCTTCTCATCAACAACGACCTCGGCCTCCGATTCCTGAGCCCGGTCGACTTGGGCCTCAGTTCCTACACGACCGCGATCGACGCGAACGACTCCTGGGGCCTCTTCCGCACGTACTCCCTGCTCGTTCTCGCGATAGTCGTGACCGTCACCCTGGTCCAACTCGTGCGCACGTTCCTGGAGGATCGAGAGGCGCCCCGACCATGGTTGTATTCGGTCAGGGACTGGCTTCAACGAGGCTGGCGGTCGCTCCGCGCGCCATCCTCGGCGGAAGAGTAAGCTCTGGACCAGCGGCGCTTCTCCCGACCCCCAACGAGAGAGGAATTGGGTCGAGACCCCCGGTCTCGTCGGTCTTCCGGGCGAAAGACGCAAAGCATGCATCGACTTCACTGGGCCGGTCGAGGACACCCCCGTGAAGATACTGTCGGAACGCCTCCCCATCAAGTATCTTTTCTCGGACCACGGAGTTTGCCTCGGGATTGACACGGTCCGTTGCTCCTTTCTCTTCCTACTTCACCGGGGCGGTATCGTGCTCCAACGTCGCCCGGTCGGCGACCGGATCGTGGAGGACCTCGATTACTATATTCCCGATATCGCGATCGCGCTGCGTAAGGATGTCCGGGAAATTTCGTTGCATTCGTGACCCTTGGCGGCCGCTCGTCGCCACTGCCGTGTGAAGCGCCCAGTCAGTCGATGAAGCGCTAACGAGGCGATTTAACCCACGTGGTGGTTTCGTGAGTGATCGGAATGGAGGAACCAGCGCGCGGAAGCGATCGTGTTTCGCAAGTCTGGGTCCCGGTGGCCGTCTCGATCGTGGCCACTTCGGGCATCGCTGCGACAATTCTTGCGTTGGCCTTCGCTCCGGCGTTCATGGCTTCGGCCAACCCCCCCCTTCCAGCTCAGATCACTGACGAGACCCGAGCCCTGGGACCGGTCTTTCGGCCAGGAGTAATGCTCTCGGGCAGTTCGAACACCACTACCACCTTCCTGGGAGGGATTGGGGTATATTCCCAGGTCTCCGGCTTTTCCTTGCCCGTCTTCGCTGCGCTCACGTCCAGTTCGGCGGGCCCGACGGTAGTGAATGAAACATCCGTGGTAGAGAGCTACTTCTTCGAGGGGGGTGTGTACGCGATCGCCTGGAATGGTTCGAGTTGGTTGATCGGAGGCCAGCGCTCCCCGGGAGGCGCCGATCAGGGGGTTCTGGTCGCGCTCAGCGGCAACGCGGTGACGAATCTGACCGGATCAATCGCGAACGATTTCGCCGGTGGTGGGGTCTGGTCCGTGGGATGGAACGGGACCTCCTGGTTGATTGGAGGGAACTCCTCGAAAACGGCGACGCTCCTCGGCCTGAGCGACGGATCATTTACCGACCTCTCTTCCCGGCTCGTGGGTCACGGTTCACACCCGTGGGTCCAGATGCTCGCGTGGAACGGAGACGAGTGGATGGTCGGTGGTCACGGCGTGTTCGGGCTTTGGACGAGTACGGGTTACATCGACCTGTTCCCGACGTCCCCGTTCCAGAAAGGCGGCGTTTACGCATCGGCGTGGAACGGAACTTCCTGGCTCGTCGGAGGGGATGGAAGCGAGCTGGTGTGGGTTCGAGGAGACACCGCCACGATGGCGACGTCGCTTCCCCCAGGGTTCGACCGGCTCGCTCTCATGATCGTCTCGGTCGCTCAGGGCTGGTTCGTGGCGGGCAAGGGTCAGGGCTCCGGGGATGTCTTCGTTCCCGAGCTCGCGTTCTGGACCGGGACCGCGTCGTCCCCTCCGACAGACTACTCCTCCGTTCTCCCCTCTTCCTTCGACGGCGGAGACATACAGGGCGGTATCCCAGCCCCCGAGTTCGGACCGGGCGCGGTCCTCATGGTCGGAGTCGGGTCGTACATTGCCGCGACGGGACACGGTGTCGGAGCGATGGCACTGCTCGACCCGTCGGGCGGCTAATTCTCCGACCCCGAAGGATTCCTATTCTTTTCTTCCGTTCAGAGGAGGAATACCATGTCGTCCGGATCCGGAAGTCACGCCCCTGTCCCGCTCTCCACGGAAGCCTCTGGTTCCGACTCGGCTTCGAGTCTACCGTCGGTGGACGTTCTCGTCGCGACTTACGAGTCGGCCGCCACGCTCGCAGAGGCGTTGGGCTCCGTCCGCGCCTTCGTTCCAATCCACCACTTGATCGTGGTCGACCGTTCGAGCCGCGACGGTTCGGCCGATATCGCGAGAGAGCACGGGGCGAAGGTGTTCGAAGACCAGACCGGTCTCGGACGTGCCCGGAATCTGGCACTCGTCACGGCTGACACCGACCCCGTACTCTTTGTCGACAGTGACGTGGTGATCGAGCGGCCTGATTTCTACGCTCGCGCGCTCGAAGAATACGCTCGCCCTCGGACGGCCGCGGTCGTGGGGATGAATCTCGGGCACCGGTTTCGTTATGGTCTCCCGTTGGGACTCACGATGATCGGTCGGCGTTGGTCCCTTGATGCCGGGATCCCCGATGATGCTCAGGGTCGGGAGACCTACTACCTCCAGCGGGCCGCCCATCACCAACGTCTGTCGACTCGTTACGTCCCCGACGCGATGCGCCACCACGGGACGTACCGTGCCTCGCTGCATTGGCCCGAGTTCCAGGGGGCGGCCATCCGGCGCTCTTCCGGATGGAACCCTCGAGAGCTCGCGTACGCGGCGGAAGTGGTCCTCCTGATGCACCTCAACAGCCGGCGGGTGCGGAACGTCGCCTACAGTCCGGTCTTCTACCTCAAACTCTTGCGGGGGTTCTCGAACCCGAGGCGGTGGTCACGACTGGACCGCTCCTCGGACCCCGTCCGACCCGTTCCTACCCGCCCTTGAGCGGAGCTCGTGGCGAAGCGGGAACACCGAGCTCGGCGCGACGCATCGTCATCAGAAAGTGGTCCCCGAGGAATCGGAACGGCCACCGGGGAGCCAGGAAGCGGTCCCATCGGTCGAGTCGGTTGAAACCGTGCTCGAACCTCTCGGCGTACCCCACGAGGTCCGAGGGGGGTAGAAGGACCGGGACGGCCGCAACGCGCTCGGGAAGGAACCAGGGTGCGAAGGCTCGTGCGAACGTCGGCGCGGAGTGCGCGTAAATGTCCACGCAAAACCGGGACGAGCCGACCCGGACCGGACGATCGGAGCGGCCGAACGCTCGGCCGAATTGACCGGTAAGCGAGTATCCCACGAGCTCGAACGCGCACCAGCGGTTGTACACGCCCGCAACGAATTGTCCGCCGGGCCGGATCAGTCCGTGGAGGGCCGGCGGAATCGGCGCGAGCTCCGCCTCGCAGTTCAACGCCCCGTAAGTCGAATACGCTCCGTCGAACGCTCCGGGACCCAGTTCCTCCAGAAGGCGAGGGATCGAGGCCGCGGCCAATCGCTTGGTACGGAGACGTTCAAAGACCCCGTCTCTCCGGGCTTTTTGTCGGACGACCTCGAGCATACGTTCGGAGATGTCGACGCAGAAGACCTCGTGTCCCTCCCCCAGCAACGGTAGGGTCTCCATTCCGGAGCCACAACCGATCTCGAGAAGTCGAGGAGACCGGGCGAAGGTCCTGCGGAGTTGTGCAAGGGAGCGGTCCCGAAGCAAACGGTTGATCCGGTTTCCCAAGATATGACGATCGTAGTCCTCTGCGACGTTGTCAAACTCGGCGGCGAGCCAGCCGTGATACTGTGCGTCGCCGCCCGAGGGAGCCCCCGCCGCGCCGAGGCGAACTCGCAGGACACGCGCCGGATTCCCGTACCACCGAGCGTAGCGTCGGGAGCCATACTTTTCCCGAAATAGGTCGAGGACTCGTTGTTTTTCGACCGGATCCGAGATGAGTTCGACGGAGCCTCCTTCGGGTCGGCCCGAGATCTTCAGGATTGCCGTGCCGGTACGGAGAATCTCTACGGGCCATCGAGCGGATCGTTCTCGTCCCACCAGAAAGACGACGTCCGCCTCGCGAACGAAGCCGAGCGGGACGGGTCCGCTCGGGAGGACCAGCTCGAGACTACCGTCTTCCACCGGGACGGAAGTGGACACCGCTTCGGCGGAAGACGCGGTCTCCGTGCTTCCCGACCCCGCCGACGACACGGTCCACCCCGAGTCGGTCGACCGTAATGGCGCCTGCGTTCAATCGCTACTGGGCGGTGCGGGGGTGCGGCCGGCATACCGGCGCGAGATGGCCGGACGCTTTGGCGCCGACGACACTCCCTTGGACGCCGCACTTGGGTGGGAAGGCGTCGGGGCGCGGTAGCTCTCGCGGAGTCGCTCAAATTTCCGGGAGGCGAACGCGAGCCGTCGCCACCGGGTCTCGGTGCGGAACTGATGGTCGGACATCGACGCGCGACGGAATCCGCGATCCCGGCGGAGCCCGGCGAGCTGGAGGTAGGCCGCCAACCAAGGAAACACCGCCAGGCTCAGGAGGCGCACAAGAACCGGAGCGGAGCGGGAGAGAGAACCCGACTCGACCGGACCCTGATTCTTCTCGGTGTAGAGCCGCGGGATCTCTTCCCTCATCCAGGCACCCTTCGACAGCAGACCACGGTAGTACTCCTCCCCGTGCACGGGTTGCGCGGTGAGTGCCTCCCGGGCGAAGAGGAACCCCTGGCTGCGAGAGAACTCCCGGAGCGCCGCACGGTCTTCCAGAACGAAATTGAAACAGGGCGTCGCTTCGGGCGTGCCCGCGTGTCGCCAGCGGGCGACCCGAACACAGAGGTAAGAATAGGCGAGGAACCACCACAGACCCCCCGTCCGAGTCACGACGAACAGGTCAAGGTCGTCCCCACGACGGGGCATGCCATACGCAGCCGATCCGGTGACACAAATGCAGTGGGACATCGAGGTGGTGCCACGGAGCGGACCGGCCAAGAGAGCCTTCGCCGCATCGAGGTAGTGTCGACCGCGCTCGAGGCGCTCCTGCTCCGCGGTCGGCACCGTCTCGGGGGCGAACGCCAACTCCCCCTCTACCCGGGCGAGATGCGGCCGAGTTTCGAGCCAATCTCGGACTTCGGGAACGGTAGCGGGCGCGTCGTTTGGCAAGAGGCGAAGGAGCTCAGGCAGACGGACCCCGGTCCCGAATTGGGAGGCCGCCCCGACGACGGTAATGATCCGGTGCTCGAGCGGTGCCGGGGCGTTGGCCCTCGCCGGAGTTCCGAAGGTAGGACCCGGGAGATGACCTGTCGGTCCGGTCGACTCGGGAGAAAGAATGCGACGCCATCGAACGTGGTCCCTTCGGGGGGGCAGTCGATCCCAGGCCGCGAGCGCGTAGGAAGTGAGCTCCCACGTCGCGAGCCGCCCGAAATGGACCACTCCCCCTTCTCGGGCAACCATGTTACGGAGGAGCCGGGCCGTCTCGACCGGCCTTTCGATGAACTGCCGAGGGAGTGTGGCCGGTGACTCTCGCAAGACCGAGGTCACCTGGGCGTTGCCGACATGGATTCTTCGCCGTTGATGAAGGTGGTCCCGAACGGTCTCCGGCACTTCGATCGAGACTCGAGCATCGGCGGCGTACCAACGCCCTCCGGAGTGCTGCGCCAGCCAGACGGCAAGGTACGAACCATCGTTGATGATCCCGTCCGGGATGGGCGAGACGCTCGGGAGGCTGACGAGCAAGAGTTCGTCCGAGAGGTGTCCGCCTGCCCCTCCCGAAAGGAGTTGCGTATGAAACTCGTGATGGAGTTGCCACATCCATCGGAAAGTGGGGGCCCATCGACCGGTGGCTTCACGGGGAACCACGGGCCGGGCCATGATTGCGAACGGTGCATCCTTGCCCTGGGCAGCGCGCACGAGTTGCTCGACCGCTCCGGGCTCGGCGCGGGCGTCGGAGTTCAGGAGAACGAGGGCGTCGCCCGACGCACGCTGAAACACTTGGCGCAGGGCTCGCGCTTTCCCTCCCCGGTCCGATTCTACCACCACGTGGACTCGGGGTTCCTCTTCGGCGAGCGCATGGGCGACCTCGACCGTCCGGTCGGTGCACCCGCTGGCTACGATCCATATCTCTCCCCAGTCCACGCCCTCGGGCAGTACCTGATCGACGAGAGATCGAACCGCCGTGCGGAGGTGAGGCTCCTCGTTGTAGGCCACGATGCCGGCGGCGAGAGTGCGGGGACCCGAGGAGAGCGAAGTTCCGACCTCGGGCCAGCTTCCTGCCATCGTCCCCCTCCTCGGCCTGGTTCTGGTCGTTCACCTGTCCGCAGGAGAGTTCCCGCAGAGAACGGACCGGCCGATCACCGGGGTGCCACTCCTCGGAGGATCGGCAGGGGAAACTCGGGGCGGGTCTCGAATGCGACGGGAGTCTCCATCCCGCGGCACGAGAGTCGATGCTGAACGAGACCCGCCGCAAGTGCGGGCGGTACGACTTCCAACGGAACTTCAATCTGGTGCCCGCAATCGAGCTGGAGAGTTCGGCACGACATAACGGGCTCCAAAATCTCGTCCGGAATCACGGTTTCTCCTCGTCCACGTACGTGAGGTCCGACGGCCGGCGTCGCACTTGCCGCGCGCCCGCCGCAACCAGGAGCGCGATGAGCGCCGCCACTCCGCCGACGGCGACCAAGTCCACGGTGGGGATGCCCGCGATCGTGGCCGGGAACAGCACGCGAACGCTGGCGGTGTAGCTCAAGGAAGTGAATTCTCCGGCGGCCGCGCCGAACGTCACCGCGACGACTCCGAGTGAGGAATTCCCCGAGGCCGACGGGGTCGCAGAAATGTTTGTGGCGGAGGGCAAACCGGCATTAGCGACCGCGCTCGTCGAGGCGGCCATCTGCTCGAACGTGGTTCCGCTAGTGGTGGAGGCGCTCGAGACGAGCGATTCGGGCGAACTTCCGAGGACCAAGTGTTCCTCGTTGGCGAACGACGGCCATAGGGTCAGGGTCACCACCAAATGGTCACCGGGCGCCTGCCAGGACCAGTTCGACATCAGCAATTCGATCGCGACGGTATCGGCCGGTCCCGATGGGGAACCGGCGTAAATCGGCAGGTCGAAGTCGACGCGCGCATCAACTCCGCCGAGCACGGGGTACGGGGCCGACGAACCGGTCACCGGCGCATGGACGGTGTAACCAAGGTCGTAGGCGTCGTTGGTAGAGAAGTTGGTCGCGGTCCAGGAGTTCGACGGGAGGGCTGCGGTAGCGACTAGATTTCCCTCCGGAGTGACCTCCGAGATCGAACCCAGCGTGGCGGAGACCCCGGTATCCGCGCGGGAGAGGGCCGACACTCCGACGGTGGGGACGCCCGATGAAAACTCGCAGAGGACGATTCCATTCGACCATGACGACGGCGCGATTCCCCAGGATGTCGTTGGGGTCGCGGCCGTCACGGCCGGCGATAGCAGGATGAGCAGGCTCACGGCCAGAGTGATCGCGCCGACGCCGACCCAAGTGTTAGGCGGGCGAGGGAGCGCGCAGCCTCGTCCGACCGTCGTCGACGTCATCGATTTCCCGATGAGCGCGAGAGCGTCACCCTCTTTTTGGTCCAAGGACGAAATCGATTGGTCCAAAGACGCGGGCTCACGGCCGAAACAGGTCGGACCAGGTTTCGAGGAGACGCTCGACCCACTGGTCCCCGAACCCTTCTCGGTACGTGACGAGCAATCGGATCACTCGGTCCCGTTCGCTTACCTCGAACGTACGCCATCGTCCCCGCCGACCCATCCGCACGACCCCTGTGTCGATCAAACGCCGGAGGTGGACGGAGAGTCGACCCTCGCTGAGGCTCGTTCGTTCGGTCAGTTCCGGAGTGGTCGCTTCCCCCTTGTCGAGCAAGGCGACGAGGAGCAGGCGAGCCGAAGCCGATCGGGTGAGGCCCAGTAGGCGGCGGTCGGCCAGGGGAACTTCGGCAACGAAGTAGTGATCCTGGATGGTGCTGCGTTCCCGGTGGATCAATCCCGAGTCCGTCAGCCGGTCAAGGTGGTACGTTGTTTCGCCCCACCCCGTGGCGGCGGCCCGCTGGACCTCGCGCGCCCCTACCCCGGGGGCTCGGCGCACGGCTTCGTAGATTCGGCGCCGCGTGGCGAGGGCAAGCGGATCCTCCTCCATCGCTCAAACATGTCGAGGCCACAGGGTGGTGGCGAGGAGGAGTAGGGCGACGAGCAAGGTCAGGGCCAGGACCGGTAGGTTGGGAACCGCCCACGAGGGAGCGTTGAGGGGTAGTTCGCCCCAGGTCCAGAGGGCGCCGAGCAGGGCCAAGAGCGCGTTCGCGCCCGCGAGGACGAGAAACCGGCCATCCTGAGATCGGACGAAGGCCCCGGTCGGGATGCCGGCGTTCACGCAGGAGATCCCCGTGACGAGCACGGCCACGAAGAGCTCGACCAGTCCCACGACCGCTGAGAGTTCGTTCGACGGTTTAAGGAATTGGTCCAAAGGCGGAAGCCCGAGGATTCAGCCCATGAGATACGTCGGCCGGGCGATTCTTGAAGAACGCTGGATGAGCCCTTTGGAGCTTCGAGGTCTCGCGGGCTCCCGCGAGAAGGTAATCTCCGACCGCGCGTTGGGGAAGAGACCGTGAGCGAGAACGGCCCGCGCGAAGGGACCCGCGATATGCCCCGCCCCGGTCCCGATGCCGGGCGTCGGGCCGTCGACGTCGACAGCCCAGCGGGGGTCGCGTACGGCTCTCTCTCGAGGTCGCTCCGCCGCAGGCGCGCGGAGCTCGTCGCGCTCGTGGAGGCGGGCGAAACGGCCTCGACCGCTGCCAGATCCTACGAGGCGGAGCACCCGCTCGAGCCGGAGGTGACTCCCGGTGAGGTCCACGCCGCCGTGGCCGAGGCGCGGGCCCGAGCCGCCACGAAGCCCGTGAGGACGACCGAAAAGGTACGATCGCGGGTCCGCGATCCCGATCCCCGGGTCTGAGCCTTAGTTTGTCCGATTGGTGGCGAAATGCCTGCGCTGGCAGGAAAACTACCGCGAAACGGTAGGGAACGACGATCCTCGATGGCCTCTTTGACAGCACTTATCACGCCTCCGGGGTTCGGGACGCCGCCATGGTCGACAACAAGGCGAAGCGTCTCGACGCGGCGAACCAGGAGAGGGCGGAGGCCGCGGTTCGATGGGAAGACGCGGCGAACACGGCGGATGAGACTGGTCGTGCTTCGGACGAGAGCAAAGCCGAAGGGGACAACCGTGCCTTGGATGCTGCCGACCGCAAAATCAAAAGGATCGAGGCCGAGCCCTAACCGGTGCCTCGAGGACTCCGCCCTCTCGGCGGGACTCGCCCGGATCGGAAAGGCGACGGTCGGCCGGGTCCGACCGGAATCTCGAGTCATGCGAGCAGGTACGGTACCGCTACAGCGGCTTTGGGATTCAATTCGTGGTCCCGCCTTTCAGGGGCGTCCACGAGCCCACCGCTCGCGTTCGTCCCTCCCCGAGTAGAGCACGAGGTCGAACCCCCGCACGCGGAGCGATAGGCTCGGCTCGGACACGAGCAAGGCTCTCATCGGTCTCGTCGTGACGAGCGACAATTTGAAGTTTCAGGGTTGGTAGGTCACTATGCCCCCCCCAAACCCCCGCTGCAGCCCAACGATTAAATATGGCTGACACGGCTCGGAGAGCGCTGCTGACAACCGTCCGACAAACGGATGGATTTCGGCGACGGTGGCCGCGGGTCGAAGGATCGGAGGAAGCGCCCGATGTACCTGAAACGTCTCAAACTGAGGAACTTCAAATCGTTCGCCGGGGCGACCGAGATCCCATTCCAACCCGGGTTCACCGGCGTGGCCGGCCCGAACGGGATGGGCAAGTCGAACATCTCGGACGCGATCCTCTTCGTCTTGGGTCCCACGAGCTCCAAGGCGCTGCGAGCGGAACGGCTGACGCACCTCTTCTTCAACGGAGGCTCCTCCAAGAAAGCTGCTACGGAGTGCGAAGTCTCCCTCGTCTTCGACAACGCCGACAAGCTCCTTCCGGTCGAGACGGCCGAGGTCGAGATCACGCGCTACGTGAAACTGGCGCCCAGCGACCCGGACGGCTACTACTCGTACTTCTATGTCAACGGGAAGAGGACGACCCAGACGGAGATCGACTCTCTCCTCTCCCATGCACGCCTGTCGGGAGATGGCTACAACCTCGTCCAGCAGGGCGACATCAACAAGATCGTCACCATGGGTCCGATCCCTCGTCGTGGCCTAGTGGAGCGGCTGGCCGGGATCAGTCAATACGACGATGAGCTCGAGCGCGCGGCGACCAAGCGTGCCGACCTCGACGCGAACCTCGATCGCATCCAGACCCTGCTGACCGACATCAAGTCCCGTCTCACCGGTCTCGAGGGCCAGCGACTCCTCGCGATCCAATACAAACAACTCCAGGACGACAAGAAGCGCTCGGAGGCCCGGCTCGCGCGGGCCGGCCACCGCCTGGCCGAGCACGAGCTCGCGACGTGTCGAAAGCAGGTCGACGCGGTTCGAGCCGAGCTCGAGGAATTGGACAAATCGCGAACTCAGCTCGGGGCTCGGCAAACGGAACTCGCCGCGGCGATCGATGCGATCGACCGGGAGATTGCCGAAGCGGGAGGCGCTGCCGCTGTCAAGTTCAAGCAAGAGGTCGACGAAAAGAAGATGGCCTATGCCCGGCTCGACCAGAGCCTCGGCCACCTCCGCGAGGGACTCGAGGCCATTGCGACCCAGGCGGAGGAACTCGCCAAATCGGTTCGGGTCGATGAGACCCAGGAGTCGACCTTCCAAGTCCAGGAGTCGAAGCTCGCCGAACGTCTCGCTGCTCTCGCCAAGGCCGCCGACGACAACGCTCGAGAGATCCAGACCGCGACCGGGACTCCGGGAAAGGCGCACGACAAGCTCGCGGCGGCGCGCAAACAGCAGCTTGAGCTCGCCCGCCAAACCGAATCGAAGCAGAATGCTTGGACGCAGGCCGTCCAATCGCGTGAAACCTCGAGTGCCGCTCTGCGCAACGCCGAACGAACGCAGGCGCAGGCCGAGGATGACCTTCGGGAACGCGAGGTCGAGGTCAAGGACCTCGAGCTGCGCATCAAAGAGGCGTCGCCCGGCAAGAACGGCTCGGGGCCGGCCACCGGCGACCTCCAGAAGGAGCTCTTCACCCTAAAGACAAAGGAAAAGAACCTCGGGACGGAGCGCGACCGGCTCGCGCAAGAGGTCCTCGAGCTCAACCGCCGATACCTCGCTCTCGACGCCCGTCTCAAGGCCCGCGCGGACGGGGGCGGACGGCCCACCGCCCTTGCGGCGGTCGATTATCTCCTTTCCCAACGTAACCTCGGCAAGATCCCGGGCATCCGGGGCACCGTGGAAGAACTGGCCGAGTTCGACCCGAAGCTCAAGACCGCCCTCCAGGTCGCCGGTGGAAGCCGCTTCCAGGCCCTGGTCGTCGAGACCGACCAAGTCGCGGAGGAGTGCATCAAGCTCCTACGCGATGAGAAGCGCGGTCGCGCAACGTTCCTCCCTCTCAACAAGATGCTGCCGGGCCGGGCGCACGGAAAATCGCTCGTCGTGTCGAAGGCCCCCGGAGCGACCGGCTTCGCGCTGGACCTCGTGAAGTTCGACGAAGCTCTCCGACCGGCGTTCTGGTACGTGTTCGGGGAAACGGTCGTTATGGACGACCTGGGCCGCGCCCGAGCTCAGATGGGCGGGGTCCGACTGGTCACGCTCAACGGAGACCTCATCGAGGCGACCGGCGCGATCTCGGGCGGGTACGTCGACCCCACGAACCAGGGCCGGGGAAGCGATTCCGCGGTCGAGCTGAAGCGCCTCGGCGAAGAGCTTCGAGCGAAGGGAGCCGCCGAAACCGCGTCCCGGGCCGAACTCGCCAAGGTGAGCGAGCGGATCCGAGTCGTCGCCGAAGAACTGTCAACCCGGTCCATCCAGGACCAGGCGCATCAATCCGCTCGGGAGGTCTTTGACAAAGACCTCGAGACCGCCGAGCAGCGGCTCTCGGCCGCTCGGGCTCGGATCGAGGCCGCCCGTGCCGAACAAAAGAAGGTCGAAACGGCCCTCGCTTCCGCGGAGGCCACGGTCGACCGCCTCACCACGGAGATCGCAGCATTAAAGGCACAGACGCAGAAGGCCCAGGAGCAATACCTGAGCCAACTTCCCGAGGCGGTCTCGGTCCACCTCCGCTCGCTCCAAGAGACCGCCCAAAAGACGGCGGAAGAACGGGTCCAGGTCAACGGAGAGCTCGAATCGGTCCGCGCCTCGCTCGCCGCGCTGTCAACTGGCCTCGAGACCCGTCGTTCGGAGCTCGCGAAGGCGCAGAAGGATATCTCCGCGAAGAAGAAGGAAATCGCCGGGACGGAGCGCACGCTCCGGGACTCCCGCGCCGGACTCGAGGCGCTCAAGGGAGTCGAGTCCCAACAGAGCGAGTCGGCCCGGGTCCAGACGGAGAAGAAGAAGAAGCTGGACACCGAGCGGCTCGATGTGACGGCGAAGCTCGCGCAGGCGCAGGCGAACCTCGAGACCCGGCGGAGCATGCTCACCCAGGAAGAGACCCGTCTCGCCCAGGCCGAGGTCCGGGTGAAGGAGCTCGACGAAGCGCTGACGCAGTTCCCCGAGGCCGAGCCGGACGAGAAACCGATCTCGGTAGAGGAACTGAAGCGGAAGATCTCGGCGCTCGAGCAGCAGCTTCAATCGATGGGGGATGTCAACCTGCGCGCCGTCGAGGAGTACGACCAGGAGAAGTCCCGGTCGGAGGATTTCCAGTCGGAGGTCCAGCGCCTCACCAACGAGAAGACCGAGCTCCTGTCGCTCGTCGGGGAGATCGAGAAGAAGAAGCGCGAGAAGATCACCGACGTCGTGGCCCAGGTGGGCACTCACTTCAAGCAGATCTACGGGGAGCTGTCCGCGGGCGGCGAAGGCGAGATCGCGCTCGAGAACCCGGACGACCCGCTCGCCGGAGGTCTCCTCATCAAAGCCCGCCCAGTCGGAAAGACGGTCGCACGCCTCGAGCAATTGTCGGGCGGCGAGAAGTCGCTCGCGAGTCTCGCGTTCATCTTCTCGATGCAGCGCTACGACCCGAGCCCGCTCTACGTCTTTGACGAGGTGGACATGTCGCTCGATGGGCTCAACGCAGAGTTCGTCGGACGGATGCTCCGCCGCAACGCGGAACGAGCCCAGTTCATCGTCATCTCGCTGCGCAAAGTGACCCTCAAGTTCGGCCACCATCTCTTGGGGGTGACGATGCGCGGGGACGGCTGTTCCCACGTCGTCGGGATCGACCTCGACGACATCCACGATGTCGAGGGCCGTGAGAACGCCCGGGCCCCCGAGGCCGTGACACCCCTGGAGGCCCGTTGACGATTTCCCAAACCGAGGCGACCGAGCTCCTCCCCTCGGCGGCGGTCCCGCGAGAGGCGGCGGAGAAGGTACTGCGGTACCTCGTGTTCCACCGTTCCCTGATCGGCGAGAGCGAGACGTCCGCCCCGCTGCTCGAGCGCTACCTCTCCCTCGTCGAGAACCTGAAGGAAGGCGTCCACATCGTCATTCCCGACCCGTTCCAGAAGGCGATCGCGCTCCTCTTCGAGCTCGTGATGGAGGAGGAGTTCGACCCTTGGGAGATCGACCTGGTGAAGTTCACCGAATCGTACCTCGAGCGCGTCCGGGAGGACGGAGCGGTCAACTTTGCGATCGCCGGCCGGCTGGTCTACATGGCCTGGAATATCCTCTATCTTCAGTCGGAAGAGATCCTCAAGCTGCGTGCCGTGCCCGACCCCGCGGTGGACGAAGGGGCGGGATTCCCCGGTGGGGCCGACGACAGCTACCTTCCGCTCCTCGACACCCCCGAAGCGGTCGACGTGACCAGCTCCGTCCTCGGGTCGACCGACCCGCCGCCGCTCCTCGGGATGGTCCGCCATCCCGAGACGCGACCGGTGTCGCTGCTCGAGTTGGTCCGGGCTTTCGGTGACGCCGAGGCCGATGCGCGCCGCGCGCTTCGCATCGAGGAACTGCGCGACCGTTTGCGCGAAGAGCAGCGCGCCCCGCCCGAGGTGCTCGTGCACGGGGAGATCCCCGAACGCGACCTCGAGGATACGTGGGCCGCAACACTCTCGCACCCTCTCGGCGAGGCGTTCCCACTCCTCGACCTGTGGATCCCGCTTTCCGGACGCGACCGCCTGGTCGCGATCTTCCTCGCCTTACTGTTCCTCGCCCGCGAGCGGTCGGTGGAGCTGCGCCAGGAGGTACTCGGGTCGTCCCCGATCCTCGTGGTGCGCACCGCCGAGTCTCGTAAGGTCGTGGTCGAGGAGCCGTAAGGAGGGTCCATGCCGTCGAAGCTCGATGACCTTGTGTTCCAAGTCGAAGCGGTGCTGTTCGCCAGCGGAAAGCCTCTCGCCGTCAAGGAGATCGCCGACGCCCTCGGCCTCGACGATTACCGACCGGTGCAGCGTGCGGTCCGGACGCTCGAGCAGACCTACGGTAACCGGCAATCCGCGCTCGAGGTGCGCCGCGTCGGGGACCGCTACGCCCTCCAGCTCCAGGAAAAGTACGTTCCGACGGTCCACTCGGTTACCCCGGTGGAGATGACCCCTCGGACGCTCCGAGCCTTGACCCTGATCGCCTATCACCAACCGATCCTTCAGAGCCACCTCGTCCGGATGATCGGAGACGTCACCTACGAGGAAGTGCAACGACTGAGGGGGATCGGGCTCGTTCACACCGAACCGAAGGGTTCGACCCTCGAGCTGATCACGACCCGGCGGTTCGCCGAGTACTTCGGCATCGCCTCCACCCGGCCGGAGGAGATCCGCCGCTTCCTCGAGCAGAAGCTCGGGATTGCCCCGTCCGTCCCTGCTCCCGGCGACGGTGGCACCGACGAGGTAACCGCCACACCGCCCGCGTCTCCCGAGGTGCCCCCCGACGGTTCCCCGGGGACGGGCGCCGCGGACGAGGCCCCCCCGTCGGAGCCGCCGTTACCCTCCTAGTACGCTCCGCACTGGGGACATCGGACCGGTTCCGACGGACGCATGGCCCCGCAGTACGGGCAGAGGAACGTCGCTCCGGGTAGGGTTCCCGGCGGCCCGGGCGAAGCCGGCACCATCGGTGCCCCCATCTGCGCCCCCCAAGGGACCACGGCCGAGCGCGGTGGGCGTCGGGACGAGCGGGTCGCGAGGACCACGAGCAGGACCGCGACGACGAACCCGACCCCGAAGATCGCGTAAATGTACACCCAGGGAACGGAGCTTCCCGTGGAGGAGGACCCGGACGGGAGGGTCGGCGTCGACCCGTTGTATCGGTAATCGAGCAGGGTCGTGTTCCGGTCGGCCGCGAGGAAGGCCGGCGCGCTGACCTCGCCCCAGCCCGTGGTCGCGTCCCAACCGACCGCGGCCGAGAAGACGTAGTTGCTCCCCACGGTGACGTCGGTGAACGGGTCCGTCGGACCGGGGTGGGCCGCGAAGAAGCTCGCGAACCGGTAGATCTCGGGGTCGATGAATCCGAAGGAGGTCCACGGACCCACCGACCCGTTGTTTTCGACCGCGACGACATCCGCCAAAAGTCCGGCCAGCACGGGCGCCGCCACGCTCGTCCCTTCGACGGGAGCATAGAAGATCGCCTGGGTCGAGTTCGCGAATATGGCGACCAAAGTAGAATTCCCCGGCATGGCGAGATCCGGTCCCGACCGGCCGAGCGTCGTGGCACCCTGACGGAGCGTCACGTTGACGATGGCCGGTTGCGCCGCAGAGTGGAACTGCCAGTACGGCTCCGGAATGACGGTGCTCGCCCCTCCTTCCGTACCGGCGTAGGCTCCCGGACCTTGGGTCGTGTCGTACCAGGCCGAGACGCTCGCAATCTGCCCCGCCGAGGGGTCGTAGGACAGGTTGAGCGAGGAGCCGTTGTAATAGGCGCTGGGGGAACCGGAAAGACTGATCGAAACCCCTCCGACGGAAACAGAGCCGGACGTGTTCCATGCCGCGGTGGCCGGCCAGACCGGCCATGGGCCGTCGCCCCGGTGGGTGAGCGAATCGGGAGCGTTGCCCTGGTCTCCACTCGCCGATAGTATCGTCACTCCGGTCCCGGCGGCCGTGAGGAGTTCGGCGTTCCAGGCCGAGTTGTTGAGGTCCGGGAGCCCAAAGGAGCAGCTCACGACGGCGAGGTGGGCCGTTCCGTAATTGTGGGCGAGTGCCTGGGCAAGGTCGTCCGCAATGTAATTCGCCGCGTCCCCCACCGTCGCCGTGCCCTGCAACAGACTGCCCGCGAAGTAGAAGTTGTAGAGCGAGGACCCCGGAGCGAGGCTGCCGGCCATCTCGAGATCCAGGGAGTTCTCGACCTCGTACAAAGTCGAGTCGTTCTGAGACCCGAAGGACCCGGGGAGGGGCGGAGTGACGCCGTTCACGCTGACGGGAACGCCCGTCACATTCGGCATCGGCCAGGTCGGGTTGAGGGTTCCATTGAAGTAATCATCGATGACGGCCGGATCCCAGGGCGGCAGGTCGGTCTGGGTGGTCAAGTTGTACGCGCTCCCGAGGAGGGTTGCAATCGCGACGGAACGCGGGTACGTCGCGTTCGGGACGCTGTGCGCTCCGGGGAAGAGCTCGGTCGCGCCGTACGCTTGGGTGTAGTCCGACCCTACGAACCAGTCCTCGCCGCTCGTATTGTCGTGAACGAACAGCGCGCCATCGTCGGACCCTGCTCGAAGCGCAAGGTCGGGCGATCGCGACGATTGAGCCAAGGCCGCGGTAGCGGAATCGGACAAGCCGCCGATTCCTGTGACGAGCCCTTCCCATAAGGGGGGAAGCGAAACTCCTCCTACGGCCGTGTAGAGGGGGATCTGGCCGTCGGACCCGTAGGAGATCAGCTGAACCCCCAGAAGTTGGCCGACGGACGCTGCCGGGAGGACAAGGGAAATGGAGGAGCGGTCGGGTGCGACCACGATGTCCCTCGCGCCCACTCCTAGGAGAGCTCCCTCCACCCGCGCGACACTCGTGTTGGGCGGCGCGAAGTCGTTGACGAATTCTGGGTAGGATAGGAAATGCCGGTAGGAAGCGGAGGTCGGATCCTCGACCTGGGTCAGGAACCGGTCCAGTTCGCTCGAGCGAGGGTTGGCGAGCGTCAGCGTGAGAGAAACCAGAGTGGCGGCCGGAAGGATCCGGGCCGACGCGGAGACCGGCAGAGGAAGTTCGTCTGTCGTCAGGGGAACGGCGCCCGGTTCGGGCGGATGCGCCGGTGTGGGGACCACCACCCCCGCGGCGGCTGGGCTCGACATCATGATGATCGAGAGCAAAATGCCGAGGATCGCTGTCGGCCAGAGCATCCAACGAACCCAGACACCTACCCCTAATGAGGTCGTCATGGGAGCGGGTCCGGTAACCCTTTAGTCCGCCCCGGAATCTCGGCGGTCGATGCCCAACGCAGCGAGCGAAGGAGGACGGCGCTGCGTTTTCTGCGACATCGTGGAGCGGCGGGCCCCCGCCTACATCGTCTACGAGGACGCCTCGACGCTCGCCTTCCTGGACATCTTTCCGTTCACGAGGGGTCATCTGCTCGTGGTCCCGAAGCGGCACGGAGCGCGCCTCACGGACCTCCCCTGGGACGACCAGATGGCGCTCATCCGAACCTTGGACGAGCTCTGCCGGCGCGCCGAACGCCTCGCCCCGGACTACAACCTCGCCCTGAACGCGGGAGCGAGGGCCGGCCAAGTGGTCTTCCACGTCCACTTCCACATCATCCCGCGCTACGGGGAGGCGAACCCGTTCCGGGCGACCGCTCGGCCCGCGCTGACCGAATCCGACGCAAAGGCTCTTGTCGCCGAGCTCTCGTCCCCCTGAGGACGGATGCCGACCACCCCACGTTCTCCCGCGGTCGCCGGACAGTTCTACGAAGGCGACGGTGCGGCGCTCGCGCACCAGCTCGAGAGCTGCTTCACGGACGCGCGGGGACCGGGGACACTTCCTACCCGGCAACGGTCCGCCGACCGAACGGTGCGGGCGGCGGTCGTCCCCCATGCGGGATACGTGTTCTCCGGCCCGATCGCGGCGCACGCTTACCGGTTGATCGCGGCGGACCGGCCTCCCGAGAGCGTCCTGGTGCTCGGCGTCGATCATTACGGTGCGAGCCAAGGGGCTTCGTTGTCCGAACGACCCTGGCTCACTCCGCTCGGGCCGACTCCGGTCGACTTGAAGCTTCTCGCAGCGCTGCGAAAACCCCCCGTGAACGTGGACGAGGAGGCCCACCGGCGGGAACATTCGATCGAGGTGCAATTGCCGTTCCTCGAGTACGTCCTGCCGCACCCTCGTTTCGTCCCCCTCGAAGTCGGCTACGGGCCGTACGAGTTCCTGGCCGAGGTCGCGGGAGTGGTCCGCTCGGCGATCCAGGACCGGGACGTGCTGGTGATCGCTTCCACGGATTTCTCCCACTACGTCCCCGCGGCGACCGCGGAACGCCTCGATCGAATGGCGATCGACCAGATCCTCGCGCGGGACCCTCGCGGACTGTACGACACGGTCCGTCGGAACGACATCTCCATGTGCGGGATCGCGCCCACCACCGTCCTTTTGGCCGCGCTGGAAGGGCTCGACGTCCGTCCCCGGCTCCTCCGATGGGGACATTCCGGCGAGGTCGAGAAGATGCGCGACGTCGTGGGCTACGCCTCGATGGTCTTCGAAAGCCCCGCCGAGCGCTCCCCTGTTAAATAGGACCTGAGGCTCCGCGCGCCCGGCCCCCGATGATCCTGTCGGACGTCAAGATCCGGGAAGCTCTGCGCGACCGGCGCATCGTCATCCGGCCGTTCCGCGCGGAGTGTCTCGGGACCAATTCCTACGACGTGCACCTAGGACCCTATCTTTCGGTCTATCGGGACGCGGCGCTCGATGCGCGCGAGAACAACGCGGTCACCGAGTTTCGGATCCCGCGCGACGGATACGTCCTCATCCCGGGACAGCTCTATCTCGGGGTGACTGAGGAGTACACCGAGACCCACGGGTACGTCCCGTTTCTCGAGGGAAAGTCGAGCGTGGGACGTCTTGGCATTGACATTCACTCCACGGCCGGCAAGGGGGACGAGGGATTCTGCAACTACTGGACCCTCGAAATGAGCGTCAAGGTGCCGGTCCGGATCTACTCGCGGATGCCGGTCGGCCAGCTGATCTACTTTGAGATCTCCGGACGCGTCGCGCAGAGCTATTCCAAGAAGAGATCCGCCAAGTACCGCAAGGTTTCGGCCCATCCGACGCCATCGCGAATGTTCCTGAACTTCCCTCCGAAACGGACCTCGCGGCGGCGTCGGAGCTGAACCGATGGCGCGCCGCCACAGCTCGCCCCGGCGCCGCATCGCCCGCCTTCGTTTCCCCCTGCGGGGGCGACGGGTCGAACTCGTACCGCCGGGCCCCGAACATATCCCTGCGGTCGTCCAACTGATGGGAGAACCCTCGGTGGCGCGCATGACCCTCCACATCCCGTACCCGTACACGAAGCGCGACGGACGGGACTGGGTTCGCCGAACTCGGATGAATCGAAGGTCCGGCCGTACGCTCGGATTGTCGGTCCTACGACGTTCCGATGGAGCACTCTTGGGGGGCGTGGGGCTGCATCACCTCGAGGAGGGTGGCACGTCGGCGGAAGTGGGATACTGGATTGGCCGGGAGCATCGGGGTCGAGGATACGCTACGGAAGCCGTGAACCTCCTCGTGCGTACGGGGTTCCGTCGCCTTGGACTCCACCGAATCGAGGCCCGGGTCTTCCCCGGGAATCTCGCTTCACGCCGGCTCGCGAGGCGGTGTGGGTTTCGCTACGAGGGAAGATTGCGCGACGAGGTGAGGAAGAACGGACGCTGGCGAGCGACGTTGCTCTACTCGCGACTCGCGAGCGATCCCCCCGCACGTCGGTAGTCGGTGGGGGACGGTTCGGTCGGATTACGCGTTCCTTCGTCGAAGATAGAACGCGGGGCGGCCGGGTCGCGCCCGGTCCCGCCGTCCGAGGGGGTCGAACTCGGCCGCCTCGCTTTCTCGTACCACCCGAATCGAACCGAGTCCGAGCCGACGGACCAGGTATCCTTCCGCTCCCCGAAGCGCGGCTTCCTCTTCCACGGCGGGGCCGAGCGCCGGTGGCTCGGACCGGAGCAGGCTACCGACGCGTTGAACGTACTTCGCCACGTCGGCCCGGTGGGCGGCGACCGCGGGGTCGGATCCCGCGCGTGCCATCACGTCCCGGATGTTCGGTTCCTCGCCACGTTCGACCGCTTCCCGCAGCCATCGTTCGACGGTCGCCTTCCACGGCTCGGCCACGTAGAAGATCGCTTCCTCGACCGGCGGCTCCCCGTGATCTTGCGCCGGACGAAGAACGGCGCGAAGGTCGGCCTCGACGCGGTCCAGGAACGCCTCGTGGGCGTCGGCCGATTCCGAGCGAGGGAATTCCTCGACGATGGGAAATCGGTCGGCCGAAACGAGGTGCGCGGACTCGGTCTCCCCCAATTCCTCCGCGAGATGGGGAGTGATCGGGACGAGCATGCGGACCCACGCTCGGGCGACTCGCGCGGTGGCTTCGCTCGGCACGCCCCCGCGCGCGTAGTATCGGCGAAGCAGGGCCGGAAGGTCCACATACGTGGTCTGGGCGGCGGCGCGAATGTCGGTCGCCTCGTACGCGGACCGGACCTCCCGGACCGCGCGGTGCATGGCGGAGTAAAGCCACGCATCGAGCTCGGGGGGTCCCGAGGAGTCTCCGGCCGCCTCGCGGACCAGTCGTTCCACCTCGGAGAGACGGCTCACCGCAGATTCGACGAGCGACGGCTCCCAGACGATGTCTTGCGCCGGAGAAGCCGCGATGGCGTAGAACAGTCGCAGCGCGTCCGGGCCCCAGGCTTCGAGCGCCTGGCCGATCGGAGGGATCCGCCCTCCCTTGCTCGAGACGTCCTTTTTCGAGACCTTCCCGCCTTCCGGCCCGGTGATCCAGCCGTTGACGTAAATCCCGTGGGGCCGAAGGGCTGGGGGTAGGAGTCGGGCGTGGGTGTAGAGAAAGACAGGGAAGTGGACGCGTTTGTGCTCCTTGCCTCCGAGGTTGAAGTCGACCGGATACCAGTAGAGGAACTCGGCCCGAATTTCTTCGAGGAGCGGGCGGTCGACGGACGGCTCGCCCGGGCCTTCTCCCAAGAAGACGTAATCGAAGAAAGCGGGGGTCAACTGAGGAAGCGAAAGCCGGCCCGCCGAGACGAACCGACGGACGATGAAGTAGGCCATGTAGAACGTCGAGTCCGCAATGGGCTCGATGATCCACTGCGGGTCGAGAGGGAAGGGAGTGCCGAGCCACCGGCCTTTTCGGGTGCACGGTCGGTCGCCGAACCAGTCGAGAATCGCGGGGAGCTCGCGACCGTAGTCGGTGGGCCAGGTGACGAGTCCCGTCAGCGATTCCCGCGTGAGAGCTTTCCACTCGGGATCCCCGTAGGCCAGGAACCATTGGTCCGGCACCTTCCGGATTACGACCTCATGGCCGTTCCGGCAGATTACCGGTTTCGAGAACTCCTGCAGCTCGAACGTCGGGCCCTCCCGGGCCAGCGTCTCCACGACTCGAAGCCGCGCCTCTCGGACGGGAACCCCCGCGAGAGCGGGAATCGTCATCTGTCCCCGAACGAACTCCAATCGATAGAGTCGCTCGGTCGCTTCCTCCACCGCCGACAGGTCCGACGCGCTCTTCGCCCCGGTGGCCCGCAGCGCCCGTTCCGCGGGAGTTCCACTCCCGGCCCGGAGCTCTCTCTCGGAAGTGGTCAACACCACGGCGGCAGGGACCTCGAGCAGCACTGGCGGCGGTCCGAGGGCAACGCGAACCGATTCCGGGAGAGTCCAAAGGGCCACGGCGTCCACGGGGGCGTGGGCTGGCACGCTCATGACGACCCCCGTGCCGACTGAGGGACTGACGATCTCGCTTTCCAGAATGGGTACCTTTGTTCCCTTCAGTGGCACTTCCACGTTCCGGCCGAGAAGCTCGCTAGCGGGCACTTCGTGACCCAAGTGACCTCCGTGCTGGTCGACGAGTCGCTCGGCTCCCGGTCGCGACGCGAGGAAGGATTGACCGTCCTGGTGCCAGACGACCAACTTCGCTCCCGGAGACAACCACAGGTTCGTGACCCCGTAGACCGTCTCGGGACGTAGTGTGGCCGCGAGGAGAATGCGTCCGTCCTCCAGGCGAAAGGGCACGGTGGTGAACCGGAGGACCTCGGCGTCGCCGCCACTCGAAAGGTCGGTCTCCGAAGGATCGACCGCGACGGGCCCGCACACTGGACAGACCGAGGCGGTGTACGTTCCTCGGACGAGGGCGTGGGATCGTTCGAGGGCGTGGAACTGCCAGCGGATGAAAGCGCGGTAATCCTCGTCGACGGTCGTGAGGTACGTGGTCTCGTCGAACAGGACCCCGATCGAGCGCAGGACGGCCCGATACCTCTCTCCGAGGAACCGAGCGGCCTGTTCCGGGTCCTCGAGTCGACCCAACTCGGAGGCTGGGACCCCGGCATCCTCCAGTTGCTGGAGGATAGCAGGATCGCGGTTCTTGACACGCTGGGCCCAAGTCACCGCGGGAAGACCCGAGGCGTGAATCCCGAACGGGAGCAGGACCGATTCGCCCAACATCCGGTGATATCGGTGGAGCGCATCGACGTAGAGGTAGCCACGGAGGTGGCCGACGTGCAAGAACCCGCTCGGTCCGGGGTAGGCGTTGAGGGCGTAGAACTTGCCCCGAGCGGGCACGCGCTGGCCGGTCGCGATGCCGGCGCGGGCCCAGGCGTCCTGCCAGTGACGGACCCGGGCGGCGTCCATGTGCGGGCATCGACACGACCACCGTATTTGAGGGGTTTCCCGACTGGGCCCCTCCTCGACTCCCACCGGAGTCGCTTTAGGCCCCCGACCCCCCTACCGACGGCCGTGCAGATCATCGAGGTATTCCACTCGCTCCAAGGCGAGGGACCGCTCACCGGGGTCCGCACTACGTTCATCCGGACGGCACGATGTAACTTGCGTTGCTCCTGGTGCGACACACCATACTCGTTCGGTCCGGGGAGGAGCCGGTCGATCGATTCCCTCCTTGCGGAGGTGGGGCGGCACCGAACCCGGCACGTCTGTCTCACGGGAGGAGAGCCGCTGCTGCAGGGCGAGTCAGTGACGCTCGTGGAACGGCTTGCGGGACGAGGGATCTCGACCGTGATCGAAACCGGCGGGTCCCTCGACATCTCCCCGTACCTCAAGGTGCCCCGAGTCGCCCTCAGCGTCGACGTGAAGTGTCCCTCGTCGAAGATGCAGGGCCGGAACCGATGGACGAATCTCCCCAAACTCCGGTCCCGCGATTTCCTCAAGTTTGTCATCGCCGACCGAAAGGACTACCTCTACGCTCGTCGGATCGTTCGGCGTTACCGCGGCCCGGCCACCCTCGTCTTTCAGCCGGTGTGGGGTTCCGACGCAGGCCGGTTGGCGGACTGGGTCCTAGGAGATCGTCTCGACGTTCGGGTCATGCTCCAAGAACACAAGGTTCTCTGGGGCGACGTCCCCGGTCGCTGACCCGCCCCCTCGGACGCGCCGGTAGTTAGGCTAAAGAGGCACGCCCCGTCGTTCGGACTCCGACCCATGGCGTCCCAGGAACCGTCCTCCCGCACCACGATGTCGGGGTACGAATCGGTGTTCGGTAAGGCGAAGGGGATGGTCTTCCCCCGAATCGTCCTGGTCGGGCACGGGGTCCTCGACGAACTCGCGACCACTTGCCGTCAGTTCGGATTCCCCCATCGCGGCGCCGTGGTGACGGGTCCGAAGACCGCCGAGATCGCCGGCCGTCGCGCCGCGACCATCCTCGGGGAGGGCGGGTTCCAGGTCGCGACGATCATCGCCCATGAGGCGACCGAGGCCGAGGTCGACCGGGTGGCTCAAGAGGTGCGCTCCGCCGGAGCCGAGTTCCTGATCGGGGCCGGAGGCGGTAGCAAGATCGACATCACGAAGGTCATCGCCGCTCGATTTCATATCCCGTTCCTGAGCCTTCCGACGTCCGCCGCGCACGACGGGATCTCCTCCCCCCGAGCGTCGCTGCATGGCACCACGAGCATCACGAGCACCGAAGGTGCCGTTCCGATCGGCGTCATCGCCGACACGCAGCTGATCGTCCAGGCTCCGTTCCGCCTGCTCGCGTCCGGGTGCGCGGACGTCATCTCGAACCTCACTGCGACGCTCGACTGGAGGCTCGCGGTCCGCCTGAGGAACGAGGAATACTCGAGCACCGCGGCCACCCTCAGCGAGTACGCGGCGCAGGAGATCATGGACCACGCATCCTCGATCAAGCCGAACCTCGAGGAATCGGTCTGGATCGCGATCCGGCCGATCCTGGTCGCCGGGATCGCGATGAGCGTCGCCGGTTCTTCCCGGCCCTGCTCCGGGAGCGAGCACCTGTTCAGTCACGCGCTCGACCGAGTGAGCGAGCACCCGAGCCTTCACGGAGAGCAGTGCGGGGTCGGTGCGATCATGATGATGTACCTCCACGGCGGGGACTGGAGACGGCTCAAGAATTCGTTGCTCACGATCGGCGCTCCCACCACGGCCCGCGAGCTCGGGGTACGGAACGAGGAGGTCGTGAAGGCGCTCGTCATGGCCCACACGATCCGTCCGGACCGCTACACGATCCTCGGAGACAACGGGCTCACGCGGGAGGCCGCGGAACGTCTGGCGACCGTCACCGGAGTGCTCGGTTAGCATGGCAGAGATCACGCTCCTCGCCATCGCCGAGGCCCACGAAGGCTACCAGTTCGTCTACCAGGGCGGCGCTCCCATCTGCCGGACCTGCCCGTTCCGGCACGCGTGCCTGACCCTCGACCCGGGCCGCCAGTATACCGTGACCCGGGTCCGGCCGGTCACCCACCCGTGCGCCCTACAGGAAAGCGAGGCACACGTCGTCGAGGTTCGTCCGGCGGCTCGGTCGTTGGTGGTGGACGCGCGAAGCGCGGTGGTGGGAAGCTCGGTCGAAGCCGGACGGTATCCGTGCCGCCGTCTCGATTGCCCCAACTGGTCGATCTGCGCCGGACCATCGCTGCCGTCAAAGCAGCGGTACCGGATCGAGCGGGTCGACGACGAACCCGCGGAGTGCCGAATCGGCCGAATGTTGAAACGGGTGGACGCGGTCTAGTTCTCGATGCGGGGCTGTGGGGTAGCTACGGACGTGAGGCAGACACCTCGGTCCGCTCTACTGGTCCATCCTTCGAGCTTTGGGAGCTCGGGACCCCGATTCAAATTCGGGCAGCCCCACTGCGCGAGCTAGACCGGCGGACCCGATGAACTCGGCTCGGGACGGTTGACCGTTACCCGTCCGAGGAGCGCCTCGTCTCCGGGACGGTTCGGTAGCGGCCGCTACTCCCTCGATTTGATCCCGACCCGACCGGTATAATCGACTCGGTTGAGAAGAATCGCCGGAGGATGGGACGCGAAGTACTCATCCACGGCCTTCCGCGCGCCCAGCCAGTGCCCATAGTCGTCCAGAACCAGGACCCCCTCTCGCGCCAACCGGGGGTACAAATGTTCCAATTCGTGTTTCGTGGAAGCATACCAATCCGTGTCGAGCCGAAGGAGGGAGATCTTCTCGGGAATCGTACGAGGAATGGTCTCCTCGACCCGACCCTTGACGAAAGTCAGGCGGCTTTGCGGATAGCCAGTCGAATAGACATTTCGCTTCACCTCCGCGAGGGACGCGGACGCCCAGGCGTTCCCCGTCTCGCGAGCTTCCGCGCGCCATCGAATCTCGGCCGGGGTCCGACTCGTACTGTCCGCGTCCTCCGTCGTGGGTTTCGACATCCCCTCGAAGGTGTCGTAGAGGAACACGCTCCGGTCCTTCACGTCGGCGGCCAGGAGGGTGTACGCGATCATCATGACACTCCCGCCTCGCCACACCCCGCATTCGACCAGGTCGCCCGGCACGCCCGAGTCGATGACGTACTTCACGGATTTGTAGAGCGCATACAGCCGCTCCCACGAGGTCCCCGTGAACTCTCGACACTTTTCGTAGATCGGGACGAATTCGTCTTCCACACCCGGGTCGGACCAACCAAATCTCTGCGCCGTCCACGCCGTCAGGCCCGTCAACATCGTGTACGGACGGGTCGAACCTTTGCGGCGCATCGTTTCGGTGTGTCCCCGGCCATTAATCTGGTCTTCGACGGTCCACAACCCGCGCCAATCCCGCGCCGGAATCAATGGCGAGATGCCCGAGGACTAAATGGCCCTAACGGGAGGAAACTGGGGGTGGGGGCTGGGCGTTCCCCGGCGCCCGTTGCTGGACGGATCGGTAGACATCGAGGTGCCGTTCCACCATCCGGTCCGAGGACCAGTCGGGTACTGCCCGGCGCGCCACGCGTCCCATCTCAACTCCGCGCTCGGGTAGCTCGCGCAGTCGCGCCACCATCTCCTCTTCGGAGCTGACGCAGAACCCGGCCCCAGTACGACTCAGTTCGCGGGCGGCGCCGGCATCGAACGCGATGAACGGAAGACCCGCGGCCATAGCCTCCAGTAGGCTCACCCCGAATCCTTCGAACGCACTCGCCTGCACGTACGCATCGGAGGAGGAGAACGCATCCAGGACGGACGACCGAGGTTGGGGCCCCAGGAATCGAACCGGGGCGTGCAGTTCCTTCGCCAGTTGCTCGCAGTGAATCCGGTCGTACGGTGACCCGGGAACGTCCGGGCCGACGACCACGAGCCCCCACTCGCCGCGGGTCGCGGCAATGGCGCGGACCAGTCGGTCGACCCTCTTGTTGTCGTAGCAACCCCCGACCGTGAGCGCGATCCGAGGACTCTCAAGTCCCCATGCCGCGCGCACGGAGTCCCGGGAGGCTAGAGTCCGGTCAAATTCGGACAGGTCAATCCCGTTCGGAATCACGCGGATACGTTGGGGCGGGTACCCCCAGCCCTCGACCTGGGTCCGCTCTCCCTCGGTGAGAGCGATGTAGCCCTGGAACGCACGCAACCGGCCGGGAAAGTACCGTTCGTAGTAAAGAACCCGGAGCGGACCGGGGCGCATCCAATAGTGATAGAATCCATGCGGAGTGATCACCTGGGGCCAGTCAAACGTGCGGGCGAACGGGAAATAGTAGTCCGCGCACCAGATCCGATTCCCGTGCAGGTGGAAGACATCGGCCTCGGTCCGACGGAGGAGACGAAGATACCCTTGCGGCACCCGGAACCGTCCCGCATGGCTCATTCGAAGCCGAAGGACTCGGACGCCGCCGACCTCCTCCTCGGACGGGCTCGACGGTTCTTCCTGGGTCACGACGGTCACGGTGTGACCCCGGGAGGCGTAGCCTTCGGCGAGCAGTTGCACCATCCGTGTACTCCCACCGAGGGCCGGCAGGTACCGCAACACGGTGAGAACGATGCGCAATCTGCCGCCTCCCTATGCGTCGGCGCAAGCGAGCGCAAGTATTTGGCATGCGGATGCGGACCCGTTCGAGGCAGAAGAGTCCTCGATGGGCCTCGCGGCGATTCCTGCGCCGGAGACACTTCGGGGGAGATGCTAGCGTCGGGTCGAAGAACCCATAAGATTCTCCCCCGTGCTTCTCTGGCCCCTACGACGATGGTGCCTTCTCGAGTCTATGCGGTGTCGCCGGACCGGACGACGTCCGGAGGTCCGCTCTCGTGAACATTCTCCGTTTGCATAGCTGGGACGGGCCGTCGATCGGGGGCGCCGAAATGTACATCGCCCGAGTCTCGCGGGCGCTCGACGAACGGGGGCACCGGAACGTCATCGCGGCGATTGTCACCGACCCGGTCGCCGATCGCATGCGCGACGTTCGGGCCTTCCGGGTCCCCCGGTCGCCGGCCCGTCAGGCGATCGCGGAGTATACCGGCGGAGGGCGACTCGCCCGATGGCTCGACGAGGTTGCCGCCGAGGCGAAGCCCGACATCATTCACCTCCATCGATTTCAGGCCGGATTCTCGACCCTCGGGCCGTGGCTCGGCGGGCGAAAAGAACCGATCGTCTTCACGGCGCACGACGCCGAGCTGGTGTGCCCCGTGGCCACCCTGACCCTCCCCGACGGCACGGCCTGCCCGGGCGGCATCCTCCCTCGGTGTCAGACCACCGGTTGCGAGGTCGGGCTCGGACTGCCGCTGAACCTCGTCAAGCGTCGTTCCTTCGACACGCACGTCAAGGACCGCGTTCGTTCGTTCATCTGCGTCAGTCGGGCCACGCAGCACGTCTTCGAGAATCTGGGGTACCGCCCCACCGACCTGGTACCCCCGATGATCCCGGCTCCCGCGGAACCGGCGGCGATCCCTGCGGAGCCATTCACGGTCGGATTCCTCGGGAGGTTCGAACGGCAGAAGGGAGTCCAGGTCCTGCTCAACGCGTTTCGTATCGTGCGGGAGACCCGCCCGGACGTGCGCCTTCGGTTCGCGGGTTCCGGACCGATCCCGATCCCGACAACGGAGGGGATTTCGGTGGACGGATGGGTTCCGGATACCCATCGCTGGTTCGCTGGGATCCACATCCTGGCGGTCCCTTCGCTCCCCTGGGAGAACCTCGGAAACTCACCGATCGAAGCACTGGCCCATGGAGTCCCCACCGTCGTGACCGATTCGGGCGGACTCCCCGAGACGGTCGGGAAGTTCGGTACCGTCGTCCCTCCGGGCGACCCGTCCCGGCTCGCTGCCGCACTCCTCCATCTCATGGACCATTACAGCGAAGCTCGCCAGGTCGCCCTGGCCGGACGCGCCTGGGTCCAAGGGGAGTTCTCGACGGAACGTCATCTCGAGCGACTGCTTGCGATCTACTCGACCGCGCTGCAGACGCCTCCCGCTTCGTAGGGCACGGCGGCATCCGGGAAGAAGCCCGGTGGTTCCCGCAACGACCGAAGTCCCGAACGAACCTCTTCGGATTTCCGTCGGCTCAGGGAGGGTCGATCAGGGAAGGAAGTAGGACTCCGGCGAGTTCCCGGAAAGAGGGGGAGGCCGAGCGCGCTCGAAGCCGCTGGATCGTCTCAAGACGTCTCCGCCCAACGAGCCTCACGAGCTCGGCCCACCGCTCGTTCATCGACGCGTAGCGTCTTGCGGCATCCGAGCCCGCAGCCTTTCTCAGGCGTCGGAACGTCCGGGCGTACGCGGCGGGGTCATCGGAGGTCGTCCCCGCTCGAAGACTCGATCCCGCCCGGTGAATGGTGAAGGGGTCCGGCGTGAACGCGTGACGGTAACTGTCCCGCATCAACAAGGTGGGCACCGCGATGTCGATGCCGCATTCGACCTTCGAGAGGTCCGGGGCGAACGGGAGCAAAGCCTCCCTTCGAACCGTGATCGTGCTGAGAATCCCGTAGGCTCGACGAGCGACGATCCAGCGAAGGATACCGTCATCGATCATGTCGGAAGAGAAAGAGTAGGGAGTCTGGGGCTGGGGAAGGGGACCCTCCTCGGGCACGTACGGGCTTCCGTTGACGTCGACCTCCGTGTATCCGTTGCGAAAGAGTACGAGCGAGGGAGTCTTCTCGAAGGCCCCGCGCACGGCGGCGATCCGGCCTCGGACGAGGAGATCGTCGTCGTCCAGGAAGGAGACCGTCTCTCCGTCGCATCGGGCGAGCCCTCGGGCCAGAGCTTCGCCGATGATCGGGATGTCCTCCGTAAGGACGTCCACACCCAGGTCCGCGAACGCCCGGTCGACCAGCGGGTCGGACCAATCCTTGACGACCACGACCTGGTCGGCGCCGTCGGCTACGGCCGAGGAGAC
>Ga0074044_10000758_pt1 | contig 30186 bp, 28 predicted proteins | sample BogForMeECP23OM1_FD_94443 | JGI IMG/M metagenome (GOLD analysis project Ga0074044, IMG submission 94443) | Bog forest soil microbial communities from Calvert Island, British Columbia, Canada - Bog Forest MetaG ECP23OM1 | ecosystem: Environmental > Terrestrial > Soil > Wetlands ...
GAAACTCCCATTCGTGTGCGTGGTGGCTCACGAGTCGGGAGTTTCATCGATGGACGACTGCTTTAAATGTCAAACTTCTACTGCCACCCCGGCAGAGCCGGGGGACCTCCCATGGGAGGTTAGCCGACGACGGATGACGGACGACGGATAGGAAGCAACGATAAATATACTAACGATAAATATACTGAAGACGGTACTCATCTGTCGTCCGTCATCTGTCCTCCGTCCTCCAATCGCCAAGCACCGCCTGAACGATCGCAAGCGCCGCCACTGCCGCGGTGTCGGCACGCAGGATCCGTGGGCCGAGCGAAACGCGGGCCACATGGGGCAGCTTGAGCAGCGCCGCACGCTCATCCTCGGCAAATCCGCCTTCCGGCCCGACCATGACCGCCAGCGGCGATCGCGGCGGCACCGCGCCCAGCGCCGCAATCGGATTTGCGAGCTCGGCGTCCTCGTCGCAGAACACGATCCAGCGCCCGGCATCGTGCGCGTCGAGCAGGCGAGGCAGCGCAATCGGTTGGGCGATCTCCGGCAGCGCGAGAATGCCGCATTGCTCTGCGGCTTCGATGGCGTTGGCGCGCATGCGATCGGTGTTGACGCGCGCCATTTGGCTGTGGCGGGTGAGCACCGGCTGCAAACGCGAGACGCCCATCTCGACCGCCTTCTGCACCATGTAGTCGAGGCGCGCGGCCTTGAGCGGCGCAAACAGGTAGTGCAGATCCGCCGGCGGCGTCTGGGCGCGGGTCTTGGCATCGACGAGAACGCACGCCGTGCGCCTGTGGCCGTCGATCGTCGCGCTCCACTCCCCGTCACGGCCATTGAAGACAAGCACGCGATGGCCGGATTTCAGGCGCAGCACCGTCAGGAGATAATGCGCCTGGGTGCTGTCGAGCGCGACCCTGGCGCCGTGGTCGAGCGGCGCCTCGACATAAAGGCGGGGACTGCGAAAATCATAGCCGGGCATGGGCAAAATCTGGGGTATAGTCGGTTGAAATTCCGCTTGGCTTTAGCGTTCTTAAGCAATGAGCACCAGCGTCGCACCCCCACCCCCTGCCGCCTTGTCGCCGAATTCAACGCGCCTTTAATGGCGCCAAGGATTCGGGTGCAGCTATGGGGAACCGGGAAAGGACCGCCATGAATCGGAGCCTCGCCATGGCATTGGCGCTGGGGTTGGCGCTGCTCGTCACCGTAACGGTATCGCGCACCGCGTTGGCGCAGGGGGCGCAGGGCGCGCCGGGGCCGCCGGGGCCGCCGCAGTGCAACGCCTTCTTGAAACTGCGGGACGACGCGGAAAAGACAGCGGGCGCGGTGCAGGCCGCAGGCAAGCGCCACGCCGATCGCAAGGAAATGTGCGCGCTGGTTACGCGCTTCGTCGCCGCCGAGACGCTGGTGGTGAAATTCCTCGAAAACAACAAGACGTGGTGCGGCGTTCCGGATCAGGCGGTTGCCTCATCAAAAGCCAATCACGAAAGTACGTTGAAGTTCCGCGACACGGTCTGCGCCGAAGGCCCCAAGCCGAAGCCGCCGACGCTGAGTGGCGCGATCGGCACGCCGACGGTCGATACGGCAAAGAATACCAAGACGGGCCCCGGCACGTTCGACACGCTCACCGGTAATCCGCTGGCAAAATGAGCGCCGCGCCCGGTTCGGTCGCCGATGCGACCGGTAATTGGGTCGATACTCTCGCACCGGCCTGGTTGCGTCCCTACCTTCGGCTCGCTCGGCTCGACCGGCCGATCGGCGCGTGGCTGCTGCTGTTGCCGTGCTGGTGGTCTGCTGCCCTCGCCGCGGTCGCCGCCCACGCCAGGATGCCCAATCTCCTGCATCTCGTGCTGTTCTTCATCGGCGCCTTTGCCATGCGCGGGGCCGGCTGCACCTGGAACGACATTATCGATCGCGATCTCGACGGCAGCGTCGAGCGGACGCGGTCGCGACCGATTCCATCCGGGCAAGTCAGCGTTGCGCAAGCCGCCTTGTTTCTCGTCCTGCAAGCGCTCACCGGTTTTGCGGTGCTGATCGCGTTCAACGCTTTCACCATCGGGCTCGGCATCGCCTCGCTCGCGATCGTGGCGGTGTACCCGTTCATGAAGCGGATCACCTACTGGCCGCAGATCGTGCTCGGGCTCGCTTTTTCCTGGGGCGCCCTGATGGGCTGGGCGGGGGCCTTCGGCCGGCTCGATCTGCCGGCGCTGTTGCTCTACGCCGGATCGATCTCCTGGGTGATCGGCTATGACACGATCTACGCCCACCAGGATCGCGACGACGATGCGCTGATCGGCATCAAATCGACCGCGCTGTTGTTCGGCGCGCGGACCAAACCGATGCTGGCTTTGTTCTACGGGCTCGCCGTCGTTCTCATCGGCGCGGCCGGCCTGACCGCCGGCGCCGGCGTCGTCTTCGCGCTCGGCCTTGCCGCCTTTGCCGCTCACCTCGCCTGGCAAATCGTCCGCCTCGACATTGCCGATCCCAACAATTGCCTCGCCATGTTCAAATCCGACCGCGACGCCGGGCTCATCCTGTTCGCCGGGCTGGTGCTGGATGCGGTGCTGCCCCGCCTTGCCTGATCGCGCCTTGCCTGGACGGTCCGGACTGGCCTTGTCGGGAGCACGGGACCAGTGCAAGATACCGGCGCAATCGGCTGATATCCGCAACGCGCGATCCAACGAGATCGCGCTTTCTCGTCAAAAAAACAAAATCACCTTAGGGAGCGATCGATGAAATCTTCATACATGCTGGGCATGACGACCGCGCTTGCGGTCGTGCTGTCCCAGGCCACCCCGTCATCCGGGCGCGCCGACAACCAAACGCCGGCCGCGCTGACCGGTCAGGTCACGTCCGACGCCGAAGGCGCCAAAGACAGCCCGATGGAAGGCGTTGTCGTCACCGCGCATCAAGACGGATCGATTGTCTCGATCAGCGTGACGACGGACGCGCAGGGCCACTACGCATTTCCGGAAAATCGGCTGGAACCGGGCCACTACAGCCTCGCCATCCGCGCCGTCGGCTACGATCTTAACGCCCCGGCCGCAACCGACGTGGTCGGCGAGAAAACGACGAATGTCGACCTCAAGCTGAACAAGACCAAAAATCTCGCCCACCAACTCACCAACGCCGAGTGGGTGATGAGCATCCCCGGCACCGAAGAGCAGAAGGCACAGCTGCTCAACTGCACGAGCTGCCACACCATGGAACGCATCATGCGCTCGACACATGATGCCGACGAGTGGACGCAGGTCGTCACCCGCATGATGGGCTATGGCGCGGTCAGCCAGCCGATCAAGCCGCAGCCGATGCTCGACAGGTCGCGCGCCGGCACGCCGGAGCAATATCGCAAGTTCGCCGAGTATCTCGCCACCATCAATCTCAGCGCGACCGACCATTGGCAATACGAGCTCAAGACGCTGCCGCGCCCGAAGGGCCGCGACACCCGCGCCATCGTCACCGAGTACGACATGGGGCGGCTGACGACCGAGCCGCATGACATCCTGGTCGATAAGGACGGCAACGTCTGGTATTCGGATTTCGGCGAGATGTTCATCGGCAAGTTCGATCCGAAGACGCTCAAGCTCACCGAATACCCGATCAAGAAATTCAAGCCCAACGCGCCCACCGGCCTCCTCAGCATCGAGTTCGACACCACCGGCAAGATCTGGTTCGACACCATGTACCAGGGCTCGCTCGGCTGCTTGGATCCGAAGACTGGCGAAATCGCCTACTATCCGGTGCCCCCGCAATGGAACGACGACCGCGTGCAGCTGAATTTCACCGGCCTGCACCCCGAAGTCGACGGCAAGGTGTGGACCAAGAGCGTCGGCACGACGGACATCTTCCGGGTCGATCTGGCGAGCAACACATGGGAGAAATTCCACCCGACCGACCAACTGCCGGGCGTCAAGAATGCCGGCATTTATCAGGTCATGTCGGACTCCAAGAACAACCTGTGGATGGCCGAATTCACGGAAGGCCATCTCGGCAAGATCGACGCCAAGACGCTCGCGGTGACGTGGTTCGCCAACCCGACGCCGCACGCCCGCGACCGCCGCATGGAGATCGACGATCAAGACCGCATCCTGGTAACCGAATATCGCACCAGCAAGGTCGCGCTGTTCGACACCAAGACGGAAAAATTCACCGAGTACAGCTTGCCGGAATACACCTATCCGTACCGGGCCAATTTCGACAAGAACGGTGAAATCTGGGCCTCCACCATGAGCACCGACCGCGTCGTGCGGCTTGATCCCAAGACCGGCCATTCGGTGCAATATCTGATGCCGTCGGACACCAACATGCGCACGGTGTATGTCGACAACACGACGACGCCGGTGACGTTCTGGGTGGGCAGCAACCATGACCACAGGCTGGTCAAGGTCGAGCCGCTGGATTGAGGGTGGCGTAGCAACGGTATTCGTGACGGCCGGGCTTGACCCGGCCGTTCACGTTTTTAGCAGGCCCGTTGGCGCATACCGGCTACTTGCCCAGCGGCGAAATGACGAAAGTGTTTCAGAAACTTCAGGCGCAACTCGGGGATTTCATCCATTCGTCACGTCCGCTTCGTATCTGGCCGTCACCTTAATTGCACGAATCAGCCATGAACGCTCCCCAGGCGCGGCCGCAGACGCTCCTTGACCGATTTAATCAAAAGGTGTTCGACGCCATTTATGGCCGTTCACTGGTTTACAACACCTGCTGGGAAGATCCGGCCGTCGATCGTCAGGCGCTCAATCTCGGCCCTGACGACACCGTGCTGGCCATCACCAGCGCCGGATGCAATGTGCTCGATTACGCGCTGCTCGGACCGAAGCGCATTCACGCGGTTGACGCCAATCCGCGACAAACGGCGCTGTTGGAGCTGAAGCTTGCGGCCATTCGCCGCCTCGATTATGAAGATTTTTTTGCGCTGTTCGGGCGCGGCCATCATGACGACAGCGCCCGGCTTTACTGCAATCTGCTGCGTGCCGAACTTTCACCGCGCGCGCGGGCCTGGTGGGACAAAAATCACCTTTGGTTTTCAAGTCGTCGCGGCAGCTTCTATGACCATGGACTGGCGGGCATCGTGGCGCGGAGCTTTCGCGTTTACCTGAAGCTGCGCCCGGTGCTCGCGGCCGCCGTGCACGAATTGTTTGCCGCACCCGACATCGCCGCGCAACGAAATATCTACGATCGACGGGTCGCCGAAGAATTCTGGCGGCGCGGTGTGAATTGGATGTTGGGGCGCCAGATCACAATGAGTCTCTTGGGCGTGCCGCATCCACAGCGGCGCCTGGTGCAGCAGCAGCATCCGGGGGGAATAGCCGCCTTCATTCGCGATGCCGTGGAGTATGTGTTTCGTGAACTGAGCATTCAAAACAATTATTTCTGGCTGGTCTATGTGCTCGGGCACTATACCGAGGACTGTTGCCCCGAATATCTCAAACGCCATAACTTCTCTGCGCTTAAGGCGGGACTGGCCGACTGCATCGTTCCGCACACCTGTACTGTCAGCGAGTTTCTAGCAGACACCGATGAGCAGATTTCCCGGTTCGTTCTGCTCGATCACATGGACTGGATGAGCAGCTATTACCCCGATGCGCTGATCGAGGAATGGAACCTGCTCTTTGAACGTGCCGCACCCAATGCTAGAATTCTTTTTCGCAGCGCCCATGCCCACCCCGATTTCCTCGACTGGATCCACGTCGGTGAGCGACGGGAGACCTTGCAGGACACGCTGCAGTTCCATGACGAACTGGCCGAGCGCCTGCAGCGCGAAGACCGGGTGCACACTTATGCCGGCTTCATGATCGCCGATGTCCGTTCCTGACGTGCTCGCCGACGTTAGTATCCTGTGGCACATGCTGCGCGGCCAGCCGCGTCATGGCGACCGCAGGCAACGGCTGGAGGCCTTCTACGCGCCGCAGGCAGACCACTACGACGCGTTTCGGGCACGACTGCTGCAAGGCCGCGGTGAGATGCTGCAAATGCTCGCACCGGCGCCGAACGCCCATGTGGTGGAACTCGGCTGCGGCACCGGGGCCAATCTCATTCATCTCGCCGATCGTTTGGACCGCCTGGGCCGCCTTGACCTCGTCGACCTCTGTCCATCGCTCTTGGCAAAGGCGCGGCAGCGCGTCATGGCCTACCGCAACGTCGAAGTCATTGCAGCGGATGCCTGCAGCTACCAGCCCGATGGACCCGTGGACTGTGTCTATTTTTCCTATTCGCTGACCATGATCCCCGATTGGCAGCGTGCGCTTGACAATGCGTTGGGCATGCTGCGGCCGGGCGGGCGGCTCGGTGTTGTGGATTTTTATTTGCCGCAGCAAGGGGGTTTCGCCAACCACTTCTGGCAGCGCTGGTTTGCCCACGACGGCGTCTATCTCTCGGCCAGTCATTTGCCTGAACTGTGCGCACGGCTGCCCGATCACGTTCAGCACCAGCGCCGCGCCCCGGTCCCCTATCTGCCGGGACTGCGTGTGCCTTATTATCTGTTCGTCGGTCAGAAGCCTTAGCACTCGCCCTCGCGTCGCGAGAGCGATTTTCTACTCCGTCATTGCCGGGCTCGACCCGGTAATCCATGCTGAAAGTACGCTCGGTCGGATTTGCCGCGAGCCGCGGCTTTGCCCCACGCTTCCTTCAGACCCCATCTCGCGACGACGCCCTTGCGCTTCGCTAATCCTTCGCCACCATCAGGCTGGACAGAGGACTTCCACCTCCAAGCTGTCGATCATGCTCGGCACACCAACAAAAAAAGCCCCGCCGGCCGAAGCCAGCGGGGCGGATTATCTGGATATATCTATCGCTGAGAACGCACCCCAGCGGCGCCCGCCGGTTCGTCCTCTCAACGCTTTGTGAAGGAATAGGCGATGCGGGCGATCATGGTTTCGGTGAGAATGCGCGCGCGGCTCAAGTGCTCGGGATCGGTGGGATCGAGGCGCTCTTCGGCAGCGATCATGAGGAGCCCGCCATCGGGCGTGCGCTCGGTCAGGATTTCGGGCGGCAGTTCGAGGCCGGCGGCGTGCGGAACCGAGAGATAAGTCGGCATGGAATTGATATAACCGCGCGGACGCGTCGCCATCGGGAGCCGGGCCAGGGTGCGAAACGCCTCCTCTAGGCGCTCCATGACGTGGACCAGCGACCAGCTTTCAGGCACACGCCGCGCCCGCGTGAGCGATGGCAGCCGGGCAGGCCCAATCGCGCCAAGTATTCCGGTGCGATCGCCGCGCAACTCGGCGCGAGCCGCGATTGCCGCCCGCTCGGTCAGCGGCGGTTCCACCTCTGGACGATCGATGGCGCGATGAATTCGCCCGCTGTGTAATTGTTCGACAGTCAAGCGCGTGACCCTCGCACTTTGACGAAGAACCGCCGCTTCACCGCCGTCTGAGGAATCGGTCTCGGCGTCCACCGCGCGGTTTTATTCGAAGCGAAGGCGCCATCGGGTTTTTCAGTTTTTTCCTCGTTCTTGAGATACGCCCGCTGCGCATGATGGGCGCAATACGGCATGCCACGCTCCAAGTCTGCGCCCAGCGCTCCGCAAAAATGGAAATTTTTCGTTCCGGGACGGCCGTACGGCCAGCGGCAAGTATTGTTGGTCAATTCCAGCACCGATTTGCCTCGCGGCTTTGCGGGCGTGGCTGAATGTTCACGCGGATGTTCTCGCCGGGGACTGCTCCGGCGCCGTGTCGGCGAGAAATCGTGCTGCGTCGGCCGTGGCTGCACTTTCTCGACAGGGCAAAGTCGCAGGCGAAAGACCTTGCCGAGCACCGCGGATCGCGAAATGCCGCCCAGATGGGCGGCAATGGCTGCGGCCGTCTCGCCTTCGGCCCAGAGTGCTTTGAGTTGCTCGATGCGCTCATTCGACCACTCGCTTCGCATTCGCCCCTCCGAACAAGCCGCTCAACTTTGTCGTCACATAGTCGCGTGACCAGTGACTGTCAAGTCACTGCTTTGGAAGCTAGCCGTTGCGCACCGGATTCGTGACAATGGGGTCATGGCGCGACGGATTCGCGGAGGACGGCAGTTTACCGGGCTGTACTATGCCCGTGAGGCTCGCGGCATGAGCCGCTCCGAGCTTGTCCGGCTGTCGGGAGTTTCAAAGCAGCAATTGTCGCGCCTGGAGAACGGTCAGATCAGGCTGCGGCTCGATCACTTGAAGCCGTTCGCCAAGCATCTCGGCTATTCGCCGGAACAGATGCTGCTATGGGGCCGCTTCCCCGGCACCGACGAAAGCCACATCGAATCAAGCGACGTGTTGCGCGAGGAAGGCACGCACGAAGAGCCGCTCGGCCCGCCGCTCGGCCAGGTGCCGGAGCTCGACACCCGCGCCGGACTCGGCGGCGGCGGCCTGCCGGCCCGCGAAGTGCGCAAAGAGGGAAAGCACGCAGACCCAATAAAATCAGAGGGTTGGCTGTTTCCCGCGAGTTTTGTGCGCGAGCAATTGCACAGCTCTTCGGCGCGGCTTCTGGTGCTCGACACCAACGGCGACAGCATGGTCCCGACCATTTTGTCGGGGGAACGCGTAATCGTGGATACCGGCCACAAGACCCCAACGCCCGACGGACTCTATGCAATTCGCGATACTTTCGGCTGCATCGTGGTCAAACGCCTGCAAGTGATGCGTACGGCGAAGCCCACCCGGGTGAAAATCATTTCCGATAACTCGAATCATGCCAGCGAAGAGGCCCCGCTCGGCGACCTCGAAATCGTTGGCAAAGTGCTGTCCTGCCTCAAGCTGTTCTGAGCGCGAGCATCTCCCGGCAACGGCGAATCAGCCAGGTTCAAGTGAGTCGCCCGCGACATCTGTGGGTCAGGCCGAGCGCCGGCAGTCGTCACTAAAATTGCTACGCCTCTTGACTCCGGTCTCTTTTTCGGTTACACGGCTTCATGCCGCAGATCCTGCGCCAGGAGCGTGATCGTGAGTGCATTCGCCGCGCCGCTGCGGCGGCGTGGGCTGAGCAAGACTCAGCGCTGGCGGTTGCACTCGCGCAAATCGGCGCGGCATTTGACGAAGCCGCCGTCGTCAACGGCTTCAAAATCCGGGTTGAGCGACTGCTGCGGCTCGGACCTCGCCACCCCGCCCTGCGGGCGCGCTTCGGCGGGCGCGCCACGTTACTGTTCGGCCGCAGCCTCGACGCGGCGATCGCCATTGTCGAGCGCTGGTGGCGCGACGAACACAAAGCTTTTCAGATCGCCAGCGCCCTTGGCTGCGGCACCCGGCTCTCGCTCGAAGTTTTGCGCGAACTGCGCCTCATTCTTCGTTTGATACGTTTCAAACACATGGAGGCTGAGTTTTACGTGATTGTCGCGGCGCTGTGCGAACAACGATTCGCGATCGCGGCTGAGTGAACCCGTGCGCAGCCTACGGTCAGCCGGAAGTGACGACGCGAATGTGCAGCTCGCGCAATTGCTTCGCGGTAACTTCCGACGGCGCCCCCATCAGCAAATCCTCCGCGCGCTGGTTCATTGGGAACAGCACGACTTCGCGAAGATTCTCTTCGTCGCACAACAGCATCACAATGCGGTCGATGCCGGGCGCGATGCCACCATGCGGCGGTGCGCCGAGCGACAGCGCACGCAACATGCCGCCGAATTTCTGTTCCAACACGCTCTCGTCATAACCGGCGATGGCAAAAGCCTTTTTCATCACGTCCGGGCGATGATTGCGGATCGCGCCGGAGGACAATTCCACGCCGTTGCAGACGATGTCGTATTGGATCGCCTTCAGCGAAAGAATCCTTTCACGGTCTGCCGGATCGAGCGCAAGAAATTCGTCGACCGGCGCGTTCGGCATCGAGAACGGGTTATGGGAGAAATCGATCTTCTTCTCCTCCTCGCTCCACTCGTACATCGGGAAATCGACGATCCAGCACAGTTCGAAGCGATCCTTCTGGATCAGCCCAAGTTCTTCGCCGATCTTGGTGCGCGCTGGACCGGCGAACTTGATGAAGCTCGCCGGCTCGCCGGCGACAAAGAACACGGCATCGCCGGCGCTCAGCCCGACCTGCGCGCGGAGCGATTCGGTCTTATCGCGGCCAAGGTTGTTAGCGACCGGTCCCTTTCCGAAGACCAACTCTCCGGTCGGGTTGAACTCCTTCCGAATCTCATTCTTCAATTCCTCAGGACTCAGCTCCCTGTCGGATGTGATCGCTCTGTCAGATGGGAAATCTTCAAAGATAATATAGCCGAGCGGCTGGCCCTCGCCCTGCCCCCAGGAATTCATGCGATCGCAGAAGGCGCGCGAGCCGCCGCCCGGAGCCGGGATCGCCCACACTGCCGCCGTGGCGCTTGTCTCCAGAATGCGGGCAAAAATCTTGAATCCCGAGCCGCGAAAAATCGCCGACACATCCTGCATGACGATCGGGTTGCGCAAATCCGGCTTGTCGGTGCCGTATTTGGCGAGCGCCTCGCCGTAGGGGATGCGCGAAAATCTCTGCGTCACCGGCTTGCCGCCGGAAAATTCTTCAAACACGCCGCGCAGCACCGGCTCGACCGCGGCGAACACGTCTTCCTGCGTCACAAAACTCATCTCGATATCGAGCTGATAGAACTCGCCGGGCGAACGGTCGGCGCGGGCGTCCTCGTCGCGAAAGCACGGGGCGATTTGGAAATACCGATCGAAACCAGAGACCATGATGAGCTGCTTGAACTGCTGCGGGGCCTGCGGCAGCGCGTAGAATTTCCCCGGATGGATCCGCGACGGCACGAGATAATCGCGCGCGCCTTCGGGCGAAGAAGCGGTCAGAATCGGCGTCTGGAACTCGAAGAAGCCCTGCTCCTTCATCCGCCGTCTAAGCGAATCGATGATGGCGCCGCGCCTCATGATGTTCTGGTGCAAGTGCTCGCGACGCAGGTCGAGGAAGCGGTACTTGAGCCTTATCTCCTCAGGATATTCCTGCTCGCCGAACACCGGCATGGGCAGTTCGCCGGCGGGCCCCAATACCTCGATCTCGCGGATGTAGACCTCGACCGCGCCGGTCGGCAGATCGGGGTTCTCGGTGCCGTCCGGCCGCCGGCGCACCTTGCCGTCGACGCGTACCACCCATTCCGAGCGCAGCGTCTCGGCCACCTTGAAGGCCGGGCTGTCGGGGTCGGCCACCACCTGAGTGAGGCCGTAATGGTCGCGCAGATCGATGACCAGCACGCCGCCATGGTCGCGGATGCGGTGGCACCAGCCGGAGAGCCGGGCCTCGGCGCCGATGTCGGCTTCGCGGAGCGCGCCGCAGGTATGGGTGCGGTAGCGGTGCATGTTCTAATCCGCCAATGGTGCGGGAAAAGCTGGCGCACAACCGCATGGCGCCCGCCGACTTGTCAAGCGGAACCGGGAAACGCTCGACAGATTGATGCCGATCTGCACACTCGACCCCTGACAGGAGCGAGAATGCCAAAAGAGCGCAAAAGGCCAGCCGATCCAGCGGCGGCGGCCTCAACCATGACGGCAGCCGAAGCGGTTGTCGCGACGCTTATCGCCCACGGGCTCGACACCGTTTATGCCTTGCCGGGCGTGCAGAACGATCTGCTGTTCGAGGCGCTATTCCAGGTTTCCAACCGGCTGCGCACGGTCCACACCCGCCACGAGCAGGGCGCCGCCTATATGGCGCTCGGCGCGGCGCTCGCAACCGGCAAGCCGCAAGCCTACGCGGTGGTGCCCGGGCCGGGACTGCTCAATTCCGCTGCGGCCCTCCTTACCGCCTATTCCATGAATGCGCCCGTGCTTGCCCTGATCGGCCAAATTCCCGACGCCGACATCGGCAGAGGCCTCGGCCACCTCCACGAGATTCGCGACCAGTCTGGCATCATCAAGCGGCTCGTCGACCATTCGGAGCTCATCCGCAAGCCGGAGCAGGCCGCGCGTGCGGCGGCGCTGGCGATGCGCGCGATGCGCAGCGGCCGGCCCGGACCGGCGGTACTCGAATGCGCCATCGACGTCTGGGGCAAGTCCGCTCCGGTGATATTGCAAGACCCGCTCCCGATTCCGGCAAAGACGATCGACAATGACACGATCCGCAAGGCTGCAAAGCGCCTGGGCGCGGCGAAGCGGCCGATGATCATCTGCGGCGGCGGCGCACAGGATTGCTCGGAGGAGGTCACGGCGCTTTCCGCCATGCTGCAGGCGCCGGTACTTGGCTATCGCCGCGGCCGCGGCGTGCTCGATAGCCGCGATCCGCTGAGCGTCACGCTGCCGCTCGGTCGCGACCTATGGGGCGAGGCCGATGTGGTGCTGGCAGTCGGTACGCGCCTGCTCATTCAATTGCGGCAATGGGGCGTCGATCGCGAGCTCGCGATCATTCGAATCGATGCCGATCCCGAGGAATACGGCCGCCTGCACAGGCCCGCCGTCGCGCTGACTGGCGACGCCAAACCAATTCTCCAGCGTCTGCTGGCAGAACTGCCGGCACACAACCCGAAGCGTCCGTCACGCAAAGCCGAAATGCAGGAGCGTCAGTCGGCGTGGCGCAAACGCTTGGAAAAAATCAGCCCGCAGATTGCATTCTTAGACGCAATCCGCTCGGAACTGCCCGAGCAGGGAATTTTCGTTGACGAGGTCACGCAGATCGGCTTTGCCGCGCGCCTGGCGTTTCCGGTCTACAAGCCGCGCACCTTTCTCTCGCCCGGCTACCAGGACAATCTCGGTTGGGGCTTTGCCACGGCGCTCGGCGCGCAACATGCGCGCCCCGATGTGCCGGTCGTCGCAATCTCCGGCGACGGCGGCTTCATGTTCACAGCGAGCGAGATGGCGACTGCGATGCGTCATCGCATTCCGCTCGTTACCATCGTGTTCAACGACGGCGCCTTCGGCAATGTCCGGCGCACCCAACAGGAGCACTATGCCAACCGCCTCATCGGTAGCGACCTCGCCAATCCCGATTTCGTCGCCTTCGCCAAAAGCTTCGGTGCCGAGGGCGTCCGCGCCAAGAGCCCAGAGGAATTGCGCCAGGGCTTGCGGCGCGCACTGGCGCACCGCGACGGCCCTACGCTCATCGAAGTTCCAGTGGGCGCCATGCCGAGCCCATGGGAATTCATTCAGATGCCGAAGGTGCGCGGGCGATAGCTGCACGGCAGCAGGGCGGATCCAGGTTCCACGCCGGCCTTGCCACACGCGTGGCACCTGAACGACACTATCTCCACAATGTTGAGCGATTCCGCAATCACATTCTCAATGCAGCCGATCACGACGAAATCTGAGCTTGCTGCCACGTGCAAACGGATGGCCGCCCATCCCTTCGTCACTGTCGACACCGAATTTCTGCGCGAAACCACTTATTACCCGCTACTGTGCGTTGCACAAATGGCGTCGCCCGACGAGGCCGTCGTCATCGACGCGCTCGCGCCCGGCATAGATCTTTCGCCCTTCTTCGCCCTCATGGCGGACGAGAAGATCATGAAGGTCTTCCATGCCGCGCGCCAGGACATCGAGATTGTCTGGCACGCCGCCAAGCTCATTCCGCATCCCGTCTTCGATACCCAAGTCGCGGCCATGGTGCTCGGCTACGGCGATTCCATTTCCTACGACCAACTCGTGCAACGCATTACCGGGGATACGCTCGACAAGTCGCACCGCTTCACCGATTGGACGCGCCGGCCGCTGTCCGATGCCCAGCATGCCTACGCCCTCTCCGACGTGACCCATCTGCGGGACGTCTACCGCGCGCTTGTTGAAGATTTGGGACGGCGCGGCCGCGCCGACTGGGTGCAGGAGGAGATGCGCGTGCTGACTTCACCCGATACTTACCGCATGGATCCGCAGAGCGCTTGGCAGCGGCTCAAGACGCGCGTGCGCAAGCCCAAGGAACTCGCCGTGCTCATCGAGGTCGCGGCATGGCGCGAGCGCGAGGCACAGACCCGCGACGTGCCGCGCTCGCGCGTGCTCAAGGACGAGGCGATTGCCGATATCGCCGTGCAGGCGCCCACGACCATCGAAAAGCTCAAGAATTTACGGTCACTGCCCAAGGGCTTCGAACGCTCGCGCTGGGGCGAGGGGATCGTCGCCGCGGTAGAGCGCGGGCTGGCGCGCGATCCGAAGACGTTGCCGCACCATGTGCGCACGCCGTCCGCATCCAACGCTTCCGCGGCCGTCGAACTCCTCAAGGTGCTCCTGCGCATGATCTCGGAGCTGCACCACGTCGCCGCCAAGGTGATCGCCACGGTCGATGACCTTGAGCGCATTGCCGCCGATGATAGCGCGGACGTTCCCGCGCTCACCGGCTGGCGGCGCGAGCTGTTCGGCGAGAAAGCGCTTGCGCTCAAGCACGGCAAGCTTGCGCTCGCAATCGAGAAGGGCAAGGTCGCCACGGTGGAGCGCGGGTGACCGTGGCGCGACCCATTGGTCGCCGCGGTGTAATCAAGGAACAAGTGACTCGTGAACTAAACACTGGGAGATCGACCTGAGCGAACATGCACGGTGGGAAGGCCGCTATGGCGTTCCCGAATATATTTTTGGCAAAGAACCGAACTACTTTCTGGCTTCCTGCAAAGTGTTGCTGCCCAAGTCGGGCAAGGCGCTCGTCGTTGCCGATGGCGAAGGACGCAATAGCGTCTGGCTCGCCGAACAGGGCCTTGATATCGTCTCGCTCGATTTTTCAGAAACGGCGCAATTGAAGGCCGCGGCACTCGCAAAGGAGAGGAACGTAAAAATCACCTTGGTGCGCGCAGACGTTCATACGTGGAGTTACCCAGAAGCCGCTTTCGATGTCGTCGTCGAAATATTTACCCAATTCAGTTCACCCAATGATCGAGCGAGGAAATGGGCCGGCATGAGAAAGGCTTTGAAGCCCGGCGGCGCCCTAATCATCCAGGGCTACACCCCCAAGCAGCTGACATACGGGACCGGCGGCCCGAAGGAAATCGAGAATCTGTATACTCGGTCCATGTTGGAAGGGGCTTTCCATGACTTTCGCGATGTGACGATTACCGAAGAAGAACGCGAGATGCATGAAGGCACCTCACACGGTGGCATGTCTGCCGTGATCAATTTCACAGCGCGAAAATAGCTCGATCTGCAATTCGATCCGCCCGCAGCGCGCCGTCGCCGCTCATATGATCGCGTCGGCGCCAGCCTGAGCCACCTGCGCATCCTGATGCGATGCAACGCCCGAAACACCGATTCCGCCGACGATCCTGCCGCCCGCGACAATCGGCACGCCGCCTTCCGCAACGCTCGCGCCGAAGGTCAGAACCCGCAATCCCGCGCCGCCGCCTGCGACCGCGTCCTCAAGCGCTTTGGTGGGGCGTCGAAACTCAACGGCCGTACGCGCCTTGGCCTCGGCAAGGCGGGTTGCCGACAATTGCGCGTTATCGAGGCGATGCAGCATCACCAAATGGCCGCCCGAATCGACGATCGCGATGGCAACGCCCCATGTGTTCTTGATCGCCTCGGTTTCGGCAGCGGCCATCGCTTGCTTCGCCGCATCGATGGTGATCGGCACACCGTAAGGCGTGCTTGGCGGTGCTGCTTGCTGGGCCATCGGGTCCTCACCTGCGATATTCGCGACTAGAAATCGGGTTACACTTTTCGGGATCTCGGTCTAAGCCGCTGCCGTCACCTTGAATCGCGGCGCGAGCACGGTCGCGCGAAGCGTTGCCGCGAGTGCGGTGATCTCATCGCGGCTGAGTGGTGCGTAGGGCGGATAAGGCTCGCCAACCGGGATGCCGATCAGATTCATCGCCGCTTTCATCGCCGGAGCGAGCCCGCGGTGCATCCACTTAGCGGGGAACAGGGCAAACTGGAGCTGGATTTCCGCTGCCCGCTCGTAGTCCTTTGCGACGAACGCATTGATGACATGACGCGCGATTTCGCAACCCGGGGGAGGCATCGTCGCCCCCGAGCCGCCGAGCTGCAACGTGGCGAGCAGCATTTGCATCGTTGTGAAGTAACGGGCATGGCCCGCTCGATCGATCTCCACAATCAGTCGCGACACGCGGGCGAGGTCGCGAGAGCTTTCCTTGATGAGCTGTATGTTCGGCAGCTTTGCCAGCGCGACGGTATCGGGAATGGATACGTCGGCCCCCGGCCCGGGATTGAGATAGAGCGTAATCGGGAGCCGGGTCTCGCGTCCGATGGCCTCGAAGTAGGCAACCAGATCGGCCTGCGTCGGCGGTCCCGCAAAAGGTCGCAGCGGCGCCAGCACTTGCACCGCTGCCGCGCCGAGCCTTTCGGCATCATTCGCAAGTTCGATTGCGATCTTGAACGAGGGGTGCGAAATGCCGACCATGACCGGCGCGCGGCCGTCGACGAATTCGATGGTCCGACGGATCAGCGCTTTGCGCTGCTCGAGGCTGAGGTAGGTATATTCCTGCGTCTCAACGCCGGCAGCCACCACCATCGTAGCCCGGCAATCATCAACGACGTAATCGATCTGGCGCTGCAGCGCTGGTTCGTCGACCGTCAGCTCGGCCGTGAAGGGGGTGAGCGGCGCAACGATCAATCCGGGCGTTTGCATGTGGCCTCCTTGTTGCTGCCGTATACTTGAGGTCATTTCGGCACTGGCCGCATAATAAGCTTATTGAAGCGTCGCGTCCGTTCGCGCCGGAGCGACCGCCGCAGCGCGTGAACGCCGCAGCGATCATATGCTATCCCAACAGCAACACCGGCTCGCGGCCGATGAGGCGGCCGAGCGAGCGCAACCGGTTCAAGACGCGTTCGCCGGCAAGCGATGCGAATGGCCCTGGCAGACGCAGAGCGAGGCGGTGCCGCTCCACCGCAAGCGATGTCTTGATGAGCACGCCGGGCATCGCCGCGGAAACAACATAGGCGAGCCGCAGCGCCGCGCCGAGCACGCGCGCGCGGTCGATCATGCGCGTTGAGGTAAGCTCGCGCAACCGCGGTGACAGCTCATCGTCCATGACCAGGCCGACGTGGCGATAAAATACGGCGAGCGCCAGATAGGCGCGGCCGGGATGGTCGATCGCCGTGAAACCGGCGTGGGCGATGACATTGAGCGATTGCTCGCCGCGGTAATCGGGATGTACCCGCCAGCCGATATCGGCAAGCAGGCACGCGGCGTGACGCAGTCGGCGTTCCTCGGCCGTCTCATCAAGGCCCGAAGAGACCATGAAACGATCGGTCCACCCGAGCAACTCGTCGCCGTGGCGAGGCGATCGCGACCGCAGCTGGTTGAGCTGGCGCGCGGCTTCGATGAGCGCGTCCTTCTCCCTTTCCTTGTGCTTGAGCAGCGAATAGAGCAATCCTTCGCGTACGCCAAGCGCGGAGAAGACCACTTGCCGTGGCTTGCCGACGCGCAGGACATATTCGAGCACCAGCGCCGCGTATGGAAGCAGCGGCCGCCTTGCATTTGCCACCACCTCGATATGAGATAGCGTATCGACGTCGACCCGGTGCACCAGCTTGGCGAATTCAAGCGCTTCGCCGGCCGGAATCGCGTAGCCATGCATCACGTGCAGCGGATATCCGGTCTGCCACATGTGCAGCCGAGCCAACGACCGCCACGTTCCGCCGACGGCATAGAAGCTGCGATCCTCGCAAGCTTTCAGCATCGCAAGCTCACCCATCGTCTTGCCGACGAACTTCTCCGCTTTCTTCAGCGATTTCGCCGATATATCGGCAAGCGCAAGGCCGCCGAGCGGGCGGGTGATGCCGTGCCGCGCGCGCATGCCTCGGACATCGATAAGTTCGAGCGAACCGCCGCCAAGATCCCCAACAACTCCGTCCGCCCGATGCACGCCAGAAATGACGCCGAGCCCGGTGAGTTCGGCCTCGCGTGATCCTGAGAGAATATCGATATCAGTCCTTAAGATGCGCTCGGCAAATCTAATGAAGGCGCGGCCGTTCTTGGCGTCGCGGCAGGCTGCCGTGGCGATGACGAGAGTTTTCTTCACCCCTATCCTGTCGCACAAAGCGCGGTAGCGCTTGAGCGTCGATAAGGCATGCTCGACCGCATCCGCGGCAAGGAGCCCCGTGGACTGCACCTCGCGGCCGAGCCCGCACAAGGCCTTTTCGTTGAAGAGCTCCGTCGGGCTGCGGGTGAGGCCCTCGTAGACAACGAGACGTACGGAATTCGAGCCAATGTCGATGACTGCAATCGGCGGACCGTGGTCCAGGCGTCCCTGTGCGTCGAGTTTGGCGCGGCTCATTCGTGAAAATTAGCGTCTGTTAGCCGATGGTGGATTTCGGACATAGCCGCCCATGGCTGATTGTGTGAGTTTGCTATCGCACGAGCGTGCCAAGGAACGCCGCGCCACCCTAAACATGATTCGTACGCAAATCACATCCGCTCCGGCCGATGTCTCAATCGGGGAATGGATTCCTTCTGCGATTTGCCGCGCCCTGACAAGCTTGGATTTGTCATAAAGTAGGTGTGGGCGTTGAACACTTCCTCGCCGGCAGCGGGTTTGATGCGGGACGAGGTGCCGTCCGCGAGGAGCTGCCAGCTCTGCTCGTTATCCTTGAAATTTGCCACCATGATCTGATCGAGCACCTGTTCGTGCACGGTGGGATTGAGGATCGGGCACAGCGCCTCGACGCGGCGGTCGAGGTTGCGTGGCATCATATCGGCGGATGAAATGTACACAGCGGCCTTCGGATGCGGCAGGGCATGACCCGAGCCGAAGCAATAAATGCGGCCGTGCTCGAGGAAGCGACCGACGATGGATTTGACGCGGATATTGTCCGACAGGCCCGCGATGCCGGGCCTCAGACAGCAAATGCCGCGCACCACAAGCTCGATCGGCACGCCGGCGCTGGAAGCCTTGTAAAGTGCATCAATGATGTCGGGATCGACCAGCGAATTCATCTTCATCCAGATGCCCGCCGGGCGGCCGGCCTTGGCGTTTGCGATCTCCTCGTCGATGTGGGCGTGTATGCGCTTGCGTAGCGTCAACGGAGAGACCGCCATGCGCTCAAGCTCGGCGGGCTCCGCATATCCGGTGATGAAGTTGAAGATTCGGGCAACGTCGCGCGCGATGACCGGATCGGAGGTAAAGAACGACAGGTCGGTATAAATGCGCGCCGTCACCGGGTGATAGTTGCCGGTCCCGACATGCACATAAGAGGCAAGCTCGGCACCCTCACGGCGAACGACGAGGGAAAGCTTGGCGTGGGTTTTCAGCTCGAAGAAGCCGTAGACGACCTGCACGCCGGCGCGTTCGAGGTCGCGTGCCCAACGGATATTGGCTTCCTCGTCGAAGCGCGCCTTGAGTTCGACGACAGCGGTGACCGACTTGCCGGCTTCTGCGGCTTCCGCGAGCTCCCTGATGATCGGAGAATCGGCCGACGTGCGGTACAGCGTCTGCTTGATCGCGACGACATCCGGATCGCGCGCAGCCTGTTGCAGGAAGTTCACCACCACGTCGAAGGATTCATAGGGGTGGTGGATGATGAAATCCTTCTGTCGGATCGCGGCGAAGCAATCGCCGCCATGGTCGCGAACACGTTCTGGATAGCGCGGGGCATAGGGTATGAATTCAAGGTCCGGCCTGTTGAGGCTCGCGAGCTGCTCCATTTCATTGAGCGCGAGCACGCCGTCGATCTTGAACACGCTGTCGTCGGTAGCAGCCAGCGCGCGTTGCACGAAGCGCTGCAATTCCGGCGGCATCATCGCTTCAATATCGAGCCTGATCACGATGCCGCGGCGGCGGCGCTTGAGCGCGGTTTCGAATAGCAGCACCAGATCTTCAGCCTCTTCGAGGATTTCAACTTCCGAGTCGCGGATGACGCGGAACGCGCCCACCCCCTTCACCGCATAACCGGGAAAGAGCTTGCCGATGAAAAGGCTGGTGGCGGCCTCGATCGAGATCAGCCGCACTTGCCCGCCGTCGCCGGTCTGGGGCAGCCGCACGAAGCGCTCGATGCGGTTCGGCATGCGAATGAGCGCGTTCATCGCCTTGCCGTCCTTGGCGCGCGCCAGCTGCAAGGCGATCGAGAATCCGAGATTGGGAATGAAGGGGAACGGATGCGCCGGGTCGACCGCGAGCGGAGTCAGCAGCGGAAAGACGTGGGCAAGAAAATAGTCTTCGAGCCAGGCCTTCTCCGCTTTGGTGATATCGGGTCCATCGACCAACACGATGCCGGCTTGGGCGAGCGCCGCGCGCAATTCGCACCACTGCGCCTGCTGGTCTTCGACCAGGAGCAGTACGGCTTCGGCAATGCGGGCGAGCTGCTCGGCGGGGGTTAATCCCTCGGCGCTCTTCTCGGCAATGCCGGCGCGCACCTGCGCGCCAAGACCGGCAACGCGCACCATGAAGAACTCGTCGAGGTTGTTTGCGGAAATCGAAAGGAATTTGAGCCGTTCGAGCAGCGGATCGCCGCGATTGGCAGATTCCTCCAACACGCGGCGGTTGAAGTTAAGCCACGACAGCTCCCGGTTGATGAATCGGTCCGGACTAGTAGCAAGCGTCGGCTCAGGCGCCCGCGCCGGTTCCTCCAGCCGCCGTGTGGAGCCAGATTCTAAAGCTACAACAGTGGCTTGGCCTCGGTCGGCCATCGCTGGTCGGTACTCCTCAAGTGCTATGAATCTTAATTACAATCCGATGACGCCACTTGCCTGAGATAAGGCGGTGCGGTCCTGCTTCGTCAAGCCTCCCCAGGTGAGAGAATTTACGCGGAAGAATTTATTATATAGTGAAGCGAACCCAGCTCAGCACGCTGTTAGGCCGTGTCGCGGAACATTTCCGCCGCAAGTGCCCGCGTTGGCGGCCGTCCTTGCCGCAGCGCCTCGTTGTCGAGCGCGATCACCGCCGAGCGCGCAGCCGCGAACGACCGCTCGATGTGAGTCGAGAGATAGCGCACCACGCTTTCATCGAGAGCGAGCTGGCGATCAGCGGCGAGTTTCACGATTACCGCGCGCAGCATCGAATCGTCCGGCGCCTGCAACGTCACGACCGGCATCGCCCGCAGTCGCGATACGACGTCGGGGATAGCGACGGGCCAGATCGACGGCACCGTACGCGCGGTGAACAGCAGGAAGGCGTTCTCCTCGCGCGCGAGGTTGATGAGGTGGAACAGGGCGCGCTCGTCCGACGTCGCCGCAGCGTCCTCAATAACCAACGCGCCGGTGGCGAGCGCGGGACGAAGCCCGGCCTCGCTGAGCGCGTGCGCAGAAACGACACGCGCACCCGCCGCTGCCGCCCAGATCGTCGCCAGGTGCGTCTTGCCGGATCCCTCGGGCCCGACGAGGGCGATGGCGCTCGCAGGCCAATCCGGCCAGCAATCGACCAGTTCGAGCGGACTCTCATTGCATGGTCCCGAGAGAAAATCTTCGCGCGCGTAGCTTTCGGCGTGACCGAGCGCGAGCGCGAGCTGACGCGGGAGGAAGGGCATGGCGCTTAGGTCGGCCGGCTTCCGGTGTAAAGCGGGCTTTCGCGATAACGCCGCACGGCAAACCGCGTCAGCACACCGGCCGCAGCCGCAAGCGGTACGGCAAGCAACAATCCCACAAAGCCGAACAGATAGCCGAAGGCAAAAAGCGCGAACATCAGCCACACCGGGTGCAGTCCAACGCTGTGCCCAACGAGTTTCGGCGCAAGCACATTGCCTTCGAGGAACTGACCGACGAGGACGACTCCGGCGACAATGACAATCCGGCTCCAGTCCGGGAAAAATTGCGCCACCGCCACGCCGAGCGAGAGCACGAGAGCCGTCAGCGAACCGACATAGGGGATGAAGCTGATAAGCCCGGACGCGACCCCGATCAGCAGCCCGAAGCTCAATCCCGTCAGCGTCAGGCCGACCGCATAATAGGAACCCAGGATGAGGCAGACACCGGATTGGCCGCGCACATAAGCCGAGATCGTTACATCAATCTCGCGGCCAAGACTGCGCACGGTCTCGCGCTGTGGCAGCGGGATCAAGCGATCGGCCGTGCTCACCATGCGGTCCCAGTCGCAGATCAGGTAGAACGCCACGACCGGCGTGATGATCACCAGTGAAAAGATCGAAATCAGCGCTTGTCCTTTTGCCCAAAGCGAGGCGAGAAGCTGGGTCAAATAACCCATCGCTTGATTGATCAGATCGCCGACGGACTTATCGGCGCCGACGAGATTGTCGCCGACGATACGTTTCAGCCAGGGGTGATCCGGATCGCTCACGAGACTTTGCAAACGCAGCGCATAGGCCGGGGCATTATCGATGAAGGCTGAAAACTGCTTCGCCAGCACCGGCGCGATGAGGAGCAGCAGAAGCGCGAATGCGAGCACGAATCCGCCGAGAATAATCAGCGCCGCGACCAGGCGGCTTACGCCGCGCTTGGTCAGCCGATTGGCCAACGGATCGAGCACGTACGCAATCGCCAAGCCGATGACGAACGGCAACAGGATGGGGCTCAACTGCCACAGCAGACCTATCAAGACGACGAGGGCGGCGATCCAGAATACGATGTGCCGCTCGAATTGCATGGCGCTTCCTCAAACCGTAGCGATCAGTGCCCGGCCCCGAACGAGTTCATATGGCGCACCCACTCGGCGAGATAGAAGGCGATCGAGAGCAAGGTCAAGATGGCGACCAGCGCCATTGTGAGCTTCGCCAGCACGTCGGCTTCAAAGCCGAAGCCCTGTTCGGCCAACACCAGCGTGGCAAGAAGGATTTGCGCCACGGTATTTACTTTCGAGATCGGCAGCGGCCGGACCGGCATCGGTTTGTCCACAAGCCAGGAGAGCATGAAGGCGCTGATGATCATGATGTCGCGTGAGACGACGAGGATGACCAGGAAGATCGGCAGCGCGCCCGCAATGCCGAGCGAAACGTAGATCGACACGATCAGCGCCTTGTCGGCCAACGGATCGAGATAGGCGCCCAGCTCGCTTGCCATGTGGAAGCGCTTGGCCAGGAAGCCATCGACCGCGTCGCTGATCCCGGCCGCCAGGAACAGAAAAAAGGCAATGCTCATCTCTCCCGACGTGATCGCCCAGACCACGACCGGCACTAAAAGGATACGTCCCAACGTGATGAGGTTTGGGATACTCAAACCGTGCCCCGGCTTCCGGCAGCTTCCCCCGCGCCGTCCTGAAACTACATAATATAATATACTGGCGCTCGCGCGCTTGCGCACCCCGCGATTCCGACGTAGGAGGCGCCGAAAATACCTCCCCAGCCGGGGGGGAATCATCTATGGTTTGGCTGATAGCAACCCTCCTCGGCTGATGGGCACGCAAATCCGGGGGGCTGAAGCAAGCGGGTTGTCCGACGCCCTTCAACGCTCTACATCAGTGTCAGTCAGGTTACGATCAAGTGCTTGAGCTGCCGTAGGTAGATGCGCGTAGGCGGGTACCGTCGTGGCTGAAATAGAACGGATAAAATTCCTAGGAATCGCAACGCAATCGGGTCCACTGCGCCGCCTTTTCCGCTGTTGATGAAGGCTACTCCGGTCTTGTCCGCTCCACTTGGAATTGGTCCGATAACCACTTGAGTCGCTCCGGAACACGTCAATGGTCGCGCTTAAAAACAAGAAATCTGGTCAAACGACATATCGGGATGCCGGAGTAGATATCAGATCGGCAGATGAATTCGTTAAGGCAATTTCTCCTATTGCAGATTCTACATCTCAATCTCGACCCGGTCCCATGGAGGGTATCGGAGGATTTGGAGCGCTATTTGATTTGAAAAAGTCCGGCTACAGAGACCCAATCTTGGTGTCTTCTACGGACGGCGTTGGAACCAAGCTCAGGATTGCTATCGACACAGGTCTGCTCGACACAATTGGTGTCGATTTAGTGGCAATGTGCGTAAACGACGTTCTCGTCCACGGGGCCGAACCTCTATTTTTCCTAGATTACTTCGCTGTTGGCAAATTGGATCATTCCCGGGGTACTAGCATTCTGAGAGGAATAGCCCAAGGATGCCGACTCGCTGGAGCCGCTCTAGTTGGAGGTGAAACGGCTGAAATGCCGGGATTCTACGCTGATAGTGATTTTGATTTAGCAGGATTTGCCGTCGGTGCAGTTGAGCGCGGCCATGAATTACCTCGCCGAAATGATATACGACCAGGCGATGTTCTGTTGGGCTTGAAGTCCTCAGGTGTGCACTCAAACGGCTATTCGCTTGTCCGCCAAGTGGTCAAAGATCAAGGTCTGAGTTGGTCCGACCCTGCACCGTTTTGCGAGGGTAAAACGCTCGGCGAGGCATTTTTAATTCCGACACGGATCTACGTAAAATCGATTCTTCACGCGCTCAAAAACTCAGACGGCATCAAGGCTTTGGCGCACATTACGGGCAGTGGAGCTCTTGGCAAACTCCATAGAATCCTGCCCTCCCCTTCGCAGAATAGTGTCAGGGCCTGCATCAATTTAGGGTCGTGGCCAGTACCTCGAGTGTTTAGATGGCTGAGGGATTCAGCTAATCTCTCGGAGTCCCGCGAGGGCGACACAGAATTGCTGCGAGTGTTTAATTGCGGAATTGGCATGGTTGCCATTGTTGCGCCAGACGCGGTTGAGCAGGTGCAACAGCTACTTAAAAGTGCCGGAGAAAAGGTCTTTCTAATTGGCGAGATTATAAGTCACAGCCAAAATTCGCATTCCTGGGAAAGACCAGAAGACGCTGTCGAACTAACGGGCGAACTCGTTTTTGAGGAGCCGCCTCCCGTCCGACGAAGAAAGTATGGATGAGCTTGCGTAAGCGCGTCGCCGTCCTCATCTCCGGCCGCGGCTCGAACATGGTGGCGCTCATCGAGGCGGCGAAGGCGCAGGATTATCCAGCCGAAATCGCGCTCGTCGTATCGAACCGGCGCGATGCGTCAGGGCTCGCCCGCGCACGGCAAGCGGGCATCGCAACGGCGATTGTCGATCACAAGGCGTTCGGCGAGGATCGCGAGGCATTCGAGCGCGCGCTTGACGGCGAGCTCCAGGCGCACCGGATCGATCTCCTGTGCCTCGCCGGCTTCATGCGGCTCTTAACGCCATGGTTCGTCACGCGCTGGAGCGGCCGCATGCTGAACATTCATCCGGCGCTGTTGCCGCAATTCAAGGGGCTTCACACCCATCGCCGGGCGCTTGCGGCCGGCGTGAAGCGGCACGGTGCGACCGTCCACTTTGTCGTGCCGGAAATGGACGCAGGACCGATCGTGGCACAGGGCTCGGTGCCAGTCGTCGAAGGCGACACGGAAGAGACACTCGCAGAGCGGGTGCTGGAGGTCGAGCACCGGATTTATCCACAGGCACTGCGCCTGGTGGCCGAAGGTCGGGTCACCCTTGCCTCCTCCGGCCACGAGAAGGACATGCGCTGAAAATAAAACCCCCCGGGTGCAACACCGGGGGCTACGAGAACCGGGATTTCCCGGGCTATGCTCACACCACCTTGAGATTCTCCGCAGACGTCCTGCCGCGGTTGGTCACGAGTTCGTACTCAACCTCTTGGCCATCATTGAGCGTGCGAAGGCCGGCGCGCTCGACGGCCGAGATATGGACGAACACATCCTTGTCGCCGCTCGACGGCTTGATGAACCCATAGCCCTTAGTCGGATTGAACCACTTGACGGTGCCCTTCTGCATCGTCTGTCTCCTTAGTCAGTCCCTATTCAGCGAAGACGCAGACCCAGCCACCGCACATCGCGTGCAGATGCTGTGATCCGTGCCACAAGCCAGATTTTGGGGGAAAGTCCGAAACGGTCGTGTCGCCAAGACAGCATCATGTCGCCAAGACAGCAACGTGTCGCCAAGACAGCACCGGATGGCCAAAATCCGATTGCTGGCGAAGCAAGCCAAACAAATGCGGCGCAAGCATGGCTGCGATACGCCGTGCATCAGCGCACTGAAGCATTAAACACCGTAACGACAATCTGTTGCGCGATCGGCGCGATTGCGTCTGCGCGTCAACGAAATATCCACGATATCGCAGCCAACACGACGAACCGCGAAGCCTACGTGCCGCCTATTTGCTCACCGGCCGACGCGGCGCGAGCTTTGGACAGACACACATGTCGCCAGAGTCCGCCCGCGGCAATGACCAGCAGCGCTCCGGCTCCGGCCGCTGCGAGTTCGGCTTGCCGTGCGAATTTCTCGCCAAGTGCGGCCGACACATAACCCGATATGGCCGGATCGGTCGCAATAACGTCGCCGGCAACCCAGCCGAGCAACCCCGCAGCCGCCCAAACAAAGATCGGAAAGCGGTGGAGCAGCGCCATGATGAACGCTGCGCCCGTTATGATGATCGGAATGGAGACGGCCAAGCCAATAGCGAGCAATACGAGGTGGCCCTTCGCGGCAGCGGCGACCGCGATGACGTTGTCGAGACTCATGACAATGTCGGCCACCACGACAATCCTCACTGCGCGCCACAGATGCGCTACGGCCTCGATTTCATTCTTGTCGGCATCCTCCGGCACGAGGAGCTTGGCCGCAATGTAGAGCAGCGCCAACCCGCCGACCAACTTAAGGTAGGGCAGCAGCATGAGCCGCGCGATGATGCCGCTGAAAATTATCAGTAGGATCACGGCAACGCCGGCGCCGATCACCATGCCCCAGAATCGTTGCCGCGGCGGCAGGTCCCGGCAGGCCATCGCGATGACCACGGCGTTGTCGCCCGACAGCAGGATGTTGATGAAAATAATCTGCAGCACAGCGACCCAGAACGCCTTGGATCCCAAATCGTTGACGCTCGCCTGGAGCATGTCGCCCCACAGCGAAGAATTCAGGTATTGCACGATCGAACCCACCGCTACTCCTCGACGCTTGCAGTTTGCAGGTTCATCCGGACGCCCGCTTTTTGATTTCGAGTTTCGCACAAGCGTACGCTGAAAACGCTTGCGAATTTCGGAATCCGGACACGAGCGACGAGGCGCGCGTACAGTCTCAGCCGACGATGTCGTTGCCGGCGAAGAACTGCGCGATTTCCTTTTCGGCGGTATCGGCGGCGTCGGAGCCGTGAACCGAGTTCTCGCCGATCGACTTCGCGAGGACTTTGCGGATCGTGCCGGGTGCGGCCTTGGCCGGATCGGTCGCGCCCATCAGGTCGCGATAGGCCGCGATCGCGTTCTCGCCTACGAGCACTTGTACAACGACCGGTCCCGAGCTCATGAAGTCGACGAGCTCGCCGAAGAACGGTCGCTGGCGATGGACCGCATAGAACGTCTCGGCCTGTTCGCGGGTCATCCGCACGCGCTTCTGCGCCACGATACGCAGGCCAGCTTTTTCGATCATCGCATTGATGGCTCCCGTCACATGGCGGGCCGTGGCATCGGGCTTGATGATCGAAAATGTACGCTCGATCGCCATCAAATTGTCCTTTTGGGATTACGAAAGCGTTGCGGGATCGCGGCGGCTTATAGCCCGCACTCATCATTCCGGCAAGCCGACGCACCGGGCGCATGAATGTGTGATGAACGTCACAGCGATCACGGGTTCAGTTTGATAAATCTGCAATAAATTCTGCCCTCAGCATCGGTTCAGCCGCGATTTGCAAGATGGCATGAACCGAAAGGCTGATCGGTCCGACAAAACACAGCCGCGTGACGTTCAAACAAAGGAGAAGTCAAATGCTGCGCAAGACAATCATCGCCCTCGCGGCCAGCGCCACAATCGGCGCCGCCGCGCTCGCACCCAATACCGCATCCGCCCACTGGGGCGGCGGCTGGCATGGCGGCTGGCATGGTGGTTGGCATGGGCCCGTCTTCCGCGTGTACGCCGGCCCGGTTTATGGCGGCTGCATGGTGCAGCGCTGGGTCTACACGCCCTACGGCGCGGTGCTGCGCTGGGTCAATCGCTGCTATTGACCTGATCCGCCTTCAGCAAACGACAACCCCCGGCCTCAGCAGAGGCCGGGGCCCGCATCATTCGATAAGCAACCCGACGCAAGGAACGCGCAACAGCATCTCTTCGCCGTGAAACGCAGGCATTACGTCTGGTCATTCTTCTTTTGCGGCTTCTTGGCCTTGGCGGGCTTTTTCGTCGCGGTCTGCGGCGGCGGCGACGGCTCTTCGACGCGATCCATTTCCATCAGCCGGCCGCGTTCGAAGCGATAGATGCCCGATCGCGGGCCGCTCTGGAACGTCAAGACTGCCGTGCGATCACCGTTAGGGTTCTTGCCGAGTTCGACACTGGAGGGCTGGCCGGACCGGTAGACCACTTCACATTCGCTCATGCCCAGCGCGACTCCCCCGCCAAGCAAAGGCTCAACATCCGGTGCAGCCGCTGGACTCGCGGCCTGATTACTGGGCGCGGCTTGCAGTTGCGGCGGCGGGCAACTGCCATTCGCCTCGACCAGATCGCTCGCAGTGATCGGGCGGTCCCGTTTCGACTCTTGCAAGTCGGAGAAAGTGTAACCGCTGGTCTGGCCGAACAAATCGAACGGCTTCCTGAACCAGGGCTGGCTCGAATCCAAACCAAGGTCGGAGCAGCCGCAGAGCGCGACGGCCAGCGCCAGCACCGCTAACGCGCCGGAACGATTTGATCCACGATACACCCGAACGTCCCCTTAAGCCTGACCCGCTGCGATGGCAGGATGCGCCAGTTTGTGTTGCGATCATGGCGCCCCGCCTCGCACTGTGCTAGCCAATATCCTGCGGCTTCCGCCGCAAAACTACAAGCCGTCGAATGAACCGGGTAAAGGTAAAAAAACAATGAGAAGACAGGAGGTTGGGCGCGCATTGGGATTGCGCCGGTACCGTCTCGCGTTGTGATTCTCATCACGGACTTTTGCCCGTCTTGACGCGACACTTCCACCTAAGTCCACACACTGACGTCGCGCAAGGCCTCGCAAAGTCGCTTCCTAACTTCATGGGGACATTCCATGCACCTGCAATTCGTCGGCTGCGGCGATGCCTTCGGCTCGGGAGGACGATTCAATACCTGCTTTCATCTCGTCGGAAAGCAGATTAACGCACTGATCGATTGCGGCGCGACGTCGCTGGTTGCCATGAACAAGCTTGCGATCAACCGCAACGACGTCGACAGCATTTTCATTTCGCATTTTCACGCCGATCATTTCGGCGGCGTGCCGTTCTTCATTCTCGAGGCGAACTACGTTCTCAAGCGCGAGCGAGCGCTCACCATCGCCGGACCGCCCGGGCTCAAAGCGCGCTATGCCGAGCTGATGGAGGTCAGCTTTCCCGGCACCAAGACCCTGGAGTTGCGCTTTCCGCTGACGCTCAAAGAGCTGGAGATCGGCAGGCGCAGCGAGGTTGGCCATGTGCGGGTCACGCCCTTCCATGTCATGCACGACGATCGTGGCGGGCCTTGCCTCGGTTTCCGCTTCGAAGCCGAAGGCAAGGTGATCGCCTTTTCCGGCGACACCGAATGGACGGACACGCTCATCGACATCGGGCACGACGCCGACCTGTTCATCTGCGAGGCCTATACGCGGGACAAGCCGATCACCACCCACATGGCGCTGTCGCTACTCGAACGCCATCTCGGCCAGATCCGGCCAAAACGCCTCGTGCTCACCCATATGAGCAACGACATGCTGGCGCGCCGCGCCGAGCTTCCGTTCGATACCGCCGAGGACGGAATGATCGTCGAACTGTGAGTTTGGCAAAGCTGCGCCACACCGACGTGTGACGGTCAAGCACCGAGCGCCGCTTCGATCGCCGCGAGTGCGGCATCCGCCTTCGATGCATCGGGCCCGCCGGCCTGCGCCATGTCGGGCCGCCCGCCGCCACCCTTGCCGCCCAACGCCTCCGCGCCTTTGCGTACAAGGTCGACGGCATTGAAGCGCCCAACGAGATCGTTGGTGACGCCAACCACGATGCCGGCCTTACCATCGCCGGTGATGCCAACAATTGCGACGACGCCGGAGCCAACTTTTTTCTTGCCTTCGTCGGCGAGGCTGCGCAGGTCCTTCAGATCGATGCCTTCCACCGCACGCGCCATGAGCTTGACGTCGCCGATGACACGGACGCCGTCGGCGCCGTCATTCGGGCCGCCGCCCATTGCGAGCTTCTTTTTTGCTTCCGAAAGCTCGCGCTCAAGCCGTTTACGTTCATCGAGGAGAGACGTGATCCGCGCGGGCAACTCCTGGACGGTCGTGCGAGCAACGAGCGCTGAATTAGTTGCAAGCTGATTTATATCAACTAGGTATCTACGCGCAGCCTGCGCCGTCAGCGCCTCGATGCGGCGGACCCCGGAGGCAACGCCGGATTCGCCCACCACGGAGATGATGCCGATGTCGCCGGTGCGCGCAACATGCGTGCCGCCGCACAGTTCGACCGACCAGCCCATCGTGTTGCCGCCGCCCTCGCCCATGGCAACAACGCGCACCTCATCGCCGTATTTCTCACCAAACAACGCGCGCGCACCGGACGCGACGGCGTCGTCGCGGCTGAGGAGCCGGGTGAC